>Ga0247771_1000495_pt1 | contig 12388 bp, 18 predicted proteins | sample UWRJL197509C6_FD_179948 | JGI IMG/M metagenome (GOLD analysis project Ga0247771, IMG submission 179948) | Plant litter microbial communities from Arlington Agricultural Research Station in Wisconsin, United States - UWRJ-L197-509C-6 | ecosystem: Environmental > Terrestrial > Plant litter >...
CTCGGCGTTGCTCGAGATGTTGTCCAGGCCGCCCAGGATGTCGGTCGCGGGCAGCATGTACCCCTCGGGGGGGTCCTTTAGCCAGGCGTGCGTGCTCTGCCACTGCGCGAAGGCCCGCAGGCTCCTGACGAGGCGCACTGCCGGCTCGGGCTTGTTGGGAACCGACTGGAGGCACTCGAGCGCTAGCGAGGCGGGGACGGTGGGCGTGGCGACTGGTGGGCCACTGGTCAGCATATACGCCCCGTCTCTCCCTCTCCCCCGACGCCGCCCGCAGGCGGGTGGTGCCACGTACTCGCCGGCGTCTCCGTCTTGAAGGCCTCGGTTGCGGCGTGGATCTGGCCGCAGGCGTTGGCGCTCCCGGCCGGCGGCGCCGTCGTGGTCGGGGCGTCCTGGGGCGCCGGCGCCGGCGCCGGGGCGGCGGCCACGTTAGCTGCCCCCCATAGCAGGCCCAGGAGCAGAGCTATCCTGTAGCTCGTCGGCGCCATCGTCGTGACCGGCACAGGCAGTTCAAGGCGGAGCAGCGGCGGCGACCAGGCCCTTTCGCAGCAGAGATTCGCCGTAGCCTCCAGACACAGCAACCGTCGAGCCGATCCGCCGCGAAGATCGCGCTGGTCTTATGAGACGGCCAAACGAAGTCGGCTCGACGGGCGGGCGCCGCCTGAGCGCCAAGGCCCGCCGCCCATTATGCCACGGCGGCGTGAAACGCGATCTCTGGCCGTCGCCGCAATGCCCGGCCGCGCGCGATAAGCCGGCCGGCCGGCGGGACGGCGCCGCCATTGGCCCCGCCCGCGTCTCTGTAACACGATCTGGATCGCCGTCGCATTTCTCGGCGGCTTTTTGGGCGATGGAGGCTCTCGACGCTGCCGCCGCCCGCGGGGCCGTCGCGGCTCAACCCTCAGGGGTCGGCACCATGGCGTTTCCGGGGTTCCGGCGAGCCGAACATTCGGGACGCCTCAGGTCCAGATAAGCTTCTTTTAGCGGGCTCTCGCCTAATCTTCCAGCGCTCCCATAGGCCGCCCGAGAGCCGCCTGCAAGGTACGGGGCGCTGCGAGCCGGGGCCTTCCCCGTACTTATCCATCCCCCGCTATAGACCTGTCAGGTACGGTCCGCCTGCGTTGCTTTATTTGGATAACATCAGTTCAGTTTTGGTTTCCCGTCCCCGGAGATCAATCGGCGAACCCCCTCGTCTCTACTGCCAAACCCCCACACGCCGTGCACGTGCGCTTCTCGGCCGATATCTACGCCTCCCTCGACCTGGCATGCGGTTCGGCTGTGGTGCTTCCACAGCTCCGCGTCTTCTGGCGTGCCGTCTGCTCCGTCGCTCGAGAGGCAGTCGTCGAGCGCCGTTTAGCCGGAGGCCCGCCGCCCTCCCGACGGCGTTCCGAGATACCGGGCTGGCCGCGGGAGGTCTCAGCTTCAGGGAGGATTCAGCCTCAAGGACGGGTCTCGAGTCGCGGCTATGCCTTGGGCCGCAAGCGCGGGTCACGGGGGCACGTTGCTCTTCCAGAAAGAACCTTCCTATTGGACCAGGCAGCGATATAAGCAGTATGTCGCGAATGGTATCCATGGTACCCCCGAAGTTCGTCATCGGTCTCCCGTGGCAAGACAACGTATCAACCAAACTGCCCCCCTTCCTCCCCATCCCCGGCCGGTTGCCTAGACGTCGGCCAGCTCGTAGTCGCGCTGGTCCTGCCGCCTCCCGGGACGGCTCCACTTAACCGAGATCTCGCTGGTCTGGACGATGCGGCGGCCGTTGGCCTGCTCGGCGTGTCCCAGCGCCGGCGAAGGCTCCCCGGACGACGTGTCCAGGAAGCTCTTCTCCGACGACTCCTTGGGCGGGACGGGCGGGCCGATGGACGAAATGATGGTCGAGTTCTGCGTCTTGCCGAACACCGACGCCTTGGTGCCGCCGAAGCCGCTCCGCATGGCGCTGCGGCCGCCGGTTCGGTCCTCGCTGCTGGCGCCGGTCCACTTGTCGCGGTACGACCGGGCTTGCGTGGCCACGTCGCGGAAGAGCACGCGCATGACCGGGATGCACGCAGCCATGATGGTGACGGCGACCTCGGCCACGCCCCAGATGGCGAGGGGGGCAGCATCGACTGCGAGGAGTCAGCTCCCGTACTTGGAGTGGTCTTGCTCGACGGCGTTGCCGCCCGCCAGGGTTACTACTTACACGTCGTGTCGGCGGACAAGAGGGCGGGGAGTTGTGCGGCCTTGACGAATGCCGAGACGGCAGCACTGCACCGCCGTTAGCCAAGAAAGCCGTACGGAGACGAGGTGCGGCACCCACAAGACGCTCATGCTCATGGCCACGGCGACGCCGAGCTTCTCCTTCTTCTTCATCTGCAGGCCGAGGACAATCTTCCACGGCAGCAAGGCGAGGAGCAGGTCCATAACCCCCGAGAAGACTGCGGGAGATGCGTCAGTTGGGCCCGGCGACGGAAAACGGAACCGGCCGGCCAGGCTTACCGCTGACAAAGATGCCGTAGTTAACGTTAATGCGGGGATCCCAGCACACGCCCGGGACGAGAGGATGCCAGGCCGCCTCGAGAGGCTTGCATTGGACCCAGAACAGGAGAGCGCCGACGCCGAAGAGCACGTTCATCGAGACGATGGCAAACCAGATGAACCAGGTCATCCACTTGCTCTCGGAAACGCGCAGAAGCGTCAGGGCCCACGAAGTCTTGCTCCACGACTGGCCGGCGATGGCAAACGTCATCGAGGCAAGGCCCATGGCGGCCATCGGGTTCATCTTGGTCATGTCAATGTCCCAGACGTGCTTTCCCCAGCCCAGGCTCATGGCCACGGTGGCGAGGATAACGTCGCACAGGAGGCAAACCTAGGGCGGAGCCGCGTGTCAGACCCGCGTTTCCGGCCGCCGGCGGGGCGAGGGAAGGACGTACATAGGATGCTATCAAGACGGCGTCGTCCCAGTACAGGCGCTTGCTCTTGAGGAATTTGCAGTACACGCGAACGGCGAGGAACAGCGTGGCCAGGGCCGTGAGCGTCCAAGTGGCGGCCCGCACGCTCGGGGCGCGGTCGTCGTGGGGGAGAAGGGAGAAGTCGAAGCCCGGAGGGAAGCCGGCGCCGGAGCCGGGGGGAGGGCCCGAGCCCGCCCCGGGCGGAGCACCCGGGGGGGCACCAGGAGGAGGACCGGCCGGAGCACTCATGATGCGGTGAAGGTAGGGTCACTCGTCGGATGGGAAAGGAGTCGGCGGATCTTGACGACGATACCGTGGTGGACACCGAGGGTATGGCTGGGGCCGTCGAGAAGGGGCGGCCGCCCCGGAGGGGGCTCCTCGAGGGGTCTTTGTATGCGTCTCGCCGTAGCAGCAGGGTCTACCGCGTACGGCGTGCTCGGTGGGTAGCGGCGGCGCCATTCCACGTCGAGACCGTGTCTCGCTCGTCCGCAGGCCCGTGCGATGAGGCCATGGCACCAACGAAACGTGGGCCGGGCGCTGGCTCCCTTGTCGGGCGTTTCCCGTGGAGTCGGATCCTTGACAGGGACAGGGGCCAGACGTTGATCACGACTTCCACAACTTCAACGATGGGGTGGGCCGCTGGGCGCCGTCTTCGTCATTCCTTCGCGCCATGAAAGGATCGACAGATTGAGGCCGAAGCCGCGCCCACTGGGGCTCGACGGGGCGTCGCCCATGAGGTAACCGAAATCACGAGGAGGCGAGGAGGCGAGGCAGGTTCATGGCGTCGTTTGCGCTCGAACGAGCAACCAACAAAAAGACCGAAGGTTTGACGGGGTCAAGTCCAGAATCGTCCACGGCTCGTCCTCACGGCATCTGGAAGAGGGGCGGGCGGGCCCTCGGACCGCTTCCACTGTCATGAACTTGACGCTAGCCATGCGGTGCCATCGGCGGCCGTTATCTGCGCGGAGAGGCGAGAAACGTGTGCTGGCTGCACCCTTCAAGCTTCCGCGCGGTGGCCTGAAGCGAGATGACCGCTAGGCCGAGGTGGGCAACGCCGTTGTCAGCTTGGACGGAAAGGGGTTCGCAGAGGATCTGATCGCCCCAACCAGTCCCGTTGCTGCCCACGTTTCCCCATTTCCCAAAGAAGTGAGCCGGCTGGTTCAGGCCCCAGGCTCGCATGGTGCAGGGGCGGCTCGCCTCTGCTTTTCCGTCATTGGGGCCGAAAGTCTGGATTGCCCGGAACCGAGTTCGATAGAATCGATCTAGCGCCATGGCGAAGTTTTCTCGTTCGCGAGTCCCCGGGAACGATGTGGTGTCCGGTCTGGGGCGACGAGCGTGCCAAAGTTCGCACTCGGGCCCGACGCTGGAAAATAGCTCACGAGTAGTTCGTTCTAGCGGCAGCTTTCGAAGGCCTCGTGGAAAAAGTCGTTGCAGGGAAGGACCCTGAGAACCTCCCTGAGAGCCTGACAATTGCTCCGAGACAGCTGATGTCTGTCTAGGTCTCGGTCCGCCAGCCGTGCAGGACGACTTGGCTCCCATCTCCGCATAACCTCGCACTCGGATTGGCCAGTGCTCGCCAGGAGGCTGCAGCGCACGCCGCCATCACAAACGCATGTCCCGTGCGCTAGACGACGCTCAAGCACATCCAGGGGCAGGAAGGTGGCGGGCTTTGACTTGCCCGCCGAGTGCCTGTCAGGAGGACCTGAACCTCCGCCATCGCGAGTAGCCTCTCGCAGGGTCAGTTTTGATTCCCAGCCTCGAGCCAGCCACCAGGGTTCCGTATGTCCCTCTGCGTGGCTTCCTGGATTTGCCTCGGCGGCCTGTGCACAGATCGCACAGACGGGTTCGCCGCTGACCGGTGGACCAGACGGGACACACTCTGCGGCGATGGCCAAAACAGAGGATGCCAAGTTGTCGTTCGAGGATGCGGAAGCCGGTGGCCTGCACACTCGAAATGTTTGAATCTTTTTTTGAGGCATCAGCGCCGGCAGTCCTTCCGGAGTTGGTCCTCCGCAGATCCTCCGACGATCCTCGAAAGTCCAGGGTGCAGGTGAAAACGGGGTTCGCGTTTCGAGTCTTCGATTATGAGACGGCTCTCGTGGCAGTCGACGATGGAAGCGTCCGAGGAGTCTTGGTATCCGAGAGCAGAATGGTGTGGCTCGGACGCAGACTCCGTCCTCCGAATGCTTCGCCCCCCCACGCCCCCGCCTCGACGCACATCGCCTCGACGCTGCATCGGGTGCTTGGCAACTGCGACCAAAGGTGCTTTCGACCTCAGTAAAACCCAGAGTACGGAGTACCGCGTAGCCCCGGCGAAAGCAGTCGTCTGGTTGGCCGGGCCCGAGCAGTGGCGGTGGGGCGACCTCTTGGTTTGCTTTGTCGTCTCGGCAACGACTGCGCGAGGGGAGTAGCGTACGGTGCCAGACGCGAGGAGACTGGCTTCGACGGACGGGCTTTTACGGTGTTGGAGGGATGATTCGAGGTCGGGTCTTCACTGGTTCTGGATGCTTGGTTTAGAGTGACCCACAGCCCGACCCCACCAGCACATCGGCGAATGGAAACGGCGGCACATGCCCTCTAGTCCAGGATAGGAAATTGTAAACATTACACGATAAGACAGCGAGAACCACCCCTCGAAGACCGCACGCGGTCCAAGACCGCGTTTCCCCTGATGCCTACCTGTGGCGTGGCGTGCAGAAATAAGACCTGGCCGGACATCCGCTCCCAGAGACCAAAACATCGAGACAGACGCACCTGGTGCACCACCGAAGCGAAACAACTCGGCAGTCGCGGACCGGCACACACCACACAATGACAGACGACCTGGCTCTTCCCATTGCGCTCAGGCGGACGCGTCGGGGGAAGAGGGAGTCGGCAGCACCACAAAGCGCCACACGAACGTCAGAAACCGCTTCTACTCTCCCGTCATGTTTGGCATCGGTCGTGACGCCTCGGACCCGAGGCAGACCCAAGAAGCGAGTCCGGTTCTCGGATCCCGGCCCGTCCCTCGCGAGTCTCAGCAGCCCTTCGCCGGCAGCAACCGGTCTCACGCCCATGATCCGCCGTACCTCGCTCTCGCGTACTTCGCCGCAGCAGAGACGACAGTCGACCCCGGGGGCCGCCAGCCGCGGGAGCGGCCTCGATCTAGACTTCCCCTCGTCCCCGCTGAGCGGCGAAATCAACTTCCTCCCTCTTCGCCAGGTCCTCGACGGCCGGGTAAAGCGCCGGCTCCGACGTAACGGCCTCAGCGAGGAAATGAACAGCATCTACAAGGAAAAGAAGAGGAGGGCGGCCGAGACAACGGCCGAAATCAACGCCCTCAGGGCCGAGGTAGCCGCGAAGGACCAAGAAATCCGCCAGCTGCAAGAGCAGCACATAGACGACGCCGTGATCCAGGACACCGGCCGCATCATGGAGTTGGAGAGGCAAGTGGACGAGCTCAGGAGGCAGCTTGCAAGCCATTCGGGATTCGCGCCGGGCACGCCGAACAGCGACCGGACGCACAATTGGACCGTGGCGGCGAGGGACCCGTACGCCAGCGACTACACCATGATGGAAATCGGAAGCGACCCCATCGACGCGGACAACGAGGAGGAGTTTGGCGACACGACGCTTGGCGATCTGCAGTGCAGCACGCCGACTCGCAGGGGCAGGAACGGGAGCGCGTTTCCCACGCCACCATCGACGAGCCCTGCGGCCATTCCTGCGACCCCGAGTTCGCGCTTCTCAACCCCGAAATCGCATGCCGGGATCCAGGTTGGGCCGCCGGGTGGGAGAACAGAGGAGTTGGAAGACGAGCTCGCGTCGCTCCAGCTGGAGATATGCAAGCTGACCACCACCGTCGAGTCATACCAGGCACTTGCGGCACGCCTCTCGGACACACTCGCGCCCTACGGTCCGAACGGAGGCGCGCAGCCGGCCGGGGCGCAAGCGTCGTCGACGTCCCCTCATCCAGAGATCGAGAGCCACCTGGCAGAGCTCCTGCGAGCACTCTCGGACCGTACTGCCGCTGTGCTGCATCTCTCCTCGGCTCTCTCCGACCTGGGCTTCCCCGGCGCCGACGCCTCGGATATAATCACGGCGCTTTCATCGGCATTCCGCACGGCACGGCTGGAACTCGAGTATTTGACGCCGGGGGAGATCACCCTTCCCCTGACGTCGGCAGGGGCGGAAGTGCTAGACCTCCTTCTGAGCCGCCTGCGTGACCTCGCCCGCAAGGGGAAGGAGGCCGACGACCAGGTCGACGAATACCACGAGCTCGAGCTCAGCCTGCGCAAGCAACTGGGCGCGCGGGTCGAAGCGATGGACGGTCTCGTGCGAGAGGTGGCGCGACTCGAGGGCGAGGGGAAGGACAAGGACGGGAAGATCAGCGAGCTCGAGGTGGGGACGCAGAGGCTCAAGGGCGCCGTCGCCAGCTACGCGCGGGACGTCGGCGAGCTGGAGAAGCTGGTGGAGCGGATCGAGGGCGAACTGGACGGCAAGAGCAGCGAGATCAAGACGCTCCTCTCGGGCCGCGGAGAGCTGGGCGACACGGTCAAGGCGCGGGACGCGACGATCGCGCAGAAGGACGCGGCCATCGCCGAGCTCGAAACCAAGCTCGCCGCAACCATGAGGCAGACGGACGGGCTCCGCGCCGAGCTCGCGGCGGTGCAAGAGCAGCACGCCAGGGTCCGGGGCAAGCACAAGGATACGGTGGTCTCGCTGAACAAGTCGCACGGCCAGGCGCTCGCGCTCCGCGACGCGCGCGTCTCCGAGCTGCGCGGCGAGGTCGATCGCGTCAACGAGGCGCTGCGGGCCGCGCACGAGACGATCCGGCAGCTCCGCGTCGACCACGCGGGGCTCTCGAGGCGCCTCGACGACGAGAAGACCAAGGCGAAGGCGGCCATCGATTCGATGAAGGCCGAGCTGGAGCGGGTCGTCCGCATGAGCCACGACTTCCTGGCCACGCCCAAGAAGGAGGGGCGTTCCCACACCGAGGGCATGCCGGCCGCGGTCGTCCGGTCGGGGCCGTTCCTCTCGAGCGATCTCCCGCGGAGTAGCAGCAAGAAGCGGCGCCGATACGACAGCGGCCTCGGGTTTTTGGACGAGGAACTTGACGCTGACGCATGAAGGGAAGGATGCGGTGGGATTACGGCGGGAACCCTATCTCATGACAACAGAATAATGAAGTTTCCTTTGTGTCCGACCGGAAGGATCGGCAGCATCTTTGACCCGAGGGCGTCGTGACATGTTCCCTCATTCGGCTTAGCGGCGGCTTACTCGAACGCTGACCCCTGACCGATCGACCAGCCGTCACTTGAGCCTCAGGCTTAGGCATACCCCCGTCCAATGCAGGGACTTGAATTCAAGACGCTCTCGCCTCGCACCGCTTTCCCATAGCTACCAGGAGCAATCTTCGTCACCAAGACGCCCACGGTGACGCGGGAACCAGCCCCGCGCGGATCCCATCCTCGCCGAGAGTACAGCCTGGGTCCATACGACGTAGCCACGAAGATGGTCGGTGTCCCGGGAAAGTCATCGGCTTGCCATAACTGCAGGAAAAGGAGGGTCAAGGCATGTGGCGGTACGTCTTGGGTCTCGGGTCCGTTGGGCTGACCAGGAGCAGTGCAGCGGGGAGAGGCCCGGTTGTCGCAACTGCACACGCGCCAAACTGCTATGTACGGGGTACCAACGGGAGCGCGTCTTTATCTTCTCCAAGCACTCCAACCCAGAGCCTCCTGTAGGGAAGGCGGACACGGCAAGTGGCAAAGCCAGGGAGCCGACGGTGCTCCGTGGCGCTTCAGGCGCCGCCTCTCGCAGGGCCGCCCAGTCGTCGCTTCACGCGGCCCCGACCCTCCCTGTAGAGGTGTCAGGCCGGCATGCGTACCGCCAACAGCTCCTGGGCCGGTACTTGTGGCACTACCTCCCCGCCGAGGTGGTCGAGCACGGCGGCCGGCTCGGCGCCCAACAGCGCAACTGGCTGCTGCAGATCCCCGGCCTCCCCGACCTGTCCCCTGCCCTCGAGGCGGCCGTTCTGGCATCCTGTGCGGCCAAGCTGGGACGGCTGGACCGGCATCGGGACCTAGAACGAGAGAGCGTGACCCAGTATAACAAGAGCCTCGCCGAGCTGCAAAAGGCGCTTCGACACCCAGCCCTCCGTTGCCAGGACCAGACTCTCACCGCCTGCTTGGCGCTGCTGATGTTTGAGTTCACCGAATGTCCGCAGAGGCAGGTTGGTGGATACTTGTGCCATTACAGAGGCGCCATGGAGTTACTCCAGCGGCGCGGCCCCTGGGCCCACGCGACCGGGTTGGGTCACAGTGTGTTCCGGGCGTTGCGGATGCATAGCGTGAGTTGCCCCGACCCCCTTTTAGCCTTCGTCTGCACCCCGGGCTTCTCCCCGTCAACCCAGCATTGCCTACCCTACCTATCCACCTAGGAAGGCACTCTTGCCCTGCCCTAATGGAACGCATACTTCAGGTTTTCCGAGGTCTCCAGCAGAGACGCCCCTCGTTCTTGGCCGAGCCTGTCTGGCTCGAGTCGCCCTGGGCCTTTCTCGCGCGCGACCCCCACGATCATCTCATCGACATCCTCCTCAAGGCCCCGAGCATCTACGCCGACGCCGACGCCGCGGAGAATGCGGTATCCCCTCCCCGGGCGCTCGCGGCTCTCGTTCGCGGCATCCACCAGTGCTGGCAAGTCAACGAGGAGCTTGACGCCTGGTTTGGAACGCTCGAGTCGTCGGTCTCGGGCGCCCTGTACTGGCCCGAACTGGCAACAATGAAGACGCCGGCAGACGCTGGCAGGCATGGAATGCTGTTCCCGGTGGCCTTCTGCTTTCCCTCCTTCCTTATCGCCCACACACTCGTTCTCTACTGGACCGCCTCGGTAATCCTCCACCAGCATCTCTGCGTCTTATATCGCCGGGTCGAAGCGCTGGCCGGAGAAACCGAAGCCTGCACGTGCGAGGAGCACGTCCGAGGAGACGGCCTGGACGCAGAGACTGTTGGTCTGACTGCCTGCCTTCGACATTTCAAGCCGCACCAGCTTCCGCGGCTGGGCGCCCGCCGAGACTGGGCAAGGACAGTGGCTCGGGACCTGTGTCAGTCCGTGGAGTACTTCTTGAAGGACAGCATGCGCTGCCTAGGACCGGCCTCCATCCTGCCATCACTCATGACTGTGGGGTGGTTATGGGAGCATGAGGCCGGGGACTGGGACCGCGAGGTGGCGTGGGTGAGGCACATGCTAGTCACAGTTCAGAGAAAGGGAAACGAGATTGCGGGGTGCACTGAGGCTGAGTTAGAGGAGTATCGAGGGAGCTCGGCCGGTTCTTCAGGCTTGGCACTTTGACGGATGCAGTGGAACTGGGTGCTCATGACCGGACGCCCGAGCAACGCGTCATGGCAACGCTTGAATTCGGTCTAGATAATTCCTGGAAAGCTTCGCTTTTTGCCCCTGTGCAACGGTACCTCCTGTTCAAACCGGATCGGGATACCAGAATTTCGCTACTGCTTGATGGTGTCCGTGTGTCGGCGACGAAGCCTTGTGTCTCCGTCAGTCTCGACGCCATGGTACCTACTGGGTACCACAATTGAGTGTCTCACCGCAAGGGTATTCCAATTGGGCAATCAAGTTTCCGCAAGCTCCCAGAGCACGGCTAAGCGCACCTTCGCAAGTCGTCGTTGGGTCTTTGTCAGGGGCCCATTGCCCGGGAGCGGGTTAAATATCCCTTCTAGCCGCATGAGGAGCACGAATGCTTCACGCCAGCCAGCTCCGTTACACATTCCCTCCCTACCAGGACACTCGACGAACGTCTTGTTTGCGTCGTGGAAACGCCGGGTCGCTTTGGTAACTGGAGGTGGTTTGGCCCACTTTTGACCTGAAGGAAGGTGGTTAGTCCGACTAGATCCGGCCGGATAGGAGATGGACGCATACCCCTATGGCCGACTCCCGTGTTCCTCGAGGGCATACCCGGTGTTTTGACTTTCCCTGGCGGCTGCGTGATGACGAGGAAGAATTCCTCAAGGTTCTCGAAGCAGCAGAGCATATTGGCAAGCTCCCGGGGGCAGAGCTTGAAGGACTGATGGTCGTCTCGCTCCGGCTGGGGGCACCAACACTGGAAGGGAGTGGAAACCTTCCATCCCACGCAGCTTTTCCACGAGTTGCGATACTCGACCGCGACTTTCCGGAACGGCCGGAAAGTAGACTTCAGGGTCGAAAGACGGGCCCGCGTTTGGTCATCGTACTCATACCATCGGAAAGGAATCCTCCCTGAGCTCTTGCCTCGCGCGAAGTCGAGGAGGACGAGTTCGGTATCCATGTCCATGGCGAATACAAGGGCCTTCTCCCTTGTCTTGGTGCCCTCGTTGATGACGATGTGCTCCTGGTCTTTTGTGGCGGCGATAATGGCCTTTTGCATGACCGGTAAGTCAAGTTCGCGGGTCAGCTTGTCGAAGAGCCGGAAGGAGGACGTGTCGAATTTCTTAGGCAGGGCTTGAAGGCGAGCGAACCACCTGCGGGATCTGCTGGCGTCCCGGATCACCGTGATGTAGTTGATGCCGGGCCTCCGGAGGGCCTCGACGGCGATCATGCCCTGGAGCTCGACTGGCAACTTCCCGAAAACCTCAGTCGGCCCCGCCATGTCGAGAATTGATGGCCGGTGCTGTGGTTGGCCACTGCGAAATTCAGCTTGAGGAAGAGAGGGAAGAGTGGGCGGAGGCTGAGTGCGAAGTGGCGAGGGCAGGAAAAGGTGGGCTTGACAGCACACCGGGATGCTACCTTCTTCGGTCCTTTCTATTTTCCAGTGAAGACCTGGGGTGGGATGCCAGCGAGGCAGCTAATGGTGTGGTGAATTGAAGCGCGAAGCCCAGGGCGAGATGTTGGTGCACTGCGTCGGGGCGGTCGCGTCTAGCTAAGCCCCGACTGAGAAAAGGGATCTCACGGACAGTTGGCCTTGGTTTCCGGGAGAGGAAGGAGGGGCGCCGACTTTGGTCTCGGAGCAAGCTTAGGGTCATCGGCGCGCCAGACGTCCCCTCGTTCGTGTTTGGATGGCAGGGGAGATGGACACCAGGGTGGGCACCGAGCCGCAGGAGAATGATCCATGGTCCTCAGCTTTGCACCTCTAGGCATGGGGCTTCATGGGAGATCTTGGCCATCACGCACACCGCGGACGGCCGCAGTTGTGGAGGAGCAAGGGGTATGGTATGAGAATACGGCACCAATACCATCAGGACGTTGCAACGGACTCCTCGTTGCGACAGAATCTTTGATTTCTACCGTACGCCCCAATCCGAAGCTTTCCCTACCCGCAAGTTGACCTGATCTGTAAAACGGAATTGCAACACTGATTATCCCAGCCATATCAACAGTCTGGCACACCGGGCCACCGCAAAGTTCAAGGCCCGAAGGTACAAGCAGAGTTGCCTGCAACCCACGGCTGCCTCGCAGCGGCTTGCCACGCGGTATGCCTCGTGGGTAGGCAGGTGTGC
>Ga0247771_1000496_pt1 | contig 12353 bp, 9 predicted proteins | sample UWRJL197509C6_FD_179948 | JGI IMG/M metagenome (GOLD analysis project Ga0247771, IMG submission 179948) | Plant litter microbial communities from Arlington Agricultural Research Station in Wisconsin, United States - UWRJ-L197-509C-6 | ecosystem: Environmental > Terrestrial > Plant litter >...
CGTCTCGGTGGCCGTCTCGGGCTCGTGGCCCTCTCGGTACCCGCCGGGCACGTCCTCGCCCAAAGAATTACCTCCAACCGCGGTGCCGCCGACCCGCGAGCGAGGTGCTACGCGACCGGGCCCGACGGCGCGGGACGGACAAGGCGCCGGCTCCCCTACCGCGCGAAAACCTTGACGACCCCGTCGCCGCCGCCGCTGACGACCCACCGCCCGTCCCGGCTCCAGACGACGGCGCAGACGCCCTCGCCGCGCATGACCCTGTGGGACGTGATCTCTTGCGTGCAGGACCGCTTCTCGAGGCTCCAGAAGCGCAGCGACGCGTCGTGGCCGGCGCTGACCAGCTCCCGCCCCCCGGGGCCGAGCGACAAGCTCGAGATGGCCGCCGGGTGCGCCAGCATGCTGTAGGTGCACTGTCCTGAACCGAGGTCAGCGCGGCGCCCGGGGGAGGAGGCGAGGGTGACTTACCGCTGTTCGCGTCGAAGAGGCGGATGTACCGGTCCTCGTGGCCCGAGATGACGACGCCCTCGACGCCCGAGCCGGCCGTGCCCCGGCCGCCGCCCGTCGGCCCCGCCCCGGCGTCGTCGTCGCCCGGCTGCGGCCGCTCCAGGCCCGTCGTCGTGGCCACCACCGCGTTGACGCTCGTCTCGGGCGTGCCGTCGTACGTCTCCAGGCTCGCCATCGGCCCCACCTCCTCGCCCGACCGCGTGTCGTAGACGATGACGGCCGCGTCCGAGTAGCCCACCACGAACGTCTCGCCGCTCCCGCCCGCCGCCGTGATGCACGTCGGGCTTGCCGCCGAGTTGGCCCGCGAGATGGTATGCACGAGCGTACGGTGGAACGGGCTGCTGCCAGCCACCGTCGGCTGCGGCCCGCTGGGGAACCCCGACCCCGAGCTCACCGAGTTGTTGCGGACGCGCCCGCCGGCCCCGCCCCCGCCGCGCCGGCTCCCCGCCGCCCCCGCCGGCTGCGGCGACGTCGTCCGCGGCGGCGCGCTCACCGCCCACACCCGCACCGTGCCGTCCGCCGACCCCGACGCCACGAGGATCCGGTCCGCCGCCCCGTACGGGTTGTTCTGCCCGAAGACGGCCCCCAGCGTCGCCGGCAGCACGCAGAGCGCCCAAACGGCGTCGGTGTGCCCGTCCAGCGTCGCCTTGGGGTCGACCCGGCCCCGCTCCCAAACCCGCACCGACGCGTCCTGCCCGCCCGAGAAGATCCAGCCGTCGCCCTGCGCCCGCCCGCCCGCCGGGAAGCCGGGCGACGGCGGCCACGACGCCAGGCACAGCACCGCCCCGTGGTGCCCGCGGTGCGTGAAGTCGGCCTGCACGTCGAGGTCCGACGCTACGCCGCCCCCGCCCGCGTGGCCCGCTCGCGGCAGGTGGAACCGCTTGATCAGCCCGTCGTCGCCCGCCGTGCAGATCTCGGGCTCGCCGGGGCTTCCCCCGCCCGAGAAGATGACCGACCGGACCGTGTCGAGGTGGCCGCGGAGCCCGAACCGGAGCTTGAAGCCGCCCGCCGCCGCCGCCGCGTGCTGCGCCGCCGCCGCCGCCGACGGCTCGTGTTCGGCGCTCCGCCGCCGCGACATGCTGCCCTTCCTGCCCCTGGACCCGCGCCCGGGCGACCTGGGCGGGTCGGCCGCCGGGAAGACGTCCGTGTCCGGACGGGCCGACGCCGGCGTGCCGCCGCCGCCACGCGGGTCCGGGAAGCCCCCGTCGTTGAAGTCCCACCCGTCCGCCTCGGTGGCGCCCCCGCGGTCCGCGACGTCGCCCTCGGGCTGCCCGAACCCGGCGCGCCCGCCGTCGCCCGCCTCGTCTTCCGCCGTCGGCCCCCCGGGCGGCCACTCCGCGCTGCCGAACGCGGCCGCCGGGTCGCCGCCGCGGGCCGCCGCCGCCGACCGCGGCGAGGGGTTTCCGTAGCCGTGGCCGGCGGGGGGCGCGTGCTGGGCGGCCGGCGCGTGGAGGTCGGAGGGCGCCGGCGCCGGCCGGGACGCGAGCTCGCGGGCCTGGTTCTGGCCCGAACGCGCCGGGAGGTAGCGCTCCAGCTGCTGGTCGACCGACAGGTACTCGGCCCCGCGGAGCTCGTCCGAGAGGGGGAGGGGCGGCGACTCCCGCGGCGGCGGCGGGTTCGCCGGCGTCACCATCAGGTACGTGAACTCGGCCTGGCACTGGTCCAGGAAGGCCTTGAACTCGGCGCGCTGGCCCTCGTCGTCGCTCGTGCGGTCGACGTCTTCGTCGGTCGGCGCTCGGGGCCCGTCGGCGGGCGCTGGGCACGTCAGAAAAAATCCCGCCACGGTGTTGCAGCGCAAGCACGTACCTCGGAGCTTTTCTTGGAGTCTCGCGGCCCGGTCCTGGGCCTCCGACGGCTTCTGTCCGACCTCGCCGGCCGGGGCGTCTGCCCCCCTGAGCCGGGCGGCCTGGTCTTTGACCTTGTTCTCCAGGATGGCCACGTATTTCTTCAGCGCCTTCTGCGTGGCGTCGGCCCTCCGCGCCGCCCCCTCGAGGGACGCGATGCGGCCCTTCATCTCCTGCTTCTCGATCTCCCACGAGTTGCGGTCGCGTTCGTGCCGGTGCCACTCCGTCTGCAGGAAGCGCATGACGCCTGCGGCCGTCAGCACGCGGGCGGCGGGGGACCGGGGCGGCGACGCCTACCTTGCAGCGTGTACTCCGTGGCGTGCGGCTGGTTGACCGCATTGCCCTGCATCGAGCCCGCCATCTCGTTGCCCCCGGGGCCGCCGACGACGTTACCGGTAGAGACCATGGCGGCCGGACGTGCCCCTCCGGTCCGGCGTCACGGGAGGCCGGCCGACCACGCTCTGTCGTCGTATCGCGGTTCGGCGTCCGCCGCAGGAACATCTGGCGGGCGAGCCAACCTGCGCGACCGCGGCCGTCGTCGGGTGCGTCGTGGTCGCGAAGCCGCTAACGATTAAAGGCAGTCGCTGTGGAATCAAATGCGCCGTCTCGGCCCAATGCGGAAGCACGGGGGGATTGCCTGCAGGAAATGCCGATCCTGCGCTGTCGATTCGTGCTGTTGAGCTTCGAGCGAGATGTTGACTTTGCAGAGGTCAGAGGTTTCTCGTCGCCGGAAAATCGTCGCGCTTGAGGTCGGAGCTCCAGGGGATTGCCGCCGGGCTCGGCCAATCACAGCCCGCAGCAGCGCGTCAGGCAGCCAGGCGCCGTGCCACAGCACTTGGGTTGAGCTGCGGTCCGCAAAACCGCCAACTTACTACGTGGCAGCTCCTGAACCCGCCCCCCGACGCATTCACAGAGTACAGCACCGACGGTGCCTACGGAGCAAGGCAAGGGGTGCGGCGAGGAGGGTTCGCATGAACTCGGACCGCCCCGGAGGCGCGGCCGGCCTCCGTAGGCAGCTTCTACCTAAAACTCCAGCTCCTCGACCTGCATGCCGCAGCTCAGACACGTCTTGGCCGCGACGCCCTCGTCGTCCTCCAGGGCCCTCCCCCACTCGTGGACGTGCTTCCCGGGACCGCCGACCGCGTCGCCGAACTCCGTCGCCCGCCCGCCGTTCGCGGCGACGCCCGCCTTGGTGTTGCGCCGGAACGCGTCGGTGCGCGTCTTCTTCTTGAGCTCCAGCAGCTTCTCCTTGAACTTGGCGTCCTTGCGCCGCTTCTTGTCCGACTCGCGCCGCTCGAACTCGGCGTCCAGCGCCTCCGCCGACCCCCACTTCTGCCCGAAGGCGTACTCCTCCACCTGGTACCGCAGGAAGAGCATCATGTCGTGCCAGTGCGACTTGTGCGGGTTCGGCCGGGAGAGGTGAGGGAGGAGCTCGGCGTCTTTTAGTTCGGCTGCTCGCGCGTCAGCTCCGCCGCTCGAGGGCCGGGAGGGAGGGGGGATACTGACGTTCGGTCAGGAGGTAGTCCTGTCTGCACTCCGTCTTGGTGAGGAGGCTGTACTTTTCCGGGAACTTGTCCTTGCAGGCGTGGCAGACGCGGCACTTGAGGGCGTCCTCCCACAGCCAGTCGATCTCCCGGCTCCCGCACTCCCGGCACTTCTTCTTCTCCCCCTCGTCCGCCAGGACGCTGAGGCCGGGCTCGAACGGGCCTTCCTTGCGCCTCTTCAGGTTGCGTATCAGCTGCAGCCTCTCCCACTCCTCGGCCGTCATGTGTTTGGGCTTGTCCTCCCTCGCCGGTCCGGCCTCCCCGCCGCCCGACAGCGCCTTGTTCCACGGGTCGTCCTCGGTCGACAGGAACCCGCCCTTGGTGTCCGTCATGGCGCTGAAGTTGTAGTCGACGTACTTTGTGAACTTGCGCGCCGGGGGGATCTCGCCGTCCTGCCTGCCGCCGTCGCGGTTGGTCGCCGGCACCTCGGAGGTCATGGACGAGTGCGACCGCTTCCCGCCGACGTAGATGTCGTCGGTGGCGACGAAGCCCGAGGACGTCTTGTGCGGGTCCGGGGCGCCCGTCGCGCGCCGGGCGGCCTCGTGCCGGTCCCGCAGCGCCTTGGACCGCAGACGGTTCTCCTCCTGCCGCGCAGTGGTCAGCTGAGGAGGACGGGGTACGGGCCGGGGATCACCTACGATGCGCCGCGTCGTCGCGGGCGTCGGCGGGGACCTCGCCGCGGCTGCCGCCCCGCCCGGCGGCGTCGACGGTCGCTGCATGGTCCCACAGAGTTTGGATCGCCCGTAGAAAGGTTTCCGAAGCCGGTCAGAGGTGACGGGTGATGAGGACCAGAACGACGGTTGACGGGTCGTGTCTCGGGTGACGCATTCAGTTGGGACCGCGGCTCGGAAATACCCGCAATCGCGGCGGAGTCAGCAGAAACCGCCCGCCCCGTCCGCGTCACAACTCCGAGCCGCCGGACCAGACGGCCAACGCGCGCTGGCAGACGTACTCCGTATCACGACTTGGAGGGCGGAACGCACGTCAGACGAAAAGGCGGACAATTAAGAATGATCTAGAATGCCGAGCGGACTTGTCGAGCAGCAGCCACACCTGTCCGGCCCGCCCCCCCTCCGAGCACCCTCCAGCATCTACTCCTCCTTGGCGCCGCCGCGGCCGGCTCGCTCGGCCGCCTCCACCGCCTTCTTGTCGCTCTGCGCCGGCCCGCCCGCGAGACCCTGCATGAAGCCGCCGCCGCTCTTGAAGGGGCGCTTCAGGTCGCCCGACGCCGGCTGCCCGAACAGGTAGATCTTGGCCAGGTTGGACTCGAAGGCGCTCTTGAGCGGGAGGATGCTCTGGATCATCAGGGGGTTGGTGTACTTGAGGTACAGGTGCATGAAGGCCATCATGGCCACGCCCATCAGCTGGCCCCGGAAGAGCGTCTTGAGCTGGCCCTTGTCGTACGCGTGCACCGTCGTCGTCACGAGCTTGCCCTCTTCCGACGATCCGACCGGCGCCGGCTCGACGTACTTGAGCGTCGTCATGTCTGCCCTCGTCAGCCCTGACCGTCCGTCCACCACGGCCGCCACTGACCTTTCTTCTTGTTGATCTGCACCTGCACGTAGAGGTAGATGCCCACGATGACGACGTTACTGAGCACGTAGACGGCGCGCACCAGGTTGAGGATGTTGGGGTCGTCGAACGGGACCTTCTTGGACACCTGCATCATCCCGAGGATGATGACGAGGTTTACTCTGTCGCGACGCGGTCAGCGGGGGTCCGCGGCGGAAGGGCGGAAGGGAGACGTACATTTGGGGGTTTAGGCCGGCCATCTTGCGTCGACAACGAGGACGATGAGGGTTTCCAACAGACGCAATAAACGCGGAACGATACAAGACGTACGAGTGCAGAATGTCGGGAGTCGCAACTTTTCGTGGAGGTCGATGCGCGAACCAAATTTTCGGGCGCGGCAGAAAGGACACGGTTCTTCCTCGGGCCAGCCGACTACCTAAACCTCGCATTGACAGGGGGCTTGCGCGACCCACCCCGCCACCGAAGGTTCTGGACACTGAGATCCTTTCATACTGGTTGCGGAAAACACTCATCACGGATGCCCAGACACGAGTAGCGACCGTTGCCGGCCGGCTTACCGTTCCCACAAGCCCGTCGTACAGAGTAGGCAAGGGCCGACGCCGTCCGCGCGGAGCGACGAGGGCCCCAGTCCGGCGGGTCTGGTCCGGCGGCTCCGGTCCGGCAGCTCCGGCTCGGTCAACTCGTCTCACCAGACGGACAGCACATGGCAGAGGCGAGGTGTTCGGTCCTTTGGTCTTGCGCCGCGGCCGCCGGAGAGCACACGAGAAGGATCGAGGTCCGGGCCGGCCATGTTTGACAAACCGACGGCTGTTCATTCGATCTATGGTACTTTGCCACATAGCAAGCGCGGCTACCAATACCGACCCCCGGGTTTTCGTCCCCAGGTCTTCTGTCCCAGATCTTCCGTCCCAGGTCTTCTGTCCCCAGGTTATCCGTCCCCAGGTTATCCGTCACCCAGCCTCCTTGTACGGCCACCCGTCACAGGCGAGCCTTGGTGGCGTAGGCGGCCTTGACCAGGGCGTCAAAGTTGGCGTTCTTGGCCCCGGCGAGGTCGTGCGTCCACTTGCCCTTGGCATTGTGGATGCCGAAGCGGCTGGCGGCGTCGGCCGGCGTCGAGGGCGGCGTCCCGCTGGTCGCCCAGGCGAAACTGGCCGCCGCCGTGCTCGGGTCCAGGTTGACCGACTTGGCCCCCGCCGCCCAGCTGCTGCAGCCCGTGCAGAGCGCCGTCAGAGACCAGTGCGTCGTGTTGGCCGTGCCTGAGAGCAGCTCGTACTTGGTGGCGGCGTCGACTGCCGGCATCTGGTGCCCCCTGCGCCAACGTCAGCTGCGGCACCGGGGTCCGCCCGCGGGGTTTCTCACGTGGCCCTGCGGCTCGAGACGACGGCCTTGTCGCCGCTCGCCCAGCCGACGGTCAGGGGGTTGTTGGACATGGAGCCGCCCCAGGCCATGCCCGCCCAGCCGATCGACTTGGGCGCCGTTAGCGACACCAAGATGTCGTAGGGCTTGCCGGCCGCCGCCGAGTCGGGGATGGCCACGCGGTACGAGACGCCGTTGGTCGACACGAACTCGGTGAAGCAGATCTTGGTCTTGTCGTCGCACACCTTGGCCGCGGCGGACCGCCCAGCAATTTCGTTGGCCGGAGCCGCCATGACGGAGCCGAGGACCGCGAGCGTCGCGGCGGCGGTGCGGAGGAGACCCATCGTAGCTATTCCGGAGCAGGGGTTAGCGATTTGGCTGGGCTTTCGAGAGACGACGTGGAGGACGGCCTCGGGATCTGGGCTGGCCCGCCGTTTATAAGCCCCGGAAGTCGCACGCCAACCTGCTCCTACCGAACGGGCGTCCCCGGCCGCCCCTGCTACCGTTTATCCGGAAGCTTACGACCCTCGCAGAGTCCCGTTAATCCGGAAGCTGGAAGCTGGAGATGAAGGAGTCCGGGAGGTGCGGAGGGCTTTCCCCGTGAGAACGAGCTGGGACGGGTACCTGGCTCCACCCGAGCCACGGCTGGATAAATATAGCTCTCCCTGGCTTCGGGCTTGATCCGGAATGCTATGACATCGATCCAAGACACGGATTCGGCGGACGAATGCCATGCAAACTCCAGCCGGGCCGAGACGTCAATAGAAATGGAGATGTCGAGTCGTCGAGCATCACGGTCGACGTTCGGTCTGCCATCACGCATCACGGCCCATCACGGTCCAGACTTTTGACATCACCCTGCCCCTTGCAGAGGTCGGTCTAGGCGAAGGGGGTATGCCCCTACCGAAACCCTCGAAAAGGGAGTACGGGATTATCGACTTGCTGCATTGTCCAGTGGGAGCCCGGGAAGTATTACTCTCGCGTTCACGGTAATGGGTTCCGCGGGACGCCTCCTAGGCTAAACAGGATCTAGATCTTGGTTTTGGATCTACCCTCCGGACCTCCGCCCTCATCGTCGGGCTGTGGGGGGCTTCCGGGAGCTCGATCCAATCACGGCGTGTGGTTTATTAATGCTCCTGTATACGGTCATTGCATGACAACGACGCGTCGTGGCAGGCGGAGACTTACTGTCCTGTCCGTTTGATGCGAGAGCTTGGCCCTGCGCGACAAGGTCACCCAGATCCGATCCACTACGGGCAGCGTGGCGAACGCCGTAAACAACAAGGAGCGGCCGGCAGCCCTCCCGCCTCGCTGGACGTAGCCCGCATTCTCGAGGCCTACCAGTCGAGCAACGTCATCGTCCTGTGCAGCAAGACGGGGTCCGGCAGGTCGACCCAAGTCTCGCAGCTCGTCTTCGACAAGTCCGCCAGCAGCAATGAAACCATCTGCGCATCCGCGGGTCCTGGCGGCCACGGAAATGGCCAACCGAGACGTGAGTGCCCCCCTCCGCTCCCGCCAACGGAGGGCTAACCGCGACGGGCCGTACAGGGACGTTGAGAGGGGGCATCTTGGTCAACGATATGGCCAGGGACAGGCTGCTTAGCGGCTACGGCTGTTTCGTCGTGGACGAGGCGAGCAAGCGTACGATGAACGCGCACGTCTCCTGTGCATCATCGAGGAGGCGGTCCCGCAGTACAACGACTTCGAGGTGAACTAAGCATCCCAGGTCGTCATTATGTCGGCAACCCCTGACGTCGCCCTGATGAAGGACTTGGCAAGGTCGCTGTGCTGCCCCTGACGGAGGATCTGGCAAGGCCACCGGGCCGCCCGACGGTACGTCGACCGGGTGGCGCATCGCCTCAAGAGGGCACCCTGGCGCTCGACGGCGACTCGTATGTCGACTGCCTCACCGGCCGCCCCGGCGCCCGCCGTGCGCCCGCCGACATCGCGACACGGGATTTTCAGGTGTTGCCGGTAGGGACATGCGCGAAGGGCCTGGCTTTTCTGTACGGCACTCGGGCTTCCGTTCAGCAACGTTTCTGGGAATTCTCCCTCTTCTTCTTAGTACCTACCCACTCGACCGTCCGAAATACAAGCCCTGCTCTCACGCTCGTTTAGGGTTTGACGCTCCTACCGAGTCACGTATTACCTACCGAGTTGCAAGAGGTGACGTTATCTGCTCCCGGCTGCTTCTTCCAGATCCTCCTCGTGCTTCCTGCGCCGCCAGCGTAAGGCGTGCTTGGCGAGCTGGACCGTCGGCTCACCGAGCGCCCGCAGGCCGCGGACGTGGTCTTCGGCGGCGGCTTGGGCGGCAGTGCGGCGTCTGTCGGCCTTTTGAGAAGTTGGCCTTTGCGGACGGCGTCCTCGAACGCCAGCGCGAGCTCTCCTCTGGGCCCGGACAGGCCTTTAAGCCACCTGACATCCTGGATGGTATTTGAAGGAATGGCTTCCCAGAGGACACTATCCGCAGCAGGTACGCCTCTTCCATTGCCGGTGATGACAGGGCAACTGGGACTAGGCAGCGGCAGCACCGTGTCATGACGGAGCCAGTGGTCTCGAGTAAGGTGTTGCCATCGTACACCGTCGGTGGACGCTACTTCTGCCGCATTGCGTCCGAAGCCCCGGACGCGGCGACCTCTTAAACTCAATATCAGACTGACTGTGCTGGACGGCCGATGTCTTGATGCGCTGGCTCACGCCCCCGGCCTGCTACGAGACCCCGTGTGCGCGTAAATAGGTGCACTGGGGGACCAGAATGTATATGCCCCTTCGTAGCTCAGTCAACTGAACGGGGTAGAGTCCCTTTGACTGACGCAATGTTGTCCCACATCTGCTTCAAATCGTTCGTAGACTCGTCACAGTGGTTCCGCCGGTAATAGTCTATAATTACATGCGACGCGGGATTCTTTACGCTTTCTCAAACTGCTCTTTCCTAACACTACTCCCAGTTTGAGCCGGAGCAAGTCTTTGATTACCATCTCGTCCTTGCGGGCCACGAGGTCTTTGACGTCCCAGTTGGACGACACCACCCTCCACCGAGCCTTGTTGGTCGACAGCCACGCCATGGCCGAACCGGCGAGCACGGGCGTGTCGAAACTGAAGTGCTCCATGGTGACGTCGGTCTGTTTCTCGTTGGTTTGGGGTAGATAGTGATTATATACTACTACCTGTTACCGACTTCTACACCCAATCACTTCAGTCCGGATCTTGACTTCAACCCCCCAACTTCCTCACACGTTTGGTGGCCCCGTGCACCTCCTTCTTATGGCGACTCACACCGTCCTCGCGCGAAAAGACCGCGGGGCACTCATCGCACTGGGCACCCATGGAGGGGAACCTGGTGCTCTCAGCCCATGCTTTGTGCGTGGACCAAACGTGACGCTTCTTCTCCTTCCAATCCTGAGCGTCAGCCCAACTGCAGTCCTCTTTGGGGCAGCGTCGGTGAGTGGCGGCGTGTTTCCTGAGACAAAAAGTTGAGCAACATGGGTCGCTGGGAGGCCGAGAAAACAACTCACCTCATCTCGTTGGCGTCAGGTTCTCGATGGTCACAGTCCTTCCACGTGCACCGTACGCGAGCTTTAGATCTTCTTCCGACCGAGGGAGGTCCTGAGGGGATAGGGGAGCCCGCATCTACCGCTGTTCCACGCTCGACACGATCACACGCCTTATGTTCCACTGTCTCTATGGCGTCGGGTGCACCTGAGAGGGGTGGTGACAACATGTCAGCACCTCAAGGTTGCTGCATGGGCGTGTCGTAGGCCGAAACGGCGCTCGAGACGTAGCGTTGGGTCAGCAGTGCCGGATCGATCGTTGCCTCAACCCCCCAGCCGTCAGCAGGTGCGTTCGTCGACGAAGTCGGATCGGACATGGTTAGGTCTGAATAAGAGGCGACCCATTCTTCATAGGAACCAATCTCAGCAATGGCCAGATTAGCCTCGTCATCGTAAGCAAAAGCCCGGCTTGGAGAAGGAGCCATGGCCAAACGGGGGGTGGGCAGCTGGAGGTTCTCGCAAGTTCTTGAAGGAGGATTGTTGTGGATGAGAGTGGAGAATAGAAGACCAGCAGGGAGGACCAGAGCTCAAATACGTCGTGAGGCAGCCTTACGGAGAGGGGGCCGGCTGGAGAAAGACCCTCGGGATGCTGTCGGGGCTTGTCAAAGCCATGGCGCCCGCGATACGTGGCAGAAACATGCACCTTTGCATCGCGACGTGGCCCAATCAGATGTGTGAGGCCACCCGACGACGCGTAACAGAATCAATAGCTCGTCGTCTCCCCTCTCAGCGCCCATCCTTCCTGCGACAGGAATCCTCTTGGTCACACTGAGCCGGACATTTCAGGAAAAATTAGCTCCCTCCATCATCTCAGGATGACCGCACCCGGAAAGAAGGCAGCAGTGACTGAGAAGGCAGCAGTGGCTAAGAAGGCAACGGTGGCTAAGAAGGCAGCAGTGGCTAAGAAGGCAGAGATTGACGGGGCGGACCTCCAACGCTTCGTGCTGCACTCAGCCTTGCTAAGCTTGATCGACCCTGCTCGAGGGGAACCGACGAGAACCCCACCCAACGAGAACCCCGATGGCGATATTTCGGGCGGGCAGAGGCTCAAGCAAAACTTCCTCGACTCATTCGCTCTCATCTGTTCAACGTCGAGGTCGGGCGCGGAAACGGCCTCGGCTGTCTGCTTAGAACATGCCCCAGCTGGAACCATCCTGCGTGTGGCCCGCAACCGCGGCTTGACGCCGAAGGATCTGACTGGCCTTGAAAAGGTGTTGCAAGTACTTCAAGCAGTTGCCAGAAAGGGTACGTACTTTATCCGAAATCCTCTGAATGTTGCTGACGCGGCTTGCGATGCAGAAAAGTCATCGACGCAAGCCGAGCCCGAGATTCTTCGCCTGGTTGTCGAATTGGACAGAGATCGCATCTTGTCAATGGCTGAGAAGGTTCAGAAACGCGGGTCCCAAAACTTACAAGAGGCGCAATCCAAGCTTCTTGCCGGTCAGGTGAAGCCAGAGACAAGAGCAAAGCCCGGACTCAGACTTTGGCTGGAGAGTTGCCCTTTCACGGCCGTATCTCTCCAGATCCTAAGTCACGAAACTATGGCCGAACTCATCGAATGGGCGTCGCAAGCCAGACGGCTCTATTCTGAGGAGTTGCAAAGTTTGCTTGGACTTAGTCCTACTGAAAAGCCGCCCTGGCTGGACGGTCTGCACAAGATCGCTCGCTATCGCTTCGCCATCAAGTCCATGGTAAGGCTTGCAGCGAAGCAGCCCGAGGACTTAGCGAGTATTCGCATCCGAGAGGTCAAGGCTCCCAAATCGCGTCCGTTCTTTCTCTCCAACAATCCGTTCTCTCTCTCCGACAAGAAAGCTCCCCTTCTGGCAGCTGTCGAGAACCTTGTCGGGGAGGATTCAGGGATGACGATGGAGCGGCTGGAAAAGCGCTTCAGCCCGCAGGATCCTGAAGTGCTGCTGCGTAAGGCATGCCGCTTGAACCTGACGCTCCACGCCGAAATGCAACTCGTTGGGTTTTACGAAGATGATCCCGGCTCAGTTCCCCGGATGCCGTTCATCGGGACG
>Ga0247771_1000497_pt1 | contig 12337 bp, 10 predicted proteins | sample UWRJL197509C6_FD_179948 | JGI IMG/M metagenome (GOLD analysis project Ga0247771, IMG submission 179948) | Plant litter microbial communities from Arlington Agricultural Research Station in Wisconsin, United States - UWRJ-L197-509C-6 | ecosystem: Environmental > Terrestrial > Plant litter >...
AGGGGCGGGGGCCGATGAGGGCTTCCACGTCGCTTTGGAAGAGCACTTCGCGCTCCAGCAGTGCCTCGGCGAGCTTTTCCACGTCGCCGCGCTTTTCGGTCAGCAGCTTCTTCGTACGCTCGTAAGAGATGTCGATCAGCTTGCGCACCTCGTCGTCGATCAGCTTGGCCGTTTCATCCGAGTAGGGCTTGGTGAAGGTCTGGTCCTGGTGCGGATCGTAGAAGCTGATATTGCCCACCTTCTCGTTCATGCCGTAAACGGTGACCATGGCGTAGCCGATGCGGGTGATCTGCTGCAGGTCGTTCTGCGCGCCGGTCGAGATCTTGCCGAAGAAGAGCTCTTCGCTGGCGCGGCCGCCGAGGGTCATGCAGATCTGATCGCTGAGCTGGTCGGTATTGTAGAGATATTGTTCCTTGGGTGTGTACTGGGCGTAGCCGAGGGCTGCGGTGCCGCGGGGCACGATGGTCACCTTCAGCAGCGGGTAGGCGTGCTCGAGGAACCAGCCGCAAACGGCATGGCCGGCTTCGTGGTAGGCGATGATCTTTTTCTCGTCGGGGGAAATGATCTTGTTCTTCTTCTCCAATCCGCCGATCACGCGATCAACGGCATCCTGAAAATCGCTCATGTCCACGGCGCTCTTGCCTTTACGGGCGGCGATGAGGGCAGCCTCGTTGCATACGTTGGCTATGTCGGCGCCGGCGAAACCGGGAGTCTGCTCGGCCAGCTTGTAGATGTCCACTTTCTCCGAAACCTTGATCGGCTTCAGGTGCACCTTGAAGATCGCTTCGCGGCCCTTTACGTCGGGCTTGTCGATGGTGATCTGGCGGTCAAAGCGGCCGGGGCGGAGCAGGGCCGTGTCGAGCACATCGGGGCGGTTGGTGGCGGCCAGCACGATGATGCCGGTGTCGGTACCGAAGCCGTCCATTTCAACGAGCAGCTGGTTGAGGGTGCTTTCGCGCTCGTCGTTGCTCATCATCATGTTCTTGCCACGGGCGCGGCCGATGGCATCGATCTCGTCGATGAAGATGATGCAGGGCGCTTTTTCGCGGGCCTGCTTGAAGAGGTCGCGCACGCGGCTGGCGCCTACGCCTACGAACATTTCCACGAAGTCGGAGCCGCTGAGGCTGAAAAAGGGCACTTGCGCTTCGCCCGCCATGGCCTTGGCCAGCAGGGTCTTGCCGGTGCCGGGAGGGCCTACGAGCAGGGCGCCCTTGGGTATCTTACCGCCGAGCGAGGTGTATTTTTTCGGGTTGCGGAGGAAATCGACGATCTCCATCACTTCCACCTTGGCTTCGTCGAGGCCGGCCACGTCGGCAAAGGTGATGTTCACACGGGTGCCTTTATCGAAAAGGGTTGCGCGCGACTTGCCGATGTTGAAGATGCCGCCGGGTCCGCCACCGCCGCCGGCACCGCCGCCCATCTTGCGCATGAGCAGGATCCAGAGGCCTATGAAGATGAGTATGGGCAGGATGGTCTGCAGCACGGGGGTGAACCAGTTGGTTTCCGTGGCTGCCGCTTCCTTGTTCTGTACGGTGGGGTTGTTTTTGTAAAACTCGCGCATGTCGTCCTTGAAGGATTCGACGGAGGCGATGTTGAAGGTGGCGTGGTATTCGTCCGTGGGCTTGGCGTTTTTGCCTATGGCCGATGTGTACTTGTTGAGCACATCGGGCTTGAGCTTGATGCGTACCAGGCTTTTGTTGGAGATGATGGTGTATTTGTCGATGTCGCCGCTCCTGAGCATTTGCTGGAAGGTGCCCTGGTCCACCTGGGCGTTGCCGCCGGAGAAGCCGAAGAGCTGGAAGCCGATGAGGACGGCGAAGATGATGGCGTATACCCAGTAGATGCTGAAGCGCGGTCCCTTGCGCGGAGCCTCTCCGTTCTCGCCCGGCGGGCGGTTGGAGAATTTCGGCAGCTTGGGTTTCGTATCGCTTTTATATGGTTCTTGTGACATTTTAATCGGTTGTCTAAGGTGAATGGTGCAAGTAATTACATTTTCGGCGGAATACGGAAGGAGGCCGGGATATTTAACAAAACCGGCATCAACCGTTGAATTCCTCCATGCCCGCGTCGCTCCACATCTCTTCGAGCTTGTAAAACTTCCGCTGCTCGGGCATCATGATGTGGACCACCACATTCACGTAGTCGATCAGCACCCATTGCAGGTTCTGCTTTCCTTCATGACGGTAGGGGTTTTCGCCGCAGTTCTTCTTCACGAAGTCTTCCACGGCATCGGCGATCGCGCGTATTTGAGGCTGGTTATTGGCTTCACAAACGATGAAGAAATCCGCGACCGCTTCAGGTATTTTTCTAAGGTCGAGCGATACGATGTTCTCGCCCTTTTTTTCCTGTATGGCTTTAATGATGGACTTAAAGATCTTTGAATTCCGGTTCAGCCGTGCTGCGCCTTTCTTTCTGCTCGCCAATACTTCTAATGGTTCCAAATACTAGATCGTTTTTTGATTGGTAAATTTATTTTGTGCAGCCGTCAAGGTAATAACAATTAACAGAGTTCTTTTCTTTGCTCAAAAATATCAATTAATTGCCATCTTTAAATCCCATCGGGACACCTTTCATAAAACTGCCTACGGTAGACAGCACCAACAACTATGCCATGGGACTGATACGTGCAGCTATGGCACGGCACGGCGCGGCCGTCTTCGCCCGCGAGCAGACCCGGGGTAAAGGCCAGCGCAACCGCAGCTGGGCTTCGCAGAAAGATCAGAACATCGCCCTTAGCCTCGTACTCGAGCCGCAGGCCCTCGATCCGTCGCTTCCCTTCCTGCTCAGCATGGCCGTTGCCCTCGCCACCGCCGACCTTTATCGCCAGCTCGTGCCCGAGGATATCTCCATAAAATGGCCCAACGATCTCTACTGGCGTGACAGAAAGGCAGCGGGCATCCTCATCGAAAACCTGTGGCAGGGAAGGCAGTGGAATTTTGCCGTGGCCGGCATCGGCATCAACATCAACCAGACCGACTTCGGCGAGCTGCAGGGCAAGGCCGTATCGCTTCGCCAGATCACGGGCCGCAGCGAAGACCCCGAAGCCCTCGCCCTCCGCCTCTGCGCCTGCGCCGAAGCCCGCTACACCGCCCTCCTGGCCGATCCTGGCTCCATTATCGCCGACTATAACGGGCTCCTCTACCGCCGCGGCCAGTCCGTGCGCTTCCGCCGCGACAACCGCGTCTTCGAAGCCCGCATCGACAGCGTCAATGCAGAAGGCCTCCTCCTCGTACACCACGCCCTTCCGGAGCACTTTGCGGTCGGCGATGTTGAATGGGTTCTGGGTTAGTTCGCAGTTTGCAGTTCGCCCCGCCGAAGGCGGGGCTGGCAGTTAGCAGTTGATGAACTATTGTTCGGTTAGCATTATCGAATACAATGGTGCTATCCATAGTACAATCATTTTTTTAGGAAATCAATTGCAAACTGCAAACTGAGAACTCAATAACTAAGAACTCACACACCGACGATTTCCTCCGCATGCGCCTTGTTCTTCGGGCGGAGGAAGACCTTGCTGATGAGGCCCTGCTCGTCGATGACGAAGGTGGTGCGGTGAAGACCCATGTACTTGCGGCCGTAGAGGTTCTTCTCGCCCCATACGCCGTACTTGTCGATGATCTTGTGCTCGGGGTCGGAGAGGAGAGTGAAGGGCAGGCTGAATTTTTCGCGGAACTTGCGATGCTTGGCCGGGTCGTCGGGGCTGATGCCGATGACCGTGAAGCCGTTCTTTTTCAGCAGGCTGTAGTTGTCGCGCAGGTTGCAGGCCTGGATCGTGCAGGTAGGCGTATCGTCTTCGGGGTAGAAATAAAGAACGACCTTACTGCCCTTGAAATCGGCAAGCGACACCTTGTTCCCTTCCTGGTCGATGCCGGTGAAAGCGGGCGCCTTCTGACCGGCCTGTAGTTCTGTAGCCATAGCTTCGGTTTGAGATTTTTGCTGCGCTAAGTTAGCGCGTTACCGTCCATGTGCGCGTGGTGGTATTGCCCGCTTCGTCCTCTACGGTCACCGTCAACTGGTGCGTGCCCTGCGGGAATTTCTCATCGAAATCATATATCCAGCTGTGGCCCTTATCATTGCTGAAGCGCAGCCACTGGCCGTCCACATCGGCGGTGAAGCTGCGGATGCCGAAATTATCCGAAGGCGTGAACACCAGGCGGCTCGAGCGGCTCAGGTTCGCCGGCGGTGCGCCGAAGCTTGGCGGCTGCACATCTACAAAAGCCTGGTAGGTGCCGAACTGCCGGAAGCGGGCCGCCAGCCAGCCGTTCTGCCACTGGGCGCGGGTTACATAGCTTCTTCCACCCGAAACATTTTTTATGACGATATGATTGCGCTGCTCCGCGGGCAGGTCGGCCGGGGCCTTTATGCGTACCGTCACCGAATCGTGCGAGGGGATCGACGCGCTTAAAAAACCAAAGAGCGGCGACACGGCGCCGGCCGCACTGCTGGCCGTTGCGCTGAAAGCCACGGCCACCGTATCGTAGATCGACAGCTCCGAAGTAAAAAGCTCGAAGCCCTCGCGCTCGAACACGTTCACGTTGTTGGGCAGGAAGCGCTCGCCCGAAGGCTCAGTATAAGTACGTGCCAGCGCAGCATCGTGCTGCACGCGGAACTGGATGCGCGAGATATTTTTATTGGCATCGCCCACCTCGATCGTTACGCTGTGCGGCTCGTCGTCGTTGAGGCGTATGACGCCATCTCCATTCTCTGATTCATAGGCTACGGTGCGGGCTCCGGGCAGGGGCGTGATGTGCTGAAGCGAGCCGCCGCCGCGGGCTTTATAGGGATAGTCGAGCTGGGCGTTGATGTAGCGCGTTTCGGTATAGCTGATGCGGTCGAGGAGAAAGCCGGTAACGGGCGTGCCGTCGAGGAAGAGGCGGGCGCTGCAGATGCCGTTGGGGTTGGCCGAGCCGGTGAAATGATCCACGGCGCCGATGGCAAAGCTTATTTTATCCGAGCCGGTGCGCACCAGTCCGCCCGCTACCGTATAAATACCGGCGCTGCGCACCAGTCCTATCAGCTGCGGCGACTGGTCGTAGGTACTCCGGTTGCGGTCGTAAAGGGCGAGGCGGCTGACGGTGGGCGGCACTGCGTCAGGCAGCGGGAAGTTGAAGAAAAGCGGGTTGAGGCATTGCTCGGTCTTCGTATCACGGATCTCGAAGTGCACGTGCGGTCCTTCGGAGGCGCCGGTGCTGCCGCTGAGCGCAATGTAATCGCCCTTCTTTACGGGGAACTGCTCGGGTGGGAAATAGAGGTTCACCTTCCACGACCGCTGGGCATACTGCTGCTCCTTTATGTAGCGGGCCAGCTCGGGGAAGAAGGCATTGAGGTGGCCGTAGAGCGTGGTAAAGCCGTTGGGGTGATTGATATAGATGGCCTGGCCAAAGCCGCCGGGCTCGATCGATATGCGGGCGACGTAGCCGTCGCCGGCGGCATAAACGGGCAGGTTCACGCGCTGCTGGGTGCGGATGTCGAGGCCCATGTGCCAGTGGTTGGCGCGGATCTCCCCGAAGTTGGCCACCAGCTGCATGGGAATATTCAGGGGGTGACGGAAAAAATCGCGGGGGTAGGTGGATTCCTGTGTCCAGGCCGTTCGGGTAAAAAACAACACAACCAGTGCCAGTGTCCTGCTCAGCTTCATCATTGGGTGCCTTCGGTTTAGAAAAGCGAAAGTAAGTGCAACAATCTTTATTCCACGGCGGGCAAGCTGCGCTGGTACGATATTTTCAGTTATGCATCCGCACAATATTTTTTACGTTTTAAAAATATCAGTTATGATTGGCAAACCCGGACTTGGATCACTGCTGCTCCTCGGAGCTGCAGCTTTTGGCGCCTATAAGTATTCGCAACTCACCGACGAGCAAAAGAAAAGCCTGATGGACAAAGGCAAGAAATTTTTCGACGAGCAGCTCGGCGGCCTGAAGAACGTGTTCGGCCAGCAGGAAGGCCAGCAACAGCAGCCTGCGGGCGCCGGCGGCGGCTTCGGCCCGAACGGTTCTACGCAAGGATAATATGCCGGCGACGAAACACAAAGAGAATGAAGAGGGCCGCGCGTGCGGCCCTTTTTTATAACGCACCATTCTGCTTTCCCGATAATTCATGCATCATAACTATATTTGCTCCCCGGGCAAATGCCCGGTTTTTTTATGCCGTAGCCATTCGGTAGAATCGCAAACACTCCAAGCAATTATAAAGAATGCCCAAAGACAATTCCATCACTTCAGTACTCATCATCGGCTCGGGGCCTATCGTCATCGGCCAGGCCTGCGAATTTGATTACTCCGGTACACAGGCCGCGCGCAGCCTCCGCGAGGAAGGCATCAGGGTCATCCTCATCAACAGCAACCCCGCCACCATCATGACCGACCCGATGATGGCCGACCGCGTATACCTGTTGCCCCTAACCGCCGAAAGCATCGAGCAGATACTCGAGGAGAACGACATCGACGCCGTGCTGCCCACCATGGGCGGACAAACGGCGCTCAACCTCGCCAAGGAAGCCGAAGACCTCGGCATCTGGGAGAAATACAACGTGCGCCTCATCGGCGTGGACATCAAGGCCATCGACAAGGCCGAGGACCGCGAGAAGTTCCGCCAGTGGATGATCCGCCTCGAAGTGCCCGTGGCCCCGGCCAAGACCGCGAACTCCTTCCTCGAAGGCAAGGAATTTGCGCAGGACATCGGCTTTCCCCTCGTTATCCGTCCCTCCTTTACCCTCGGCGGTACCGGCGGCGGCTTCGTGCACGACAAGGACGACCTCGACGAAGCCCTCACCCGCGGCCTCGAGGCCTCGCCCATACATGAAGTGCTCGTGGAAAAGGCCGTGCTGGGCTGGAAGGAATTTGAGCTGGAGCTGCTGCGCGACAGCGCCGACAACGTATGCATCATCTGTACCGTCGAGAACTTCGACCCCATGGGCGTGCATACCGGCGACTCCATCACCGTAGCCCCCGCCATGACCCTCAGCGATACGGCCTTCCAGCTGATGCGCAACACCGCCATCATGATGATGCGCGACCTCGGCAACTTCGCCGGCGGCTGCAACGTGCAGTTCGCCCTCAACCCCGAAACGGAAGAGATTATCGCTATCGAGATCAACCCCCGCGTAAGCCGCTCGTCGGCGCTCGCCTCGAAAGCCACGGGCTATCCCATCGCCAAGATCGCGGCCAAGCTGGCCATCGGCTATACCCTCGATGAGCTCGAGAACCAGAGCACCAAAACCACCTCCGCCTATTTCGAGCCCGCGCTCGACTACGTGATCGTGAAGATCCCGCGCTGGAACTTCGACAAGTTCAAGGGCGCCAACGATACGCTGGGCCTGCAGATGAAGAGCGTGGGCGAAGTGATGGCCATCGGCCGCAGCTTTACCGAAGCGATTCAGAAAGCCTGTCAGAGCCTCGAGAACAACGCCATAGGACTGGGCTATTACGGCAAGAGCGGCATGAGGGCCGAAGAGCTCCTCGAATACATCAAGATCCCCAAGTGGGACCGCATCTTCCGCATCAAGGACGCCCTCATGCTCGGCATCAGCGTGAACACCATCGCCAAGGCCACCCTCATCGACCGCTGGTTTATCTACGAGATACAAAAGATCTGCATCATCGAAAAGAAACTGAGCAAGTTCTGGCTTGAAGAGCTGCCCCTCGACCTCATCCGCGAGGCCAAGGTGCACGGCTTCAGCGACGACCAGATCGCCCGCATCATCGAAGACGGCAGCGAGGACGAGGTGTACGAAAAAAGAAAGGCCGCTGGCATCACCCGCGTATACAAGATGGTAGATACGTGCAGCGCCGAGTTCGAAGCCAAGACCCCGTATTTCTACTCCACCTTCGAGGAAGGACAGAATAACGAAAGCCGTGTGTCGGACCGAAAAAAGATCATCGTGCTCGGCAGCGGTCCCAACCGCATCGGCCAGGGCATCGAGTTCGACTACTGCTGCGTGCACGGTTTGCTCGCCATCAAGGAGTGCGGCTACGAATCCATCATGGTGAACTGCAACCCCGAGACCGTTTCCACCGATTTCGACATGGCCGACAAGCTTTATTTCGAGCCGGTATACTGGGAGCATATCTGGGAGATCATCGAGCATGAAAAGCCCGAGGGCGTCATCGTGCAGCTCGGCGGACAAACCGCCCTCAAGCTCGCCGAGCGCCTCCATGCAAAAGGCATCAAGATCATCGGCACCTCCTACGATAACATGGACATTGCGGAAGACCGCGGCCGCTTCAGCGACATGCTGAAAGAGCTCGGCATTCCCTACCCCGAATACGGCACCGCCTTCAATGTGGACGAAGCCGTGGACGTGGCCAAGCGCGTGGGCTTCCCCGTGCTTGTGCGCCCGAGCTATGTGCTCGGCGGCCAGCGCATGCGCATCGTCATCAACGACGACGAGCTTGAAAAGGCCGTCATCTCGCTGCTCAAGCACATTCCCGACAACAAGATCCTAATCGACCACTTCCTCGACCGCTGCCAGGAAGCCGAGATCGACGCCATCTTCGACGGCGACGATTTTCATGTGATGGGCGTGATGGAGCATATCGAGCCGGCCGGCATCCACAGCGGCGACAGCAATGCCGTGCTGCCCGCCTTCAACCTCACACCGCTGGTGGTAACGACGATGGAGCTCTATGCCGAGAAGATCGCGCGCGCGCTCGACATTCGCGGACTGATCAACATCCAGTTCGCCATCAAGAACGACAAGGTATATGTGATCGAGGCCAATCCGCGCGCCTCGCGCACCACGCCCTTCATCGCCAAGGCCTACGGCATTCCTTATCTCAACGTAGCTACCAAGGTGATGATCGGCGCAGCCAAGCTGAAGGATTTTACCTTCGAGAAAAAGCTCAACGGTTTTGCCATCAAGGAACCCGTGTTCTCGTTCAACAAGTTTCCCGGCGTGAACAAGGAGCTCGGCCCCGAGATGAAGAGTACCGGCGAGGCGATCCGTTTCATCAAGGATTTGCGCGATCCCTACTTCCGTCAATTGTACAAGGACCGCAGCATGTATCTCAGCAAATAAAACGACCATGGAAAATAAAGGCATTCAGCAGATGGTGCGCCGCCTGCACGAATATTACGGGGGACATCCCTGGTATGGACGAAACGTAAAAGAGCTCCTGCACGAAGTAAGCGAAGACGCGGCCTACTGGCAGCCGGAGGGCGGACACAGCCCGCTGGAGCTGCTGTGGCACATGATCACGTGGAAGGAATTTGTATGGAGCCGCCTCGAGCCCCAGCCCGGCATGGACCTCGACTATTTCGACGACTACAACTGGCGGCCCCTCGATCATTCGGACAAAAATCTCTGGCAGGAAGGCCTTCGCCGCTACGACGAGGTGCACCGCAATATGATGGCTGTCATCGAAAAGCAGAACGACAGCATATTGCCCGAAACAGTGCCCGGGCGCAGCCGTGGTTATACGTACGAGATCCTGCTCGAAGGCATTGCCGTGCACGATGTTTACCACCTGGGGCAGATAACAATACTGAATAAGATCAGTGCGGGCTTATTAAAGAAAAAATGAATGAAAGGGCGATCCGGGGCACAAAAAAGGCCCGCCCTAAAAAGAGCCGGCCGTTGCTAACCTATGAAAAACACCAGATTCAAATATAGTTGAAAAACAAATCTATTGCAACAGGGATCTGAATCTTTTGTCAGCACGGCCGTCTCCGCGGCGTTCCTGCCGCATGGAGCGTAATTGATCGATAAAATCTCTTTCGTGGGTGAAAACGTCGTTGCTGCGCTTCTCGCCGATGATCGGCTTGAACTGGTCGCGGTAGCGCAGGCGCAACTCGGCGATCTTCTGCTGAAGCACCAGCCGGTCGCCCTTGAACTCCTGGTTGGTGCGGCGCAACTCCTTGAAGTAGTCGATATAAACGGGCCCGAACTTGTCGGCTTCCGCCTTTGTCAGTCCGAGCTTCTGCTGGATATATTCGATCAGGCGTTCGCGGATCTTGGTCGCGCCGCCTTCGGTCTGGTCGGCCTGGTCATCCTGGGCGAAGGAAACGCCGGAGAGGGCGAACAGGAATAAAGCGAGGTATAAAATCTTTTTCATTGTCGTAGGGTTAATTGATCGCAAGTTCTTCATCTTCAGGTACCTGATCCAGGAAGGCGTCCAGGTCTTTCTGGCTGACGCCTTTGAGGAGCTGTTTCACCTCGCTGATCTTGGCGCTGTGGCCGGCCTTGACCGAGGAGCTGGCCGTAACATCCGCTGCGCGTACAAATTCATCTATTTCCTTATCGCTGACATTATTGAGCTTGGTGGCTACCCACTGGGGGCTGCTTACGGGCACGTCGGCCTGCTTGGGCTTCTGGTTGAAATAGGCGATGCCCGAGATGGCCATCACTCCGCCGATCATCGCGGCCGCGGCCCAGCGCATCCAGCGGCGGCCGGCCATGGGCACTACGCGCGCGGTGGGTTTCTCCTCCACGCGCTGGATCACCTGGCTGCCGAGGCCTTCGAAATAGCCTTCGGGCAGGGTGTAGGGCATGGCCTTGCCGGCGGTGCCGGGCAGGGAAAGCTCGGGTTCCTCGGCCACTACGGCGTAAAGGGACTCGAGATTGTCGCTAAAATATTGATCGGGAACGCTGTAGGGCATCGTTCGGGAGATGCCGGCAAGCAGAGGGGAAAGCTGGGCGATTTCTTCGGCGGCGGAGAGCGTTGAGCTCTTGATGCGGGCCATGACGGCGGCCGCAATCCCGTCGAAATAACCGTCCGGAACGGAGTAAGGCATTTCGGCCCCGCCGACAGGGAGGCCGCTGTTCAGTGATTTCAGCTCGTCGTTTATGGTATTCCGGTGGTTCATTTACGCGGGTTAAGACGCTTTCAGGTCCCTAAAGTTTAATGATTTTTGATGTAATCTTCTATTTTTTTTACCGCGTGGTGGTAGCTCGCCTTTAGCGCGCCCTCGCTGGTTTCCAGGGTCCTGCTCATCTCTTCGTAGGGCATCTCGTCGTAATAGCGGAGCAGGAACACGAGCTTCTGCTTTTCGGGCAGCTGCTGTATGGCCAGCTGCAGCTTCCACTCCAGCTTGTTGGCGTCGAAGTGCTTGTCGGCCTTTATTTTGTTGCTCAGGCCCGACTCCACGTCGCTGAGGCTGACGGCCGAGCGTTTCTTGCGCTGTTCCAGGAAGGTGAGGCTTTCGTTGGTGGCGATGCGGTAGAGCCAGGTGTAGAGCTGGGCGTCCTCGCGGAAGTTCCCGAGGCCGTTCCATACACGTATAAATACGTTCTGCAGCACGTCGTTGGCGTCGTCGTGGTCCACCACCATGCGGCGTATGTGCCAATAAAGGCGTTCCTGGTATTTTTTAATGATCGAGGTAAAGGCGCTTTCCTTTGTCGTCTCGTTCCTGAACTGGATCAGCAGTTCTGCATCTGAGCGGTCTGTTAATGCCATTGGGATAAAGATAGGAAAGAGTGAGAAACAGAAAGTGAAAGAGAGCGGAAGACGGTTCGGTCTGGTTATAGAGGATCGGCTATCCTGTTAATGAAACAGGATAGCCGATCATAAGGTTTTTGCCGCGCCCGCCGTAGCTTCAGCGAAGGCGGGGATTTAGCTTTTCTTCCGGGCCATGGCGCGCTCGGCGGCGGCGATGATGTCGGGAATGTCGAGGTTGTATTTTTTCAGCAGCTCGTCGGGGCGGCCGCTTTCACCGAAGGTGTCCTTGGTGCCGATGTATTCGATCGGGATGGGGAAGTGCTTGGCGGCCACTTGCGCCACGGCATCGCCCATACCGCCGAAGATGTTGTGCTCCTCGGCCGTTACGGCGCAGCCGGTCTTGCGGATCGAGCGGAGAACGGCTTCCTCGTCGAGGGGCTTTACGGTGTGGAGGTTGATGATCTCCACGCTGAGGCCGCGCTCTTCCAGGGCTACGCCGGCCTGTATGGCGTTCCATACCAGATGGCCGCAGGCGAAGATGCTCACGTCCGTGCCTTCGGAAAATTGCTGGGCCTTGCCCACTACAAAGGGTTCGGCGGGGTTGGTGAAGATGGGCCAGCTGGGCCGGCCGAAACGCAGGTACACGGGTCCTTCGTAGTCGGCGATGGCGATGGTGGCGGCCTTCGTCTGGTTATAATCGCAGGGCACGATGACGGTCATGCCGGGCAGCATCTTCATCAGGCCTATGTCTTCGAGAATCTGGTGGGTGGCTCCGTCCTCGCCCAGCGTAACGCCGGCGTGGGAGGCGCATATTTTTACGTTCTTGCGGCTGTAGGCTACGCTCTGGCGGATCTGGTCGTATACGCGGCCGGTGGAGAAGTTGGCGAAGGTGGTGGTATAGGGTATATGTCCGCCGATGGTGAGGCCGGCAGCGATGCCGATCATGTTGGCCTCAGCGATGCCCA
>Ga0247771_1000498_pt1 | contig 12295 bp, 12 predicted proteins | sample UWRJL197509C6_FD_179948 | JGI IMG/M metagenome (GOLD analysis project Ga0247771, IMG submission 179948) | Plant litter microbial communities from Arlington Agricultural Research Station in Wisconsin, United States - UWRJ-L197-509C-6 | ecosystem: Environmental > Terrestrial > Plant litter >...
CTATTTCAGCGCCGTTTCAGACCAAGATCCGGCAGGACCGCGAGCTGGGCGCCGCAGCCGAGGCCGCCGCGGGCTCGGGAGGCGGCTCGGATTAAGGGGATCATGGCGATGAAACGGGCGGCGGACGGACAGACCCTGGTCCGGACAGAGGTCGCGTAAAAGGTAAACGGCATCGAGGCCTATATCTCGGCCGTGCTATAGGGCGAGACGCGGAGCCCTGCGTCGTCAGAACGGAAGGCCGCATGCGGGGCGGCCGATGAGGACTGGAATTGCGTTAGAAGAGGCTTGCTCGCGGCATTTCTTGGTGCGCTCGGGATTCATGACGCTAGACGGAGACAAGGGAGCATCTTAGACGGCGAGGACTCGTGGTTACCCGGTGGAACGAGCAGCGATATACTTTGCGGTTTCTCTGTACTCTACCTCGCTCTGCATTTCATCGATAGATTTGCGTTTCTTTTTATCCCTCACCCGCTCCTTCTCGCCCATCTATGTAACGTTAGTCTGCCCGCGAGAAGGGTGTGGACGGATTGCGGAAAGTAGAACCACAAGGCCCTGCTGCCGACGTCGAGTTGGCATGCCCGTGTCCCTCTTTGCCATCCTGACATACCTTGGCTTCACCGAGTCCCGTCCGGAGCACACTAGCGTCTTGCTGGAACTCTGGCCGATGCTGGTGGCCATCCCCGCATCCGTGACGATGCACATTCCTGGTCGGGACACGGCGGGCGTAGAGTACCGGCACTGTCGCCGGCATGGAATGCAAGCTGCTTCCTGCTGTGCCGCTCGGAGGTCTTATAGTGTACGATCATGGGTCGACGCCAGCGCAGCACCGCCTCTTCAGTTGTGCTAAGCGAATCTTCCCTCGCAACTTCCAAGTTCCACCGCCGCCGATGGTCCACAATGCTCTCGTGGTTTCGGGGGCAAGAAGTCGCGCGTGCGCAATGGGTTGATCAAATGCTTCGTAACGGATTAGCTGTCTGGCTGACCGCTCGTGAGGTGTTTGGCTCACCTTGTCACCTACTCAGAGGTATGGCACAGCAGTTGTGCCCTTGCAACTGCTTGGAATGGCGTCGCGGTCTGGTGGGCCAACAACTCCGGACTGAGAGGCCTAGGTACCTAGGTACCTACCGGAAGTACCTCGGTAATGGGGGCTAACCTACAATAGGTTAGGATATCACGAGGGTTGCCCAAAAACCTCTCATCTCCTCAACTTTACCCCTCATTACCTACCACTCGAGCCCTTCATCAAGACCTCGGGCTCCCAGGCCACCCGACGATCGACATGGCGACTACGCTCATCTCCTTGCCTTCGGAAATTCTCTACGATGTGGGCACGCATCTCGACAGCGATTCAATCTGTCAACTCCGCCTGGTGTCGCGAGCATGCAAAATCGGGTTTGGGGACTCCTTCCTTCGTTTCTTCCGAACGCAGACCATCGACCTATCAACTCAAGGCATACAGCGGCTGTCCAGGCTTGCGTCCCATCAAGACCTGCGCGAGGCGGTTCGTGTCGTGAACCTGGAGTGTCTCCTTTACCCCCGCAACAGACCGCGTGAATGCCCCACCTGTCGGGTTCCTGCCTGTGCTTCCTGTGTCGAAGAAACCGAACTCACGCCGGAGCCCCCTTCGTGGTCACTCCAGCCGGGTGGCCCATCTGCCCAAACCTACGTCGCTGCACTTATAGTTCGGCGGTTTCAAGAGTCGAGGAAGGAACACCAATGGGCGGTGCAGAAACAGGCCGAACAAGCCGCCTTGTCTGGGACCGACCTGTGCGAAGCGCTTACAGCCGCGCTGTGCCGCCTCCCTAGAATTGACACCATCACACTCGAAGCCGTTGCGATCTGCTATTCCGGTCAACGCGAGAGTCCCGAAGAGCGTCGCAGCATCGGGATGTTGCTTCGTGAGGTGTGGCCGCAGTTATGGACGCAAGCGATTCGAGCATTCCGCGTCGTCTTATCAGCCATTGCCCGTTCCCAGACGAAGGTTAAAGCCGTTACAATCTTCCGGAAGTCTCCCATCGTCGCCATTCCGACCAGCGAACTTACGGCCGACTTCCTCGGGCACCTAAGGGACGGAGGCATTGAGAAGGTGGGATGGGGCATCCGGCATCTGTCCATCAGCATCGGTACGCCGGTCATGCCATTTCGACCTACAAGTTCCAGTCTCGGTTTCTTCGATCTCTTCGACCTCGAGGGTGGGGAGCTGCTCATAGACAACGATCCGAGGGTAGAGAGGGACGCCAATTTGGTCGGCTTCGCGGGCCTGCTCGGCTTCATGCCCAATCTCGAGTCATTAGACTTACATCTGCACAACTCGGGCCGGGACTCCGTCGACGACACACACGGGCATCTATACAAGGCTCTACTCCCGACTATATTCAACATTAACCCTCTTCCGCATCTCCAAAGGCTAGCTTTAAGCGGAACGTCTGCAGCTGGGCGGGCCCTGGCCAAGGTTCTGTCTCAGCACTCGCAGATACAAACTCTGACGCTGAGAAACGTCTTTCTATCCGAAGGCTCGTGGACAAGCGTCCTAGCCACGGTGGCAAGAGACTGTCCCCGGCTCTCACGAGTCGATCTGCACAATCTCTGGCAGGAGGATGGCCGGGGCGTGCTGCACCTCGAGAGTCGGTGTCCGATGGCGAGGAAGTTCGACCCGGAGGACGCCGACGTCGAGCACTGTTGGTATGGCCCGACTGCTACGGGTCAGCGGTTTGTCTGGTTTTCGCGGGTCTTCACCAAACAGAACATCTGGGAGCTTGCAGATGTGCCGTCTGGACCCACGAAACTTGCGCCACGTAGCGTTCCACGAGCGGTCGAGGCCGATCGGTGGGTGCACGACGTTTTGTGCGAGGTCTATCACTTGAAAAGTTTGTCGCCATTTCTCTACGAACGACCGGTTTGAAATTGATGTCATTGGCGACCTGGGGGTTGCATACCGGCTTCCGCCTATCCCAATCGCTAGACCTGGGAGTGAAGACGAGTGGAGGGGATGGATCCATACGGACATCATCAAGGCAATCGAAAACAAGGACGGTGGGATGGCGGTCGCTTATGTAGACTCTGAGGTCTGCTTTCTACTTCCTGGCGTACGGTGGAGGCTCACAGTCTGTGTACAAACTCCTCCAGGTCTTGCAACAGCGCCTGGGGTTGCTCCAGCGCAGCGAAGTGCCCCCCCTTTTGATGCTCTTTCCAGAACACCAAGTTCCCCGTCGCTGCCACCCAGCTCCGCGGCACCGGCGCGAGCTCAAAGGGGAAATGAGAAAAGCCCAGCTTCTTGGGCGCCCTGATGGTCCACTCGGGCGAGGCGTGCGACTTGGGCGGAGCTCCCCCGAGACTGTACGTCTCGCGGTACGAGTAGAGGCACGTGTGCGCCTTGCCGGTCAGCCAGTACAGGCTGGCCGAGAGGACGGCCTCGCCCATCAGCCGGCGCGAGTACGGCGTGCCGTCGCCGAGCTCCGCGTCGGCGGGGAACGAGGCCGGGTCCGTCCAGTCGAGGAACTTCTCGGCCACCCAGGCCAGCAGCGCCAGGGGGTTGGAGGAGAGCACGAGGCCGAGCGTCGCCGGCCGCGTGCCCTGCAGGAGAGCGTAGGCCGCGCCCCGGGACTTGAACCATTCCCAGCGCTCCAGGCCGCCCTGCTCCGCGTCGGTGAGCCGGCCCATGTCGAAGCCGTCCGGGGCCGGCACGGGGCTGTAGTTCAGCAGCCCGGCCTTGCACTTCGGATACGTCGAGGCGAGGATGCGCACCACCCGCGAGCCCACGTCGCCGCCCTGGGCCACGTACTCCGGGAAGCCGAGCACCTCGGCCATGAGATGTTCCAGCATGGCGGCGACGTCCGCGAGCCCGAAGTCGCGATCCAGGGGTGGCGCGTCGGACAGGGTGTACCCCGGGAGCGATGGGACGACGAGGTGGTAGGGCAGCTCAGCAGGGTCGGGGTACTTCTCTCGGAGTAGCGAGAGTATTGGCAGGAATTCGAGGAACGAGCCGGGCCAGCCGTGGGGGAGGAGAATCGGCACTGCATCCTTCTTCCCAGAAAACAATGCCACGAAATGGACCCGCAAAGTAGGACCCGTCGACGAGTCGGGAGCCACGGGGATGGTGGCTTTGAAGTTGGGAAAGGAGTTCATGTGCTTCTCCTTTTTCTTCCTGTCCTTGCTGTCAGCTTGGGATGGCGGGAACTCTGGGCGACATGCCAGAATCAGACCCGTGCTTACCAGTCGAAAGCCTCCCACGACCTCTTGGCTTCGATGAGCCATTCTCGACTGAGTCCGAGATCACGTTTCTCGACGGGGAAGGAGTTCTCGTACGAGGGGCTTGCAACTCCGGACAGCTTGACGAGGGTGTGCATCCGCTCGATCTCCTCATCCGGCACCTCAATGGTAAAGCGGTCGACCAACTCGGTCCTGGAACCAGCCGGCAAGGTTCCGTAAGCAGCCATCATGGGCGTTGCTGGCGCGGAGAGACCAGAGATCTGGATATGAAAAGGATGAGATTCGACCCGGTGGGGCAAGCTCGAGGATGTCCGGGTAGGCCGGCAGCACCCGTTGGTATCGTGCTGACCAACCCGAAGGGCGCATGGTGACGCAAGGTGCCCTACGGGGGAACCCCATGCCGTGGCTTTCCGATCGGCACTTGGTAACAGGTAGAACATGATCCCAATGTGAACTCCAGAATTGCCAAAACTGGGACCCGACCAAATACACCCCGGCTGCTGTTGAGATACCTACCAACTCACCAACCCTTTGCGTGATAGCCAGAGTAGAGAATAAGGTCCCCACTGGGGTGCTCCTGTGGAGCGGCCCCTTGCTGCTGGGAAACCGAGCCAGATATCCCACCTACTCCAAAGAAGAAAGGCCAGCTTGCAGGTGTTTCGTCTAAAGACTTGCTGCGGTGTCGCTTGTCGCGTTGTCGGCGCTTCTCCATTACGTCGTCCACCAAAATCTTGTTGCGTTGCCGCCTGTCGCGGCGTTGTCGCCGCGTCTCCATTACTTCGTCCCGGTCCAGGACGTCGTCCGGAGCCCAGTCGCAGCCGGCGCTGCCGTCGGCCTGCAAAGATCTCTGGCGCTGCAGACGCCTGACTCCCACGTAGCTGCTCGCTGAGCCAAAACTGGCAATGCTGCGCGTCCTTCGCGGCTGCACCGGCTCGTCATGGCTATCTTCCACGGCGTCTTCCCAATCCGAAGAATCGTCGTCGTCAATGGCGCTCTCATCAACATCGCTGGGTTCGGATTCTCTCTCGCATTCCATTTCGAGCCCAAATACAGCTCCCGGTGGAAAGGAGGCAGGGGTATCTTTCTGGAGGGGGTGGACGTCGTCTCTAGGGTTGCTTGACAGGCCAGCTCCACCAGGATCGAGCCGATTGATGACCCCGAGTGAAGATTCGGAGCAGTCGCCATCTCCCAGCGGAAAGACCAGCTTTCCCTTGCGCCTGGGACTTATTGGACGGTTCTTTTGGTGCGAGCTCTCGGAGCCGCTGCCACCCAGCACAAATCTTCCCTTGGCCTTTTGAGGCTTGCGACGGGCCGCTTTCACCAGCTGGTTGCTGAAAGGCGCCTGCTTCTTCTGCGCGTTGAGCAGCGAGCCGGGGTGCGCCGAGTGCAGCGCGCTCTTGAGGGAGCTCTCCTCCTCGGACGAGAGGCCGACGTGGAACATCTTGCGCCGGGGCTGGAGCGCCTGCTTGCGCAGCTCGGGGCTGTGCGCCTGGTCGCTCATCGAGTCCTCGCACGACGACTCGCCGACGGGCTGCTTCTTAAGCTGGACGTGCCGGGGGGCGGGCGACGAGTGGGGCTCCGGGATCGCCACGGGGCCTGGTCTGCAGTGTTCCCACCAGGCCTTCGGTCCCCATTCCGCGATGTAATGGGAGAGTTGAGTTCCTTGTGGTATGTCTTCCCTCAGCGCAACCAATCGAGCCCATGTCTTGCCGTCCTGGAGCCGGCGCATGATGTGGCTTGGGTTGACACAGCGCTCATCTGCGAGTTCCGCGTGAGAAAAAAACTCAAATGCCGCGTAGAACAGCAGAGACGGGTTGTCCTCCAGGATGCACGACTGGCCTGCGAAGGAGTTGCGTGTGTTAGTCGTACATACGGAGCCGTATATACTCAGATGCTCCGCCCTGGTGCTCAAATCCAGCCAGCGAATGATGTCGTAGCCCAGAAATTCGGCCGATGATACCTCGGCCGCAGCCAGAGGGGGAATAATCTCTCCAAATCTGTGTGCATGTTGTCCAGGAGAAGAATACTCCGTGTCGTGGCGTTGGCCCCCGATCGCACGGCTAAGCCGTACAGGATGCCGTCGGGTATCAGACGAGCGTGGCTGGTGTGCAACTTCCTTACTCAACGAAGGAGAGAAGCCACGCTTCACAGAATTTCTTTGCTCATCTTTCGATCGCCGGGGGATGCCGCCCGGAGCCGATGGAGAACCTAGGTTGAGCGTAGCAGTAGGGTGCGGGTGAGATACTTGATTCCCCGCCCGATGGCGGGCTTGCACCAGGGCATCTAGTTCGGATATGTCGAGGTAGTCCAGGCATGTGCTCATGATGGAGAGGTGGCCGCTACCGATGGGTTCTGGGCCAAGGTCCGGGTCCAAGGCTGAGAACCCGTTGCTCTGGAGGAAGAATTCCCGTACCGACTCGCGTATGACCTCGACAACACGGGTTCCTCCGTCTCCAAGATTGAGCGAGCCAGCTTCGGCCAGTACCGATATCGTTTCGAACTTCTGTGTTTCGTGCTGGCCTGCTATTGTTTTGACCTCGATCAAGCCCTTGGAGATGCTCTTGATCTGTCGCTCCAGTTGGCTGTCGCTCGCTGTGAAATGGTCCGAAGTGCGCCATTCCTGCAGCGATCTTGGCGCTGGCTCTCTTGTAAACGCCAGCACATGATGCCACTCATGCAGCCGAAGCGGCTTCACCGCCAGAGTAGCCCACTGGAAGAGTCTTAGGGTGATCTTCCTGGCGTCTGCATCAAGGTCCCGGAACAGCTGAGCAAAGAGCGTCTCCAGCTCTGCAGGAACAACGTCGAGCAGCTTAAGCAGGGAGTGCAGCCCTTTGCCTTCATCCCACTTCTTGAGGACGTCCTCCATGACCAAAACCACCCAGAGAAAAATCCCAGCTGACTTGCCCAGGACCTTGTCTCTTAAAAGGCCCCACTGAGGTTCTTCCGTCGCAATGCCGAGCTTGAACTTCCATTCCACGTATCTTGTGATGTCGGGGGTATTGTAGTCCTCAACGGTTATCATGGCGCAGCTGTCAAGGGTGATAGATGGGAAATGCCGGCTAGACAAGCAAACGTCGAGCTGGACCCCGGCGGCATGGGCTGACTTGGTAACTTCCCGCCAGAAGTAGGCCTGAGATCGCACGTACTTCATATCGCACTCGTCGAGACCATCGACGAAGATGAGCGTTCTCCCAGCCGGCTGTCGAGCAAATATCGTAGAAAAGAACCGTTGCAGCTCCGACGCTTGCCAGCAGTTTCTTGAGTTTTCCGCGTAGCCCATGTCTCCTTCCTCGCGGGTCTTGATAAACTCCTGGAGATGCTGTCGGTTTTTCGACAGGAGCTGGAACAGTATGGAGCGGAAGAGGCCTTCAGGGGTACGTTCCAGGGCATCTCCTCTGGCGTTGAAGAAAAAGCTGGCAGTTAGGTCTCCATCCGATCCGAGAAGCTCTTGACTGGCTCTGTGGAAAGCCTCTTTCATCAAGACAGACTTTCCAGCCCCTGGCTTGCCCTTTAGCCATAGAAGACCACGGTGTTCGTCCCGGGTCCGCCTGCTGAACCAATCCCGGTACGTGGCGTTTTCGAACAGCCAAAGGCATGTCTGGTCGGCAGGTCTTTCCAAGCCTTGACGACGGGTGTGCATAGCCGAAAACCACAGCGACCTAAGACAGTCCTCCTCCACCGCCGTGGGTTTGTTGGCCTGAGCCGCGTGGGCGTCCGGTGGTGCGTCTGGCAGAGGTTCCTTTCGTTGTATGAGTCCGTCTCTGTGAACTCTGAGCGCGTTAAGCTCCACCAGTGAGACGTGTATCGAACGCAGCTCCCCTGCCACCTTCAGATAGTTCGGGTCGTCGAAGCCGGTGAATCGGCACATGTCCATGTGGTTTGCTTGGATCGTCTCGGCTCTCTCACGCTGGTCCCCTAGCAGTGAGGAGTAATCCGGGACGACCTTGTTCCCTAGCACGCCGAGGTTGACCCCGGTCAGGCCGAGGCCTTCTTGGAAGGTCTTGACCCGAAAGTCGTACTGGCGCCATAGCCTGGAAAATGCCTCCTGTGCCCGTTCCAGATCTGCGTTCTTCAGGCCAAGGGTATCGAGAATCGCAGCCGACGATCCCACCAGCAAGATCCTGAGGACTGACCGCGCCCACTCGCCGACCGCAGAGAGATCCGGGCTGCCTCGATGGGGGGTTCCGAGGAACACCAGTGCCGCGGTCGATTCGACGATGTTTCGATACTCATTCTCCGACGATTCCGAAGATCTCGCCAGCATCTTAACGCATTTACCAGTTAAAAAGCTGGCAGTCTCCATGAGTCGGCTGGACGTACCTCTTTAACTACAATGCCGCCTAGGCTGTGAGCGACGAATACCAGAGGGCGATCCATGACCCGCTCCCTGGACAGTGAGAACATGAGGTCCTTGCTGTGAGAAAAGACGTTGTTCATGTTCGTCCCGGCCGTCAGGTACTTCGTAATCTTTGTGTCGTATCCGTATGTCAGGATGCGGGAGTTCGGACAGTCGTCGGGTAGTAGGTCCCCGGGCCAGAACACAGGCTGCCGCTTTCCCCAACTGTCTTCTGAGGCCCCGGCGAGCGCCGGCGTGGTCTCCTGCGTCGCCTAGCTCTTCGCAGAAGACTTGCGCGATATGCGCGACAGCATGCCGCGCAGGATACTGCTATGTTCGCCTGTCGCGCTCCTTGCCCGCTCCGGGCGCGGAGGCCCCCGCTCGGACGTAGGAGTGGCGGGAGCCTTGGCATGTGCCCACGTCTTGAACGGGTGCCCCTGTAGGCCGTGGGCGATGACTATGCTGGTAGTGACTGTTGGCTAGGGTCCGATCGCCAGCACCGCCTCCCAAGGTTGTCACTTACTCGACCACGGGTGGGTCGCCGTCCGTCGGTTCGTAAACCACCGACACGCCGGTCTCTCGGATCGTGTTTTGCATCTCTCTCATTGCGCGGGTGCGCGACCGACAAGTCGGGCGGCTTTGAGGGCATCGAGATGTGCAAGACGTTCGGCGGCTGAGCCCCAAAGGGCGACGATGAGGAAACGGCTGAGGCTTCGAGCCGAAGCTAAGCCGAGCCTGAGCTAACCTAAGCTAGCCTAAGCTAAGTTTGAGCCAGCCCCAGCAAAAGCGGCGAGACAGGTCATGTGAGCCAAATATTGGGTCAAATAACGATCGGAGTTCGAAGGATCTCGTCTTCTGCGGAATCGTGGCATCTGATTGCACCGGGCAGCGACGCGGCCGCTGGTATGATGTTTGCCAAGCCGAAAGGAGTTGAAGGGGATTCAGGGGTCCGTCTCTCAACCTCGGCAAGTCTTCGAGCCCCGCACCCTGAGGTTCACCTGTCCGTTGGGCAGCGTCAGCTTGAGACAAACTGAAAGGCAACGCCGTGGAAGCCATATAATATGCAAAATCTTGGACAGTAGCCATTCCTGGGAACAGCGGCTCGAGATAGACATACTTGCCCCGACAGCAGACGGGAAGGGTAGACGAGCCATGGCGCCGATCCCTTTCTCTGAGCCGCCTTGGCTGTGTGGACTCCCATCGCCATACTTCACCGAATCGCACCGCAAATGGCAAGCCGCGATCCGGCCATTCCTGCAAGAGCGCTTGCACCATCACGCCGTGGAGTGGGAAGTGGCCGAGACCATCCCTGAGCATGTCTTCGGCGAGTTCGCGGCGGACAACATGCTGGTCCCCGCCCTTCCGGCGCCGCTCCCCGTGGAATGGCTCCGACGTCTCGGGCTGGGGAAGCTGATGGGAGGCCTCGATGTGGCCGATTTCGACTACCTACACGGCCTCATCTACGGGGACGAGATGGCCCGGCCCGGCCTCGCGGGACCTGGCGGCAGCTTGACGACCGGCATCGCCTTTGGCGTGCCGCCTATCCTCAAGTTCGGGAGCAAGGACCTGCAGGAAAAGTTCCTTCCGGACCTACTATCGGGGAAGAAGAGGTCTTGTATCGCTATCACCGAGCCGGATGCGGGAAGTGACGTTGCCGGCATCACGACCCGAGCTGAGAAAAGCCCCGACGGCCAGTGGTATGTTGTGAACGGGACGAAGAAATGGTACGCTGCTCACTCATCTGGGCGTATGGGTTCGATACTGATAAGTTAGGATCACGAATGGTATCTGGGCCGATTACGCCACCATGGCCGTCCGAACCGGATCGCCCGAAAGCGGTGCCGCCGGGCTCTCCCTGCTCGTGGTTCCCCTGAAGGGCTACCCTGGCGTGACCATGCGGCGCCTCAAGGTTGGCGGCCAGATTTCCGCGGGCACAACATACATCGAGCTCGACGACGTCCGCGTGCCGGTAGCCAACCTCGTCGGCGCCGAGGGGGCGGGCATGCGCTACATCATGACCAACTTCAACCACGAGCGCCTCTCCATCGCAGTGGGCGCGACGCGGGGCGCGCGCGTGGCCCTCTCTTCGGCCTTTGAGTACGTTCTCCGTCGCGAGGCCTTCGGCCGGCCGCTGGTCGAGCAACCCGTGGTCCGCCACCGGCTGGCCAAGGCGGGGGCGCTGCTCGAGAGCCAGTGGGCGTGGCTGGAGCAGTTCGCCTTCCAGATGACGCGCCTGCGCAAAGAGGACGCCGACCGCGAGCTGGGCGGCCTCACGGCGCTGGCCAAGGCCCAGGCCGGCCTGGTGCTCAAGGAGTGTGCCAACACGGCGGTGCTGCTGTTTGGCGGGAACGGGTTTACAAGGAGCGGCCAGGGCCAGCTCGTCGAAAGTGGGTGTCCCTGGTGTGGTGCTTACCGGACTCCGTTCCGCCGCTAACGCTATTCAGTGATCTACCGGGAGGTTCCGGGTATGAGAATACCTGGCGGTTCGGAGGACGTTATGCTCGATCTCGCCGTCAGGCAGCTGGTCAAGCTGTACCAGGCCAAGACGAAGGACCTGGGCGGCAGCTCGAAAATTTGAAGAGAGCGGCTGCTTCGGTAGATGCACGGTCCATTGAACCCCGACTTTCACCAAAAGGTGAATCTCAGAGATCAGGCGGTGAACTATCACCGCGCGTTCTCGCCGTTTCCTTCCCGTTTGAGCTTGGCTGTTCAGGGGTGAGTCTGAAGGGCGTAGCAAGGCCTTTCGCGTATCCCCCAGGGGCCAAGGTAGAGTATCTGCCAATTATCTGGTTCAAATCCGCACCAGGCTCCCATACTAATACGAATGCTAAGCCCTGTTATGAGTGATTCCATTCCCGGATTCCCGAATGCCGAGTTCTACGCTGCTCCCTTCAATCTTCCGTCTCTAGGCGAACTTTCACGCGGTGTGACGTCAGAGCATGGTTCTCGGACCCAAACTATGCCGAAATAGGGCATCAAGAAGCGTCGCAGATGGTTATTTCCGGGCTCCCTACCACCCGGGCGATGAGTAATCCCGGGCTGTTCGAGACCGCGAATTTGGGCATCAAAGTCCTCGGGGCAACATAAATGTGTTTCTGGCCCATTATCATTGCTTCTTGGGCCTCCTCGAGAGCTACTGAGCAGCTGAAATGCCTTCCATCCTCCTCAAGAGGTATCCGCGGGCCACGCAGAACCGCCTGAGATTCGGCGAGCACGGCTGGGGCAATTGGCGGGCGTTCGTCGCCGACGTCGCCAAGAACTTTTCCTTACTCCAGCTCCTGTTCTTTGCACTATTCGCCTACACGTTTGGAGCCCTCTACCAGCAGAACTCACTCACGCACAACTTAAACATCGTCTTCGTCGACTATGACAACGGCCCGATAGGAGAAGCCGTTCGCACGGCGTACCGGGCTTTGCAGCGAGACACGTTTCCAACCCTGATCGAGCGGCCTGCTGCGGACTTCCCTTCTCCCCCGGACCTCGAGAGCTCCGTGTGCAGTATCGACTACTGGGCGGCCCTGTATGTGTCCGATGGCGCTTCGGATAGACTACGGGGCGCCCTGGCCGGCGGACCACCGGCGCAGGCGTACGATCGGAGTGATGCACTCACCTTCATCTGGAACGAAGCCCGCTACTCCATCACAAACGACGCCCTCGTGGCTTCCAACCTGCAGAAGCTCTCGGCCGAGGCGCGTGTTGCCTATACCACGGGCAACGGCACGGGCAACATCAGCTCCGTTGCGGGCGCCG
>Ga0247771_1000499_pt1 | contig 12293 bp, 16 predicted proteins | sample UWRJL197509C6_FD_179948 | JGI IMG/M metagenome (GOLD analysis project Ga0247771, IMG submission 179948) | Plant litter microbial communities from Arlington Agricultural Research Station in Wisconsin, United States - UWRJ-L197-509C-6 | ecosystem: Environmental > Terrestrial > Plant litter >...
TGCGACATGCAATGCCCCAGGGTAGCACACTGGCAGCACAGCGCACAAGCTTTTGTTTCTTCGGCAATGTGTCAACAAGGCGCCCGGAGGGGAGCTGAGCAGACGAAATCCGGCTCTCCCGCATGTCGGCTCGCGACCCGACAGGGACCCCTGTCCCGCGGACAAGACGCTGACCCCGAACTGCGGCCCCAAAGTCCGAGAAACCCGACAGCGCCGCGTCGGCCGGACCAACTGGACGATGCCGTGGCCTCGTGCTCGCCGTGGAGGTGGTTTTCGAGCAAACCTTCCGGCGTCCTCTACCGGGACCTGTACTGGGCACGCTGCCCGGCCTGTTGCAGGATGGAAATATCGCCTTTCATGGCCAAGACCGTCTCGGTCTTTGAGTGGACCACGCCGAGCCTCAATGTTAAGTTGAGCTTCACTTGGCATCAACCTGGCAAGGACGCTCCAAACACCTCCAAGAAGTGAATTTCCCAATAGGCTGTTGTCCCACGACTGCGGACCTTGGACCCGGTTCAGCCGAGAGGAAACTCATGCCGAAGGACAGCACTCGTCATAGAACGTTTTATCTCGTCCGTCTTATGCCATCCAACGGCCGGCCCGCCCTCACCTTTCCAAGTTGCTGGTCGGGTTCGTGCTTAGGATCTCCAGCTAAGCCTTGACGTAGGTTTCCGCATCAGGAGCTCCTTTCCCGACTTGTCGATACCATGAAGCAGATTCGGGATATCACGTGGGATGCAGGAGGCGAAGGGGTTGATGGCATCTGGCCGTCTCTGGCCGTTTGAAAGTTTGTCCTCTACGGCCTCCCGCCCTACCTGGATTGGTTTCTGGATTGTTAGGCCAGGTACCTGTGATAGCGGCAGGCCGTCATTCGGCTCGAACCTCCGCCTCCTGGGCCGCACGTAAACGTCTTCCCAGAGCAGACGCACCAACACGACCCTGACGCCGCAGGACCCGACAGTTCAAGGTTAGGTAGGTTTTCTTCGTACCATACCATACGTCGCACAGTGCTGTTGAAAGCTTCCACAGCCGGGCACGCGATCGTGCTCCGTACTACATTAATTCACCATGACCTTCCACTGTCCTAGGCGAGGGCTCGTGAGCACCTCTACGGTGCAACGGCAGCCCACCGCGGCCCAGGCCCGAGATGGCCAAGCAGCTTGGCCTCCTCTATCGAAATTATCGAGCTGGGAGAGACGCTGTGGCCAGCCGCTGCGCTGCTGCCACCGACCGATGCTGTCTGACGCCGAATGCGGAGAAGACCAATAGGGGCTGCTGGGAGCAACGGGTAGAAATATAGCCGCGATATTCGTCTCCACGGGCTGCATTGTCGTCTCATCTCTGACCCCCTTGCGTGGTGTGCTCCGGTCTGCAAACTTTGGACGACCCTTCTTGGGACCCAGGGGCCCAATGGGAAACTCCTGCAGATCCTGAGGTGCATAGCAGTGCTTCCAGATAACGGGTGGACGACCCTGCAGGTCCTGGGGGTCAAGGTGACGGCTTGATTGGGTCTGTGCGAGGGCCGGGGATGATCCATGGCACAACCCACGTGATCGCGGGTGCAGCGAGATCTAGCAATCGCGTCTGTAAAGAAAGTGGCGTTTGACGCGTCTCCTTTGACATCGCAGAGCCTCGAATGACTGCATGCCTATCTATTCGGTACCTGGCACCACAACTTGCCGAAGAGAATCCATTTCTTGAGACGACTACTTTCGGGCAATGTCTCGCTCATAGTGGACGACGATGAAGAAGAACGAAGCCGCCAAGAAAGGCAACATCCTCACCTTCTTCAAGCCTCTTTCGCAGAACTCCCAAGACTCCCAGCCGTCAGCATCTCAAACCTCACTACCCCCGTTGTCCCCCTTGCCGGGAAGTCCAGTTTCGACGCCAACTTCTCGAAGAGACACGCCGCCCCCTCGCACCTCCTTCAGCCGCGATGCTGTCATCAATGGGTCAGACGACGATGACTCGGACGGCTCCCTCCCCGACCTCTGGGCGGCCTTGCCACCACCCAATGCTTTTCCGCCGCCCCGGGACCGCAACTCCTGTGTGACACCCAAATCTAAACGCAAAGCCTTCGCCATTCTTTCTTCCCCGTCTATGGGTATCAGACAACAGCCCAAGCATAAGTTTGATATGAAGACCCTCTTGGCCCACGCGGCCAACGACGCCGCCGCCGAGGAGACCGCGAGGCAAGCCGCGGAGATACTCCGTAACGACCACCGGAGCAGCGGGAACCCCAAAGCCAGGGAGCAACAGCAGGCAGCCGAAATACAGGAGCACATGATGGGCCTGATGGAAAACGGCCAGGACGAGGTCGACCGCGACAAAATCAAGCGAGCGCTTGAGCGCACGGAAGCCAAGGCAGTGCGGGGGCGGTGGTACTTTTTCGATAACGACATCGACGCATCGGCCGCGGCCCGAACGCCATTCCCGGAGGAGGCAGCCACCGGCCGGTGGGAGTTCCTCGACGACGCGGAGGCACGACACGGTTATATCGAGCACGGCGTTGTCCAGGCCGTGTTAAGCAAGAAAAGCGACCTGCCCGACGAGATTTTTCTGTGGCTGCTCGATGAGTTGTGCCTAGAGCCGCAGGAGGTATTGCGCGGCAAATACGTCGAGATCCTGGCGCTCTGTCCGGCTCAGGTCTTCCAACTTCTCGACACAGAGGCATTGTGCGGCCTCTTCCGGCGCCTCGGCTCTGGACGGGAGAGCACGGATTTGTCGGCTCGGCTGGAGATGGTGCCCGCTATCGGCGAGCCTTACCCCGGGCGGACCTGGTCGCGCCTTGGATCTGTTTTGAGGCTTTTGTCTGCCGTTGCCGCACGGATGAGCGAGGAGGCAACCGCTGGCGCCGTGAAGCTCCTCCTACGACTCGGGGTGGACGGTGTGGTTCAGGAGACGGTAGGCCTCGCACTAGCCTACCAGGGTGCCATGCAAAACCTTACGGCTGCCGTGCCTCTGTCTCGCTGGGACAGCTTTGTAAGCCCCCCGCCCCATGCCGGTGCCTTGACGCCGTACTTGCTCACACCCCCTAGTGCGCAGATGTCTGCGCGTCGTTCTACGAGAGCGTGGAGAAACCTAGCCTGAGATGGCACCCGTTGGACTGCATCCCTACCAGCAGCCCCCGACCACACGAGCTGCGGCGCCGGCTAGCAGCAGTGTGCTTATTCGAGGAGCCACAGCGAGCGCAGCAGCGGCCAGACCAGACCTTCAGCTTCCGCGCCGTCATCGACCATCTGGACAGCCACGATTTCAAGGTCTCCAGGTCCACCGACCATCGTGATCTGGCGGCCATGATCCGGTTCCTGGATGTTGTGGTCGACGATGGCGGGCGGCCGCCGCCGGGCAACGCGCAGGAGGAGTTTGACGCCGGTGTCGACGAACTCGCAGACCATCTCAAGGAGATTTCCCGCAAGATCGAGGCCAGTCCCTCGGCGACAACCAAGCTCGAGACAAAACTGCTGTTGCAAGGTCTGCTACACCGTTTGACGCATTCGGTCCGGACCAAACGGCCGCCTAAGAAGAACTTCTACGATGCATACCGACCCCGGGAGGATAAGTCGATACCCAAGCAGCAAGAGTACATGAAGTTGTTCCTGAGCGGGGCAAGTAGCTAGGCAAGAGAAGCCGAAACCTCCAGAGGGTTGCCGGTCAGGACAGGATTGCAGCGTTTGCTCATTAGAGGGCGCACCCTCGGCAATGAGGAGGACCCATATGATACAGACTCTAGAGTACCACGCCGGGCAGCCGTGGATTTCGAAACCGTTGTGGTTCCGCTTGCCTCACGGCGCCCGGATGACCAGCCTCCCCGTGAAAGCAAACCACCGTGACACCGACAGAAGGCGGCGTTCAGTCGTAGTATTTGCGGTTGGGGTTCTTGCCAAACAAGGTTTCGCGTACTGCCGGCAGGGCGCTGTCTTTGAGGATGTTCAACCGCGCGTCGAAGGTGTTGTCGATCTCGATCTTGCCGCCGCCGCCGAGAATGGTGAGACCGCCGGAGCTGCTGTTCGTGAGTCCCGCTGCGACGTCCCAGCATGGTTTGGAGCGAAATGACCCACCCGCCGTCCGGCAGCGGACTCGACTCGTCGATCGAGGCCTTGACGTCCTTGCCCACCTTTTCCTTGTACTCCTTGGCGGCGGCCTCGATGGCCTCCTTGACAACGGCGTAGTCGGCCTTGCGGGCGCGCACCTGCAGCGAGGGCTCGGCGAGGGCGTAGAAGCCCTCGAGGGCCAGGGCCTTGAGCACGGCCCTGTACCGGGCCTTGTCCTTGGAACCGTCGGCCAGGCGCTTCTGGGCCTGCTCGAAGATGCCGTCGAGCAGCTCCTGGCGGGCGCCGAGGACCTTGAGGCGCGTCTTGTTGGCGACGGTGGAGCGGGTGATTTGCTGCGACATGGTGGCCTGCTTGAACTTCTTCTCGTACGTGGCGTCGATGGCGTCCGTCTCCTGGCGCACCAGCTTGGACTTCTCGATGGCGAACTCCTCGTTGGCTTTGATCTTGATCTCTTGGGCCTTCTCGTTGGCCTCCTGCATGATGAAGGCCGTCATCTTGCGCAGCTCCTGGCCGACCTGGGGGCGGGGCATTGCCCGGTCAGCACCCGGCGCGTACGAGGAGGAGGGGAGGGGAGCCAGGCCGGGACGGCGCGCGACCTACCTGGTCGTCGGACAAGGCGCGAGCTTGCGACATTTTGGCGGCGGGGTGCTGGCCGGTCTGAGTTGCTCGATGGCCGGTGCCTAGGGTCGGCGAGAGGAATGGAGAATCCCGGGAGAGGAGCGGAGAGGGCGGCGAGAAATGGAGGCTACCGCAAGTGGAGCGAGTCCGTCAAAGGCAAGCAAGTCGAGGTGCTACCGTGGTGTCGTTGTCGGCATGTCTGCCCTCGCACCAGATGACCAGCTCGAGATAGCTCGCTGCTAGCAAGTGACGACGGCAGCTGTCAAGCCACACCACAAGCCACATCGTCAGGATGCCAACCCCCACTCCCGGTGTGGCGGCCAATAGCCGGATGCGGCGGCCGTCCGCCCCTCAACATTGATCCATGCTGGAGGCCCGGATGATGCGGAGTCAGCTGACCCCCGGGCCGCCCCAGCGCAGGTTGTTGGGGTTCTCCAGCCTCCCGCCGCAGTCCCTGCAGCAGCCAGCTCGGCATCTCTGTGGGGACCGGCGGCTCCTGAAGCGCTGACGGCTTGCCCGGGCGTGTTTCGTTTTCTCTGGCACCGCCTGTATCACCTTAACAAACGCCCCCTCGCAACCTGAACGCAGCCCGCACGCCTCCCTTCGAGTTCGGCTTGTCGGCCGCCGCTGTCCTCCCTCCTGATCGCAGAGGACGTCCAGCTGGTCGCTGGTTGCATCGACGCGGGGCATCAGAGTGCGGTCAGCCATGAAACCCTGCCTATGAGCGCCCGCCCGCGCAGCCCACCCGAAAGTCTCTAGCGCCGCGGCGTCATTGACCGTCGGCCATTGTTGGGCTCAGCTGCCGACCGCCCTTCAGGAACACACCGTATTGTCATCTGCAAACGACCGCGCGAGTCCCCGGGGCCTTCTCTCTCTCTCATCGACCCTTGGATCGTCGGTCCGCGACTCGACTCGAGCCCTGCCGTAGGCCCTTCGTCATATGCCCGCGCCCGCGCCGTCGCCGCCCGTCGCTCGATGACCGCTCAACATCCCTCGACTCCGGCGCAATGGGCTCTCTCGGCGGCTTGTCCCCTGGCGGGAGCATTGCTGTGCGTTTCCTCGGCGGTCGCGGATCGCCGCGTCGCGGTGCCCGAGGACGACGGTCTAACTTGAGCTTCTCCAGGTCGGGATCATAGTCGGCCTCCTCTCTACCGGCGTCCAGAGCCTCGGCCTGACGCTCCAACGAAAGTCGCACATCCTCGAAGACGAAAAAGACCCCTTAGACGCCCGCCGCCCTCCGCACCGAAGGCGGAGATGGCAGCTAGGCATGGGCATGTTCGTCGTTTCCAACGTGCTGGGCAGCACGGTGCAGATATCCACACTACCGCTGCCCGTCTTGTCGACACTGCAGGCATCGGGCCTCGTCTTCAACTCGATATGCGCGACCCTCATACTCGGCGAGCCTTTTACAAGATGGTCCCTGTGGGGGACACTGCTGGTCTGCGGCGGTGCCGTCCTCATCGGCATCTTCGGCGCAATACCCTCGCCGGCGCATACACTCTCCGAGCTGCTCGAGCTCCTCGGGCGGAAACCCTTCATCGTGTGGATGTCCCTCCAAGCGCTCCTGGTCATCGCCATCGCCGTCGCCGCCGATGTCTTCAACGCCTTCTCCAAACTCTCGCAGACCTCCCGTTTCCGTCTGATCCGCGGCCTCGCCTACGGATGCATAAGCGGTATTCTTTCGGCGCACTCGCTGCTCGTGGCCAAGTCGGCAGTCGAGCTTCTAGTCCGCACCATCGCCGACGGCAACAATCAGTTCAACCGCTGGCAATCCTGGGCGCTCCTCATCGCCCTCATCACACTGGCGCTAAGCCAGCTTTACTATCTCCATCGTGGCCTTAAGCTGGTCTCCACCTCGGTGCTGTACCCGCTGGTCTTCTGCATCTACAACATCATCGCCATACTCGACGGCCTGATCTACTTCAACCAGACGGACCTCATCAGCCCGCTCCAAGCGTGCCTGATATCGTTGGGCACCGTGATTTTGTTGTCAGGCGTACTCGCCCTCTCGTGGCGGCTGAGCGACGAGCAACACCCGCCCGCGGTGGGGCAGTCTACGCTTGCCCCGGGCTTGGGCCTGGTCGAGGACACCGAGGGCGAAGAAGACGAAGAGGACGTCCTCCTCGGCTCCGACATCGCCGACGACGAGGAGCGCGCCCTCTCGCGGCAGTACTCATACCAAACGTTCGGCGGTGGCGAAAACGGCGCCCCCGTCACTGGAGACGAACCCGTGCCGACGTCGCCCGCGCACAGGAAGTCAACGGCCGCGTCAATGAAGTCGAGTGCCTCGCGGTGGGCAGAACGAAACGAAATTTGGAGCGAGCTGGAAGACCAGGAACGCCCCGAGTCGCCGCGTCGGTCCACCACCCTCAGCCGCCGGCGCAGCAGCACGCTACCGACGCTAGGCGAGTCGGCGTCGCTGCTTCCACCCAGGAGAGGTGCGAGCGGCGGCAGCAGCGGCAACATCCTCGGCATCGGTACGTCTGATAGCGCCAATGCCAGCGCCGAGGGGCTCTCGGCTCGCCGGGCCAACTTTCGCGCGCGCAGGCGACGCTCCACAGGCTTTCCCGGCTTCCAGGCTCGCAGGACCAGACGGAAGAGCTCGGGTGGCATTCAAGAAGCTCTAGGCGGGCTGTGGAAGCTACGGTGGTGGGCAAAGGGCAGCAACGGGAAGCGACCGTCCAGCGCGGCCGTGTCGGAGGAGGCGCTGGCCGGCGACTCGCACGGTCCCGGGCGGTGGCCCGAGTATAGAGACGATCCGGATGAGGAGGAGGGACGGGGAGAAGAGGGCTCCTCGGCGCCGCGGCCACAGGACGGCGACGGCGGGGAGGGGGACGGAGGGGGGCGACCATAGAAGGCTCCGGGGTCCTTAAGCTGCTCTCTCGGGTGTCACGATTAAAGATGGGCGGGGCCATTCATCATCGCGCTGCTGGAGTTCCGGGTGGGTTGAACTCTTGTTTCCCTCTCGCTCTGTATACCGGCATAGATACACAGACGGGCTAGGATACCCTGCCTCGACAGGACGAGGACGATAAATCGGGACGATAACCAGCGTCCTTCCCCCTGACATTTCGAGCTGCGGTGTCCGCTTGAACTAGTACTGGCTGCGGTCCGTAGTAGCCAGCCTTCCATGCGTTGTCAGCAATGTCCAGGAGATAGATAACCATTCACCGTTCAGGTCGAGCCGCAGTTTACGGATTTGAGTATGCCCATATGTACGAACTCTATGATATCTCGGTATCTAACGGCCGCATCCAAATGCCAGCGGGTTGAAGCAGGATTATGACTGGGTCAGGCAAGGCGAGGCATCACAACCCGCCACCACCGCTGCGTCTCCACAAGCCTGCGGCTCGGTAAAGGTCCCAACGCGAACCCCGGGCCGGTTCTCCATCTCCCGTCCCCTCGTTCCGCCCACGCTCAGCCATGCCAGAGAAGAAGGGCAGACGGCGCCGCCGACAGAGACAGTCGAGGCGGTTTCAGAAAGTAGCGCCAAAGTTGCCGTTCTTGCGGTCGATGTAGCGGAAACGCTCGCGTTCCTTGCGGTCCTTATACAGGCAGGCGGTAGCGAGGATGAGAACGCCGCCGACGCCCGTCATGCCGAAGACGGCCGTGAAGATGTCGTCGACGAAGATGTTGGCGTAGCTGCCGATAGGGATGGCGCAGCCGCGCATGATGGCGGCGGCGGCCGGGCTGGGGCAGGTGGGGTTGGTGACGAAGGCCGGCCTGGAGCTGTTGTAGTAGCCGCAGCAGGTGAACTGGGGAGGTCAGTTAGTCCCGGGTGAGCCATTTCGTTTTGGAGGGCGACGGGATACGTACGGCCGTCTGCATCAGGTCCTGGATCTCGGGCGTCTGCGCCTGCCACAGCGGCGCGAAGTCGTCCTTGGTCTTGAGGGTCAGGATCCAGATGTACAGACCCAAGACGAGCGAGATGGTCGACGTGACGGTCACGAAGCCGGCGCTGATCTTGAGCCAGCCGCGCGATTGAGTGGCGATGGCGGGGATCGTGCTCGCAAAGGTGACGAAGAAGAAGATGGCGTTGATGATGCCGCCTAGAAGACGAAGACGTTAGCCTCTCCATGCCGCCTCCTCCTTCGCCGCGGGGAGCCGTCTTGCAACCTACCGGTCAGCGGGAACCGCGAGTACAGCAGGTTCCGGGCGGCCTGCTCCCCGTCCGTCGGCTGCACCTTGATCTCGTTCTGCACCACAACCGCGAAGCCCACCATGACGGCGCCCATGACGACGAAAAGCACGTCGGCGGCGATGTAGGCCCACAGGACCTTGTTCTTTTCTGACACCATTTTGCGGATGTGGACTGCCCTCCTCGAGAGTGATAGCGGCTCTCCCTCCTCTTAAGTGACGGCCTGCGTCCTGGTTCTCTCTCCCTCCCAAGCCCCCAGTGTCGGCGCTCGTCGAAGCGACCGGAAAGGAATGTAGATTGGCGGCGACGTCCAGCAAGCCCAGCGCCTAAGACCTCGCGGAGGATGGCATAGCCAAAGGGAACGTGAGGAACGGAGAAAGGAACGATGGTAGGGAGAAACACTGCCCGAGCGGAACGAAATGGGGTTCGCCCTTCGAGTGTCGAGAGGGACGGAGACGAAGCGAAGACGGGCTCAGACAGCGAGCGCCAGGTTCGACCCAGGCTTTCTGATGCAGGACCAGCAAGCACTCGCGAGGGGGGAAGGGAGAGAAGGGATGAAAGGGCCAGCGGGCGTGAGGAGGGAGGAAACACGGTCAGAAACACCTCGTCCGAGACCCACCAGACCGAAGCGTCGCCCTGCCTCAGGGAAGTCTTGAAATGAGGGCACCAGGCGGCCTTGCGCCCGCCAGGACTGGTCGTGATTCGCAATCCCCGACAGGAGAGGTTTCAGGAAGTGTCAAGCGCTGCCCCCACCACGGTCGGAGAAGAGCGCACGAGCCGCAATCGGCCCCTTGCACGCCTCCCAATGCCGGGGTGCTGCCACAGATGCACCAATCAGCGGGCCGCCTCCCCTGGATCGAACCACTGATGTCGGGCTTTGCAGGGCGGCTCTCCAAAGGACTCCCCCAAGTCACGAGACGTGTTTCCGACGACACAGGCTACGCTGTCTGCTTGTAGCAGACCCTTCTCGCGTGGCATGACGGGGTTCCAAATGTCGATCTTGGTCGTCCGCAGCCGAGGCACTCCTCCGGACCAGTCCCCGTGGCCAGCGGCAACCAGGGACGGCCGGCATGGGTCGTCCAAAATAGCCTCCGGTTTGCTGCGCGCGCCCATCTGGCCGTTGATCCAGACGACGTCGATCCCAGAAGGAGCCGCCGAGGCGCTCTACCGGAGACGACTCGATGGTCGGTGAGCTTGTTGGACTCGCAACGTCTCCTAACCCCATCTGGTGTAGCTGGCTGCGGCTGTTCCCACCTGCCAACGCCAGCGCCAACGTCACCCAGGTCCAAAAAAGCTGCAATACCACGACGGGATGACGTCCGGAAGCAAGAGCCCCGCCGATGTAATAAATCTGCGGCCAGGTCGGGCTTGTTCTCGGGGCGGCAACCTCAGTGGGTTCCTAGCAGGAAGACACCCTCAGAGCCATCCACCTGTTTCCGAGTAAGTGTTCGTCTTCCGCCGAAGGACCAAAGCGCCTGAAAGCGGGGACAATAAACCTCCCGGGAATCCTACCCAGCGGCCGGGTCAATCGCGTAACGGTGATATCCAACCTGTCTTCATAAGCTGTCCGCAGACTCGGCTCGCGAGGCATTCCGAGGACACAGATCCCGCGATATTCCGCGGACCATCCAGCTGGACCTTCCTGGTTCCATGTTGGCGTCGATCTCGCTTCTCCGAGTGCCAAGGAGGGGGATTGTCGTCTCTGCCCGGAGCTTGCAAGTCTGCTGGTGACATATCTCAAGTGGCTCCTGGCATGGGTGTCTTTGGTGCAACATGGACTCGGCACATCATCGAGTCGGGCCACTGAGAACAACCATCGTGGCGAGGGGCACCTTCAGCAGAAGCCCATCGAGGCCAAGTGGAAGATAGAGGAAGTCGAGCTGCCCGACACGATTTCACCTACCAGAGGCTGAATGAGCGTGGCTCCGTGGGAAGTGTTGGTATATGGCTTAGTCAGCGCTTCCCGCGAGGCAGTTGCGGATGAGGCGGTCTCCCCTTCTAGGAAAACAGCTTCCCCTCATCCTGACGCTTGTCCGTATCAGGCACAACACTTCCTCAAAGGGAACCACCAGAGCCTCAATCGGTTCTCGATCTCGACATAGGTAGCAGAGAAGTTGCCCATTTCTACCTACCTGCTGAGCCTCTCGTCCATCGAGGAGAGGCCGTACCTACTGCGTAACGCCTGCGACCAGACAGCCACATTTGCGAGGCTGGGAAGGCATCGTGGATACCCTCGAGGTCCTGCCGTCTCGACCGTCTCGGATTTCCCTTCCAAGTTTAACGCAAAACTCGACGGCCCTGGGCACGTACAGCTTAGTACCCCAGGTCTCCGGTTCTACCTAAGCTCCGGACTCGGCAGTCGAGCTCCCAAACGGCTCTGCACGACAAGAACAAAAGGAACGATTCTCATCGGCGGAAAGCGTGGAAACAAGGTCGGTCACCCAGTTTCCTCACCGCACAGCGCACAGAACCCAAACCTCCTCCCTGCTGGAAACGCCGTCAGGCCCGAGGAGCACAGTGCCCGCATGACGACAGGGGAGGCTCAGCTCATTCCGCGGCTCGTCCTCAGCGTCACATCGAAACCCACTCGTCATCTAGGAATCCTTTCGCAATGGCTCAGTCTCGCGCTATTGTTCACCCCCGCTTTCGCGTGCCCCCTTGCCTCGCCCCGAGCCCCCTCTCGCCCCCCCGACTGGATCGACTCCACAGCCCGCGAGGCGACGACCCCTCGACCCTTCCCGCCTCCGGTGTCGTTTGTGCACGCCGCCCGGCAAACGACGTGAGCGGCGGGTGCTAGGCTCCAAGGGGGCTCTGACAGCGCGGGACCGAAGACAAGTGTTGGCCCATGCTTTGGTGGTCGACCCGGGAGTGGCCCCCCCTCACCCGTCCCCTCCCGCTCCGTCCCAGCGGACGCCGGGCTGCCCTCCCGTTATCCTCCTCCGCTATCAATAACATGTTTCCCGCGAGTGGCGGGATGACCATCGATAGTTCTCTGTCGCCGGTCCCCGGCTTGCATGCTCTGATGTGAGATGCAGAAATGCGCCATCGGGCCAGCTCATTGGCGAAGGCGCCCCCAAGTGGTTCCCGAGAGCTGCCGGGGTTCCCCTGTTGGCCGCCGCTAGGATGGCGTGCAAGGGCAGCAGGGCGCGGCAATGGGGGATAGCCACCGAGGCAGGCCGTCTCGCTGGCTTCCCAACTCCACGCCTCCCTCACGTCCCGTCCACAGCCTGCAGCGCAGGGCCTCGCGGGCAGCCATTAAAATTGGCCACCCCTATGCAAGAACACTGCCGGAAGACTTACGCGCGGGAGCACTTTGCCCGCGCTGCTGTGCCGGCCGAGCTTCGACCGTTGTTCGTCAAGGCTCCCCCAGCTGTCAATTTCCGGCCTGCCGTCCCCAGGAGCTGAAAAAAGCAACCAAGCGGCGGGCGGGTCTCGACGGCCCTCTCGCGAGGAGGCACGGAGAGCACGGAAGGCGGGCGGGC
>Ga0247771_1000500_pt1 | contig 12285 bp, 11 predicted proteins | sample UWRJL197509C6_FD_179948 | JGI IMG/M metagenome (GOLD analysis project Ga0247771, IMG submission 179948) | Plant litter microbial communities from Arlington Agricultural Research Station in Wisconsin, United States - UWRJ-L197-509C-6 | ecosystem: Environmental > Terrestrial > Plant litter >...
CGAATATACTGGTGGCCGCCGCAAAGACGAATATGACGAGGTGCGGAACTTCCTGGCGGAGAAAGGGCTGGGCGATAAGGTCATCGGGCGCATCAGCATCAACGGCAACGGTCCGCACCGCGTGTCGAACCTCGAGGGTATGAAGGCCGCGGCCCTTTCGCTGAATGCGCAGGAGATCATATTTTATGCGGGCGAGCTTTCCTATGCCCGCATCATCGAGCAGGTGAGCAGCATACAGGGGGCGCTGAAGGTTCGCTTTTATGCGGGCAACAGCATCGTGGGCAGCGATGATAAAACAACGAAGGGACTGATCCTCTCTGCGGGCGCCGACTGCCGGCTGGCGCGGCCGGGCAACCGCCGCGTGAAGCGGCTGGCCGATGTGGCGCTGGCCGTGGCTGCGCTCATCACCTTTCCTTTGCAATTGTTTCTTGTGCGGCGGCCGATCGCTTTTTTCCGTAATTGCTTTCAGGTGATCGGGGCGCGCAAGACCTGGGTGGGCTACCTGCTGCCGCAGAAGAACCTGCCGCGCCTGCGTGCGGGCGTGCTGGCCGCCAATGGCGCCGTGGTGGGCAGCCGGCAGGAGCTGCCGGCCGAAAGCCTGCAAATGATCGACTACTGGTACGCGCACGATTACGAACCCTGGCAGGACCTGCGGCTGGTGGTGAAAAACTACAGATATTTAGGCGGATAAACGCGCCCTTGCGGGCCGGCAACTTGGTATCTTTGTCAATAACGTTTAAGCTTGTAGGTGAATGGCAAGAATCATTGATATTAAAATCCCGAAAGCTATCGCATCGGCCCTGCGCATTCCCGAGAACGATCCGCGCCGGCAGCAGCTGCGGGTATTGAAGAAGCTGCTGAAGAAGGCGCGGTTCACCGAGTTCGGGCAGCAATACCGCTTTGACGAGATCCTGCTCAGCCGCCATGCCGGCAAGCAGTTCCAGGAAAAAGTGCCGGTGCACGACTACACCAAGATCTACGAGAACTGGTGGAAAAAAACCCTCGACGGCATGCCCGACGTCACCTGGCCGGGAAAGATCAAGTTCTACGCCCTCAGCTCCGGCACCTCGGAGGCGGCCAGCAAATACATTCCCGTCACCAAGGAAATGCTGCGGAGCAACCGCGTAAATTATATCCGCCAGCTCATCTCCCTCTTCAGCTACGACCACCTGCCGCGCAATGCCGTCACCAAAGGCTTTCTCATGCTCGGCGGCGCCACCGACCTCCAGAAAGGCAAGGCCGGCTGGTACTCCGGCGACCTTAGCGGCATCCTGGCCAAGAACCGCCCCTTCTGGTTCCAGACCTTTTACAAACCCGGCGGCCGCATCGCCAAGATCAAGGACTGGAACGAAAAGCTGAACGAGATCGTGGAGATGGCCCCGCAGTGGGACATTGGCTATATCGTGGGCGTGCCCGCCTGGTGCCAGATGTGCATGGAGATGATCGTCGAGCACTACAAGGTTTCAACCATTCACGATATCTGGCCCAACCTCGGCTTCTTCATTCACGGCGGCGTGGCCTTCGAGCCCTACAAAAAAGGCTTTGAGAAATTACTGGGCAAGCCCATCGTCTATATCGAAAACTATCTTTCCAGCGAAGGCTTCATCGGATACAAGGCCAATGAGGACGCCAAGGGCATGAAGCTCATCCTCGACAACAACATCTTCATGGAGTTCGTGCCCTTCAACGACAAGAACTTCGACGCCGACGGCAAGATGGTCGACAACCCCGAAGCCCTTATGATCCATGAGGTAGAGGAAGGGAAAGACTATGCCCTGCTGATGAGCACCAATGCCGGCGCCTGGCGTTACCTCATTGGCGATACCGTGCGCTTCGTGGATCTTGAAAAGAACGAAGTGGTCATCACCGGCCGCACGAAGCACTTCCTCAGCCTCGTGGGCGAGCACCTGAGCGTGGAAAACATGAACAGGGCCGTGCAGCTCGTGAGCGAGGAATTCAATATCTCCATCCCCGAGTTCACCGTCGTAGGCTTTCCCTACGAAAACCTCTTTGCGCATAAATGGTACGTAGCCTGCGATGACGGCATTGCCTCCGAGCTGCTCGTGAAAAAGATCGACGAGCACCTCTGCAGCCTCAACGACGACTATGCCGTGGAGCGCACCAGCGCCCTGCGCGAGGTCTTCCTGCAAAAGCTGCCCGAAGACGTCTTCCTTAAATTTATGGAGCGCAAGGGAAAGCTGGGCAGCCAGCACAAGTTCCCGCGCGTCATGAAAGGCAAGATGCTCCAGGACTGGAACGATTTTCTGCAGGAACAGGGCCTTTCCCAATGACCATCGCCTCATTTTACTTTAATCTATTTTGTTCAGCATGACCACAGCCCTCATCAAAGGAATTACCCTCGGACTGCTGCTCGCCATTTCCGTAGGGCCGATCGTATTCACCGTCATCAAGCAAAGCCTTACCAGCGGCACGGCCGGCGGTCTTGCCTTTATTGCCGGCATCTCCTTCAGCGACCTGGTGCTGGTAGTGCTCAGCAACCTGTTCTCCAACCTCTTCGATGTGCTGGTGGCGCACCGCCGCACGCTGGCCGTGGTGGCCAGCATCTTCCTCATCCTCGTGGGTATTTATTTCGTGTTCTTTAAAAAGCCGGCGGCGGCAGCGGAGGGCGGCGGCAACGTAACGCCCGTGTACAGCGCGGGCGGCTACCTCAAGCTCTTTTCGGTGGGCTTTATCATGAACATCTTCAACCCGGGCATCATCGTGTTCTGGCTTACGACGGCCACCACCTTCCTGGGCGATACGCTGAACCAGCGCATCGTCATCTTCGCTACCGCCCTGGTGCTGGCCCTCGGCGCCGACGTGGCGAAAGTGCTGCTGGCCAACAAGCTCAGGAAAAAGCTCACGGCCAAGAATATTCACCTCATCAACCGCATCAACGGGATTATCCTCATCGGTTTCGGCATCGTCATCATCCTCATGCGCAATTAAGCACAAACCGGCGCCGGGCTATTTACCCGCTGCGCACGATGGCTTATCTTGCAGGCTGCATGGAAAAGAAATCCAAATGGTCGCGGGCATGGCGGATCGTCAAGCGTACGTTCCTTGTTCTTTTCATTGCCCAATTCCTTTATATCATTCTCCTGAAATGGGTCGACCCGCCCATTACGCTCACGCAGCTTTTCAGCTGGATCAGCGGCGACGGCCTCGCCCGCGATTATGTCCGGTACGATGAGATGTCCTACAACGCCAAGCTGGCCGTCATCGCCTCCGAAGACCAGATCTTCCCCGACCACAGTGGTTTCGATTGGAAAAGCATCGAGAAGGCCATGAACTACAACAAGAAAAAACCGGGACGCATACACGGCGTGCGCGGCGCCAGCACCATCAGCCAGCAGGTGGCCAAGAATGTCTTCCTTTGGCAGGGCCGCGACTGGGTGCGTAAGGGTCTTGAAGTTTATTTTACCAAGATGATCGAGTGGATCTGGGGTAAGCAGCGCATACTGGAAGTGTACCTCAACGTGATCGAGATGGGCCGCGGCGTATTCGGCGTGGAGGCGGCCGCGCAGAAATATTTCGGCAAGCCGGCCATCAGCCTCAACCGCCGCGAGGGCGCCATGATAGCGGCCTGCCTGCCCAACCCGAAGGTCTTTACCATCAAGCCGGCGCACCCGCACGTGGTGGTGCGCAGCGGGCAGATCATGCGGCAGATGAGCAACCTCGAAGGCGACCCCGACGTGCAGCGCATCATTCAAATAGCCAAGCCTACTGTCGTGAAGAAAAAAGCGGTTTGATTTACTGTCCGCGGCGCGTCTGCGGCGGAAAAACGGAATCGAGCACGCTCACGGCCATCTGCAGCCGCTGCATATCGGTGCCCGACACCTCGGCCCACTGTCCGCCCGAGTTGACCAGCATATCCTTGTACACTTTAAAGAGGCGCTGGCGGAACGCCGGATCGGGGTATTCGCGAAGCTCGTCGCGCACCCAGGGCAGGTCGGTATTGCAGAGGAAATAAAAATCGTACTGGCGCGTGGCGATCTGCTTCAGGATCCAGGTATGGCATTTTTCAAAAGCCACCTCGCACCATACCTTCATCACGTACATATCGGTATCGATGAAAAAAAAGTTGGGCGCCGCCTGCGTCAGCATCGTATCCTCGAGCTCCAGCTGGCCGTGGGCGATGTTGAGGAGGTCGCCGTAGGAGTAATCGCCCTTGATCTCCCTGAGGTATTCACGCGCGAACTCGGGGCACCAGGCCGTTTTATAATGAGCGGCAAGCTGGGCGCAGAGCGTGCTTTTGCCGGTTGATTCGGGGCCGATGATCACGACCTTCCTGGGTTCATTCATGAATTAGGTTGATGACTTGATTTTCTCTTGCCTTTCTCTGCCACGCTACCCAGCCCGCCACGGCCAGAAAAAGCAAAATAAGGTAATACACGCTGGTAAACACCATTCCCTTTACAAAATACAGCGGCACCGAAGCAAAATCGGTGGCTACCCACCAGAACCAGCTCTCCACTTTTTTGCGGGCCATCAGCCACATGCCGGTATACGCAGTGGCCGAGGCAAAGGCATCGGCCCACGGAATGGTGTTGGCATAAAAATCCGTGTGCGCATATTGCAGCGCAAAATAAATGGCCACATAAAAAGCCGCGAAGAACAGCAGCTGCATCAGCCATTCCCGCCGCGTATTGTTGGTGATGTTCAGCACAGGCTGCTCCTTCTCGTTCCTCCGCGACCAGATGATCCAGCCATAGATGCTGACGATGGTATAATAAAGATTTACGCTGGCCTCGCCGAAAAGCTCGCCGCGGATGCTGAGATAAATGTAGATGATCGTGTTGATCAGGCCCACCGGGTAAACGAGGATATTCTCCTGCTTGGAAAACCATACGCTGGCAATGCCCGTGACGACGGCAATAAATTCAAGGAGCGATGTGGCTTTCAGGCCTTCGATGAATTGATGGAGCAGGTCGTGCATACCTGCAAACCTAAAGGGAAATTGGCTACATTTAATTATGGGTATTTGCCGGTCGTCCGATCTATCGATGGTTTTTGCCAAGCTGGTGAACCCCCTCGTTTGCCTCATCATCACGCTCGCCCTCGTTTACCTGGGCCAGGAGATCCTGAAGCCGCTGGCCTTTGCCATGCTCACCTCCCTGCTGCTGGTATCGCCCTGCCGCTTTTTCGAGCGCCAGGGTTTTCCGCGGGGCATCGCCGCCCTCATCTGCCTGCTGCTGGGGCTACTGGTCTTCGTCATCGTGTTCTACTTCATCTCGCGCTCGATCGCCAGCTTTCAGCAGGACCTGCCGCTGATGATGCAGAACATCAACCAATCCATCGACCAGCTGGAAGTGTGGGCCCAGCGCACCTTTCACCTGAGCCAGCAAGACGTGAAGCAGTTCGTGGCCAATTCCACCGACAAGGTGCTGCCCTCCACGTCGGCCATCGTCAACACCACCGTAACCACGGTAACGGGCCTGTTCTTTATCGGCATCATCATCTTCATCATCACCTTTCTTTTACTGCTGTACCGCGCCCTCATCGTGAGCTTTTTCGTCAGCCTTTTTTCCGAGCAGTATACGCAGCGCATCCACCTCATTTTCGACAAAACGCGCTTCGTGGTGCGCAGCTATCTGGTGGGGTTGGTCATTGAAATGCTGATCGTGGCCGTGGCTTACTGCTCCGTGCTTTTTGCGCTCGGGGTGAAGTACGCGCTGCTGCTGGGCGTTATCGGCGCCATCCTAAACATCATTCCCTACCTCGGCATCTTCATGGCCTGCATCCTCAGCACGCTCATTACGCTCACTACCAACTCGCCCAGCACGGTGGTATGGGTCGTGGTATCGCTCATCATTATTCACATGCTGGACAGCAATATCCTCATGACCCGCATCGTGGGTTCGAAGGTGAAGCTCAATGCGCTCACTACTATCGTGGGGGTGATCACGGGCAGCGCGCTCTGGGGTATTCCGGGAACCTTCATGGCCGTACCCATCATGGCGATACTGAAAGTGGCTTTCGAGGAGATCGATGCGTTCAAGCCTTTTGCCCTGCTGATGGGCGAGGACAAGGCGGTGAAGCCCGTTGCGCGGCCTGCCATCCGCCGGCTGGCGCACCGCGTGCGGGGACCAAAAAAATAAGCACCCGGGAGGGTGCTTAAATATAGAGAGTTGGGTAGATCTGTAGAAAGAGAAATTATTCGGCTTCGGCCACCACTTCCTTTACTTCGGGGATCATGCGCTTCATCATGCCTTCGATGCCGGTCTTGAGGGTGATCATGGACGAGGGGCATCCGCTGCAGCTGCCCTGGAGCATGAGGTTTACCACACCTTCGTCGTAGCTTTTGAACTGGATGGCGCCGCCGTCCATTTCCACCGCCGGGCGAACGTAGTTGTCCAGCAGCTCCTTGATGCGCTTGACCACGTCGCTGTCGTCGGCCAGCACGTCGTTGCTGCTTTCCTGCTTGCGGGTAGCCACTTCTTCTTCATTGATGACGGCCTTGCCTTCCTCGAGGTATTCCTTCAGAAATTCGCGGATGGCGGGGATGACGTCGTTCCAGTCGGTATCGGCGGTTTTGGTGAGGGTAACGAAATTGGAGGCGATAAAAACAGATTTCAGGAAGGGAAAACCGAAAAGCTCGGTGGCCAGCGGCGAGGGGCGGGCGCTTTCCACATCGGGGAAATCGATGCTTTTGCCCGGGTACAGCAGCTTATTGGCCACAAACTTCATGGTTTCCGGGTTGGGGGTCATTTCGGTATATATGCTGATTACGGGATTGCCGGTCTTGATCATGTTCACTTATTTAAAGTGCAAAATTACTAAATCCCCACCTGAATGCGCAGAGAACGACGGAAAGAAAGGGTTAAAAAGAATTTTTACGACAACTAAAATCCAAACAAGCCCTGCTAATCGTTTATACAGCAAGCTACTAAGGAAATATACGTATCAAAGCTTGGTATTTTCCGCAGAAAGCTATTATCTTGGCACTCCAATCCGTTGAAAAGCTGTTAACGTAACCGTCCCTTTTTATGAAAACTAATAACTGTATTGCCCGCGCAATGCACGCCTCCGCCCATCGCCTCGCGTTCATTGCGGTTATCATTCTACTCGCTTCTACTTCTTTTCGCTCGTCCGCCCAGGCCGTTACGGGCATCATCACCGACTATAAAGGCTTCTGGAAAACTTCCGCAGCTGCACCCAGCGCCGTAAAGCCCGACAACAGCCACAACCTCCTGGCCTTTACGTATAATGGCGTTGAATATTCCACCGGCGTGAACGACCAGGCGCTGATCAACAAGGGCGAAACCTTTGTACGCGGCGACTTCTGGTCCCTCCCCGCCAGCGGCATGACCGGCACCCTGACCAGCAATACCAAGATCGGCCTCGGCGCCCTCCTGGACGGCGTACTGAACGGCTTCGGCAGCTTCCTCCCTGACTACAGCCTCTCCACTTATCTCACCGACGGCATCAAGGGTCTGAACATCGGCACCTGCGTGGCCAACCTGCCCGTGGGCTCCATGAACTTCAACATCGCCAACATCCAGGCCTCCTCCATCGGCGACGGCGTACCCGACATCATCGTTACCCAGGTAGCCGACCCCAGCGGATCTTACGACCGCTACGAGTTCACCGACGCCAGCGGCAACCGAATCGGCAATTATAAGGACATCGTTTTCACCAGCATTCCACCCATAGGCAACTGGACCGCCGACTTCTTCGAAGCGCGTCCCAGCATACTCGCCCTCCTTGCCGGCTTTACCCAAACCGACCGCCCGATGCGCCTCTGGGCCGCCGACCTGAGCGAGTTCGGCATCTCGCCCGCCAACATCAGCCAGATCCGCAATTTCAAGATCAACCTTTCGGGCAACAGCGACGTGGCCTTCGTAGCCTACAACAATAAAAGCGTGAACTTCCTCGTGCCCCTGCCCGTGCGCTACTCATTCTTTAAGGGCGAGCTCTCCGGCAATAAGGTGAATCTGGCCTGGCAAACCACCTCGGAGCTCAATGCCAATGAGTTTATCGTGGAGCGCAGCGCCGACGGTGTTCACTTCACTTCCATCGGCAGCATCGCCGCCCGCAATTCTACCGGCACCACTAACGACTACAGTTTTATTGATGCCGCCCCGCTTGAAGGGACCGGCTTTTACCGCATCCGTCAGACCGACATGGACGGCAAATCAAACCTTACAGATATCGTCAAGATCCAGCGCGGCCGCACGGCCCTCGCGATCCATGCCTGGCCCACGCCGGCGCGCAATACCCTGTATATAGATCATGCGACGGCGACGGGAAAAGAAACGGCCATACTTTATAATGCCTCGGGCGTGGCGGTGGCGCAGCAGCACCCCGCGGCGGGCACCGTGCAAACAAAAATGAATGTGCAGAACCTGACCGGCGGCTCTTACTACCTCGTGTATCAAAGCGCGGGTGAAAAGACCACCAGCAAGGTGATCATCAACGAATAAACCGGACGGAATATACAATGGCCCGGACCTGCGCAACGCGCAGGCTCCGGGCCACATTGTTTACGTGTATGCGTAGACGTTAGATCGAAATACTAATGCCGTGCAAAGGTCCACTTGACGGTGGCGGTGGCATAGAACATGGCCTCGCCCCTTTCGGAAAGGTCGGGGCGTCCGTCGATGGTAACGAGGTTTTGAGGCAGCACGTACGAAGGCGTGAGCAGCGCCATGAAGGGTCCGTGCACATACACGAAGGGCACCGAAAATTCATACGACAATATGGTGAAGCGCTCCACGTCCTGGTTCACGGCTTGCGTGGTGCCGCCGAAGGGCAGCAGGCTCGGTTGCTTCTGATAATACGTGGTGGTAAAATTCTGCGTGCCCGCATAAGCATAGGCCGATGGATCGATAACGAGCACCTGCTTCTTCGGCAGCTGTATGCGAACGATATGGTCGATGCCGGCGGAGGCGCCCACGTCGGTGCGGCTGCTGTATTTGAGATCGCCGCCGGCCGTGAGGTTAAGTATCTTGTTGAGGAAGGAAACGGACGCGCCGCCCTGGGCCTTCAGCGCCGATTGCACCAGCTGGCTGCCCGAGCGGTAGAAGGGTTTCGTAGCATAAATACTGGTGATCCACTTGCGGCTGATGTGCTGGTAACCGGCGGTGGCCAATGTGCCGGCATATTCAAACGACTGGGCGCGGTTGTTCACGAATACCGGCGCGGCATTTACATAAAAATCCTTGGTGAGCCAGCATTCGGCGAGCGGGAAAAAACCGGCGCTTTTCAGGCTGTCCGTGCGCCCGTAGTAATGCAGTGTGGATTGATAGTTGACGCTTAGCTTGAAGCGGGGGTGGCGTTCGGTGCTGTCCTGGGCCTGTGCGCTGTACAGGCTGAGGCAGGCGATGGCCAGCAGCAGGGTTTTGTTTTGCATGGGTAGGGGTTGTAAGAAAAAGCCACCCGCTTGCGGGTGGCTTCAGCAAGAATAGGGTTATTGTTTCGATACGCTGGCCTTGGTATCCACTTGGGTAGAGGCGCCTGTGCTGCTTTTCGAAGCAGAGGTAGATGTGTTCGAGCTGGCTTCGGCACCGACCTTTACCGATTTTGCTTTTTGTACGGTAGCATCGGCGGTGTTTACTGCTTTTTGCTCGGCCTTTTTAGCTGTGGCTGCGGCTTCGTCGGCGGCGGCCTTGCCGTTCACGTTGGCAGAAGCGGCGGCGCCGGTGGTTGTTCCCGATACGGCGGCGTTGCCCTGGCTGCTGGCCTGTACGCCTACGGATGTACCGTCAACGGTCTGGCGTACGGTGGCAGCGCCTTGATGGGCGGTGGCCGATGCGGCACCGGTTGTAGCGGTCTTTGCTTCGGCGGCCCTGGATGCGGCGGCCGATGTTGTTGCTTTGGCTGCGCCCGTAGTTTTGGAAGCGACTGTAGCGGCGCTGGCGGCATGAGCTGCGGCCTGCGTGGAATTGTTAACGTTAACGGCTTTGCTTACGGATGCCTGGGTGCTGCTGGCGGCGCCGAGGCCCAGCTGTGCGAATGATGCGGTAGCGATAAGAGAGCCTGCGGCCAGAAGGAGGGATTGCTTGATCGTCTTCATAGTTAAGTTTTTAGGGTTAATTCGAATAAAGGAAAATCTGTGCCAGAAGTTTATCAGTCTGCTTGTTGGTCTTGTGGCAGAAGCGATATAAAAATTAATCCAAATATTTATAATGTCTGAAAACCTTTGTCCTGTGCGTGTTTCGGCGGGGATAAATTTTTTCAGCAAAACCGAAACAATCTGGTTTCTGTGGAGGAATTTAAAACGCAGGTTTTCCTTACGCTTGATTTTAATGAAACATAAAGCGTCATGTTCAATGCGGCCTTATAGCTTGTTTAATTATCGGATGCGGAATGTAAATCTATCCTTGATAATTTTAGATAGAAGCGTATGTTGTGCGAAATGATTAAATAGTTGTGTGATCTCAGTCTGCTAATATTTATCCTCTTATAATAATAAGTTCTTTTTACTTGCATTAGTGTGAATCAAGTTGTATTATCTCAACAAAAGCTCTTTAGCCTTTCCGAAAAGCTTAACTGATCCATCATCTAACCTTGATCGATTTAGTTTTGATGTTACGCGAAATTGTAAAAAGAAAATGCTTTTGTAAAGAAGCCGACGTGCATTGTCAGGTTGTATATGTTTGTCGAGAGATTTAGTTCCAAAGTTGGCCCTTTAATTTTTCCCTTTTGCTATAAGGCAGTTTATGGTATTCATACCAAGTTGTATTCGCCCAACCGTAATAAGCATAATAGATCGTCATCGCTTCAAAATGAGACACGGTATAAAAAGTATGGAACAAGATTCATATTGTCTTCCTTGAAAAGCTTTCTCGTAACCTAACCCTCTTCACTCGCAAATAGTCAACCGGCAGCCCTTCCGGATTTTCCAAATTTTATGGAGTAGCTTATCCATGCAATGAAATCAGAAAATGATGGCGGCTTGTCCGCGTATTTTCAACTCGTATATATTACTTAAATTTATGTAACAATATGTCAGTTGGAACAAACATATATAAAAGATATGATGATAGATGCAGTTGTTATTACGAAAAAAATTCGCATTAAGAATTGCCATTGGACAAAGCTTGATAAGCATTCGGCCAACTTTAAGTAAATTGAAGTTGAACCAACAGTATATGACTATTGCCCACCTTGATTTTTTGCTTGCTTACTTCTACACTCATACAGATGACTATTCTAACATAAAGGGAATTACCGAATACATGATAAGTAAAAATGAATTTCGAAATGTTTCAACCCTTGAGTGCCTACTCACAACGGAAAAGTTAGTACGAGATGGATATGTTACCGAAGAAAAAATTCAAAATACGACGATAGATGGTAAGTCAAAAGTGATAAAAGACCGCTATTCCGAGTTTGGGTATTTCATTTCTTTCGAGGGAATTGAATTGTATGAATTGGGCGGCTATGCAGCTTTGAATGAAAGGAATGAGGAAAAGAAAATCTATGCGGAAAGGAAAATGCAGCTGGAAGTTGAATCCATTCAAGCTTCTACAAGGACAAATGAAGCCGTTAGAGAGAACATTCCTGTTCAAAAAAGACAAACTACTTTAACAATTATCGTGGGGTCATTGTCGCTCATTTTCATTGCAGTCTCCACCGTTCAGAGTTACGGAGATAACAGCAGCAAGGAAATAAGAGGTATAAAAGAACAGTTAGAAAAATCCCAAGCTGAGACGCTGCGATTGAGGGAGTCTATCCAGAAGGCGGGAGAGTCTCTACAGAAATTACGCAAGATTCCATAAAAAGGGAACCTATTTTGTCTCAACTGGTATATTACTTAAATTTATATAGAGCAATGGGATCTTCATCCCCCTGACACGGAGGTTTCTACCTTCTCCACTTAATTTTTTCATTGTTGAAAATTTAATAAACCGGGCGGAAGCCCCGAATCAGGTATCGTCCCTGAATTGTCCACATGGAGGTTTTTATGAGGCAATCGCTAAAGCCGTTCAGCAACTGGCGGCGCATCATCGAGAATTGTTTTTTCTGGCTTAGGCTCGCTATCGATGTTCTGATCATTTACATTCACTTTCGAAGCCGGTAAAAAAAATAGCCCCTCGGTCGAGGGGCTATTTTTCGGATGGATGCGCCATCCGCATATCTTACCGATCGTCAGCTCACGATCATCAGCTTGGCATAATTGAGCATGATCTTTTTCTCGCCGTTCGCATCGAACTTGATGGTGGCAACCGGGTTGTGGCCCGAGCCCTCAAGCTTGATCACCTCACCAAAGCCGAACTTCTGGTGCTCTACGCGCATGCCGGTTTCGAGCTTGGTAATGTCGCTGGGCGAAGCCGGTGG
>Ga0247771_1000501_pt1 | contig 12253 bp, 11 predicted proteins | sample UWRJL197509C6_FD_179948 | JGI IMG/M metagenome (GOLD analysis project Ga0247771, IMG submission 179948) | Plant litter microbial communities from Arlington Agricultural Research Station in Wisconsin, United States - UWRJ-L197-509C-6 | ecosystem: Environmental > Terrestrial > Plant litter >...
GTGCAGCCAGCATAATGGGCGATGCGGTGCGGTGCTGCGGATTCTCGGTGGTTGAGGCTGAGATCCGACCGTCCCCGGTGAATGACGACCTGCGAATTCTCGTTGAGGTACGAAGTTTGGGGCCAAGATCAAGCGAAAAATGTTTGGTCTGGTTGCCGGGGGCAACCCGAGCACCTTGGGGGGAAAGCTCGTGAAACCGCAGGGCAATTCAGCCTGTCAGCGGCGCTGGACTGGTCGCACCCCACCACACTGGGCCGCCGAACACCCCTGCTGATCACACATCGACTGCCTGGCGCGGTTCTTCACAGCGAATCGGTAGCATTTTCAGCGGGGCATTGGTGCCTCTCACACACCGCGGCTCCGTTCTCCTTTTCACTAACCTCTTGACCACGCCTCCCCGCTTCCCTCGCATCGCATTCCTCCCGAAACGTCAAACAAAACCGCGTCCTCTATCACCGCTCCGAAAAAGCCTTCGCAAGTCTTTATCGCCCTCGAGACGCAGCAACCATGGATCAGATCAAGGCGGTGAGTTCCGAAGCCCTCGGCAACCCGAGCCCGTGCTTTCGACCCCACCATGATTCCCCTCCGCCCGTACCGGCGGGAGCGACGCGTGGCTGACGACGGCTCCGTCGCGGTCGGCAGAAAATGAACTCACTCCGCCTAGAGGCGGACGAGTCGGCGGCCAAGGTCGAGGAGCTCCTCGGCAGAGTCAAGGCGCTAGAGCAAGAGAACCTGTCCAAGGAGCAGGAGATCACGTCGCTCCAGCACAAGAACGGTCTGCTCGAGGCGGACAACGAGAAGCTCGAGGAGAACGTCAAGAAGCACAAGACCGACGCCGACGCTGGCAGCAGCGCTATTGGCCAGCATGAGTCCCTCCAACGCAGGGTGCAATTACTGGAGGATGAAGCAGAGGCAGCGGACAAGACGCTCCGAGAGACAAACGAGAAGTACGTCGCTGCCTCGGCCGCTATCCGGTCGCAGCCGCGCGCGCCCTCTGCCTTCTTTCAAAATGCCCACAAGTTTCCGCTCTCTACCAAAGGTGACTCCCCTTTGCTGACCTACCTCCCCTCCCTAGGCTCCGACAGACTGACGTCAAGGCCGGTCACTTCGAGCGAAAAGTCCAGGCCCTCGAACACGAGCGCGACCAGTGGGAAGCCAAGTACGAGGAGAAGGCCGCCGAGTACAAGAAGATCAAGGACGAGCTCGAGGCGTTCCAGGCCGAGATTGGTAACATCTGAGCGAATCCTTCGCGTCGGCGCACGCAGGGCGGCGGAGCTGGTGCAAATCCGCCTTGGAATTGCATCGTACGATGGGGACAAGAGGGTGAGAAGCCTGGCCGGCGATCTGAGCAGAAGTATGTCACGGTTGGCGTGACTGGGTTGAGAGGCGGTCGAGGGGGACGACTCCAGAGAGCACATCTGCTTTTCGATCAACACCCCATTTTGTTATTGCGTCCGAGTTGTGCCACGGCAGTGGAATTGGAACCATTCAGATACCTATGCGGGACACCAGTCTGGGGCAGTGATTGTGGACTCCGAGTCTCACCCAGCGCGGAGCTATCTCCTTCTACTTGCTCTCTGCTTCTTCGACGACTTTTGTCTCTCGAGCTTCGTCTCGTAGCGGAACTTCTTTTTCTTCCTGAGCGGTTGCTTCCGTTCGCCTTGTTTGGCTTCCGAGCTCCTCGTCTCGGGATTGTTGTCCTCGCCCTCGCCTTCGTCGGACTCTTCGGGCTTGTGTATCCCCTCGCGGTCCACGATCACAGACTCGACGGTGACGGTCGTGTAGCGATCCTCGTCGATGTACTCTTCTTCGTGGTCGACAGGAAGGACCGGGGGGTCGTCGGCTAAGCCATTCCACTCATCCGCCCCGGATCCGTCTTGCGAGCCGGCGTCCTCATCTTGACCGGCTCGTTGCGCCTCCCTCAATAGAGCATTCACCTGTTGGACATGGGTCTCCACCGCCTGCTTGCGCTCGTCTCTCAACTATGCGCACCGGTAAGCAAGGTCCAGATGCAGAATGGTCGAGATGCACTGCCATACCTGCTTCCTAAACTCGTTCCTCTCCTGCCTAGCCTTTTGGGCCGCGATCTCCTGCGCATGCTTCTGCCGCTGGACCTTGCGCTTGTGGAAGCCGGTGAGGTACTCGGCACGGGCATCGTTATCGAAGGAGACCTCTTCCACAGAATGGATCGTTTTCCGCTTCTTCGACGGCGGCGGCAGAATACTCTTCTTGGGACGTGGTTGCGCGAACATTGGGGATGTGACCCCGGATATGTAGGTACTTCGTTTGGGCTGGAGGCGGTCGGTTGCATGGATCTTTTGAAAGACTGGTTATTCGGCCCCGATGCAGACCATGACATCCAGATGATAGCAAAGTACTTCAACTATGGCGAGAATATCTCCTATTTGGAGGTATACTGGTAATAAAGACCTTGACGGGAGCTGCGGGGCCGATTTGGGGAAACCCACTGCGGCTGCCGACTGGTCAGGACCTCCTGGTACAGAGGCCGCCTTCAAAGTTTCCCTCACCGCCTTTTACGAACAGGGCACCCACAGGCGGTTTACAAATAACCTAATGCGCTGGAGATGACCTATAACTCTGGTAGATGACCTAGAACTTTGTAGATGACCTAGAAAGTTTTGTTTCAATAGGCTAGTAATAGGAAGTTGCTGATACAGAGTGGTTGTCTTGGGTAGGTATAGGCTGGTTTGATTTGCCAGGCAGAATTAGCTAGAGTTGAGAAGGCGGTGGGCATTTTCTTTTGAAGGCGCAGTCCGTAGCAGCAGCCACTTCAGGCCCTGGTCATCAAGCCCAAGGCAGCACCATCAACGGCGACTCTTCCATCCATCGATGGCAGCATCTCCGAGACAGCAGCCAACACCATGCGTACATCCATAGCCGCCAGCCTCTTGGCTGTAGGCTCTGCCCGTGCCTTCTCGGACTCCTCTCCTTTCATCCTCTTCTCGACGGCCAAGTACGCGCCCCAGAACACCACACCGTCGATATCATCTTCTGACCCATCGCAGTTTCGCTTCGCAACCGAGAGGCGACCAGCTTCAGACCAGCTCCCAGGTCCTCACATCCGCCCGCGAGCTCCTGATCTCGTGCCCGACAAACCACTACCTCCTCGTCTCGCAGCCCAACATTCACGCAACTGATCTGCACGCGCCATCGGGATGCAGGTCCGCCAACCTCTGCCGAGCGCTCGAGAGCCACAGCGTCCAGGGGCAGTTCACAGTCGCCGAAACCATTGGCAGCCTGTCGTTTGACGACTTTTCGGACTACATCAGGGCGACGTGCATGGAGAACGGTCGCCACGCGACGGTCCAGGAGCACCAACTCAAGTCGCTGCCTACGGCGAAAGGGAAGAAGGAGAGGGCCGTAGCGGTGGATGACAACGGTGCGCTTTATCCTTTCTCTTCATTCACCTGTCTCGTTGGGCATCGTGCTGATGGGTAGTCGTAGACCACGAGCTCGGCCAGCTCCTGCAGAAGTATCAGGCCTACGACGACTACACGGTAGTCTACTTTTCCAACCCCAACGAGTTCAAGCCGTACGAGGCCGAGTTTGCGGATCCGGTCCACGTGGAGCTCCGGCGGGAGGTAGCACGGCCGCCGGCTGTCGCCCGGCGAGCCGGCGAGGAGTCAGATAAGAGGCCGTTGTTTGAGAAGTACCAGTTCTTCACGCCGGGCATCTTCATGGGCCTCGTGGCCGCCTTCGTCATGCTCTCGATCGTGTACGTCGGCCTCTCGGCGCTGTCGAGCTTGCAGGTGTCGTACGGGGCCTTTGAGAAGGAGATGGGTCCCGCAGCGCAGAAGAAGCAGCAGTAGGCGACGACCTCGGACGGCACGGAGGCGATAGCGGACTACGGGGAGGCCGGCAGTGTATCATAGTGCTTGGAGTTGTGGGATAGCGGTAGGATCCTTAGAGACGCTACGGAACAGCTCCAGTCGTGGCTGACCATGGCCGCCCGTGATGTCTGTCTTTGATGTGCACCGTCGTCTCTGCCCGACCGCGCCGCGGGCCCATCGTTTGAGCCAACACTAGAACGCCGTCCCCCTGAAAGCATTCCCCAGTCATCCTGTCCGTTAGGGCTGCTCGTCCGCCGCTCATATATTTGCAGGCCCGAGCGCTGTGTCGCCGGCACCATTCAGACCAGGTGACTCGGCAGCAAGAAATTGGCAATGCCCTCCCTGATGCCATACTCATGGCCGCAGTTGAAACACACAAGCTTCCCCTCGTTGATCTGCGTCTGGACCAAGAGATTGTGGAGTTCCTTGAGCATAGCCTCGTCGTCTTGCAGCTCCTCCGCCGTCGGCGCCTGTTCCGGCAGGGTTGGGAATCCGAGCTGCACGGAGATCAGTTGGGACGCGCAGAAACACTCGTCACGTCCGGGCGGTACCTCTGTAGCCGTGGTTCGCAGGGCGGCCCACTCTAACCGAGGCAGGATGTTGATAAGGAATTGTGGGTTGAGCTCGATGTCATCCTGGACCAGTTCGGCATCCTTGGGGTGGAGGGGGAAGTTGTTGGACGAGGCCCGGCACGTCTTGACCGCGCAGTTGAGGAAATTAAGTGTCAATATCTTCATTCTTGCCGTTTTGCGGTCCTAGACACGCCGTGGTTGAAGATCCGGTGTGAAGAGACCAAAGTTTAAATGCTTCAGAAAATTCAGGATCCTGCGTCACTGCCCACCACGTGATAGGCCACTTGTGGCCTTCTCCCAGTGAGAGCCTCGTCCACGGCGAGCATTGTTGCTGCAAGGTTCGCCTTGAAAACCGTCTATTCATGTATTTCTCTCACACTACGCCAGCGTCTTTTCATAGCCCACGTCAGACGTCGTTCTCCGCTTGGAAATCCTGACCCACAGCGCCACGGCGGTGATGATGACGGCGAACAAGGCCACCTTCGCAAGAACGGACCACTGCTCCTCTGTATACCACCACGAAGCCCAATGCGCGTTGCCGTAGATTGGCTCATCTTTTGGGTGGGTCACGAATCAGCAAAGCGTCGAAATCGGAGGTTGACGCGGGAGGGCCGTGGTACAGTTTTCCCGAGACTTTTGTCACTGTAGGAGCGGGAGCTCAAAGCTCGACGTGGATACCTTCAGGCGGCACCTCAAGCTCGCCGCTCTTGGCGACCTTGACCGTCTTGGTCGGCTTGTCGCCCGCGCCCTTCTCACAGTTCTCGATCTTCTCCACGACGTCGTAGCCCTCCAGGACCTCGCCGAAGACGACGTGGCGACCGTCAAGCCACCTGCAGATCATTAGCCGGGGTTCGCAGCCAAGCCTCCATGACCGGAAGAGCGGGAGCCTACGAGGTGATGACGGTAGTGATGAAGAATTGCGAGCCGTTGGTGTCCGGGCCGGCGTTGGCCATGGAGAGCTGACCCTTCTTGGAGTGCTTGAGCTTGAAGTTCTCGTCGGCAAACTTCTCGCCGTAGACTACAAAACGGTCAGCATCCGTCGCACTCTCACCCCACCGCCCGGTGCACAACGAGGGCAACGTACTCGACTTCCCGCCGGTGCCGTCGCCCTTGGTGAAGTCGCCGCCCTGGATCATGAAGTCCTTGATGACACGGTGGAAGGTAGATCCCTCGTAGCCGAAGCCCTTCTCGCCGGTGGCCAGGGCGCGGAAGTTCTCGACCGTCTTGGGCACCGTCTTGCCGTAGAGGCCCATAACGATGCGGCCTACGGGCTCGTCGCCGTGTGTGATGTCGAAGAAGACCTTGTGGGTGATCTTGGGGCCTTTGGCCGCCTCGGCCGACTGGGCGAAGACCACGAGGCCTACGCCCAGGAGGACGGCCGAGGTGAAAAGCCGCCGGAGGCTGAGCATTGCGAATTGTGCGGTGTTGCTCTGGGGAGAGATGACAAAGGTGAGTTCGTAGTAGGAGGCCTGGAGGACACGACAGCGAAGACGAGACCGGTGGATGAGCAGAGGAGAAAGAAGTACCCGAGTTGAAGCTACGTTTCAGTACCAACACCACAGCAACGGCAGAAATCCCCCTCAATTCGACGACCCCCTTGTCGGTGGGGACTCGACGCTGTCGCCACCCCCCTCAGCTTATCCACACCCCTGGTCCTCCCGACCTCGACCGAGGAAACGTCATCTTCAACGTCCGGTGCCCCAAGGCACCCCTTTTCCCTTCACCAGACACCGAAGCACAGCGGCGCGCACTTGATGTTTGCGCGACCGAGAATACGCACAGGATGATGTCCTCAACTAACGAGGAGGACCCCTTCCTCCAGGTCCAGCAGTGCGTCCAACGCTTCAGCTGCGTAGTTTCGCCGTGGCGGGTGCTAACTGTCGCTCAGAGATGTTCTCTCCCAGCTCGCCTCCACCCGCCCCCTCTTCACCTCGTACCTCCGCATCCGCTCTCTCACCACCTCGGCCACGTCGCCCGAGCTCGCGTCGGCGCGTTCCGACCTCGAGGCTGCCCTCTCGTCGCTGGCCGAAGACCTCGCCGACCTCGTCGCCTCGGTGCAAGCCATCGAGAGCAATCCTGGACGGTATGGCCTGTCCGCCGGTGAGGTCACGCGGCGCAAGCGGCTCGTGCAAGAAGTAGGCGGCGAAATCGAAGACATGCGCGAGGAGCTCGCGCGCAAGCTGGACTCGGCGCCGGCCGGCGGCAAGGACCGAACAGGAGCCGGCGGCACCGGTGGCGGCCATTCGGACCTGCCCGACCCCAACGCCTTCGCCATACCCGACGGCGAGGGCGACGACGACAACTACGCCGAGTTCGAGCAGCGCCAACAGGTGCAGATGATGCGCGAGCAGGACGAGCACTTGGACGGGGTGTTCCAAACGGTCGGTAACCTGCGGCGGCAGGCTGACGACATGGGCCGCGAGCTCGAGGAGCAGAGAGAGATGCTAGAGGTCGTCGACACTTTGGCCGACCGCGTCGGCGGGCGGCTGCAGACAGGCGTGGCCAAGCTTCAGTACGTTATCCGGAAGAACGAGGACCGGTGGAGCAGCTGCTGTATTGCCGTGTTGATCATGGTGTTGATCATTCTGCTCGTGCTGCTGCTCATCCTCTAAGCCTCTCGTTGACGGCGGGATATCGGGGGAACTGGGCACTATCATAGACAGGATATGGCGTTAGGGCATTTCCCGGCACGCGGAGCATGCTGCCGGCTTTTGATATTTCAAGGCGTACGGTGCCTAACTCTCCAGGCTGACGGAGAGGATGCAGAGCAGGGCTGGTAGCCTGACCTATTCAGAAAGAAACAAGTTACAAGTACGTGGCCGCCCGGCCGTAAATGTTCCAGCCTACAAACTCAGGCAACTCCTCGCCATGCAGAACAGCTCGAAGACGATGTTCCATATTCCTCCGTGGAAGCCTTCCCGAAACTCTCATCTCCACCAAACAGCCATCCTGCCCTGTATTGTTCGTCATTCTCCCAGTCCCTTCAGCGCGGCGTCAGGCGCAGGCCGGTGGCCCTTTCCAGAGTCTTCGCCAGCACCCGGAGGGAGCTGCTTGCCGTCGTCTGCGGGTTTACGCGCGCAGGGAAGTCGACAAGTGCACATCGTAGGGCTGCAACAGCGGCGTTGCCGTAGAAGTTGACGAATTTCTGCTCGCAGTCGGCAATCATGGCCTTCAAGACGGTGCACTGCGTCTCCGAAATGTCGCCGGCCGGCGTGCTGATAATCCCGGCCATGGCCGTCCAGTACGCCGTGGGCGGCCACGGGTTCTGTCGCTTGACTTTTGAAAAGTCCCGGAGCGTCATGGCGGCAAAGCCGGCACCCAGGCCGGTCATCCTGTTATGATGCTCCTGCTCCGAGGCCCACGCCCCCGTGGTCTTGTCCCTTTGCCAACCCAGCCGAAGCCGGCCCTGCTCCATCTTCTCGTTGCCGCGGAGGCCGAAAAGCACGGGGCAGACCACTCGGTACTTGGCAATGACAATATCGATCAGCGGCTTGCCGCGCCAGAGAAAGTCGTCCTCGGAGAAGACCTTGGCGACCACCTGGCCGATGGAATCTGCCGTTCGGGTGTCGGCGCTGGATTCACTGATAAACTGGGATATGACGGCCTTTGAGAGCTGGTTCAAGAGGTACAGAAACAGCGACGGTAGCTCCGGCTCGTTTCGCGTTGCGCCTTGGACAGGCTCCCTGGGCTCCAACACAAACTCGTTCGGATTGATCAGCGGACTGGGGATCTGCTGGAGGGCGTTCTTGAGCGTTGTGGCGATCTTGGTTACCTGGAAACGTCGTTAGTGCGTCTTCATGCCGGCTATCCTGATGTTGCTCACCGGGACTCTGTTTTCCTTCAAGCCACCGCTCGTGAGCTGGCCGATGGACTTTCGAATCTCTCGCCGCATGTCTCCCATGACGGCCTTCAAGGCGGGATTTGATTTGGCCGCCTCGGTCATATTGGCACGGAGCTCCTTGAGTCTCTTGTGTATTTGAAGGTGCCGGTCAACGACGGTTGGAGGGGGGGCGCTCTGAGAGGAGATAGCAGCTCCGTTGGCTTGTGCTTGAGCTGCCGGGGGGGCGCTTGTCGGCACGGGTTGCTGGAACGGGTTGGGACGCGGAGACGACTGCGAGGCCGCGGCGGGCGGAACCACCGTGCTAGGCTTGGCCGTAGTACCCGTAGGTGCAGAAGTTGACGGCTGGCCGAAAATGGACGTTGCCGGCGGCACGCTCGGCGTAGCGGAACGGAGCGCGGCGGCACCGTTCACGGCGGCCGGCTGCTGAGCCGCCTTGCCCTGGGGCGTGGTGCCATTGACAGCGGGCGGGGGTTTCTCGATCTGCTTCGGCGGTTCGGCCGGGGGAGCAGGCGGTGGTGACGGCCTTGGGATGGGCTTCGCTTTCAGCGCCTGGAGTCGTGCCTCGTCCTCAAGGCGCTGCGCCTCGGCGCGTCGTTCGTCCTCGACTCGCTTCTGCTCCGCCTCGGCAAGCTCTTTCCTGCGCCTCCCCTCCTCGGCAATGCGCCGCGTCTCCTCCTCGAGCCTGTGGATCTTGATGACGTGAAGCGCGGCCTGCAGCACCCGGTCGTGCTCCCTCTGGGCTTCTTCGAAGCCGCGCTTGTGGGCCTCGGGGGAGTTGCGCGCTTCTGTGAGGAATTCGGAGAGCTCCGGGCGTGTGGGCGTCGAAAAAGCTATACGCGACACGGGCGACGACGCGTAGCCGGCAGCCGAGTGCCGCAACGGTGAGGAATTCACCATGGTGTTGAGCCGCGGGCGAGGCGCCGCGTACACATCGGGCCAGGGGTTTGGGATTGCTGCGAGGCGCCGTTGAAGACCGGAGGGCAAGGCGTGCGGTGAATACGCGAACAAGAAAGGGTCTTTGAGCGAATGTGGGATCTCGATTCCGCGTGTGGTGGTTCCCCGGTCCTTTTTCCGGCGAGGACAAAACGAGAGGTTGGAGGCGGCCCAGCACTGAGTGCCTAATCCGGAGGCCCGGGCCTCGAACAGAGCCCAGTCACAGGCTGTCAGCTAACCCACAGGGGGCCCTCGGCGGGGCAGCTCCTGCGAGCTACGCGCTGCCGGTAGCCCCTTCGGGCGGGGATTGTGGCTGATGCCCTGATGCGGCACTGGCTCGGGGGGCGCGGGACTGTGCGCTGGGCGGCCTGTGTGGCCCGGAAACGCAGAGCGAATCCCCCAATCAGGTGCCGGCCCGGCGGGCGGGCAGGAGCTGGAAATGGAGGTCAACTCTCCTCGCCTTCTTCAAGATCGTCACCTCCAGCAAAACCTCTTCCGTCTGGTCTTCCTCCACACTCCCTCCCATCCTCGCCCCAAGCTCCATCCCCAGGCTGGTCTCAGCCGTCCCCCCACCGCATCAAGCGTTCCCTCCCTCGTATCGAAGGCTCTTCGTTTCCCTACACTCTCTGTTTCCCCTTGGCAGCGTTTCTCGCCCGCCGTCAGCCCGCCCTTCACCATCCCGCCGTCGACCGGCCCAGAACCATCGCCGTCCGACAGGCAACCCAAAGCTCAAGCCTCCAAGACACGGTACGAGCAACCACTCGCGGCCGCACGCCATCCACATCACCGCTCCGTCAGCATCAGCACTGGGCGTGCGCCGGCTCCCGCATCCTCTCTGGCCGTCATGGACCAGAAGCAGCAGCCTCCCACGGGCGTGCCCGGCCCGACCGGCCGCCGCATCCACATCGCCCACCGCCGAAGCCCTTCGGAGCTGACGCCCCTCATGAGCATGTTCGCGAATCCGAACAGTAGGTGCCCGCTCTCGTCTCCCCTTTCCCGCCGTCGCAACGGCCCTGTTTGTTGTTCCTTGCCGTGATCGGCAATATTTGCCGGGTGCATAACCTCGGGACGTCGACGGCAGCTATATGCACATCCGCTAATGCCGGCCATCCGCAGTGGAGCAGCTTGCTCTTCAGCAGCAGATCGAGTTGTTGCAGCAGCAGCAGCAGCACCTCCAAGCCAACCAACAGTACCTCAACTCGATAGGCATGGTCCCCCCCGGCCAGGTCTTGGCGCCTGGTGCTGGTTTCAACCCTGCCCAGCAGAACATGGCCAACATCTCGCCCCAGGCCGGCTTCCAGTTCCCCAACCCGCTTCCACAGCAAAACCTGCCCATGGCGGCCCCGACCCAGCCATTGTCACATCGCCGTAATCAGTCGGCACTTCCGAACATGGGGATGGGTCCGCCCCCGGCGCCGTCGTCGGGGGCGTCGGGCTCCGCGTTTGGCAACTTTGACAACTCGGGCGGCCACGGTCGGGAGAACACGGGTCCCCGAGGCGGCGGCCGAGGCGGCGGCGGTTCCGGAGGGGGTCACCAGCGGAGGCACTCGCTGGCCCTGGCGGACGCTAAGAAGGCGGCCGAGTTGGCGCAGCAGAAACGCACCACGTCGGGCTTCCAGTTTCCCGGACCAGGCGCATCCGACTCGTCCGCAGCTGAAAAGGCCGACGAGGACGGCAGGGCGCCCCCCCAGGCGGCGCCGGACAGCCAGATAGCCCAAGGTCCCCCCACCCGCGGCCGTGGTTCCGGCCACGGGCGGAGCCAGAGCATGGCTGTCGGGCGCGGCGGCGGAGGAGGAAGGGGGCATTTCTCTGGCGAGTCTGGCGGCCGAGGCGGCCATGGCCGCACGGGCTCGCGAAATTTCGACAGCAACTGGCGGACGCAGGGCCAGAACCAAACACAGGATCAGCTGGGCGGCGCCCAGCAGCAGGGCTTCCAGCCCGGGCACCGGACCCGCGGTTCCGTCGGACAGCAGTCGATCGGGTCGATCGGCGCCTTCCAGTACCCCGGCCAACCGCAGCTGGTCCAGCTGCCGAACCAGATGCTGCTCTCTGGCATGTACCCCGGGCAGCAGCTGAACCCCATGCAGATCAACCAACTGCAAGCTCTCCAGGCCGCGCAGATGAACGGCCAGGCGTTCGTCGGTCTCCAGGGCAGCCAGCACGCCGGCCAGCTGGGCGGCCAGCAACAGCAGCCGCAGCGCAAGACGCTCTTTACCCCGTACCTGCCCCAGGCCACTCTGCCGGCGCTGCTCGGCGACGGCCAGCTGGTGTCGGGCATTCTGCGCGTGAACAAGAAGAACCGCAGCGACGCCTACGTCTCCACCCAGGATGGCCTCCTGGACGCCGACATCTTCATCTGCGGCAGCAAGGACCGCAACCGCGCCCTGGAAGGCGACCTGGTTGCCGTCGAGCTTCTTGATGTCGACGAGGTGTGGTCCCAAAAGCGGGAGAAGGAGGAAAAGAAGAAGCGTAAAGACATCACCGACACGCGCTCCGGCTCGACCAACGGCACGAACCAGAACAACGCCAACGGCGACGACAACAGCACCAACGAGGGCGGTATCCGCCGCCGCGGCAGCCTGAGGCAGCGGCCCACGCAGAAGAAGAACGACGACGTGGAAGTCGAGGGCCAGAGCCTCCTCCTGGTCGAGGAAGAAGAAATCAGCGACGAGGCCAAGCCGCTCTACGCCGGCCACATCGTGGCCGTGATCGAGCGCGTGGCCGGTCAGATGTTCTCGGGCACCCTGGGCTTGCTCCGCCCGAGCAGCCAGGCGACTAAGGAGAAGCAGGAGGCGGAGCGAGCTGCCCGGGACGGCGGCTCGGGCCGCCACCACGACAACCGCCAGCAGGAGAAGCCCAAGATTGTGTGGTTCAAGCCGACCGACAAGCGGGTGCCCTTGATTGCCATCCCCACCGAGCAGGCGCCGCGAGACTTTGTCGAGAAGCACCAAGACTACGCCGACCGCATCTTCGTCGCCTGCATCAAGCGGTGGCCCATCACGTCGCTGCATCCATTCGGTACCCTCGTTGAGCAGCTCGGCCGCATGGGCGATCTC
>Ga0247771_1000503_pt1 | contig 12231 bp, 13 predicted proteins | sample UWRJL197509C6_FD_179948 | JGI IMG/M metagenome (GOLD analysis project Ga0247771, IMG submission 179948) | Plant litter microbial communities from Arlington Agricultural Research Station in Wisconsin, United States - UWRJ-L197-509C-6 | ecosystem: Environmental > Terrestrial > Plant litter >...
TTGATTGGTCGCCAGCCGCCCCTGCGCGCCGCTTCGAAGGCTGTGCAGCCCCAAGGCAGAACGTGGGCGGATTGCCAAAACCGGATCACTGAAAGCCTGTTCCGCGTCCTGTCGCAGGACATCTGCTTCCTTATGAGGCTCTACGGCCGAGTTCTACGGGAGGTGGCTGGCGCTGTTGCCGCCCTTTGGCCATCTCGAACGGTGTCGGCCCCGGACGAGCGAAAGGCCGGGACGGAGAACGACCGAGACTGGCCTAGGGTTGGCGCCACTCCATGCCATCCGAGGTAACTGCGAATACACGCTGGTTTGCCGAGGTGACGTCGACGGCCTATTCCAACCAGTGTCGTATCTGAACAGTTCGTATCGGAAAATGGAAGGGCGCTGCGCCTCAGCCGCCGCACGTCAGCGGCTTTCTCGAGGGACACTTTACGTTCTCATGATCCCTTTGCAGACGTTCCGATGGGCAGCCCATCTCATTTCTGAGTGGACACTCCATCCCCTCTTCACGCCAGTAGTGTCGGGAGAGCGGCTCGGTTACTCGTTGCCTGCATGGCAACAGAGGAGCGCGAAGCAGGCACACGGGCGGAGTATTACATCACCCCAGCCGCCTGTACCACTGTCAAACGAACTGGCCTGCGTGTTTCTTGAGTTGGCTGCCCCACTGATAACACCAGGAGTGGAAGAAAGCGCCCGCCGCCACATACAGCGCCCTACAGCATGACTCTTCGGCTCTTATCAGGGACTCGTCTCAGGCTACCTTCGTCTTACTGGTACGAGAGACTGATTTGTGTCCCACTGGGTACTTGATTTAGGGTTTCCTTAAGTCTGCGCGCTGCAATACGGTCCTTGCTCGAATACAACCCGGATAACACCGGCTGTTTCCCTCCAAATCGTCCTGTTTGCCCGGCTCGGGATCGCGAGGAAGCATCACTAGTGGTCCATGTACCTCGAGCTACCTAAACACTTTAAGCCTTGGGCTTCTGGGTCCAGGCAGTTCCGCTTGTATGAGTTAGCATGCGTCTTTTCGATTCCCGGATACGAACCAGGAACCACTACTTACAGCGGGAACCAGCCGTGGACGGCTTTGTTGTTCATGGCCTGCCGGAACTCTTCCACCAGGTCCTGGACCTCGGCGTACTCTTGGCCCAGGACGCTGGTGCAGACGTACAGCGCGAAGCCCTCGAGGCTACGCTCGTTGGTAGCCTTGGCGAAGACGCCAATCTCCTTCAACACGGGGTCGGCCGGCCAGGGGCCGATGGGGAGCTTGAAGTGGTGGACGTGAACGTCGGCGAAGCCGGCCGCCTCCATGTGGGCCACGAAAGCGTTGTTGTCGGTGATGTTGAAGGTCCGGCCCATCTTGTCGCCCGCCTCCTTGAAGGTCTTGGTCCAGCGGCTGTAGACGTGATCGGGCCCCACCGAGTCGTCCTCCGACTGGAGGATGATGCTGTAGTCGGTGTGCTCTAGCCACCCGCCCGGCTTTAGGCACCGCAGGCATTCGCGGTACACCTTGGCCCAGTCGCTCACGCAGCCCAGCAGGCACCGGATGTGGATGTAGTCGAATGTGTTGTCGTCGAATGTCCAGTCCAGCTCGCAGTTGTCCAGCTCGAACTTGCAGTTCGGGGGCACCCAGCTGGGCTGTATGGGACTGATATCGGTCCCGATGACCTCTGCGGACGGAAAAACTTCAGAAAAATCGCTGTTGATTTAGGCGGTTAGGTCGTAGCATCTCGGCTGGGGAGGCGGAGAGGAGGCTGACATGGCCCAGATGCCCGTTCCCGTACCCACGTCCAACACCTTTTGCGGGTTCTCCAGCGGGGCGAGGTGTAGCTTGTTGCCCAGAGCCAGGAAAAGCATATGATGGCTGCGTACGTGTTAGCAAGCAAGTTATCGAAGGTCCATGCGCGAACAGGTGTACGCGATGTCCAACCCCTCGTTCTGTGAATCGTCGTTCGGTGCCCTGGCCCCGGTGTCAGCTTGGCGTGTACAGATCGGGTACTACAAATAGCACAGCATACCAGTAATCAACACCCTCGAAGTTTTGGAACGTCCTGCCGTACAATTTGCGGTACTGGAGGACCCTGGAGTTGAGAGACTCGGAGGTCAGCGTGCTACAAGCGTAGAGGCGTAACATTAGCATCCGGCTCCCTGCGGGGCCCCAGCGCTCAACGCGCCGCGTACCCGGAGTCATCAACTCTGGAATCATTGTCGTCGTCCCGCTGCTGAAAGTCGGGGTCCTGTTGTGGAGCCTGGTGTCAGCCGTTTCGCGGGGAAGCGGGGATGCTGCTCCGCGGAGCGCCGCTTACGACGCCGATGGGGGCCGTTGCCTCGGCGGCGGCCGTGGCGGTGGCAACCGTCCAGGCAGGGCCGGTGCTAGACATCGAGACCGCCGGATTCTCGCTCGTAAGGACGAAGGGACAACGGGTGGCTACGTAGTTGGAACGAAGAGTGCATCGATGAACCCAAAAGTAGCTCCGCACGGGCGTACTGCGTGTACGGTATATACGGGCACCGAGAGGCAGTCCGATTTCGCTACATACCTAGTACTGTAGCATCCGGGCACTGCCCCGCCCGACTGACCCAAATCGGGCCGCCTGCTTCCTCCCGTTGCCCGATTCAAGTAGGCCACTTTACACGCTGCCGCCTGCCCCTGCGGACGCCTCACCGCTTTTACAGTTCGAGCGCATGAGATACTGCACGTACACACACCGTACGGAGGTACCTGTCAACAGTACGGGCTCACCCTCGTTCGTCTGGCAGCTAGCTGCTTCAGGACCGCGCTGGCTGTTGCCGGCTATTGGGAGCACACCTAGAGGAAGTAGAGGGAGAGAGACCTGACAAGATCGGTTGAAGGCATGTTACGACACATAGTGACGCGCAGTATGCAGTAACAGGGCGGTCGGACGGTGTTCGGAGGCGCCTCCACGACTTGGAAGCTTGTCAAACAGGAGTACGGGACGAAAGTTCGCATAGGGGCATTTGGTTTACAGCATGAAGTTGATCTTCGGGAGAATGAGATACTGGTGATGTGGAGACTGCACCTTTTGTAACACTCACGGGGAGGGTCCAGAAAGAAAGTGTCCGCTGGGTCAGGAGGGCGTGGATTTCCCTGACAGGAAAGAGACTCCGCTCCGTTACCTGAGCTCGTCGAACCCGAGCTCGCGTCCCACAGCCAGAGAATCAAGCATCCCCTTCACCCTCCCACAGTTCCCTCGATTGCTCCAAAAAATGCCTGGCCGCAGGCACGTGTCTGGCCCCTCGGCGGTAGAGTCTCTGCGCAGACCCAATGCGTCCACCGGCCACGTGATCCCGTTCCGTTGACCCCGCTCGCCTGATCCATCTCGGGGGCAGTCGAGCGTTGTGCGTCAGGCGCTAAGCTTGGCGGTGGCTCCCGTCCTTGGGAGTTAGAACTAAGGCCAGCCGAGGATTGTGAATCGGACTCGCCTCGCGGAGCGCGTTGAAGGCCTTCTCCACGATGTCCGTGTGCTCGGTGGCCTCGAAGCGGCCAAGGTCGTGGATTGAGTCGAGGAACAGCACGGCCTTGTTCTCGACCCGATCGGTGAGAACAGCGCCGATGCCGGGAATGGCGACCGCTTCGTCATCGTCATCGGAGATGTTGATGTCCGGGTCGGCCGGCGCAATGGCCCAGACGGCCATCTTGCTGCTGTCGACGTCGATGAAGAGCTCCCAGTCGGAGTAGTAGAACCCGTCGCTCCCGTATTCCTCATCACTTTCGTCCATTGCCGCGCGAAGGCGAACGGCCAGCTGTCCAACCCGCGCCACGCGCTGAGGCAGCCGAACGCTGGGATGTAGGTCGTCTACCCGGAGACGGAAGATGTGAGGCGAAGCCCGAAAACCAGGGCTGACATACCAGCTTTCGCATTCCACAAGTGGGTCAACACCAAGCCAGATGCTGATGGGGTAGGAGACCCCGCCGTGGTTGTAGGTGTAGAAAGGAATGTGAGCATCGTCGCCCGCCTTCAAGAAGGAGTAGCCCTGGATGCCGATGATAGTTGCCGGATGGAGTTGGGCAAGGAACTCCCGCATGTCCTGGGGGCTTTTCGCCTTCATCTCAGAAGGGGTGGGGCTTTCAGGCCGGGGAGGTGTATCCTCGGGATTTTTGGCGGTGTTGACGAGAGGACCATCAGCGCCAGACTTGGAGTCTGCGGTGCTAAAGCCGGCGACGTTGATGTCGTGGGAGTACGTGTTCCTGTCCAAGAGGCAGGTGGCGGGAAGCGTAAGCATTGTGGCGGCTTTCCGACCAGTACCTAGGCATGTGACTGGGATTGTGGTCAGAATACTGGCTTGACTCGGGGGATTTGTTGGGAGAGAGGGCCAGTGAATGGAGTTTTGGGCTGAGGAATTTGTTACCGGTGTTGACTTTGGGATCGGCCCTGGAGAGTCCGCACATCACAGATGGGACTTGCGTGCTTTTGACAACCTTGAAGATGGAGAAATCGAGGAAGAAGGAGCTGGAAGTTGGAGGTAGGGATTTGAAAGCGCTCTCTTTGCTATCGATAAAGCTCTGACGTTATAGAACAGCGTCTGAGTGCTTAGGTAAGGTACTTACAGAGGACGCCTTCAAAGGTTTCCCTCACCGCCTTTTTCGAACAGGGCAACCACAGGCGGTTTATAAATGACCCAATGCGCTGTAGATGGCCTGTAACTCTGTAGATGACCTAGAACTTTGTAGATGACCTACAACTTTAGAGATGACCTAGAAAGTTTGGTTCAATAGGGTAGTAATAGGAAGTTGCTGACACAGAGTGGTTGTCTTGGATATGGGCTGGTCTAATTTGCGAGGCAGAATTAGCTGGAGTTGAGAAGGCGGTGGGCATTTTCTTTTGAAGGCGCAGTCCGTAGGTAATGGCCTAAGGTCTGGATTCACTGGAATCACAGGGTAGACCCTCGCAGGCACAGCTCTTCGAGTAAAGCCACCTAGCGTCTAGTGTGTATTGTACTGGGAAGTTGTCTCAGTCAACAGGTAATGAAGAGACTATTCTCGAAGAAACTGTTGCCACGGGTCGAGGGCGCCGAGGCCGCGATGAAAGAAGCTTCAAAGGTTGTGCTGTCGGGCATCATGAAGCCCTGAGAATGGCATTTCCTCCCCCCGCCCCCGTGTCTTCTGCCTTCTGTCTTCTTCGCTCTTGTTTTGCATTTGTCTGCCTCCCTCTTTCGCAATCAACCTTGGGACTTCCCAGCACTGGCCGCTGACTTCACCATCCTCCATCACCACCATGCCGAGGCCCATCCAAGACGTTCAGCTGTACTTTACAGCTGATATGGAGTTCCTCGCGTCGCACAACTAATCTGTGCCTCTACGAATCGCCTCCAAGCTGTGGCGTGTGCTGCGGATGCCGCCCTTCGCTTTCAGCCTGACGAAAGCCTACCGGATTCGGAAAGCATCAAGGAACATCAGAGAAGTCTTAGGACTACCCTATCTAGCAGGCTCGAGTACTGGGATGCCTGCTTGCAAGAGATAGAGCGCCACAGCATCGGGAACCAAAACGACAGGAGTGAAAGGTGCGCCTGGGGCCACATCATGACCCTTGACGCTCGGCGACATCTCGACAAAGTCTCCTTCATCCTCGGCATCTCACTGGAAGTTCAGACCCCAGATTCCACCATGGACAAGGCGGGTCGTTTTGAGACCCTCCGGGCCTGTGTTGTCAAGAAAATGGAGTGGGTCGATCTCTTCCCTGTCGAGGCCGCACGTTTGAAGTCGGTAGGCTGCGGTATGTCCCATCCTCACTTCCTAAGTTCCCCAAACTGCCTCCCCCAACCCTCTCTCTTATTTTCCTTCTCTACGTCCAAATTGTCTCAAAACGACGTTAACAATGTGTTTCCAGGTAGCGCCGACATCATCGAGAGCCTCGTCCTGCTTTTCAAGAAGTCCATCTCCCGAGACCAGATATACCAAGTGAAGGGCAAAGGGAAGGACGGGAAGCTAACCAAGTCTGTTGGCATTCCCGGCATGCCTCTAGCGACTCTCATCGCGAACTTAGTCGACCAGACCCAGCCAGCAGAGGGTTGCACGGCAACCAACCCCGACAAGACGATGGTCTACTACTCTCGACCCTTCCGCCCGAGCAACGTCGATTTCCTGCCCGAGTTTGAGCAGTCCCAGGCGCCAGAATCAGCGTACAGGGAGCACATCACCGGTGTGCGAGCCACCGCCTACCAAGAGCTCTCCGCCGTCGGGGCCGACCGAAGCAGGATCGTGAGCGACTCGGGACCGCGCCGCGAAGCGCCCAGACTTGGGCCCTGGAGGGCCTCCATTGCGGTGCTCTCGCATCATGGCGTTGCCAAGCCACCATGTGCCATTTGTCAGTGTTCGATCGACCTAGACGCGACACTCCACCCGAAATTCCGGACGTCAGATGCGGAGAATAAGACGGCCCTTGAGGGAAACCTGAACAATGATCTTTGCGTTGAGGGCCGGTTCCTTGTCGCCGTGTCGGATCTTGGATCGGCTTGACTCTGCGCTTGTGTCACGCACGAGCGTCTCCTCAACTTTGAGATGTGCTCGCCACCGCAGTTACCTGTCTAGCGATACTAGCAATACGCGACGCATGACCCATACGGGCAACTAGGCTTTGTGTAAGACTCGGGTTGCGGAGTAAGGATGATCTATAAATCTCGGGATGATCCATATCCCTAAGGATGATCTGTACCCCTGAAGATGATCTATACCTCTAAACATAACCTAACAGAGTCGACGAGAGACTAATCTCTGTTGTGTATAACCTTCGTTTTGCTAGGCCGGGGGGCGCGGGTGTGGGTGGCTACAGCCTACGAAGCGACAACGTACCGTTCGTGGAGCGGAACTCATCAAGATAGGTTAGCTCAGACCATGGCGGAAGCTCTGGTCAGGCTTGGCACAATTCTGGGGAAAGGACCCCAGTGGACTGCTGGAACCGAAGCAAATGCCCATATATCACTCCTCCAACTACCAAAGCGGCTGGTTCAGCGATGCCGACCGGCTGCTCTCCCGCAACAGGAACTTTTCAAACGTGCCCATCCGAACGCCCCACGACTTCACCTTCTCTAGATCCACCGAAGCTACCTCGCGAAGCATGAACTGAACTGCGATGAGCGGGTTTGTGATGATGCTCGCCCTGATCTGCTCTTCGGTATAGAACCGGGCCTCCAACTGACGGCCGACGGCGCCCGATAACAACTCCATCATCCGCCCAGGCGTCATCCTCTCTCCCACGAGGTCAATCTCGTGCCTATGAAACCGCTCCGGGCCTCGAAACGCCGCAGCCGCAAATGCGGCAATGTCCTCTGGGTCGATGAGGCCGATCTGGGTCTCGGGAGTCAAGGCGGTGAGCCAGACGCCTGTCTCCACCAGCTCGGGGTATATCCGGACCTTGGGCTCCAGGAGGTTGGACATGAAGAAGCCCGGGCGAAGGATGGTCCAGTACTCGAAGCCGGCCCGCCGCACCAGGCCCTCGATGATGTTCTTGCAGTAGAGCGCCTTGGCGAAGAGGTGGTCTGGGGGCAGCAGCGTCCGCTTCTCGGGAGCGTCAGCGCTCACGGCGCTCGTGTAGACGACTTGCTTGACGCCCGCGGCCCTGGCCAACCGGAGAATGCGCAGCGCCCAGATGCGCTCCGCGTCGAAGTCCCCGTAGCTGGTGACGAGAGCGAGGAACAGCATGTCGCAGCCGGCCACGCCGGCGGCGAGTGCAGTCTCGTCATCCCAATCACCGACGTTCAAGGTGACCCCGATGTCCGTGAGGGCGCGGGCCGAGGCAGAGTCCTGATTCCGCACCGTGGCACGGACGCACCATCCGAGCTCCCGGAGTTGACGGCACAGGGCTGACCCCTGAGAGCCGGTGGCGGTTACGACGAAGACGGTCGGGACCCCTGACGACATGGTGGTATAATGGAACGAAGTTGAGTTGAGCTGAGAGACTTGCAAGAGATGAACAGTGTTGGTTGGGATGTAAAGAACCACGAGGAAAGTTGGCGGAGAGACGGGTCTATATATCGCTATGTCACTGTGCGGGCTCGTACAGTGAGGTATAATGATGATTGGTGTGGCTACTCCGTATTTGGGTCCGCTATGCACTGTGACAGGGTTGACGTTCCGTGCGAGTGAGCACGCCGGCGGAGTTCCGCCGTTTCTCCTCATCCCAACGATTCCAGCCCCACTCTCCCTGCGGAAGTTTGGTCAGAACGTTGGTCAAGATCGTTAACCAGGCCAAGTCTCGGCCGTCGATATCCTCGATCGGCCTGGCACCGCTGTCCGCTGGTCCAGTCTGCATCGCCGTTGGCAAAACCATGTCTCAGTCCCTCACGTCCATCGAGCGGGACAATCCACCCCCGCGGCGGAAGTCCTGCCTGGCCTGCACCAAGGCTCGCCGGCGCTGCGACCAAGCTGGTCCGGCATGTCAGAGATGCGCCCAGCGGAATATCGATTGCCAGTACCCGCAGCGGGTGCTGTCCAGGAGGGGTTTGGTTGCGGTCAACTCGCCCGCCTCTGCCTCTCCGACCGCCGCCGACATGTCTGCCGTCGGGCGGGAAGCTGACCCCCCACGCGGGCTCGTCGCAGAATCACACGAATCTCCTGACGTGCTGGACTCTATCCTGGAATCCTCCGAGGGTCTTGGCGACCTCTTCCCAGCCTCGTTGGAATGGGCCGACTCCACGACGTCACTGGATGTCACTAGCCGCATCTTGCCAGGCCCGGGGCCACCGATCAACACTCGGCGAGCTTTAGACCGTTCTCGATTTGTCGCCGATCCTCAGGTCAACAAGCTCATCTCCTCCCGGCTGAAATACGCCCTCGACAAGATTTCAGCAGCGCCGCTCCAGCTGGTCCTCGAGAACCAGATGCCCTGGTGCCACCCTCAACTCTACGACGAGGGCATGCCCCGGTCTATGCAATGTGTGATCGAAAACCGCACTCTGCGCTCTCCTGATTTTGAGGTGGTGTGCTAACAGAATCGCAGACGCAGTCTCGTCTGCCGCCCTGCACGCCGCCAAGAACGCTACCAATACCAAGGTGATCCGCGACTGCATCGAGGGTCGGGTTCAGGATATACTCTCCAGTCCTGTTCCAATCGCTCCTCGTGATATCATCGCTCGCATACACGCCCTCTTCATCTACCAAATCATCCGACAGTTCGACACAGATCCTCGCGTGCGCCACAGCTACGACGCTACGATACAAGATCTCGAAGAGGCAGCTTACTCTCTTATCCCATACATTGTATTCCACGAGTATGGCGGCCCAGGTCAGACCAACGATGCCCCTGACGTCCTACCCCTGTATCCCATCTCGGCGGCTAGTGAATTCTGGGGATTATGGGTCTTTCAGGAGTCGGCCCGCCGGACGCTCGCCATAGTCTCGTTCTTTGTGCTGGCCCATTACTACATGAAGGGCGAGCCGGGACGGTGCGCCAGCAACGCCCATGTGAGCCGCTCGGTGACCCTGTCGGCGCATCTGTGGCGAGCGGGAGACCCCGTCGAATTTGCCCTCGCCTGGAGGAACAAGAGACATTACGTCGTGCACGGCAAGGCGTAAGTCGCATCCTTCAATGAAGTACCCGTACAGGGAGCCAGACACACTGACGAGACAGATTGGATTCTGTGACGGCGATGATGGAAGACGCTAGGAGTGATGACATTGATGACTTTGGCAAGATTTTCCTGGTCGGACTCATGGGAACAGACGAGGCCAAGGGCTGGCTGGCATTGAGAGGTATTACATTGTGATCTGGGGTCTTGTCTCCGCCGCGTCTCCTCCGCACCGGAAGTAGGTACATGCCTACAGACTTTTTCTTTACGTCCGCGGTCGGACGTGTGGCTCAGATCGATGCCAAGACGGCCATTTCCCTCTCCGAGAGAGGATAGCGCCACCGGACAGGAGCTGAGCTGCATTTCTCCAACTTGAAACCTCCACGAATTCTGCTAGACTCCTCGCAAACTCCATCATTTGAACACCAAGGCGCTGCTCTGCCTACCGCCGCCAGTGGGAACGATGGCTCATTTACCTCGGGCCCATCTCCACGGCCCTCCGTCGACTACGGCCTCGGCGCAAGGCTGCGAAGTATGTGCGACGGTGGCTACCGTGCTCCAGGAGGGACCGACGACATCGTCATCCGCCCTCGCCTTCAGCTCCCTCGGACAGGCAGTGAACCTTGGGACGGTCGGCGGCTACCGCCGGAGGGGATTTGACTGCCATGTCTGCCAGACTTTCTTTTCGGAGCTGGCCGCCCAGTGCACCACAGAACCGCCCGACGAACACGACGTCGTAGAAATGACATATCTACAGTTTCTACGTACATGGAGGCTTCAGATCGTACCCGCAACGCCAGCAGGGTCCACTAGCTCATCATTCGGCTTCGGCCTTATACGATATGTCAGCCAGAATCCTGAGACACCTCCTTCGGGATTGTTTGAGGATGAGGTGTACTCTGTTCCGGTCGACAGATCAAGCGTCTCGTTTGATCGAATAATCAACTGGCAAGCCTACTGCGACGCCAACCACGGAGGCACTTGTCACGCCATCGAGGATCCGTGGAAGAGGTGGGAGAGCGTTGACGAACTCCTGCTTGTCGACGTGGGCGAGGAGTGCCTTTCCCGACAGCCGGGCTCGGAGATGTACCTTGCCCTCAGCTATGTCTGGGGGCTTGAGGCCTCCCCTTTGATCGCCAACCGGGCAATCTGGGACACCCTTTCCGAACCGAGAGCACTGGCCTCGTCCTCTCCCCTAGGTCGGCAACTGCCACGGACAATCAGAGACGCCATGACGGTGACATCGCGGTTAGGTTACCGGTACCTCTGGGTCGACAGACTTTGCATTATTCAGGACGACCCATCACACAAGCAACACCAACTGGCAGCCATGGCGGCCATCTATGCCAACGCGTCCCTCACCATCATCGCCTCGCATGGCGACGACTCTAAGGGACTGCCTGGTGTTGCACCCGGCCAGTCCCCTCAGCGGCGCCCCTTTAGCACGGTCTCGTTAGCCAGTGCCACTGGCCTTCTCTTCGACAGTTCCCGAGACTTTGGAGAGCCAGACAAGCCGCCAAGCGGCCGCGAGCATCACCGCCGCGGCTGGACCTTGCAGGAGAAAACGCTTTCAAACCGGACTCTGGACTTTGGCAGCCGCGAGGTGCGGTGGGAATGTCAGAGGATGCGATGCAGGGAGGTCCTCGACGACAGAAGACAACTAACGGACAACCGGGAAAGCTCCATAGAGCTCAAGCTGTACCGGCGATTCGTTGACACATCCACCTACGGATATCTGGCCCGTGACTTCACCGGCCGCCTGCTCACGTACGACAGCGACGACGTTCGCGCCTTCTCGGCCATCGTCGCCGCCTTCAGCCGGACCATGGGCGACATGCTGTACGGCCTCCCCGAGCTCCTCTTCGAGGGGATGCTGCTGTGGCACCCGCGCGAGCCGCTGCGGGCCCGCAAGCGGCAGCCCGGCGCCGCGCCTTCGTGGTCGTTCCTGGGATGGGCCGGAAACGGTCTTGACCTGGGCGTCTGGGACGACCTCTACAACAACCGCGGCCGCGCCGGCTCGACCGAGCAGGCCTTCTCGTCGGACCATCTCCTGTCTTCATGCGTCGAGTTCTTCAAGATTGACAGCGTTACCGGAATCCGGTCGCCTATCCGGAGCGCCTACACCACCAAGGCACGGCAGCGCCTCTTGGGACCCAGCGGCGGCGGCGGCCCACAAGCCCCGGAAAAGGCCGTCCCGGAAACCCGCCACTACTTGTGTGTCCCGATCCCCACGGAGCCGCTGCCGCGCGCCACTGGCTCCTGGCTGCCGATATTGGAGTTTCGCACCCAGCGGTGCCGCATCCGGCTCGGCGGCATCATCGCGGGCCCCCAAGGCGGCCTCGCCAACGGCTGCGCGGACGTGGCCCTCGAAGACCAGAGCGGCCGTCTCGTCGGCGCTCTCCGGCTCAACTCGGCCGGCGCCGGGGACGACGAGGGTCCCGGACAGCTCGCGGACCTCGTCGTCGTCTCCCGCTGCGTCGCGTCCCAGCCCCGCGCCGCCCGGATGGTCCCCGAGCTGCGCGTCTTCCACTCGCAGTGCCCGCAGCCGTGCTTCGTCCCCGGGCTTTGTCGGGCCGACAGTCGGGTCGTGCCCTACGAGTTCTACAACGTCATTCGCGTCGACTGGTACGGGGATGTGGCGTACCGGATGGCGGCGGGTCGCGTCCTCGCAAGCTACTGGGATGAGCAGCAGCCTGAGAACGTTCAAAT
>Ga0247771_1000504_pt1 | contig 12222 bp, 8 predicted proteins | sample UWRJL197509C6_FD_179948 | JGI IMG/M metagenome (GOLD analysis project Ga0247771, IMG submission 179948) | Plant litter microbial communities from Arlington Agricultural Research Station in Wisconsin, United States - UWRJ-L197-509C-6 | ecosystem: Environmental > Terrestrial > Plant litter >...
CCACTCCCACCTCGATTTCCACCACCTCGAAGTGCACGATCAGGTAAGCCGGTTTCTGTCTTTCCTAGCCCTCATGTCCTGCCTCGGCGGCGACTCTTCCGTGCCCCATCACAACACCAGGCGTTTTCGCGAAAACATTCGTGTACCTACCTTACCATCCACTTCAGCGCCGACCCTCAGCTCTCCTTCCCTCTTTCTTCTCCCCCGTTCTTTCAACATCCATCCTACCTACCTACCTACCTACCTAGGTACCTATCCACCTCAGCAATTTGCGCTCGAGGCCGCGGCTTCCTAGGCCATAAAATTTCTGTCAAACTCCATCAGCCAACCTTCCAGGTTCGGTTCTTTTTCCCTCTTACCTACCTACTTTCCGGCATCCTCGTTACCCACCCACTACCTGGGTGCCTACTTCTCCCAACCTTACTTGACCCCAACATCCCTCGCGCGTGTAATTGTACCGCCAGTCAAATCCAATCCCGTGGGCATACTCCCCTGCTCCTTTCGCAACGGGCCGCTTTGTTGGCTGTCCCGAGCCTCCGTCTCTGCAACGAGCATCCTCTCACCAGCTGCCTACTTACTGACCATCACCTCACTCTCAGATTGCCATCACAATGAGCGATTGGGGAACCAACAACACAAACGGCAATGACGCCGAAGCCGAGCGGCCTGTCACTCCCGGACCTGATGCCCCCGAGGGTGACGGCTCCGGCACTGCCGCCGGTCCGGCTCCTGCTCCGGTCGACTGGGACGCCGAGAAGGAAAAGATCAAATCGGCTGGCTGGATCACGCAGGTCCCCTACGACTATGCCAAGTACGAAACTGGTCCCCATGAATTCGACAAGTGGGAGAGCAACGCCCAGGTTTACGAATGGGATGGCGAGGAGGGCGACCTGGGGCCCGAGTTTCCCGAGCTCGAGCTCGAGCTGTTTGGCGACCCGAAGCTGCGTGGCACCACCGCTGGCATCGACTTCTCCAAGATCGTCGAGATTGAGCTCTTCCAGGAGGGCCCCGTTCGCATCAACCCTGTCCAGCAGTTCGAACACGCCGGTCTGCACCCGGCCATGGCTCACAACGTGGAGCTGGCCGGCTATCGGAAGCCGACACCGATCCAGATGTACTGCCTGCCCGCCATCAAGCAGGGCTACGACGTCATCGGCATCGCTCAGACTGGATCGGGTAAAACGGCCGCCTACTTGGTCCCCATGATCGACAAGCTGATGGGCAAGGCGAAGAAGCTCGCCGCTCCTCGCCCGAACCCGGCTACTTTTCAGCCGGGTGTGGACCGGGCCGTCCGTGCTGAGCCCCTGGTGGTCGTAATCTGTCCTGCCCGTGAGCTGGCGGTCCAGATCTTCAACGAGGCCCGCAAGTTTTGCTACCGAAGCATGCTGCGGCCCTGTGTCGTCTACGGCGGCGGGCCGTTGAGAGCCCAACTCGATCAGCTCGCCAAGGGTTGCGACATTCTCATTGCCACTCCTGGTCGACTCGTCGACGTCATTCACCGTCCGGAGGTTCTGACTTTCCGTCGCGTTCGCTACATGGTGATCGACGAGGCCGACGAGATGCTTCAGGATGACTGGGCCGAGGAGCTCAACAAGATTATGACTGGTGGTGGTAAGTTGGGATGATGCCGAAGAAAGCCGATGGCTGCTGACACGCCCGATAGAACAGGAAGAGGGCAACATCCAGTACCTGCTCTTCTCTGCCACTTTCCCGAAGAAACTGCGCGATCTCGCCAAGGAGCACCTTTCGGAGCAGCACGTCCGCTTCCGCGTCGGTCGTGCGGGCAGCACGCATGGGAACATCAAGCAGGAGTTCGTGTACACGATCGCCTCGGAGAAGCGTCGTGCTCTGACCGATCTCCTGAACTCGAAGCCTCCCCAGCGCACCATCATATTCGTGAACTCGAAGCGAGCGGCAGATGAGATCGACGACTTCCTCTTCAACATTGGCCTGCCCTGCACGTCGATGCACTCGGATCGGACGCAGAAGGAGCGTGAGGACGCCATGCGCGCGTTCCGTCGGGGCGACACCCCTATCATCGTCACGACGGCGGTTGCGGCTCGAGGTATTGACGTTCGCAACGTTGCTCACGTTGTGAACTTCGACCTCCCCTCGATCGAACACGGTGGCATCGAGGAGTACACCCACCGCATTGGCAAGTCCCTTTAGTTCCTTCCGTCTCGATCCTTCACTTGTGCTAATGACGTGCAGGCCGCACGGGACGGATCGGCCACACGGGTCTGGCTACATCGTTCTACGACCCGGAGCGTGACGAGCCGATGGGGAGCGTGCTCACTCGCACGCTCCTTGAGACCAACCAGGACGTCCCGGAATTCCTGCAGCAGTACATCCCCGAGGGAGATGCTCGTACCAATTTGAAGTTCGAGGCGGACTCGGACTGGGAGTCGGACACGGGCGGGGATGCCGGGGGCGACGATGATGGTTGGGGAGGCGCCAAGTCCAACGCCGGTGACGACACTGGTGCGGCCAACCCTGGCGGCGACGGCTGGGGCCCCAACGACACAGGCACCGGCAACAACGGTCAAGGTTGGGGCTCCAACGACACGGGAGACAACAACCTCAACAACACCAACAACAACGGCGGAGGTTGGGGCTCCAACAATGTCGATACCAACAACAACGGCGGGGGTTGGGGCTCCAACAATGCCGATGCCAACAACAACGGCGGAGGCTGGTGATGACCCAACTCCTCTCTCTCCCCGGCTTCGTTGCAGGTCGTTCAGCCGCGCGGAAGGCCATTTGCCTGCGGGCCTATTTCCCACGACGAGGGACGCGCTGAATTTCAGAGAGATGGTCATGGATAATCTCACGTAGTCCGGCTTGCTTTGCTAGACTAGATCGTGGGGGTTATCCCGACGTCACCACCAAATGAGAAGATGATGATATGCGTCTACCTCCGCGGCTCTCGATTGTGTCCATGTTTACGGTTTGCGTGTCGAGAAACGCTCTAGGACCCAAGCGCCGTGACGCGAGTCCTCTCGAATACCAGCAAGGCGAAACTGTAGCTGGGGCAATGCGAGCTAGCATAGTCCCAAGTGGATGATGCGAAGTGTGATTAGGGTATGTACGCGACGGCGATTGCCGCCATGGTCACCACAAATATCCGATGGCCCCAGAGCAGGCAGTATGGAGGGGAGGCAAGATGCAATCCGACCATTCGCCCAGTTTCCGTTCCGTCTCCTACTCAATCCACACCACAGTCGTCTAGCTGTTCCTCAGTATGGCGGCAACGCCCTTGCCCTTCCTCGTCGCCGTCAGGCCGTAGCCCAACTCGATGATGCCGCGCGCAAAGGCCCAGCCCTTGGTCTGGCTGGCGATGGGGTAGCGCATGGGCGGGGGGATGCCGGTACGGACGCCGAACCAGCTGGTGAGGCGGTCCTCGCAGACGGCCTTGGGGTTGCAGATGGCACGGAGGCCCTCCTCCCCGGCGAAGCGGCCGTAGCCGGAGCCGGCGACGCCGCCGAAGGGCAGCTGGACGGCGTAGTAGACGGCGAAGTCGTTGACGGCCACCATGCCGGCCTTCAGGCCCGCGACAACGGCGCGCAGGACGGGGTCCGACGAGGCGCCGAAGACGGCGCTGCCGAGGCCGAAGTTGGGCGCGTTGGCGATGGCGAGGATGTCGGCGGCCGAGGACGAAGGCGCGCGCATGAGGGTGAGGACCGGGCCGAAGCACTCCTCGTTGGCGATGGCCATGTCGGCCGTGACGTCGACGAGGAGCGTCGGGGTGAAGTAGTGGCCCGACGGGTGGTCCGGGTGGGCGTGGCGCTTGCCGCCGGCGAGGAGGCGGGCGCCGCGGAGGATGGCGTCGCCGACGAGGCCCTCGAGGCGGGCGAAGGAGGCGTCCGAAATCATGGCGCCGACGTCGGCGTCGGGCCCGAGGCGGAGGGAGCGGACGCGGTCGGCGAGCAGGGGGATGAGCTTGTCGTAGACGGCGGGCGGGGCGATGACGCGCTCGACGCCGATGCAGTTCTGCCCGCTGGCCTGGAAGGTGCCGCGGAGCATCGTCTCGACGATCGGGGCGAGGTTGCCGGCCGCCGACTCGAGCACGATGAAGGGGTCCTTGCCGCCCAGCTCGGCGCAAACGGGGATCAGCGCCTTGGCGGCCGAGGCGGCCACCTTGTGCGCGACGGCCTGCGAGCCGATAAAGGTGATGTGCGCGATGCCCGGGTGGCTCGTGATGTGCCCGGCCGTCTGCGGCCAGCACGCGACCGACTGGACGAGCGCCGGGTCGTGGCCATGCGCCGCCAGGGCGCCCCGCGCGATGGAGGTGAAGTACTGCGCGCTCCAGGCCGTCTGCTCCGATACCTTGACGAGGATGCCGTTGCCGGCGAAGACGGCCGAGATGACGGGGCCGATGAGGTTGTGGAAGGGGTAGTTCCAGCTGACGAGCGCGGCCACGACGCCCAAGGGTTCGTAGACTACCGTGTTGCGCTTGTTGGCCATGAGGAGGTTGGTGGGGCGGCGCGACGGCGCGAGCGCGGCCTCGCCGTGCTTGAGCGTCCACTGCAGCTTCTCGACCGTCGTCAGGATCTCGCCCAGCTGCGCATCGACCATGGTCTTGCCCGAGTCGAGGCAGGCCACCCGGCAGATCTCCTCCTGGTGGTCCAGCACGTGCTGCAGCATGCTGCGCAGCACCTTGCGCCGCTCGCTGAAGGTCGTGGCCGCCCACTTCTTCTGCGCGGCGGCGGCCTGCTCAATGGCGCGGTCGATGCCGTCAGGGGTCGAGGGGTTGATGAAGCCGAGGAGCTGCCCCGTGGCTGGCGCGTAGCATTGTATGGCGCTGGTGCCGGAGACCTAGAGGATGGGGTTACACACTAGGTCCTCGGCACTCTGGGGGCGGACGTAGGCACCTTTATGCTGGGGTTCTGCAAAATCTCCGTCTTCTCAGGTAGCTTGGGGCGTGTGATGCTGTAGGCGCGTGGCTTGTCGGTGGGGAACACTGATTTCCAGAAGGTGAGGATGCCAACGACGATGCAGATGGCCGGCCATAGATATCGGCGGTACTCGTATGGCCTGTAGGCATGTCAGAGGCCGGCGCATCGGGGAAGACGGGAGGAGGGCCTTGTACAGGAGCTGGTCTAGATGTACTTCGAGTTGCCGCACCCACGCCTCTACTACTTCGAGCGCCATGGCTGCCAAAGACGACCTTAATCCGGCTTGAGAGTAGGTCTGAGAGGACTATGAAGCAATTGGCATCAATTCATGCCATGTGTGGTCAAGCGATACGAGTGTCGCGAGAAACGAGCCCCGTATGGAGGAGCTGTCGCGTCGTCAGAACTTTTGTTGGGAAGTCAAGATGTCAGGATTCTGCCGGCAGCCTCGCGGCGCACTATACCCGGTTGGCTCACCGCCCCGTGGTCTCCTGACCCCTGCCGACCCCCTATTCGCCTTCTGTGGCATAGTTGAGCGACTCAAGACAAGTCGGGGATTCACCGTCACCTTCAGGTATCCGCTATTATGTATTGGTATGCTTTGCCATATGTACACAGGCAGCCATGCAAAATTCGTCAATGCCAGAACGGCATTCCCTCTTCCTCTGGCGGTCTGATCGGAGAGTTCCCGCCGATGGGCCTGCCCGTTCCGACTCTTGCAAAACGCCGGCGAGAAGCTGTGACTCGGGGATAGAGGGAGTGCGGTGGTGGCGTAAAAGTAGACGGAGCCAGATAAGTTTGGGCAAAGACGGCCTGCGGGGAAGTGATGCTATTGAGCCTCCGCGGCTCGGGATTCTCGCCCCCTTCCGAACTCTAAGACAGGTGCAGGTATAACCTCAAACAGAGGGGAAAATTCAGAGGCAGGGAAGAAACCCGTGGGTGTCGTCTCTTACAAAGCGCCGCCGCCGCCACCGCCGCTCTCAGCCCCTGACCGATAAACGCCGGCTTGATGGAGAATCCCTCGGAGCTTGCGAGCTCCCTCTCTTCCCCCAAAGCCATGCATCGTCCAAATGACGCTCTCCGAACAAAACTCTCACAACGACAGCCACTCCGCTGTGCGCGGCTGCTCAAGCTCGTAGATCGCTCATGCAGATTCGTCAATGCATGACACATTGCGTGGGGATATCAACAAAACAATACAAGGAGAACCGGGTCAGGCGGCGGCCGTATAGTATACAGGTGATGACGGCATGTGACGTCGCATCAGCTCGTGTGTTTGCTCTTGTTGGAGATGATGGAAAGGCCGCGGAGCCGAGTCTGCACGTTGAAGCGCCCGCTGGCCGCCCCGCGGCTATGGCGGGCCTGGTGACCCGAATGCGACGACTCCACCCTACTCAGCCGCGCAGCCGTGGTGAAGTCGTGGCTGGCCTCGAAGCTGGGCCGGACGCGGTCCATCGAGGCCCTTATCCTGTCGTACGACGGCCGAGGCCGGTCCACCGACGGTCGTACCGGCAGCTCGGGCAGGTCCGTCGACGGCCGCGAGTAGATGTTGTTCGTCCCGTCGCTGCCGTTCTGCGTCCGCGTGTTATGCGTGGCCACCGACGGCGGATAGATGGGTCGCCTGTCCTCGCTGGGATACTGGACGTGCTTGCCCCGCTTCGACGACTGCGACGAGCCGGACCCTTCGACGACCAACGGCTTTTCCGGGTCTCCTCCCGAGGGCTGGAGACGGGCGAACTTGCCCTGTTGCACCTGCTCGCGGATGATGTCGACGTCGTACGGCCAGTACACCTTCTGCAGAGCCTTGATTGCGTAGCGGGGGAAGATGCAAATGATGGGCGTGATGAACAGGACGGCCCAGAAGCTGGCCTCGGCGTACACCTGGGGTGCTGCTTCGTAGAAAACCCCGGCGTACGTCGAAGTCGTGAAGACGCCGGTCCAGAAGAAAATGAGGAGGTCGCTGATGCTCATGACGAGGAGCGTCAACCAGTCCCACCGGTAAGTGTTGATGAGGACGTACAGGTTGATGGTGATGACGGCGGGGTGGGCGATGTAGCAACCCAAGCGCGTCCGGTCGGTGACGTCGAGGCCGTTGAACGTGACGAAAGGGCTGCCCGTCAGGGTCAGGTACGGGATGAAGAAGCACATCACCGACTGGTACACGCCGTCGGCCATGTACAACCTACGTCAACGGTTAGTACTATGTCGGAGTACGGAATCAGGTCGGGTGGGTCTACATACCAGAACTTCCTTTGCGTCCACTCCATGCGCTCGATGCCACGTCGATAGAGCTGAGGAACGGCCAGGGAGACGGCGTCCGAGACGTCTTGGTCCAGGACGCCGATGAGAACGACGGGGACCGACGTGAAGGCCAGGTTGAACATGAGAATGTACGTGTAGTCGAAGACGTACGTCATGTCGAAGTTGCAGAAGATCTGGAACCAGTAGATGGAGAAGACCCAGATGATGTTCTTGTAGAAGAAGTTGCTGATGGCCTCGGCCATTCTCCTGTACGACCAGCGGCCGTGGACGAGGACGAGCCGCTGCAAGAACCGGAACTGGCCGATGGAGTAGTCGGACGACATGGCCGCCTGGCGGCCCTCGACGCCGGCGATGCCGACACCGACGTCGGCCTCCTGGATCATGGCCACGTCGTTGGCGCCGTCGCCCACCGACAGCGTCATGACGTCCAGGCCGTTCTTCACCATGGCGCACACGGCCGCCTTCTGCGCCGGGCTGACCCGGCAGCACAGCACCGACTTGCAGTTCTTGCAGAGCAGCAGGAACTTTTGCTTTAGGCTGTCGTTCAGGACAAACTTCAGCGTAAAGCCGTCGACGACCAGGGCGTGGGTCGGCCCGGGGGGTTCGTGGTTGCGCCTCGCGTGGGCGAGATCCTCGTCGCTGCCCGTCAGCCCAAACGTTTGCAGGTGCCTGTCGAGATCGGCCTCCACCAGTCTGAGGAACTCGTCGTCGGGCGTGTTGCCGGATTCGTCTTCGTCGACCCTTAGGAGGATCAGGTCCATGTCGTTGTTGAGAAGGTTGCAGGAAAAGCCGATGTTGATGGCCGTCTCGACCTTGTCCCCGGTCAGAACCCAGAGCTTGATGCCCGCATCGCCGAGCAGGGCGATGGTGTCGGGCACGCCGTCCTGAAGGCGGTCCTCGATGGCCGTTCCGCCCAGCAGCGTGAGGTCCTGCTCGATGCGGTCGGCCGCTTCCTCGAGCTTCTCCTCGCGCTCTTCCAGAGCAGTGGCGGCGGCGTCGTGGATCTTCTTCCACTCCTGGTACTGCTCCTCGCCGAGTTCCCGTTCGGCGATGCACAGGGTTCGGAGGCCCTCGCGCGCAAACATCTCGAGGTGCTCGGCGGTGCTTTTTCGCAGTTGAGGTTGCTCTCCCCGCTTCAACCGCGCGTAAATGATGCTGTCTGCCCCCTTGCAGAACAACACGATCCGGCCGTCCGGCATCCGGACAATGGCGCTCATCCTCTTGCGCGACGAATTGAACTCGATGGTGTTGAGGATCGTATAATGCCGCTCCTCGCCCATCACGTTGAGCCGCAGGCCGTCGCTGGTGTTGGCGAGCACCGTGAAGCCCATGTCGCGCGCCGTGGCGACGAGCGCCGCCTCGTCGGGAGATGTAGCCTTGAAGATCATGCGGGGCTCTTCTCCCGCCTGCTTCTCCGCTATCACGGTGTGGCACAGTGCGAGCGCGAGCATGAACTGCTCGTTGGCCTGCTTCTGCTCCTCCCCGTGCTTCCCGGCGAGGTCGTCGACGAAGTCCGGAGCGATGAAGGTCAGGCCGTCGTCGTAGAGATACGGGTTGTCGTGGAGCTCGCGGAGATCCTTCAGCGCCTTCGTCTTGGCCTCCGCAATCTCGGCCCGGGCTTTCGCTCCCTCCTTCTCGACGTCGACGCCGAGCCGCTTTTGCAGGCCCGCCTGCGCCTCCGTGTAGGCCTCCCCGTAGGGCTGGCCGTTGATGGTCGCCTTCTTGAACTCCATGACGTTCTGGGTGAGCGTGCCCGTCTTGTCGCTGAAGATGTACTCGATCTGGCCGACATCGTCCGAGATGTTCCACGACTTGGGGATACACGACTGTTCCGTCGCGTCGTCGTACATCTCCACGTCGCTGAAGATGAAGATGGCCTGGATCGTGCGCACGATCTCGAGCGTGATGTAGAGCGAGATAGGCACCAGGTTCTGGAACAAGATCACGGCGGCCCAGAAGGTGATGAAGCCGCTCATAGCCGCCGTCCCGCCCCAGGAGCCGAAGTCGAAGTAGTTCAGAGACGCGGCCGTCTGTCCCCAAGACGAACCGTTGACGAGAGCCGCTACGAGGCAGAGGAGGAACAAGACGCCGAAGTTGCAGATGACGTTGAAGTTTAGCTCCCGCGCGATGCGGGCGCGCTTACTAGGCGTGATGCCGGCGTTCATCATGATTTTGGTATCGTGGCCGGTGAACATGACGACGCCGATGGCCCACTCGATGTTCCTGAGGTTGCAGCCTCGCAGCAGGATGTTGTCGATGGTAATGGGCTCCGACATCTCTTGCACGGCCCCCGACGCCAGTTTTTGATTCCACTTGATGGCGCCGTTGTACTTGTACAGGTTCGGTTGCGGCTTTTCGCTGTCGACGACGAACTCGGCCCTCCCACAGTCTCTCGCATGTCTGAGAGACCGGCCGCAGCGGAGGGCCTGGCGGTACTTGAGGTTGGTCTCGCCGTCCAAGTTCTTGGTCTCGATGTAGCAAGCGCCTTCCGGATCCGACGTGTTCAGGATGATGACGTCGGCCGGAAGCTCGTCGTCGCTGTGGATGCGCACGAAGTCGCCCACGTGGAGGTCTTTCCAGGCGCTCTTGGTGAACTTGGCCGCCCTCAGCGGCTCGACCTCGTGGTTGATCACGTCCGCCTTGATGATGTCGTGGACGTCCACCTCGCTCGGCTGGAAGGAGAAGCCCGACGTGGGGCGCTCCCGCGGCGACCCTGGGGAGAGCCTCTCCTGCCGGGATCCGGGAGAGGGGACGTGGGGCGACGGCACCGGGGTCATCTGGATCTCCTCTCGCGCCGAGTGGAACGAAGCTCGATCGGTGTACGGGGAGAGGATCGACTCGGGGCGGGTCGCGCGCGTCTCGACCGACATGCGGACATCATCGGCGGCGGCGCCCTCGCTGGGGCGCTCCGCCTTCTTCTTCTTCCAGAGTCCCTGTATAAGCCTCCAGGTGGCGGCGACGGCTCTGCTGGTGGCCTTCTTGAACTTCCTCCACGTCGACACGTTGCCCTCCTTCACGTTCACGTTGTCCCACCCGCACAGCCGGTAGACGGGCCTGTCGTTCAGCTGCCGGTCGGATGTGGTTCTCCTCCAGTCCTCGACGGCGTCCTTGATGGCGGTGACTGTGACAATAAAGATTAAAGGGGCCGCGTTGAGGCCGGGATTAACGCCGCCGAATATAGGGAAGATCTGCGTCGTCATGGTTAGGAATCCGGCTCAGGCAATCCGGCGGGCGGCGGGCGCGCGCGACTTACGTTGAGGATACAGAGAAAGAGGAAAAAAATGTTGGCCACGTTTTGGAACTGGTAGTAGAGGTTCTTGGGGACGAAGGACAAGGGCGTGTACTTGGCGGTACGGATCTTGTTGCGGGCGAAGTGCTGGGTGGGAGCGCCGTCCTGATCCCTGAGGTCGTCGGGGAGCGGGAGGTTGAAGTAGAGCGTCCGGGGACCGGGGCCCTCATCGTCGTCCTCCTCCTCGTCGGCGGCGGCCGGTTGGTTATCCTGTGGGTTTTGTGGTTGTCGCAGCGACTCGGAGCCGCCCGAGGCCCGCTTCTTCTCGGTCGAAGTCTTCTTGCCCTGCATGCGGCCGAGCAGGGAGTGGCGCTTGACCTTGCTGCTCTTGATGGTGAGCTTGCGCGTGGCCCATCTTGACCGGTTCGTCGCGAAAGCTGGCTTCGCGTGCTGGTTGTCTGTGGCCTTGCCCTCGGGGACCGGCGGCGTCGCCATGGTGGGACGGTTGCGGGCAGAGCCCGATCAATCCGGCTCGTCCGCCAGATCGGCCGCGTCGCTCGCTACCTACCTCCACCCGCCGCTCAATTGGAGCGTGTCGAACGCCAGATTGGAGGAACGGTCAGGTCGGTGGAGCAGGGTCTCGAAAGGCAGTGATCCGACTGTGCCGCCGTGGTTGTCGTCGCGACGGGCAAACGGCTTGCGGAAGTCACAGGAGGGAATTTCCTGCCTGGGTCGGGTTTTTTTGCTGATGCCAGCGAGCGCAGTGTCCTGGCACGACGACTGGGCGCTGCAGGGAGGAGTGAGGAGTCGGCGGCCAAACTTTGGGGCGCAAAAGTGGGCCCGCAGTAATAATGTCGGAACAGCCGGGGCGCTGGAGGTCGAGGACACCGCCAAAGTCGGCCGCGATCTGAACCGTGGGACCTTTCTGGGAGGGGGGAGCAAAAGAGCAGCCACAAACGCGGCAGCCAAGCCGCACGAGCACCCGGGTTCTCCTTTAAGGAAAACGGTACGGAGGACACGGCGGACGAGGGAGTGAGGGATTGGCACGGTCAGGGGTCGAGCCGCCTCACCCTCACCCTTACATCCTCCGAGGTCCAACTAAGGCAAAGTTGCTGCAGCACCTGGCTGTGCAATTGGTAATCCATCGGACGGGCCTCTCACGCCGCCATGATTGGGTTACAAAGGCAGAGGCTTTTTTCGCAGAGGCAAAGCAACCAACGCACAAGAGGAAGACTGTATCGGGTCTCCAGTTGGGTCCCGCCCTTCTCGAAGCCCTTGCCGCCCCGCTGCGCCGCGCTGGGGTTCAGGAGTTGAGGCCACAGCCCCTGGATCTGCGTGTGCGGATGTGCTCAGCGCTAGAAGACGCATTCTCGGCCCTGCCCATGCCGTGGCCGTAACGTCAGCAGAGTCGCCGTTCCTACCTACGGAGTAGGGAGAAGGGCCAAGGCTACAGCGTTGGCCTTCGCCCGGCGGGGAGGTGGAGAGCCAGAAGACAGCAGACCCCCTGGAATGCCGACTATCGAACGTCCAACTCTTTCGCATTGCTGGCCCGCTGGACCCGCTACCGGCCGTGTCTGAATAAGCAACCCGACTCGCCTTCGCCGCAGAGAAGTCCCTTCGGACTCTCGGGCCTGTGGCGTGCGGGTTGCGCAAGGCGTCCGACGAGGCCCGGTGACGACCGTCTTCCCTCGTCGCCGCGCAGCGCGGCGGAGCACGGAGACCGAGACCGCCAATGGAGTAAGACATCTACACGTCAGGTCACAACGTCAAGATCAGATTCCGACTCCCCCGCGCCCGCAGAGACGCGATGTCTCGCATCCTTGCGACATGCAATGCCCC
>Ga0247771_1000505_pt1 | contig 12217 bp, 7 predicted proteins | sample UWRJL197509C6_FD_179948 | JGI IMG/M metagenome (GOLD analysis project Ga0247771, IMG submission 179948) | Plant litter microbial communities from Arlington Agricultural Research Station in Wisconsin, United States - UWRJ-L197-509C-6 | ecosystem: Environmental > Terrestrial > Plant litter >...
TATGGGAGAATGGTGGTGCTGCTGCCCGCGCTGGCGGAACCTCCAATCGCGACAATACCACATTGGTCGTACTCGCCCAAAGATGAGATAAGATAAACTTCATCAATAGCTTTCGTCACCGAGGACACGGAAAGCGCAATCCAGTTAGAGAGCACGAAGCCAAGTCACTGCGTCGTACCAGATGAAGAGTTTACGTGCTTGATAGAAACCCGTACAGCTCTGTGTCTTGGCTGCCATGATGGATCTCGCCCCTTATCCATCGTATTCCCAAGCCTAGTAATTATTGAACTGAGCCGGTGTCTCACCTTGATTTCGGCAGCAGAGGCCCAGAGGCAGGGCCGTGAGTCCTTAACGCCATCGGAAAAGACAGCACGCTTCAAAGCCTCCTCGGATATGGTTCTCCATAGCTGTTCGGTCGCCCAACAAGCCACACCAGGGTGTTACACCACCTTGCAAACTTCTGCTCCACTCGACTTTGAAATCTCGTCCCAGCCCTCTCTCCGTCTCCCTTTTGCCTAGCAGCCTCCTAAAAATGGCCACACCAACCGCGGATCCCAAGCGACAATGTGTCGACGCGGCGATCTCTAAGCAAGCCCCTCTTCTCTCGACGAACACTACGCCAACCCCATATCAATACCCAACCAATCAGGCCTGTAGCCATGGCAATGGGACAGCCGTACAGGATCAACGCTATTTTGCCACAGACCGACGACTTGCACGCCGATGCTGCCATAGAATGCGAGAAGCAGGCGAACGCCTGCACGAACTGTTGAGATTCGAACACGCCAGTATCCTTTGTTGTATGTGGTCCTCGTTTTGCATGGCCGGGAGGCCGAGAGGCCGACGAGGTCGAGCAGCGTTGGTGCTTGTCGGTACAACCTGTGGGGCGAAACCATACAAACCAGCGGAGCGGAACTCTTGGCCGCAATGAACCGGCGGACCACATGTATTGTAACTTCTGGGTACTACCTACCTACCTCCTCCAAGTGAACTTTCTGGACCATGAAAATGGAATTGTTTTGGGATAGCTCTCCAAAATTGGAGACGCAGGCTCAAACCAGAGTAGCCGCGTAATATTCACCAGGCCTCACCTAAACGGGCATGGTAAGGCCTCCAGAGCGACTCCAAAGCTCCAACGAGCTGCTGCGGCTGGTCTGGGATGGATGCCAACCCCTGAGCTTGGGGGTGCCACTGCAGGTGGCGCAGCACCAATCCCCGCAGAGCTGTCGTCATCCTCAGGCCCGACACGAGCGGCACGACTCCTCGAAACATGAAACAGCAGTTTGCCGAGCGCAGGCAACGAACATTCGAGGATCTCGTCGGGCTCTCATCTCCCTCCATTTGCTTGCCATCAGCCGGTCCCCGCCCGAGAGGTCGAGATACTGATACCCCGCAAGGTGAAGTCGTCGGCTGCAGCTCCAGGCGCACCCCAAGGTCCTTTCGCAGCTTCAGCCCCAGCCGAGCAAGATGGAGCCCACGCTTCCTTACCGCCCTGTACCGTCCGAGGACCCGTCCTCCGCCTCGCCATGGACCGAGTCGCGGGGCCACGACGACGCCACGACCAAGAAGTACTTCAAGCACAGCTCGGCCAAGCGCGTCAACACCGACGCCGTGCTGGCGCAGGCGCTGCGGGCCCAGTACCCGACGCTGCAGCTCGTGGTGACGCCCGAGGAGACGTCGCCGCTGCTGGCCTACGCCGGCGCCGGCCACGCCTCGTACGCGCCCATCGACGACGAGCCGGGCCAGAAGCTGCCGGGCTCGCTGTCGTGGAAGGTCTACGTGCCGCCCGCCCGGCGCCTCGACGGCGGCGTCGGCGCCCTGGCCAGCCGGCTCGTCTACGGCCGCTTCGTCTACCGCTGGCAGGGCACCGAGTTCATCCTGTACCTCGCCGACGGCCGCGACGGCACCGGGCCCTACCCGCTCGTGACCAACTACTACCTCCTCACCCCCGACGCCGCCAAGGCGCACGCCCTGCTGCTGGCCGCCGGCGTCTGGGCCGAGGAGCTGCACGGCGAGGTCTGGGTCTTCGACCAGGGCTACTGGCAGAAGAGCCGCGAGCTGTACCAGAGCGTCGAGAACTCGACCTGGGACGACGTCATCCTGGACGAGGGCATGAAGAAGGCCATCATCGCCGACCACATGAGCTTCTTCGAAGGGAGGGACAGCTACACCAAGCTCAAGGTGCCCTGGAAGAGGGGCATCATCTACCACGGCCCGCCCGGCAACGGCAAGACGGTCAGCATCAAGGCCATGATGCACAGCCTGTACGGGCTGAAGACTCCCATCCCGACCATGTACGTGCGGTCGCTCGTGTCGGTAAGTTGCCGGTCCCCGCAGGCAGGGCCGCGGGCCGAGGCTGACGGTGGACGTCCAGTACGCCGGTCCCGAGTACTCGATCAAGCTCATCTTCAACAAGGCCCGCCAGGCGGCGCCGTGCTACCTCGTCTTCGAGGACCTCGACACCATCGTGTCGGACATGGTGCGCAGCTACTTCCTCAATGAGGTCGACGGGCTCAAGGACAACGACGGCATCTTCATGATCGGCAGCACCAACCACCTGGACCGCCTCGACCCGGGCATCTCGAAGCGGCCCAGCCGCTTCGACCGCAAGTACTACTTCCCAGACCCCAGCCAGCCCGAGCGCGTGGCCTACTGCAAGTTCTGGCAGAAGAAGCTGGCCGGCAACGAGGACATTGACTTCCCCGACCGCCTGTGCGATGCCGTCGCCGACATCACTGACGGCTTCAGCTTCGCCTACATCCAGGAGGCCTTCGTGGCGGCGCTTCTGGCCATCGCGCGGCGCGAGAAGGGCGCCGCCACCGCGCGTGGCTGGATGGAGGAGATGGGCGACGGCTGGGTCGGTGTGCTCGGCCGCGGCAGGGACCACGATCTCGACAAGAACGTGCTGTGGATCGAGATGCAGGAACAGATCAAAATCCTGCGAGAGGGCATGGAGGGGAAGAACAAGACCCTGGGGTTGGAGACGGAGGCATGCGTCTAGATCGCACGCCGCACAAGCAACAGGCCGTGTCGTCTTGGATGTTTGGTCTTGGGCTTTTGAATCTACCTCCTTCATTCCGACCACCTTGAATACCGCATGGGATGCCCCTTAAATCTGCGCCACGCCCCGATTGACGCTTCGCGCATGAATAATCCGGGGCTTCCTGTCATGGTATCGACAACGGGCTCTGCTGCTATCACCTATTTACAGATCTTCAGGTATGTCTGGCTCTCGGTCCCTAGCTTTCGAGAGCAGATCTATAAGTGCCGCATCATGGGCCAGGACCGGGGCCCCATCTCGTACTGTCGATCCGCTTCAGAGCTTTGACGGCCGCGGAGCCCACGGACCCGGCAGCGATAGGATCGAGTGGTCATGACAGGGGAGTGGGAGAGTTGGGCTCGGCCACCCCTTGCTCATGTGCCGACTGGTGACATGTACGGCAGCACAAGTTCAGCCTGAATCTTGGAAGACGCCCTTGGCCTGGTTCACGGTGCTGGGCGAGACGGCCGATCATGAATTTTGGCTCCAAGGGCCTCCTTGCAACTTCCAGATTCGTTCCCTGGGCGCCCAAGCGTTCCGCTACCGCAGCTGGATCAACCCGCCGACTTGGTTGTCCCGACGATCACGGACGAGCTGCCTGAGCCGAAAGGCAGTCGAACGCCAAGACAGAGAAACTCTGGTGGTGTGTTTATCGTGCGGAGGTGGGAAGTGCCGGCTATCAGACTGCAGTCCCAGAACTCATTGGTGGCCTTGGGTATGGATGCCGGAGTTTCAAATGCCATGACACTGATCGGCCATGGGCGTTTTCAGCCATCTTGGGTTCGGACGATCCGCGGGCACGGAATACTACACTAGGTTGGTCCGGTGGCTTGCCCATCGATTGCCAAGGGCGACAGCAATCTCAGCGACCGGACTTGGGCCGCCGCCTTGGATTACGGGCACGAGGCTAGCTCCACCGGGACAAGACGTACACTTGAGATCCAAAGGCGGGGAAGAGCTTCTCGATGGTGAAATGGTTGGCCAGGGCCATTACGACATCTTGGTGAGGCGTCGGCGGAACATTGGACGGCATGGTGTGACCCCTGGATCTGCGACGCGGATCGCCGACCGACCACGCCGCGCTCCCCAGAGGACCGTCTCGGCTCCGCCTGGCCGAACCGTACCTGCGAGAGACGATCCGACCCTTCTTCTTAAAACATGGCTGCCGTGCCAGGAGTGATCCCCCTCCCTTGCGTCCTGCAACACCACCCCCGTCCGCCTTACCAAGCATCACGACGACGCACGATTCCGCTCGAGTCGCCTCCCCGGTCCTACATAAGCCTGCTCTCGTTCTTGACGCTAAAGACCCCGCAAGCAGCATGCCCCTCCGCATCGTCAAGCCCAAACTCGTGGGCGACAACGAGGAACCATGGCCGAGCTGCAGCCTCTGCGCCATGACAACTACGGACCCCAGCTTAACGCCCTCGCTGCTGTGCTGGTGGTTCTTTCCGGCGCCTTCCTGCTCGTGCGCGTCCTCCTTAAGCGCCGCCAGCGATGCCGGCTCTGGTGGGACGATTATGTTCTGATCTTGGCCTGGGTACGTCTCTGTTGCCCCCGCTCGGGTTGCTCGGGAGGACGAGATCTGACCGGACAGGTTACCTTTCTCGCCGTGGCGCTGACCACGTTCGTCTTGGTCAGCTTCGGCGTCGGCAAGCACGTATGGGAACTCTCCATCGAAGACATCTTCAAGCTCGCGCCGTTGGGCAATATCAATGCGTTTCTCACTATCCTCGGAAGCGCCTGGAGCAAGACATCGTTCGCCCTGACGCTTCTGCGGCTGCCGATCGGCAACCTCCGGTACTTTGTCTGGTTTATCATCGTGTCGATGAACCTGCTGCTTTACATCTCGGCGGCCAGCCTCTGGTTCGGGTGCCGGCCGCCGGCCCCCGGCCAACCGGCCGCCACGAACTGTTTGCCGGTGGACTTGGTTCTCTGGTACGGCGTCATCGCCGGAGGTATGCTGGCGTCTCGCCCTCACTCCTCGTGCAGACAGCTCATCGACGTAGGATACTCTGCGGCGGTGGACTTTACCCTCGCGCTTTTGCCTTGGAGGATACTGTGGCACCTACAGATGGAGCGGAAGGAAAAGGCCGGCGTGCTCGTGGCCATGAGCATGGGCGCATTGTACGTCGTCCCCTCCTCGCCCAAGCCCCCACCAGCCAAGATACCCACTGACGTTTGCAGTGCTGGAATGGCCTCTATTATGAAGACGGTCAAAATCCCGAGTCTGTCCTCATTTGACATCAGTAAGTATGTCCATAGGGCCGAGAGTGCGTTGCTGATCGGTATCGTAGCCGTGGACGGGATCCAGCAAACAGCCTGGGGCATGACCGAGATCGCCGTGACCATCATGGCCGCTTGTATACCGATTCTGCGGGCGCTATGGAAACGAAATCTGAGGGGAGAACTCCCTCTAGGATCAGTAGATGGGAGGGCAGCTGAGACTTGCGAATCAACGGTAGAGGTCAACTATCACTCCGGACGAGTTAGTCACTTGGTCACTTTGGCTTCCAGGCAATAATACTGGTACTATTTTATTCCCGTTTCCAGGCGGTGTACGAAAATCGGAACGGTGCATACACGTGCTTCCAGCCATTCTTGACGGCCGATCTACGGGCAAAAGCGTGGATTACGGTGCATGTAACTATTTAGGGGTTGCAATTGCCTCGGAACCGCTGCGGCTTCTTCTCGTCCAGCTTGAGGTTGAAGCCGTGCGGGTAAATAGTCCCATGAGGCGGTTCCAATTCTCCACGAGGCCCGCACTAGACTCTCTGGTGCCTTCGTCCGAGCTCAAAGACAAATGCACCACAGGTTCTGCGTGAAATGTCATGCTTTTGCTGAGGCGTGGTCTCTGGTTCAAGTTCAGTGGAGCCGGCGCGACGAGACGTGCCGCTGTTCTAGGCCGGCGTCAGCCGGCCGATGGCGCAGTCGAGTAATTGAGTGAAACTTATTCAAGGCAAGCAGCAACCTATCTCCCAGTGCACCTAGTGCACCTAGCCAAACATCGCTATTCATAACTTTTCCCAAGTCCAGAGGAGCGTATCGGGTGGTGGTCTTATCGATAAGTTCACCCCGTCGAACAAGAAGTGCGGAGCGTGGGGCCGAACCAACCAGCCAGGCTCCACAGCTCGTCCAAAGATGGAAGTCGCAACGCCATATAGAACCGCAACGGAATTCAAGGCATGACGAACCTTTGCGCGCCAGGAACAGTTTGAATCGACTTTAAACTCTGGAAAGATTGCCCAAAAAAATTGCCCACTAGTGGAATCGAACCACTGACCTCATCATCACTAGCAATACGAGTGACGCGCTCTACCCCTGAGCTAAGTAGGCGTCTTATTCATTGTCGGATCATACACCTATACAAATGTATGGGAATGATTCGATCGGACTTCCGCGGCGTACAGTGTGACGAAGGGGGTTTCGAAATTACTAAAATATGGAAGGGCAAGGACACAGGAAAAGGAATATGGTGCACCATTGAGCGGTATGAAAATGAAACTGCCTGGTTTTTAAGATGCCTACTCTGTTCGTCCAGTCAACTAGAAGATGACCTACAATTCTGTGCCTGACTTGTACGGCTCCAGTGCTCTACTTGATTATCACAACTACGTCGAGCGGGCCGGGACAAAAGATGCGCCGAACTTGGACGGCGGACCGCCGGGCGTGATACATCGTCAACAGGCGGGCCCACACAACGTGAGGTTATCCTTGGCCTTAGGATAGATGTCCGCAGTAAGGAGTTAATACCTTAGACGAGGATCAGAAAAACGAAGCCATAAACAGTGGTTGTTATAAGTCCCTGTCCTAGGCCTTCTATTTCTAAGAGCCCAGAAACATCGCTGCGTTTCGAAAGGCACGAAACTTTAACCACCAGTTCCCGTTTGATGCGGTTAAACCCACCTGGACACTCTGGGAATGCTGTCGAGGGCTCTCTAGGCAAGGGCGCGCAAAACGCAGCAGCAAACTGCCTGGTACGGCCGGAAGAAGTATCAATGAAGAGTCAAGTCGTTGTGTCTAGCAAAAGGGGAGTCCTCTCCCCAAGTTATGCCCTACTACTAGGGGGACTCTTTCCTAGATTACTCAATAGCTAAGAGACGTACTTAATCAAAGGCGTAGACAGCACGGTGCGTCTAGCTGAGGTAGATAGTTGATAAACCCTAACAAGCAGCCGCCATGGCGTTATCGATCCCCTTGTCTTCGTAGTCTACCAGTGCCTGGAGTTCCTTTGAGGGACAGGTCGGTGGTGTAGGAAATTTGGGGCAAATATCCTTCTCCTTCGTCGCTGAAGAACGGGATGAAATCCTTATTGTCTAGGTCGGTATTAGCAAGCTCGGCTTCGTCAAAATCCTAGAGAAGACGACGGTTAGCAGTCAGGACAGCCACCGATGAAGGGTAATACCGAGGGTTTTAGGAAGGGCGACGCATTGTGGCTGCAGTCATCGGTTCGAGATCGCCACTACAGTTGCCGTCGATCTCCTCGTCGGCCGGGGTTGCTCGGTGTTAGACGTGTTTAGGAAATTTTCTGCGTTGCGCATGTCGACCTGGCGGATGATCTTCTACTTGCCCCGACGACAGATTGTATGTACATGTTGAAGGCAGCGGGAAATCGGACCTCGATGTCGGGTGGTAACAACGGGATAGAACCGGGACAGAACCGGAACAGGACCGGAGCTAGAACCGGAGCTTAAGTATTCTAGCGATAGCCGGCAACAGACGTAATGGCTACGAGGGGGTTCGACGAAGCATGGCTGGCTCGTTCCGCTGGGTTAGCTTCGAAGCGCCTTGGGCGATGAGGACCGGATGCGCGGGGTGCTGGAAGCCCATTGGAATCAACCGGAGACGGCCGAAGGCCTTTGAAGCGACTGGCCGGCTCTTGAATTCGATGATTGCCGCCCAAGCGCTAGCCTGGGCCCTTCCTGTTTCCCGCAGGGAGGGGGCATAGCCCGCCTGCCCGACCCTCGGCTATCCTTCAAGAGGCCGCTCGCCGAGCACCAACGGGTCACTCTAGTATGCCTGTAGATCTGCTTGGGAACGACGGAGTTCCGGCGACGCGGGCCGGTACTCACGTTGCTGTTTCCGCCTCCCCAAGTAGGGCGACCCAGGTACACGAAGCGGACTGGAAGCCTGCATACCTACCTACCAGGAGGGACGCAGCGTGCGGCACCCCGGGCCTTACCGGCCCAGTGGTCCGGCAGGCCAGGAGGTAGCGAAACCGCCGGTCGTCGCTTTCCCCCTCGGGTGCGGCGACAGACGGCCCACCATGACCGGGAACCTATGTGCATAGAGCCGCGTCATGGGTGTTCTAGTCTTGAGTCCGAGTCCCTTTCATGCTGTGGCTCCTATGTTACGATATACCAGACCTAAGTTTCTCAGATCCCATTTGGATAGACTTACACATGTACATCTTGTCAAAGGAGTTCGTTCCGCGGGCCGTACTGCACCCATGTCGCTCGGCCTCTCGGGCCTCTACCCAAGCAAACGAGGATCGGACACTTCCTTCTACCAACTCAACGGTTGCGTCGCCGACAGAAAACCCGGGTTGGTCAGGGCTGGTCAGCATGCTGAGGTTGTCAGTAGGCGTCACGCCTAGCTCCACGGGCCGATTCCGGTGGCGCTGCCGACGGACACCCCAAGTTCAGCAGCGAGTTCCGTGGCTATGCGCGATGTCGAAGCTGGCTGGGAGGCAGTGACGCAACCTTAGTGGCCACATTACCGAAGCATTGTAGGCCGAGCGAAAAGACATGTCTCGCTCTCAAACAAAGAAACATTTCACATTCCACGTATCCACCGAGGAATGTTCTACAGTCCATCCACGCTCCACTCAACAATCAGGCCTACCTTCCAAACTGATTGCCTCAGCCGCCACCCCCTTCCTATACAAAAAAAATAGACTTGGAGGGCAAGTAAAACCTGCCAAAAATGATCCTCTCTGTGTGAGTCGAACACACGACCTGTGGATAGACAATTGCAAGATATGCAATACCATTACAGTCCATCGCTCTACCTGTAGGTCCATAGTTAGCCATAGTAATTTAGGCGCAGAGCTATGTGCAAAGCACCGGAGAGGATGGGAAAGAATGGGAAGGAAAGAGATATGCATGTAACAGAGCATGAAAAGGATTACGAACCAACTGAGCTAAGAGAGGACTTGTTATAAGACGGATATAATATCTACTATATTAAAGATTTGAAAAAACAAAAATGTTTTCTAAATGGCTTTAACTGTTAACGTACCGTGAAAATATTATTAAGATAGATACGGTAAAGTGGGTGGTTTCCAAATTCCAGATGAATTTTTCAGTTTATTTGTCCTAGCGTTCCAGGCTGCTAGAGTACGCCTGCTAGGTCCAGCTACCGCCATTGTCCGGTCGGCATTTTGAAATCACGTGACTTGCGATACGCCTGGAATTAAATCGCACTGATAGTTCTCGTCCTCAACAGTCAATTGTCAACCAGGTCCAACTGCAGCCAACGCCGGCAATCCCGGCTAGGCGTTCTAGCCGGAGACGAACTGCTCCTCCGGATTTCTTTCGCTCCAGGCGAAATCCGTACCTCTAGCGTTCGAGCTACTTCGAACCCATGGTATTTGCCAAGTCCTCTCTGCAGTCTCGTCACCGCCTCATTATCATCAACGAAGCTGCTCCAACCAGAGAGTCAATCGTTTCGCCTTGTCTGCCGCCGAACAGGACGGCCGTCCTCCAGATGACGAGCTGTAATACCCGTCACTGGCCCACTAGTAGTGAGTACTACCATCCCGTCGACTCGGCCAATGCGTCTCGGCGTCCCAACAGACCCCCTACTAAGAGTACGCACCCGTGTACTGCTCTTTTTCCATCCGTGTATCGCGTTCGTGCGCGGCTAGCCGGAATGCGTAGGCGGTGTCGCCACGACGGCGCCGCCAGCCAACTTTGGCTGGCACGACGGTCGTCGCCGCACACCAGCCACATCGGGGGACCGGCTTCACCGACGGTCAACACTGCTGCCCAACGCCCAACGCAGGCAAAGGCCTTTAGGATATAACACCTAGAGGTGGTTCACAGATGGCCTATTACTCTGTAGATGACCTACAGCCTTTTGGGTAACCTAGAAAGTTGTTTTAATAGGTTAGGAATAGGAGTGGTGGTAGTGGTAGGGTTTTGACGTTGAAGGTAGAACCTCTTCTCTCGTTAATTCGCCTCCTGCGACTTCTCCGGAAAGTGTGATAACCCGAGACATGCCGACAGTATCCGGCGTACACGGGCGAGGTAGACTCCAAAGAAAGGGCCAGATCCCAGCACTGTTCGCGAAAGACGTCGGGGTCCCGACTACCGTGCAACTCTCAGTCTACTCCCTCTCAGCCGACGAGGCCGTCTTGGCTTCCAAGTCTGTTCTACTCCCCTGCGTCGGGTTGGCATCAGCGGACGCAGACGCTGGTGCCGTGGAAGTTTCGGTGATGACCAGCACCATTCCCGACTTACAAGGCAATACAGAGGATAAATGGGATGATGTGCAAAAGTATTTGGTCATACTCACAAGCCACGGCATGGTCGTGCATGGTGATGATAAAAGCTACGTTGGAAACCTTAGCTATTCCGAGATACTACATCGGGGCATACCAATACGCTTTTTACAGCCATTTCAGCCATTGACCATCATGTAGCTTTTACATGGTCCTCCTTGAGATGATCAATCACCCCTTGCCCCCATGCTTCTAAACTGGCAGGCCCAACTTCTCGGAGCCCTTGCGAGAAGGCGACGAGCTCACCGTGTCCGACTTCGCATCAGGTCGGTCCAGACTGCCGGGAATCGTCCCCGCCGACCCGTCATTCTGCTCATCAGAGGACGACAAGGGGATGGGCTTCAGCGCGAAGTTGGGCCCCCTCGGTCCGTCCGTATACATCTCCTCGGAGTGGTAGTCGGTCATCTTGAATCCTATGCGTCCCAGGCACCGCTGGACCAGCTGCTTGAGGAAGGGGAGACAGCTGGCCATGATGGCGAAGAACTGCTCCGTCACGGTCCAGGTGGCGATGGACACGGCCATGGACCAGAGGTCGTCCCCGGGCCGGCTGACCCAGGTGAGCACGATGCAGAGCTTGACGATGGACGCCACGCTGGCAAAGAGCCCCATGCCCATCAGCAGGCAGACGAGCACGCGCTCGCGGACGGGCCGGTTCAGCCTCCACAGAAAGGTGATGGGGCTGAGCGATAGCAGCACGTCCGTCACGATGTTGATAACGGACCCGGTCGTGGAGATGATCCGTACGATGCTCGCATCCAAACAGTTTTGCGTGGGTTTGGTGAGATCCCACCAGTCGGACAGCGGGTGGCAGATCTGGAAGAAGTAGATGAAGCTGCCGACCGACCACAGCGTCTGGACCCCGATGATGGCGTACAGGCCGACCTTCCAGGGCGTCGAGTGCTTGAGGCGGAGAAGCGACAGGGCGACGGATATCTTGATGAACGTCATGGCCCAGCCCCAGCACGGGATGGCGAAGTAAGCCAGCATGATGGCCCTGCTGGCCTCGGCGATGGAGATGGTGGTCGGCGAGAGGATAATCTGCCCCATGAGCAGGCCGTAGCAGGCGACGGCGAGGACCTTTTGTTTGTTGGCCATCAGCGGCTCTCGCGCCGAAGGACAGGGACGAAGACACGTACGAACCCGGAGACCATGAACCACTCGGGCGCCTGTATCCGCCATTTCGGCCACACCCGAGCGTACATTCGCGTGCAGAAGATGGCAGTCGCGAGGCACAACAGAGGCACTGTTACCCCGACGTGGACCTGGGCGAGAAACGCAGCTCGAGGCGCAATGGGGAGCCCGTGGGGCGCGCCGGACGGCACGCCGGCCGGCGCGGTCCCGTTGGAGGCCGTGGTGTCGGACATGTTCGTGGGGGGTGCGCTGTCGGAGGAGGATCACGGCGCTGCCGTCGAGCGTCGGAACTCGGCGAGTGCTGGGGGAGACCGTGATGAAGACGGCATATCAGGGCAACAGCAGGTCGAAGGGTTCAAGGGCACCTACGCCCCGCACGAGCACACTTCCCAGTGACCATCAGGTCGACGAACCCATGGGGATGGGGTTGCACTGGGACGGGAGTGCCGGGCATTTTCATCTTTCGTTCCAGCGATCGACATGCCCAACGGCCTACAAATCAGGGTTAGTCCTTGGTGAACCCGGGACGCCTCCGACCCCCAGAC
>Ga0247771_1000506_pt1 | contig 12207 bp, 20 predicted proteins | sample UWRJL197509C6_FD_179948 | JGI IMG/M metagenome (GOLD analysis project Ga0247771, IMG submission 179948) | Plant litter microbial communities from Arlington Agricultural Research Station in Wisconsin, United States - UWRJ-L197-509C-6 | ecosystem: Environmental > Terrestrial > Plant litter >...
GCCGGTGGTGGGCTTCACGGGCGAGGAGGCCTTCCGGTTCCCGACGGGTCCCGGGGCGGCGGACCGCGAGGAGGTCTTCGTGGCCGGCGGCGTGGGCATCACGCCGCGGCTGGCGCAGGCGCCGGGCACGCTACGGGCAGGGCGGCGGCTGCGCGTGGTGTGGAGCCTGCGCGGCGCGGATCTTGGGTGAACCTGGCCGAGAACCGGCTCGAACCCATTCCGGCCACTCTATTCTCGCCGGTCGTGAACCCTTCTGCAGAGAGTCCTGGCTCTTTTCCCCTAATCCGTCCACCCCATACCGCTCATCGCTCCTTCCGAGAAAGATCGACTTTAGCCCGGTGCTGTCTTCCCATCCAGAGGTACTCGCATGCTTCGGGCAGTAGGATGACGAGGAGGTATATCGATGGAGTCGTATACGCGGCGAATATTAACGGGAGCGAGAGGAGTGCAGCTGTTGAAACCCCTTACCCACAGCCCTTTCAAGAAGCAGAAGTCCCGGCGGCAAACGCTCTCCAGCAACGTGCTCAGCACCTCGTCTGGTGTCCCTGATTGCGCGTAGCTGCGTTTTGCCTCCTATTCCTTCACTGCTTCGTCAGGGAGCGGTCTTCTCTGGTGACCGAGCGAGCATTTCGTGCTTCCATCGTCCAGGTCCTTTCGGAATCTGGTGTTTGCCTATGATGCTTTTGCCGGACATGCTCTTTGAAGTTGGTGAAGTTGAACGCTTCCTCGCACGCCTTACAGACATCCAGGGGTGTCGAGGGCCCTGCTCTCTGCCCTGGATGGTCCAGCTCGCAGACAGTCAAGTGGTAGTTCCACTGGGAGATGCTGCAGAAGTTGTTGCCGTTGCAGCTCCCAGTGACACACGTCCGCTTGTGCCTTGCCATACCTGCAGGAGCCTGCCCTTTTCCACAGATTGGGCATTGCTGCTTCTCCCGATTCGGACGACCTGTTGGACAACCCGTCGGACGTATTGTTGGAGCCGTAGCCGAGATCGCTTGTGCGTCTAGGGCCAGGTGGCTGTGAACGGTGGCCGTACTGGGCCCGGGGTCCGTATCTGGTTGGCAGGTTTGGTGAACAACGGCCGCGCTAGAACTAGCGCCCCAAACTCCTGCAACGAAGTCGCTCCTTGCAAGTATAACAATGTTGAAGAGCGTTTCCAAGTCCTCCGGTGGCGGCTGGGGATTGATCCATATTGTGTGTTTGCGTCCGCCGCAATCAGGGTCGCAGAGACGCCGGACCATGTTCCTTGCGCCTTGAACGTCAGAGGTCAGACTAGTGCCAACGACAAGCACAGTGTCTACCGTCTGCTGCATGTCGAAGTTAAAAGCCGCGTCGATGAGGTCGACATCTAGATCGAGGAGGTCGTCGTAAAATAGCATGCGAGGGCGAAGCAATGAAGGTCTGGCAGGGGCACTCGTTCTTCCGCTTCTCGTACGCACTGGGAATTTCAGACAACCGTCACACTGGGCCGTAACTGTCTCGTTCTGGAAGAGTGACCGATCGAACGGGTAGGTTTGGAGGCACCTTTCACAGAAAAGCGTGTCCAGCCTCCCATGGAGCGGGATTGCAATCGGCCACCTATTCGCTCCGCCTTCGGTCTTCGCAAGGGAAGGCATGTCTATGTCAAAGCCGTCGACGTTCTGGGTGTATAGGCGAAGCAGCCGGCCATCTTCTGCAAATTTTCCCATCAGCCGGTGGAACGGTGTAGGCTCGGCAGCCTTGATCTTGATTCTCATTTCGTTGATCATGTCGTATAGCCTGCAGCGTGTTTCTGGGTCTCTAAGGGCAGAGTAGTGAAAGAGGTCTTTGCCGAATGTTTGATACGCAGTGTTGCTGTCATGTCGGAATATCGGGACTAATTTTGTCATAGGGATTAGTTCAGTCAACATGACTAGGCCCCGGTTGGAGCAAAGAGAGTGTCAACTTACTTCCAGCAGAAGCAGAGATGCCCGCGCCAGCAAGGATGATGAGCTTGGTGAACTGTCCTAACAAGTGCCGCAGGCCGACCTCTTGCGCATCGTCCCACTCTGGGCCAAACTTGATTACCATAGCTGGCATCTGCAGTGTTGTGGGCGTCAAGTGAGATGGCTACGAGGTTGGATCTGGCCGGTGGCTGGGAGAGCAGAGCGGACGTTGCAGGGGTAGAGAGGCCAGAAATGAAGAGCGGAAGCTAAATCCCGAACACCTGCGTACCAGCAGTCTGGAGCTGGTCGCAAGGTCGGAGAGGAGCGCCTCAATAGTATTTCGCGGACGAGAGACGCAGCAGAGCGTCTCCAGCTGGGGTGGTCGGGAGCTATAAGAATGCGGCCCGCCACCAACATCGGCTCAATATTAGCCCGAATCAACACATTATTAGCGCACGTCAACACATTATTAGCGCACGTCAACACATTATTAGCGGACGTCAACACATTATTAGCGGACATCAACACATTATTAGCGGACGTCAACACATTATTAGCGGCTCGCTCGTTCACTGCTCGCGGACCTCATAAGACCCGCCAAACCACGTTTCCATTACCGGAGGACACGCGATTCGACACTGCTGCGCTCCGCTGATGCACTGCGCAAACACAGCTGGCCTTGTCGTCATTCTGCGCGAAGGGTCTATCTCGCCTTCCGGCCATGTCCTGACAGGGCAATCGGAGGGAGGTAGCCATCGCACGCCACGGCTTGGACACTGCAGCTCCTATAGAGGAGCAATTGAACCATGGTGGGTGACTGGTAATAAAGACCAGGCGAATAGGCTAACGTGAGGAAAGCGCAGAACTTTCTAAGTAGATAAAGCATTGGCTCAACCGCAGAGGATGACGAAGCCGTTGCATCTCTTTTTCAGGGTCTTTCTTGGGGCCCCTGGGAGGACCCGTTTCTGGGCCTCTTGTGCGAGGAGGGCTTGATTTCGGGTCTCTTGCAAAGGGAGCCGCGCCAATTCGCGCAACGGCATGTGAACTCTGTTTGGCGCCTCCCTCAGCCCCACTTTCGGGCCATGAGGCATTATTCTAGGCCCTCTGCGAGAGGCCGGCGGCTCGTTTTTGCTCCTGGATATACTGTACAATCCTGTCCCTCTCCTGGCCCGAACCCATTCTGGCCACTCCGTCCTTGCCAGTCGTGAACCCTCTAAAGAGGAACTTTGCTCAAACAGATAATGAGGGACGTCAAAACACGTAGCCCAGGATCGCGACAATAGTCTGTACGTTGATCCCCCCTCTCTGTGCTTACCAAACACTTACACTGCTACGGGTTTTGTTGCTTCTGTCGTCGCCAATCCCAAGCGCATCACCCCCGATCCAAACGGCAACAAAAACCTCGGCAACGGCGCCGGCCTCCAGTTCGTAACTGGCGCTTGCCTCTCCACTGCTGATTGCAGCCAGGATGTCGTACCTGTCTGTTGCACCTACATCGATGGCGGCACCCGTACGGGCATCTGCTCGGGCATCGCGGGAGCCGGGGCGAACGGTCAGAGCGGGTGCGGCTTCGGCGACACGTTTGAGTGCGCCACAGACACACACCTCCCCGGCGCAGGAGCCGTGGGGCGCCGCAGAGGCCAACAGTTCAATGGCGGGCAGTGCTCGTCCGGATGTTGCGCTCCTCAACCGGGGGGCCGCGCATCGCTGTGCAAGAAGTGCAGCCGTCTCTCTGTGCCCAGTCTCGGGGGCGCTTTGCGGATCGATGTGTTGCAGCCGACACAGGAGCACCAGCAAGTCGTTCACCTCCTTATTTAGGGAAGGCAATCTACTGTACCTGCGAGTCCTGCCTCTTGTCAGTACCGTCTACTGCGTACCTTTGGGTTTCCCTCACATGAGTTCCTACGCACGCATCGAAGTGCCCAACAACGACGATGGGCTCTGAAGGGGAGAGATGCGGACCCCAATAGGGCCAGACAAAGAAGTGAGATGACATGCCATGTTGCAGGCGCCATGGACGCACCTGGCTGCATTCAGGTATGTGGGGCACAGGAGCAGGGTGAACTGGAATGGCCAAGTGGCTTGCGCGTCTTTCCACAGTTTCCACCTACTCACTAGAAAGGCGACATCCTGTCATCATGGCCCCATACGAGAAGCCCGACGGAACAGTGCCCACGGGCGAGTTCAGCTTTGGTTTCATACTGCTATGTGTGTTTTTTGGGACATCAGCGCTAGTGATGATTCTTTCTCCTTGCATCATCTGTAGGTATCTGAGGGCATCCCAGGTACCGATGGTCTATTCTAACGCGGCGCTTTATAGGGTGGAAACGGCGGTCAGAATATTCCTTTGAGCACCTTGAGCCTGTTTCCCTGGCGCGCAAGGTTCGATAGTGGTCTCAAAGATCGCGGGGTGGAGATCGACAGTCCATTCAGATAGCCATAGCCCGCACCGAGCGGCCGCGCACCGGTCTTGGCCTCACGACCGGCTACTCAATTTGGCGATGCGGTGATGCCTGGATTCAAAAGCACCGGTATATGGTGGTGGTGGTACTTAACTGAGAGGTTGGAGCCTGGCACTTGTTCTTCCTTATAGCTTCCAAACACGATGCCTGAGCTCCGGCGCGACGATCCACATCCACGCCTTTTCGATCTCCCTCCACCCTATGTTGAATGTACCGCTGCTTGCTATCTGTTTGTCAGCATGCCCCTCCCTCTCAGCAACTGGGACAGGACTAGTGTATCCAGGAGCAGACATCAGCCTTGAGGCCTCCGGCAACTTGTAGACGGCCCAGAATAAGTCCCCGTGACCCAGAACTGGGCTTGGGGAAGCAGCCCAACAGAAGATTAGCTATAGAGGGAGGTTAAACATACAGAGTTGCCCTCTGCCGCGTCGCGTTGTAGTCGAGCGGGACGGTGATGGTGATCGAGTCAGAGTGACGAGCTCAGTAGCGAACTCTAGATTGATAACCCCTTATGTATAGTAACGGCATCGACCACACTCTCTCCATCCAAAACGAGAAGGGAAGAAACGTGAATGTCGAGCTGCTGAAAGTCGGAAACCGAAGGAACAGAATGCAGTCAGCGTTGTCAATCCAATGCCATGGCTGTACGACCCGAGCCATCTTTGGCCTTTTTCTCTTTATGCTTCTCGATCCATTCCTTTACTCCTGCGACCGCTTTGTGCGGATTTCCTTTGCACCTGAGCAGATAGCCCTGGAGCTCTGCGGGCGACAAACACTTGTCGGGGATCGTAGATGAGAATTTAGCAGCAAGGTGGCTGATTCCTACGCCTGTATCATGATTTGGCTTCTCGCCGTCGGGGTCCGCTCCGTCCTCGGGGTCCGCTTCGCCTTCCGGGTTCGCTTCGCCTTCCGGGTTCGCTTCGCCTTCCGGGTTCGCCTCGAATATCCGTTCGAACATGTCCTGAGCCTGCGTCCGAGTTATGTTCGTGAAAGGTACTTCAATATCGAGACGGCCTGGGCGGGTAAGAGCCATGTCGAGCCGCTCCGGGTGGTTCGTCGTCACGATCAATACGCGGCCCTCGCGAGCGGCGACCCCATCGATCGCGTTGAGCAAACCCGCCAGACTGATACCCTTTTCATTTTGTCCTTCCCCTTTCCATGCCCGTCCCAGACCTGCCGAATCGATGTCCTCGAGGAGTACAACACTGCGAGGTGGAAAACGCCTAAAGAGAGCCAGTAGGTCTGGCTCCTTCAGGTTCGGATCTGTGAGACTGAGGACGTAGATATCGAGCCCAAAAAAGCCCGCGAGAGCGAAGGACAGAGAGGTCTTGCCCGTCCCAGGAGGTCCGTGAAATAGATAGCCACGACGGAGAGGGATACCATGCTTGGCGTACCATTGAAAGCTGGAGGGGCGTAGGTATTCGTTGATATCGTCAAGAAGTCGTCTCTTCTGGGTCTCGTCTAAGACCACAGTCCTTATCGGTCGGGCTGGTCGACAGTCCACTTCCTGCCACCAACTAAGGTTAAGCCGGGACGGACAAAAAATCTTAACCCCTGGGCTACAGTAATATTCATCTTTGGTGTGCTGAAGGAAGTTCTTCAATGGTTCTACAGGTTCGGGTAAGCAGCCATCGTTCGGCACGAGGGGTGAACCGACCTGGAGACCACCCAAAGCACGAGATAATGAAGTGTTCTTTGTCCATCATCTGAAACCCGAGAGATTTGTCCTCTATGATGGAGTCATGCTTTCGACGTAAACGGAAGTATCTTCCATTGTGCCAAAAGCCGTGGGAGCCCACAGCCGGAGTATATCTGGTACGCAGCTATTGCTGTTAGCAATCTCGATGACATTACGCGAAAAAAAGCCGGAGCTCCCAACATACGGAATTTGCCTTCCTCCTAGAGAAGTTGATGTACGCCCCGGGGGTCTCCTCTACATCGATGTCGGTCCTATTCAAGGCTGTTGCGCGATCTGTCTCGGCTATCAACGAGCGCGAATTGGCGAGATCGGACTGATGGGCTAGCCATCTCATCACGTGTAGGAATATTTCGTCTCCCTGGCTGATGTGGACAGTCGACATGAAGTATTTCTGCAAGGAAGATCGGACGTTGGACGTCTGCGTCCATGCTTTGTTGGCAGCCCAGAAAAATCCGAACAAAGCCAGAACTAGCGATGGATCTAGTCCGAATTGACGAAGAGTTCCAAGGGTCTGTTGCAAAAGGTCTCCGCCTGTGGTAGTGTTGGCACCAGGAGATAGTACTACGCCCCTCAGGGCAGTGACCAAGTTCATGTCAGGGGAAGTGTGGCAGGAAAGATGTGAGAGAGGAGACGCGAGAGGACATGCCCTCGTCGGTTTGCTCAGAGTGAAGCGTGTGCGTGGTCGAAAGAGAGCCGGCGTCTACCAACATACCTGCTGGCTTGAAGGGATGAGCGTCATATAAGTAGACGGCCGCAGAGCCTCAAGCTTTGGGGCAACTTTCCGGAGGCCCGCCGAAACCGGCTTTCTCCTCTTTAGCCACGCCACTCTCCCAGTCCGGGAAGGTATTGCCGCCCGACCGGAACCACACCATTCGCCCACTAGCCCAGTGGCTGGGTGCCCCAGCCTTGATGACGGTGCCGGTTGGCATGAAAAGTCAGATAGTGCAGCGAGTCATGCCGCTATTGGGCTGCCGCCGGTCATCCGCGATAGCCGATATAGGAGGACGCTCCAGTCGAGTTTGGGCTATTGGGCCTTGACCCGCAGAGCCTCAATTTTCGGGGTCTTTCCGGTCTCCCGGTCGGAGAAGGTGCAGCTGCGGCATGGGCAAGGGGGGAAGAGCAGGCTGAGAAGGGGGCCTTCAGCGTCCGTCATGGCGGCCCTAGGCCTTGGCGGGCAGCTATCTCATTCACTTTTCTGGGTACGAGCGTTATCTTGCTGCTCGCGTAGGCCCGCTCTTCGGCGTTCCCATTGGCCGTGGACGGAGGAACGTTGCGATGGGGATGCCGGTTCTCGCTCCCGACCGGTCCGCTTCCCATCTGTCCGGGAGCTGCATCAGACACGTCAGGCAATGCTGCGGCTCACTGAAGCCATCCAAATACGAGACGGGTGGTCATTGTGGTGTATGGCGCCATATAAGCGTCCAGCGAAAATATATCCTTAGCCATCTTCCCGGATTCTCGCAGCTGGCGATCCGCTGCCGAAGTAGTGGCCAGCGGCAAGCAAACAAGCCGACGGCGCCGACCGCTGATCGGTCACGTTCATTGCTGCAGCGCTGTCAGCACCGTGTGGGCCTGGTGTATGGGGGTCGTTGCCCAGTTCTCTTTTATTGCCACTTCCTAACCCACGAGGTATCGGAAGAGCGGATTCACCAGAATGCGATGCTCAGGAAAAGGGTAGACATAGTGGTTGTTCACTACCTACTGACAGGCGCGAGCAGCGGTTGTCAGAGGCGTCGTTGAAAGTGGGTCCCAGGACAAAAGAGCCTCACCCCAGTGGGGCTTGTGCCTGTGCGGGCGGCGGTGCCGCGAGCCATGGGTCGCGGCAGAGCTGCGCTACCAACCGCGGCAAGACCCCGGGCCCGGCCCATTCATTGACTGGCCGTCCAAACGCGAATGACCCGCTGTGGCGGTGTCGTCGGCTCAAATCCGACGCTGACCGGGACCCGACCAGGAGCCCGAGGACAGCGGCCGGCAGCTACCACCGAAGAGGCTGAGTCGCTGTGAAGAAAGGAACTCGATGCACGATTGACCAGCGGCAAAGGCACAGGGCTTGCCGCCCCCGGTGGGGCCAACGACGCGGACTCCACACTTATTGCTCCTGTTGTGATTGGGTGGAGCAGGCGACCAGTCAGCCAGCCCGCACTTCCTCATTGTCGATGACTTCCCAGTCGTCGTGCACCCCTGCCTCTTCCGCCGGCAGGAGCCCTGGTGCTTGCTGGGAGGCGTCCCGAGGAGCGAGTGGCGGAATTTCCGTCCCTTGGGACCGTACCTCGGCAGCGAGGGCCTGTGAAGTGTTAGCCGAGCCATCCTCATCTGGTGATGGATCACATACTGGAGGCCGTTCCCACGGGCCGACACGGAACTGTCTGCCCACTCGCGTGGCGAGGCCTTGACTTGGCTGGCAGAAAATCGGCCTCTGGCCTGGGACCTTCGGTAAACGAGCTTTCAATCCCAGACCTAAAGTCGGCGTGATTGTACATGCGCGGCTGCTCTCCAGGTGCCGCGGGCTGAGAAGGAAGAGCATTCGCTCGATGTTGAGAAGTGTCGAGCGCGTTGCGGACCAGCTGCTTCACGGCGGCTACCCTGGCGTCGAACTCGGTCCTGGAGCTCCCTGGGGGCGGGCGCACGGGCTCCATCTCGTGCTCAATCCCCTTCATCAGCTTGAGGTGGAAGTCCTGGTCGTCGTAGGCCATGGGGCTGCCGAGCTCCGAGGCGGGGCTCGGCTGGCCGTGGGTTGCCGCTCTGGAGGAGGCATAGTCGTAGTCTGAGCGTCGGAGCGTATTAGCAAATTCCTCGGGTTTGAGGGTCGGAAAATACACGGACATGGCGGCGGCAACGGACCTTGCGTATCGACCCACCCCGGTCGATTTGCCATCAGAGCACCAGAAGTCGCCGTGCAACTAACGGCCTCCCTAGAACTCGGCTCGGAGACCCTCGTCAACTCCGTCAGAGGGAGCGGCTTGATTTTCCAGACACTTGCGCACGCGGCCGCCAAGTTGGTTGAGATGCGGCCATCAGCTCCTACGGAGCGGAAGATGCGAAAGGCCTTGGGGAAGCTTTGGGCCATCTTGTCGCACGTTTCGTCGATCGAGCGTATCTGCTGGCCCAGCCTGAAACATATCGCTACCTTTCTGGCCTTATAGCCAAAATAGAGTAGCAGAACGACTACGACGAGCAGGATCAACTTCCAGCCACGTCGGAGCCGAACTCTTGCTTTCATCGCCGCCGTATATCGGTTGTTCTGTTCCCTTGTCTCATCCGCTCCTGGCTCGTTCCTTTCCCTATGGCCTGTCAGTTTAGCTTCCAAAGACGCATGGACATACCTCACAGCGTGTCGTCCCTTTGGGCCTTCCTGGCCTGCAACCCCCGAGCCGAAGCCACCAACACGAAGGTAACCCCAATCGTCATCACAAAATACACGGATGCAAACAGTATAAACTCTAGGCCTAGCTGTTCCACTGCAAGGCCGATAGTGCTGAAAACGGGGAGAACCTTGAAGCCAGCCTTCAGAAACGCGTTGAGGGATTCTGATTTTCGAGTCATCCTCCTCGCCCTTGGCTCGCGCTGACGATCTATAGCCGTGGCCGCAGCGTACTCCAACACAAGTCCCAAAGAAGGCCACGACATGTCCATGAGGAAGTCGGCCACGATGAGCATGTACAATCGTATCGTGCCAAGGTCTTCGGGAAGGAGAGCCTTAGGAATCCAGCCCGTTGGGTAAAACGGCAAAAGATTGCAGAGGAGGAAAACCAAGAGAAGGAAGACGTAGGGAATGGTGTACCGCGAGGGCGGTGGCGAGGTTGATGGTAGGGCGGCATGACTCCACAGCAATGGAGTTCTTTCTGTGGATGGCGACATTGGACCGCGATGTAAGTAGTCGAAAGCAGTCGAGCCCATGGTCCCAGCGGAAGAAGAAGCTGCGCCTTCGTCATATACATATAGACACCACGCGTTTGCACTTGCCCAACGGCGAACGCACACGTATCGGCTGCATCCTGTGTCGCACGACTGCGGCGCGATAGGCCCCTAACCCTGCAGCATTTCTCGTAGGGTGGGGATGGGTATTAAGCGATGAGGGAGGGGAAGGAAGAACTTGGCGGGACGTCTTGTCGATGAGGCCAGAGATGCTCAACGGTGCCCCAGACTCCAAGTCCGTGAGCGGCGGCCTCCCCGGCCACTCTCGTGATCCTTTGTCCCCGATGATTATCTCCCCCAGAAAGGGTGACGAGCGATGGGCGACGGAGGAGAGGAGTAGAAGAGCGCCACGGGGCGGGGATGGGTTCCGAGGGAGAATAATGCGTAATTCCAAAGGGCGACACTGGAGGAATGGGACAACGAGGTGCATGTCGCAAGCGCCATACAGCTGCCGGCACGATGGCCCCGCCGCATTGGTTATGGGGATGGTGTCAAATGATAAGGAACTGGGAAGGAAATGGGCGCCGTGGCAGAACCAATTCGCCGTGAGGATGACGACGGGGTAGCATTGCCACCATCGACCTGCGGTAGTGTGGCCCGCGACGCTGTGATGGATTGGACAACCTGCAGGTAGGAGTTCAGCGGCGTTCACTGTCGAGGAGCGCGGAACGCGGCAACACCAAGTTGGAGGTGTCGTATAAGAATGTCGGGCCTTGTGCCTAGCCCGTCCGCAAATTCTCCTACTCCAGCTTCCAAGCCATTCTCCTCATCTCCAGACCACTTATTCTCCACCTACGAAACCATTACATGTTCCAAGGCGGGCAAAGGGATCCGGTGCGGCATATGTGGCCACCGGTCAACCCGCAGATGGGAACAGGCGTGATGATTCAGTCATCGCAGCCAAGGTGCGCTACCGGCCCAGTAGCTACCGCTGGTGTGATGTCCTGGAATGGCACCATGTACCACAGCCGGAATAGCCATGCTCCACCCACTCTTGGGGCAATCCAGGCGCCACTGCCTTTCCGAAGACACCAGACAGACAACACAGGGAGATCCCGTACTAGCACTGCCGCTGCAACCACCGCCGCCAGCCAGACGCCACGGTTTCTGTCCCAGGCTTCGTCCGCACATGCTAGCAACACCGCCGTTCGTTCGCCATGGCGGGACAAGCTCCTCGGTATTTCCATACACGTTTTCTGCCCCGACGCCTGGCGGACGTTATGCTGACTGCTTGCGCAGAATACTGCCGTGACGCTGGCATTGACGTTCCCGTGTTCCAATTTGTATCGGATCGACGAGGTAAGACCTGGTTCCCCGCTCTTCTCCCTCCAGCAAGCTCGTATGCTGCCACTCCTGAAGTGACTAACAGCATCTCTTCTTCTGCGGGTCTTTAGGCGGGCGGACTGCTTGGTCCAGCAGCGTGACGGTCAATGGGCACATCCACGAGGCCAGGTTTTGGTACGACGGCAAGTATCTCAACAATGCCAAGGAGGACGCGGCTGAGATGGCCCTCAACTGGCTCGACGGTAGGTCCGGGTACCAAATGCCGTGGTGTGCTCCGGCGGCAGAGCCTGCGGACGTGCGCGGCTCGGGTTGACCGTTGGCAGGGTTGGAGGGTAGTCGGCTGTGACGTCTTTATCTTGGAACGTTCTCTGAGGTGTACATTTCCCTGTATACTTACCGTCAGTACATGCGCAATTCCGAGGCGCTGATGGCGCGTGAGTGCGGTGGCCAGTACATGTCTTCAAGCAACCAACGTAACCCCTTGATCATTGCGTGGTCCGCGTCGAGCGCCCGTGGCAGTAGCGGCGCCCGCAGCCAGAACGTGTGTGGATAACCCTCCACCAAGTCCACCTGGACCTCGACCCCGGCGTCCTTTAGTGCCTCGGCGTAGCATGTGCCATCTGAGTATAGCATATCGTTGGTGCAGACCTGGATCCAGTGCCGCGGCTGACCGCGGAGATCATCTCTGGCAGTCTCTAGGGGCATTCGTTCCAGCCCATCGCGCGGGATTTCGCGCTTCATGACTCCCAGCAGGCTCGTCTCGAATTCCGTAGTCCGCGCGGTCGTATGTAGAGGACGTAGCCACTCGGGGACGTATTGCGGCCCGTTAAAGGCGTCGCTCGTCACGGGGCAGCGGAGCAAGACGCCGTCGACATCACCGCGCGTTGCGGTCTGCGAGACGAGCGCTGCCAGTTGTCCGCCGCTGGAGCTGCGCCTTACCAAT
>Ga0247771_1000507_pt1 | contig 12195 bp, 10 predicted proteins | sample UWRJL197509C6_FD_179948 | JGI IMG/M metagenome (GOLD analysis project Ga0247771, IMG submission 179948) | Plant litter microbial communities from Arlington Agricultural Research Station in Wisconsin, United States - UWRJ-L197-509C-6 | ecosystem: Environmental > Terrestrial > Plant litter >...
CGGCACTGTCGACCGCTTCCTCAACGAGCTGGACGCCGTAGCGGCGCCGGCAAGCAAGTAAGAGGACGCCGATGACGTTCCACGCAGCGAGTCGAGAGGCTCTGGCGGCCGCTGAACTGCGGTTGCTCGAACTCGTCGACGCCACCACCGACGCCGACGAGCTGTCGACCCTCGGGGAGGAACTCTTCTCCGTGGTGAGCCTGCTCACCAAGCAGCCGCAATTGCGGCGCGCGCTCGGCGACTCCTCGTCCGACCGCTCGGCCCGCGAGCAGCTCGTGAAGGGCCTGCTGGCGGGTCAGGTCTCCGCCGGGACCATCCAGCTCCTCGTCGCGGTGGTCACCTCGAAGTGGTCGAGCCCGCGCGAGCTGGTCGACGGCATCGAGTCGCTCGCCCAGACCGTGCTGCTGGTGCGGTCCGAGCGGGACAACCGCCTCGACGCGGTGGAGGACGAGCTGTTCCGGCTCGGCCGCATCATCGCCGGGTCGCAGGACCTCGAACTCCTGCTGTCCGACCACTCGGTGGGGGCCGACCGCAAGGTCGCGCTCGTCGACAGCCTCCTCGTGGGCAAGGTCGAACCCGTCACCAAGACGCTCGTCGACCAGCTGGTGCGCGAGCCGCGCGGTTCGCACGTCGTCGACGGGCTCACGCGGCTCGCCGACCTCGCGGCCAAGCGCCGTGAACGCTCGGTGGCCCACGTCCTCTCCGCGGTCGAGCTGAGCGCGGAGCAGCAGGACCGCCTTTCGGCGACCCTGACCAGGATCTACTCACGACCGATCGCACTGCACGTCGAGGTTGACGCCTCGCTCGCCGGTGGCCTGCTGATCAAGATCGGCGACGAGGTCATCGACGGAAGCGTGGCTGGTCGGTTGGCGGCACTCCGCCGCGACCTCGCCGGCTGACCAAAAACCGGAACCGCGGCTTCACCAAGCCCCTTTCCCTTGAACGAAGTGAGAGCAGGAACGACATGGCGGAGCTGACGATCTCGTCGGACGAGATCCGCAGTGCGATCGAGAAGTACGTCTCGAGCTACTCCCCGGAGGTCAACCGGGAAGAGGTCGGTGTCGTTGCCGAGACCTACGACGGCATCGCCATCGTCGAAGGCCTGCCCGGCACGATGACGAACGAGATCCTGGAATTCCCCGGCGGGGTTCTCGGAGTAGCGCTGAGCCTCGAGGTCCGCACCATCGGTGCGGTCATCCTCGGTGACTTCGACAAGATCGAAGAAGGCCAGGAGGTCAAGCGGACCGGCACGGTGCTCTCCGTGCCCGTCGGCGACGGCTTCCTCGGCCGCGTGGTGAACCCGCTCGGCGCCCCCATCGACGGTCTCGGCGACATCGTCGCCGACGACAACCGCGCCCTGGAGCTCCAGGCCGCGTCGGTGCTGCAGCGCCAGCCGGTCGCCGAGCCGATGCAGACGGGCATCAAGGCGATCGACGCCATGACCCCCATCGGCCGCGGCCAGCGCCAGCTGATCATCGGCGACCGCAAGACCGGCAAGACCGCGGTCTGCATCGACACGATCATCAACCAGAAGAAGGCCTGGGACTCGGGCGACCCGAAGCAGCAGGTCCGCTGCGTCTACGTCGCCATCGGTCAGAAGGGCTCCACCATCGCGGGCGTCAAGGCCGCGCTGGAGGAGGCGGGCGCCCTCGAGTACACGACGATCGTCGCGGCTCCGGCTTCCGACTCCGCGGGCTTCAAGTGGCTGGCCCCGTACGTCGGCTCGGCCATCGGCCAGCACTGGATGTACCAGGGCAAGCACGTCCTGATCGTGTTCGACGACCTGACCAAGCAGGCGGAGGCGTACCGCGCCATCTCGCTGCTGCTGCGTCGTCCGCCGGGCCGCGAGGCCTACCCCGGCGACGTCTTCTACTTGCACTCGCGCCTCCTCGAGCGCTGCGCGAAGCTGTCGGACGAGATGGGCGGCGGCTCGATGACGGGTCTCCCGATCATCGAGACCAAGGCGAACGACGTGTCGGCGTACATCCCGACCAACGTCATCTCGATCACCGACGGCCAGTGCTTCCTGGAGTCGGACCTCTTCAACGCCGGTGTGCGCCCGGCCGTCAACGTGGGTATCTCGGTCTCCCGCGTCGGTGGTTCCGCGCAGATCAAGGCGATGAAGGACGTGTCCGGCTCGCTGCGCCTCGACCTGTCGCAGTTCCGCGAGCTGGAGGCGTTCTCCGCCTTCGCCTCGGACCTCGACCCGGCGTCGCGCGCCCAGCTCGACCGCGGTGGTCGTCTGGTGGAGCTGCTCAAGCAGGGCCAGTACTCCCCGGTGCCCGTCGAGGAGCAGGTCGTCTCGATCTTCCTCGGCACCAAGGGCTACCTGGACTCGGTCCCGGTCGGCGACATCCGCCGCTTCGAGGCCGAGTACCTGGAGTACCTGCGGCGCAACGGCGGCGACGTCCTCTCGGGCATCCGGGAGACGAAGAAGTTGCCCGACGACGCCAAGCAGGCCATCGTTGACTCCGTCAACGCGTTCAAGCAGCAGTTCACCGCAACGGACGGTTCCTCGGTCGTTCCCGAGTCGCACGCCAAGGCGATGGACGCCGACAAGGTCGGACACGAGTCGGTGAAGGTCAACCGACCCGCTCCGGCGGAGAAGTGACGTAGGCCATGGCCGCACAGATTCGCGAGCTGCGCCAACGGATCCGCACGGTCAACTCGACCAAGAAGATCACGAAGGCGTACGAGCTCATCGCCACGTCGCGTCTCGCCAAGGCGCAGGCCCGAGTCGCTGCCTCGCGTCCCTACGCGGACGAGATCACCAACGTGCTCTCCGCGTTGGCCGAGGCCTCAGCGAACCTGGACCACCCGCTGCTGGTGGAACGCGAGAACCCGAAGCGCGCCGCAATCCTGGTCGTCACCAGCGACAAGGGCATGTGCGGCGGCTACAACTCCAACGTGCTCAAGGCCGCGGAGGAGCTGATCGCCCTCCTGCGTTCGCAGGGCAAGGAACCGGTGCTGTACGCCCTCGGCCGCAAGGCCGTCGGCTACTTCAAGTTCCGCCAGCGCGACGTGGCGGAAGCGTGGACCGGTTTCTCCCAGACGCCGCTCTACGTCAACGCCGCCGAGGCGGGCGACGCGGTCGTGCAGTCGTTCCTGGCGGGCATCGAGGGTGACGGTGGCGTGGACGAGATCCACGTCGTCTACACCGAGTTCAAGTCGATGCTGAGCCAGGCGCCGGTCGCCAAGCGGATCGCGCCGATGGACGTCGAGTACGACGCCCGTCCGTCCGGTCCGGTGGCGATCTACGACTTCGAGCCCGACGCCAAGACGCTCCTCGGCGCGTTGCTGCCGAAGTACGTCAAGACGCGCCTGTTCTCGGCTTTGCTCGAATCGGCCGCTTCGGAGTCCGCCGCGAGGCGGACCGCGATGAAGGCCGCGACGGACAACGCCGAAGAGCTGGTCAAGACGCTCAGCAGGCAGGCGAACGCGGCCCGTCAGGCCCAGATCACCCAGGAGATCAGCGAGATCGTCGGTGGCGCCTCCGCGCTTACCGGTGGCGCAGGAAGTGATGAGTGACATGAGTGCTACTGCCACCACCACCCGCACCGGCCGTGTGGTCCGGGTGATTGGTGCCGTGGTCGACGTGGAGTTCCCGCGCGGCGCGGTTCCCGAGTTGTTCAACGCCCTCAACGCGGACATCACGTTCGAGGCCGTTGCCAAGACGCTGACCCTGGAAGTCGCCCAGCACCTCGGCGACAACCTGGTCCGCACGATTTCGATGCAGCCGACCGACGGTCTGGTCCGCGGCGCGCCGGTGCGCGACACGGGCAAGGCCATCTCGGTGCCGGTGGGCGACGTGGTCAAGGGCCACGTGTTCAACGCCCTCGGCGACTGCCTCGACGAGCCCGGCCTCGGCCGGGACGGCGAGCAGTGGGGCATCCACCGCAAGGCGCCCGCCTTCGACCAGCTCGAGGGCAAGACCGAGATCCTGGAAACGGGCATCAAGGTCATCGACCTGCTGACCCCGTACGTCAAGGGCGGCAAGATCGGCCTGTTCGGCGGCGCGGGCGTGGGCAAGACGGTGCTCATCCAGGAGATGATCACCCGTATCGCCCGCGAGTTCTCCGGCACGTCCGTGTTCGCGGGCGTCGGCGAGCGCACCCGTGAGGGCACCGACCTCCTCCTCGAGATGGAGGAGATGGGCGTTCTCGCCGACACCGCGCTGGTGTTCGGCCAGATGGACGAGCCGCCGGGCACGCGTATGCGCGTCGCCCTGTCCGCCCTGACGATGGCGGAGTACTTCCGCGACGTCCAGGGCCAAGACGTGCTGCTGTTCATCGACAACATCTTCCGCTTCACCCAGGCGGGCTCCGAGGTCTCGACCCTCCTCGGCCGCATGCCGTCGGCCGTGGGCTACCAGCCCACGCTGGCTGACGAGATGGGTGAGTTGCAGGAGCGGATCACGTCCACCCGCGGCAAGTCGATCACCTCGCTGCAGGCGATCTACGTCCCCGCGGACGACTACACCGACCCCGCTCCCGCGACGACCTTCGCCCACCTGGACGCGACGACGGAACTCTCCCGTCCGATCTCCCAGAAGGGCATCTACCCCGCGGTGGACCCGCTGTCCTCGTCGTCTCGGATCCTCGAGCCGTCGATCGTCGGCGAGGAGCACTACCGCGTGGCCCAGGAGGTCAAGCGGATCCTGCAGAAGTACAAGGAACTGCAGGACATCATCGCCATCCTCGGCATGGACGAGCTGTCCGAAGAGGACAAGGTCCTCGTCGGTCGCGCCCGTCGCCTGGAGCGCTTCCTCGGCCAGAACTTCATCGTGGCCGAGAAGTTCACCGGTCAGCCCGGCTCCTTCGTCTCCATCAAGGACACGATCGAGGCGTTCGACCGAGTCTGCAAGGGCGAGTTCGACCACTACCCCGAGCAGGCGTTCTTCAGCTGCGGCGGTCTCGACGACGTCGAGGCCAACGCGAAGAAGCTCGCGGGCGAGTAGTCGTTCCGCTTCGAGGGCCGTCCCCACTCCGGTGGGGGCGGCCCTTTCGCGTGTCGTCCGGCGGTACGGTCACGCACGGGTCCAAGTGGGTTACCCACCGCTAGGGCACACGGGTGGACCCGTGCCTCCGTCTGAGTGGGAAAGTTCCAAACAGGGCAACAAGTCCGGCTGACCCGCGATCTCCTCCCTGTCCCCACCAAGGAGGAGCTCCATGCGCCTACCCGTCGCACTGGCCGCCGCACTGCTCACCGCGGCGACCTTCAGCACCATCCAGGCCCAACCGGCCCACGCCGCTCCGGGCACCCCGGCCGCTCCCGCGGTCGTGTTCACCGAGGACTTCGAGAACAACCAGGGCGCCACGCCCATCCTCTTACCGCAGTACACGAACACCGCGGGCCAGTCGTACACGGCGGACCCGGCGTGGCTGTCCAACTGCAACGGCGTGGTGATCTCGCTCCTGCACCCGACGGCGACCCCGCCGAACCACCTGTGCGACACCGCGTGGTCCCGCGTCCGACCCATGGCGGGCGACCTGGCCCAGTTCGCGGGCACGAACCCGGCCACCAACCACGCGATCGGCGCGTACACGCAGGGCGACCCCGGTCCGAACAAGGTCCAGTTCGAAACAACCCAACCGATCCCGTTGTCGGCGACCAACCGCTTCCTGACGTTCTCGGTCGACACCGGCGAGCAGAACTGCTTCGCGCTGCACGCCCTGCTGGGCTTCTACCTGCTCGACGGCGCGACGGAGATCCCCACGTTCACCACGCCGATCGAGACCTGCGCCCACCCGAGCGCGGTGATCAACGGCACCTACGTCGGCACCTTCACCAGCAACAAGCCGGTCCTGTTCAGCGGCAGCGGCGTCGGCATCCGCCTGCGCAACTTCCAGCCCAGCGGCAACGGGAACGACGCGGTGTTCGACAACATCCGCATCCTCGACGTCACGCCGCAGCTGGACCAGACCTTCAGCGCGTCCCCGGTGGAGATCAACAGCCCGGCGACGCTCACGTACACGATCACCAACACCACCGACCTGGCCGTGAAGGAGAACTGGTCCTTCTTCGGCGCCCTGCCCGCGGGCGTGACCGCCTCCGGGGCCCCGACGACCGACTGCGCCGCCGCCACCGCGACCGCGAACCCCGGAGCCACGGCCGTCTCGGTGGAGGGCACGCTGGTGACCGGCCAGACGTCCTGCACCGTCACCGTCCCGGTCACCGCGACCCGCGCGGGCACCTACACGACGTGCGCGGCGGACATCACCCAGCACGTGGGCGTGAACCTCCCCGGCTGCACGTCGATCACGTTCACCCCGCCCGCCCTCAAGTTCGACGCGCACGCCCACGGCGGCAAGATCAGCGGCCCTCTGGTCACCGTCAGCCCGCTGGCCCCCTCGGACCTCACCTGCACGGTGACGCCGGGCTCGGACGCGGACACCCTCGCGACGGCGAACCTCGGCGTCATCGGCAACCTCGGCGTGATCACCACCAGCGCCACGGGCACCGTGGACGGCGACGGCCTCCGGACGTCCACGGCGAAGGCCAAGACGGCCGGTGTGAGCCTCCTGGGCGGCCTGGTGACCGCTGACAGCCTCGAGGCCGTGGCGAGCGCCACGGACGACAGTGCGGGCGTCGTCACCGCGACCGGCAGCACGACCGTGGCCAACCTCCGGGTGGCCGGGACGACGATCCTCAACCCGACCGTCAACCAGACCATCACGATCCCGCTGGTGGCCACGGTCGTCGTCGACGAGCGCGTCCCGCACCCCGGCGGCATCACCGTCAACGCGCTGCACGTGAAGCTGCTGACCGGCACGGACCTGGTCGTCAGCCACGCCAGGACCACCCTGGGCTGCTGACCGGACCCCGCGGGGCCTCCTACACCGGGGCTCCGCGGGGGGCCGACCGCGCGCTGGGCGCCCCCAGCACGCGCGAGATCCCCCGAGCCGCCGCCCGCACCACGGGCACCAGCCCGGACACGTCCACGTCGTGCGGCACCACGATCGACACCGCCGCCACCACCCCGTCGTCGGCGCCGCGGATCGGGGCCGCCACCGACAGCGTGATCAACTCGATCTGCGCGTCGCTGACCGCGTACCCGTCCCGACGCACCCGTGCCAGCATCTCCCGCAGCGCGGCGGGCGTGGTGATCGTCTTCGGCGTGAACCGCCGCATCGGGCTCCGCAGCGCCAGCTCCTGCACCTCGGCGGGCGCGAACGCGAGCATCGCCAGCCCCACCCCGGACGCGTGCGCGGGCAGGCGGCTGCCGATCCGGGTCACCACGTTGACCGCGTTGTGGGCCGAGAGCCGCTCCACGTACACCGCGTCCAGCCCGTCGAGCACGGCCAGCTGCACGTTCTGGTGGGTGACCTCGTACAGGTCCTCCAGGAACGGCAGGGCGTGCTCCCGCAGCCCCAGGGTGCCCGGCGACAGCGTCGCCAGCTCGAACAGCCGCAGCCCGACGTGGTAGCGCCCCTCGGTGTCGCGGCCCAACGCCCCCCACTCCACCAGCTCGTTCACCAGGCGGTGCGTGGTGCTGAGCGCCAGACCGGCGCTCCGGCTCAACTCGGACAAGGTCGCCGACGGACGTTCCTCGGTGAACACGCCCAGCAGCGTGAACAGCCTGCCCGCGACGGACTTCGGTGTCGTCACGGGTCCAGGATGGCCTTCCGGTGAGTGGAAAGTCCACTCGCTGGTGGCAGCCGCCCCCAGCACGATGTCCCCGGTGCGCACACAGGTCGGAATCATCGGAGCCGGACCCGCGGGACTGCTGCTGTCCCACCTGCTGCACCTCGAAGGCGTCGACTCGGTCGTGCTGGAGGCCCGCAGCCGTGACTACGTGGAAAGACGGGTGAGAGCGGGGGTCGTCGAACAGCCCTCCGCCGACCTGTTGAGGGACGTCGGCCTCGCAGGCCGCATGGACCAGGAGGGACTGCCGCACCACGGGTTCTCGCTGCGGTTCGACCGCGAGGACCACCGCATCCCGCTCACCGAGCTGACCGGCAGCACGATCACCGTGTACGGCCAGCAGGAGATCGTGAAGGACCTCATCGCGGCGCGGCTCGCGGCGCACGGCGACCTCCGGTTCGAGGTGTCCGGAGTGGCCGTCCACGACGTCGACACCGACCGGCCGCGGATCACCTACGACGGCGGCGAACTCGAGTGCGACGTGATCGCGGGCTGCGACGGGTTCCACGGCATCGCCCGCGGCGCCGTCCCGGACAGCGTGCTCAAGACGTTCGACCACGAGTACCCGTTCGCCTGGCTCGGGCTGCTGGCGCAAGCCCAGCCGTCGCACGAGGAACTGATCTACGCCAGCCACGAGCGCGGGTTCGCGCTGCACAGCATGCGCTCGCCGGAGGTGACCCGGCTCTACCTCCAGGTGGACCCGGACGAGCGGATCGAGGACTGGTCGGACGAGCGCATCTGGGACGAGCTGCACCTGCGCCTGGAGACCGACAACGGTTTCACCCTGCGCGAGGGTCCCGTGATCGAGAAGAGCATCACGTCGATGCGCGGGTTCGTCGCGGAACCCATGCGGCACGGCAGGTTGTTCCTCGCGGGCGACGCCGCGCACATCGTGCCGCCGACCGGGGCGAAGGGCATGAACCTCGCCATCGCCGACGTCCTCGTGCTGTCCCGTGCGCTGACGTCGTTGCTGCGCAAGGGGGACAGCGACCTCGTCGAGTCCTATTCGGACACCTGCCTGCGCAGGGTGTGGCGGGCGCAGGGGTTCTCCAACCACATGACCACGATGCTCCACCGGGCGCCGGGCTCGGAGGACTACCAGCACCGGCTCCGCATGTCGCAACTCCGCTACACCGCGACGTCGACCGCCGCCGCCACGAGCCTCGCGGAGAACTACGTCGGTCTGCCCTTCTGAGCAACGGAGGTCGCCATGTCCACCAACCGCTGGGTGTTGCCGCTGAGCTGGACGGCGGTGCTGCTGGACGGGTTCGACCTCGTCGTCCTGGGCACGGTGCTGCCGGTGCTGCTCCAGGAGAAGACCTGGGGCCTGAACCCCGCGAGCGCGTCGATCGTCTCCACCGTCGGACTGGTGGGCATGATGCTCGGCGCGCTCGCGATCGGCACGATCACCGACGTGATCGGCAGGCGCAAGGCGCTGATGCTGGCCGTGGCGAGCTTCTCGGTGTTCACGCTGCTGTGCGCGTTCGCCCCGTCGGTGCTCGTGTTCGGCCTGCTGCGCTTCCTGGCGGGCGTCGGCCTCGGCGGCTGCCTGCCCACGGCCATCGCGCTGGTGAACGAGTTCTCCCACGCCGACCGCCGCGGCCGCTCCACGACGGTGATCATGACCGGCTACCACGTGGGCGCGGTCATCACGGCGTTGCTGGGGATCGTGGTGATCCCGTCGCTGGGCTGGCGGGCGCTGTTCGTCATCGGCGCGTTACCGGCACTGGTGCTCGTGCCGCTGATGTGGCGCAACCTGCCCGAGTCCCGCGTCTTCGAACCGGCCCCGGTGAAGGACGTCATCGGCTCCCTGTTCAAACCCGGCCTCGTCCGCGCCACGCTGGCGTTCTGGGTCGCCTCGTTCATGGGGCTGCTGCTCGTGTACGGCCTGAACACCTGGCTGCCGCAGATCATGCGCGCCGCCGGGTACCCGCTGGGCGCGGCGCTGGGCCTGCTGCTGACGTTGAACATCGGCGCGGTCATCGGTCTGTTGGTGGCGGGCACCGTCGCGGACCGCTTCGGCGTGCGGCGGTCGACCATCGCGTGGTTCGCCGCCGCGGCGGTGTTCCTGGGGTTGCTGAGCGTGAAGCTGCCGGGCATCGGCGTGTACGTCGCCGTGCTCATCGCGGGCTGCTTCGTGTTCAGCGCCCAGGTCCTCGTGTACGCCTACGTGGGCCGCGTCTACTCCGACGCCAACCGCGCCACCGGTCTGGGGTGGACGGCGGGCATCGGCCGCATCGGAGCCATCTGCGGCCCCCTCCTCGGCGGCGCGCTGCTGACCGCGGGGATCGCGTACCCGTGGGGCTTCTACGCCTTCGCCCTCGTGGCCGCGTTGGGCGCGGTGGCCGTGGCGGGGATCGGCTCACGGGTCGAGGTGGACGCCTAGCGGGTCAGGTCGACCACCTGCGTGCCGACCTGGACCTGCACGGCGTCGTGGGGGAGCAGGGCGGCGGAGGTGTCCGAGCCCAGCCAGTCGCCGCCGGTCGAGGTGCGGTAGCGCAGCTGCTTCCCGTCGGCGGCGGCCACCCAGCCGCGGTCGTCCGGGAGGCGCACCACCGCCACCGACGAAGGCTCGACCTCCGACCCCCGCAGCACCTGTTCCGGTGTGCCGCGGTCGGTCAGCAGGACCGCGTAGAGGGCGCTCGGGCGGGGGCTCTGCTGGTACTCGCCGACCAGCACGAGTTCCCCGTCGGGGAGCCGTCCGCGAATCCGCCAGGTCCCCGCGCGGGGATCGGGACCGAGGTCGGTCATGCCCGCGGCCCGCAGCAGTGCCACCGGGTCGACGTCGATCGGCGGCGTTCGGGCGTCTGCCCCGACCAGCAGGCGTGTTCCGGCGCTGAACAACCGGTCCACCGCGGCGGGGACCGCTGGCGCCCCGGTGCGCCTGGCGTAGATCCCGTCCCGGACGTACGAGCTGGCGGGGCGGGTCGTCAGCAGCCGGTCGGCGGACACGGTCGCGGTCGGGGGATCGTCGGTGGCGACCAGCCTCGTGGTCGCCGGGTCGGAGCCCTCGGGCACGGTCCACAGGCCGACGCCGTCGTCCATCTTCACCAGGGTCCACGTCCGGTGCGCCCGACCGTCGTGGTCCCAGGCGGCGGCCTGCGAGAGGTAGACCGGGGTCGGCCGGTCCAGCACCAGGAACGTGCGGTCCTGCCAGCCGAACTGGAAGCTCTCCCCGAGCCCGGCCGGATCCCGCGGGTTCGTGCTGCCGACCAGCTTCCGCACACCGTCGGCGGGATCGGTGGCGATCAGCCCCACCATCGTCTGCCACCGGTCCTGGGCCTTCGCCTCCTGCATCACCACCGCGGCGTCCCCGCCGAACGTGACGCCCGCCCAGTACACGTGGGGCCCGCCGCGGAACTCGGTGACGCCGCGCTCCTCCCGCCACGTCGGGGCGGTGGAGGACCGCCACAGCTCGGTCGCCCTCAGCAGCGTCGACCGGTCGTTCGCCAGGTTGCCCTTGGTCGGCTCCAGCAGCCGCACGTCCAGCGGGCCCGGATCCGACCGGACCCGCACCAGCACCCCCGCGCCGAACCCGATCAGGCCCACCACCGCGGCCATCGCCACCGCGAGCCCCCGCCGTCGCAAGGCCAACCGCCGCTGCCCACCCCGCAGCACGTCCCCCACGAAGCCGGCGCGGACGTCCACGTGCTCCGCCACGTCCCGCATCGCCGTCCCGAGGTCGTTCACCGCGCCACCTCCACCTTCAGGAGTTCCCGCATCCGCGCCAGCCCCCGCGAGGTCTGGCTCTTGACCGTGCCCGCGCCGCAGCCGAGCGCCGCGGCGGTCTGCGCCTCGGTCTGGTCGTCGAAGAAGCGGAGCACCAGCACCGCGCGCATCTTGGGCGGTAACTCGGCCAGCGCGCGCAGCACGGCGTCCTGCGCGACGACCGCGTCCTCGTGCCCGCCGACCGACGGCGTGCCCGCCTGCTCCCAGTCCGCTTCCGGCTTGCGCGACCGCCGACGCCACCGGTTGGCCGACGCGTTGGCCAGCGCGGCCCGCGCGTACGGCTCCGCGGGCCCCTTGATCCGCCGCCAGCGCACGAACATCTTCTCCAGCACGTCCTGGAGCAGGTCCTCCGCCGCTCCCCGATCCCCTCCGCACAACAGGTACGCGGTGCGGAGGAGGGACTGCGACCGCAGCACCACGAACTCCTCGAAGTCCTGTTCCGCCGCGTGCACAGCCACCCCTCTGCCTCCTCCGCGTCCCCCCACGAAGTGATGGACACCGGCCGGTGTGAAGAGGTTGTCAGGATTTCCGCGTTCGTCGCGCCCCACGTCAGGCAGGTGATCTTGGGCCTTTTGCCCCGGTGTGACCAGGCCGGGGCGGCGAGGTCGTCACCCGACCGTTTAGACTGCGGTTCGACTCCAGTCGACGAGGGAGATACGCGTGGCCGAGATGACCGTCCAGTTGGTCGCCGTTGAACGCCGTCTGTGGTCGGGCACGGCCACGTCGGTGGTCGCCCAGACGACCGAGGGCGAGATCGGCGTGCTTCCGGGCCACGAGCCCATGCTCGGCCAGTTGGTCGAGGGTGGCGTGGTCCGCATCCGC
>Ga0247771_1000508_pt1 | contig 12191 bp, 12 predicted proteins | sample UWRJL197509C6_FD_179948 | JGI IMG/M metagenome (GOLD analysis project Ga0247771, IMG submission 179948) | Plant litter microbial communities from Arlington Agricultural Research Station in Wisconsin, United States - UWRJ-L197-509C-6 | ecosystem: Environmental > Terrestrial > Plant litter >...
GCTGGGCCCTGATTCGCCCTTCCGCGCAACGCCACTGGAGAAGAGGGACCGGCACCGCTTCCGCGAGCCGTGGGCGCGAGACCCCTGTCGCTGTGCCGAGGAGGTGGCACACCCTCAAAAGCCCGCCGCCCGAGCACCACGCCCCTGGCACGCGTTGAACCAAGCTCTCGGGTCGACGCAGCCTGACGTGTCTCTTTCCTACTCTCACCTGCGACCCGGCGAAATGGTCGGCCGGTCGCCTCGTCCGCCGCGCTGGGCCCTGCGGCGCAACTGACCTTCGTGGTCCGCCAAAGTCGAAAGAGGGATATCTCCAGTTGCCCGTCCTCCTGGGGGGCCCGCGGAGACTCCGTCCGGGCCCACCGACCGCATCCTCCCTTCGCCAGGCGTGGAGTTTGCCAAAAACGCGGGCTCAGCTGTCTCGACGACATGATCGCCGTCTATTCCAGTATCGAGTGCGTCGGCATCGGCGGAGGACGTGATATCGTCCTCTCCGTGGAGCCGGCTGCCGGAGATGCCTCGTCGTCGGGCTCAATCGACGTGGAGGAAGACCTGGACCCGTTGTGGTCAGCAAGCCGTCCCCGTCGCGGTGCTGTCGTGCCGTACTGACCGTCGCAGGAAATACGTACCGCCCGTCTCTCCGATAAGCATGGCACCCCGCGCCGCAACGCCACCCTTCTCTCCGTCCAGATGTTCCGTCGCCGACCTGGTTCCGGAGGAGGCCGTCAGCGTCGGCGCGACCTCGCCCGCCAGCCCGCAGAGCAAAGGCGTCAACCTGTCGTCTGGCAGCGGTGGAACAGTCGTGTCGCAGCGGCCGCTTCCATGGGATCGGTTCCTCGGCGATGCCCAAAGACACGACCTAATCGCCCTGTCCATGGCGGCGACGATTCCCGCCGACGACGGACGTGCAGCCTTTCACGCTACTCTGGCGCTTCTGGAGTCATGTCTTCCCGTCCAAACCGGGAGAGGCGGCGATGCAGTGCTTTATTCCGTCAATCGGTACTGCACGGAGTCGCAGCGTCACGAAGAGATGGCTCTCAAGCTCCTCCACCAACACCTCCAGCTACAACAAGCACATTTGTCTCCTGAGGGGCAGCTTGTGCCGCGAGCTCCGCCGTCGTCATTATCCCTCGAACCTTCCCAGCCGACCGTGGCCCCGATCCCGGTTCCGATGCCCAGGAAGCGTGGCCCGGACCACGACCCGTACTTCGAGGCGGATCCCAGTGATGACCCCGATCCGCAGTACAGCCTCGACTACGCGCGAGAGAAAATGTAGGTCTCCATCTGTCATAACAACCCCCTCATTGACACCTGTGTCTAACCTGCTCGATAGTTCGGCCAAGCGTCGCTCTGTGTCGAGACCGCCGCAAGAGTCGAGGATGCAAAGGCCGTGGGTGAAGCGTGTCCGACGCCTCGAGAAGCCAGAGAGCGGCAACCCCAGGTAAGGTCGGCGTTTCCTTCGCCAGGTATGTGGGATTCTGCGGGGGACGCCACGATCGATTTTGATATCGTTGCTGGAATCAGCACCTGGCTTGAAGCCTTCTGAGCGCGGCGTTCCGTGTCGACGCGGTTGCCGCATTCCGGGTGGCCCTCGCCGACTGAGTCGGCCATGCTACCAACCCAGCCGGTGCCTGAAAAAGCGCCGTGGGTCGTGGAGGACAACGAGGCGGCTCTTCCCTTGAGAACCTGTGTTGACAGGTTCTTCGCTTCGGATTAATGGTTCTTGTGGTGATAACACGCCCCCCGATGTAATCGTCCTCGAGACGACGCAGCAGCCCTCTGAATTGACATCGTGGGGACCGCGTGGTGTACGGGCACCGATGACGGGGCACCGCCAGTGTTCGGGATGGAGGGTGGTGTGGTGCCGACGCCCCGGCTCGCTGCGGCGGTCAAGATATGAGCTTCGCTGCCTCAGGAGGGGGAGGAGACAGGGTTGGCAGGATTAGGTCCCGCATCTCAGATCTCAGGTAGTACCTACTGCCTCGGGGCCTGGTCAAGGTTGAATTCCATTGAACCCCAACTTCGCTGATTGAGACTGGATTTACGTGCATGCGAGTACAACCCAAGGTACCTACCTTGGTACTTACCTACCTACCTACCACCCAGGTCGGCCCGAGGAAGGCAAGTACCTGGGTAGGCAACCTCGTGAAAGCCGAGGACCTTTCATCTCGTTTTTCGTCGGACCGTCATCTACCCGTTGCCCAGGGTAGGTACCTACCTAGGTACCTACCTACCTAGATACCTACCTACCTACCTAGGTACCTACCTAGGTACCTAGATACCTCAGGTAGGCAGGTACCCAAAGGTTGGTATGGCGAGAGAAGCCCGCCGGATCCAGTTCCTCCGCCAAAACTTCAACTATCCACCTCATGATCTGTTCCATCGGCACTGCACTTGGAGCGCTCCATCCTCCCCGCACGAGAGCACCATATTGGGCTGCCGCCCTCTTTTTCTTATTATCCCCCCCAAAACCCTTTGGCGCGTTCGTCGCGTCCATCTCCTCTGCCAACACTCCTCAGCCCACCGCCGCTCCGCCCAACATGGAAACCAAGAAGCGCGCCGGTAGCCCCCTCATCAAGGCAGATCCTTGTTCGAAAAGAGTCAAAATCAAGTCCGAGTTCAAGTCCGAGGATGGAGAAGCAAAATTCGACTTCTCGACCCTTCCCCCCGCGCCGTTCGCGTCGAACTCCAACGCCCAGGGGGTCGCTGGCGTAAGTAGATGTCATTAAATACGATCAAACCGTCGATAGGGGGCACCACGCTGACTTCTTCGACTTCCTAGCGTACTGGCCCGACAAACCACCAGTCTGGCTACCGCCGCCGAAAGAGGAAGGCCAGAGGTTATTACAGTGCCATCATTGTGAGACGAGGCAGCGACCAGATCACCACGCACTACAACCGGTTGTCTGGCCTGCTCGAAGTGCAGGTCCTGACCTGCAGCCCGTCCTGGTCCTGGGATAGCGACGGCGTGGAAGAGGAAATCTTCCATCGTCTTCGCAACGCCCACTTTCTGCTGGAGCCCGCAAACGGTTGGGGATTTCTCGACGTCAACCGGAGTGCCGTATGTTCTGACATGGATTTGGAAAAAGGGACGCTGCTGACCCTCCACAGTCGTTTATGGTGCAGCAAGGCAGTTACGAGGGCCGCTTCATGTGTCTGCTCAACGTTGCCGTCAATACCGTTCAGCTCCCCCCCAAGCCGCGAACACAGTCACCGCGGTCTACATCACCATCCAGCAGTGCATTCAACCGAACCGATTTCCATTCTGCCAACAGTTTCTTCACCTCTGTCGAGCCTAGTGCCGTCAAGGATGAGGAGGCTGCAGGCGGCAGAACCGATTGGGGCGGCGATTTCGTTATCGAGTAGATGCCTCGAGGGCCATCCGACGGAGGGAGCTGCTTGCGCCAATCACGGGGTGGTTGACGTTGAAGAAACGACCGAGTAGAGTGGCAACAAAGATACTTGCCATGGGCAGTTATACTCGAGCTAGGAATGTAGAATCCAAACCGTCTCCGGCAGGTAGCCAGGTCAACAGCGTGACAACGGCGCGGCTGAGGTTATCTACGATCCTGACTCCCGGCGTGTTATGTCTGCTCGAGGTAACAGTCGTGGAAACTGCCGCAGACGCGACCTCGGAAAGAATCGACACGCGGCTCGGTGGCAGTCTTCTCTCGGCCAGGCGACTAAGACGAAAGACTGTTCTGATGTTGCATGTGTTCCCATGCTCCTTGATAAGACACGCCAGACTGCGTACCCACCCCAAGTCCCAGGGAACACCTTTGGGCAGTCCAATCTAGAGGTAGCTGGTGTGGAATTGGCCGCGATGTGTGTCCCAAACCACTCACCTCTCGGAGACGCCTCAGATGGGACAATAATTACTACCTTAGGTACCTACCAATTCTGATACTTGTTGCGAGATGGCCACCACCACGGACGCAAAATCGGCTGTCGTCTCGTCGTGCTCTCATCCCAATTACATTGGTCAACTCCGCCGGGTCCACGACTTTCACAGTCAAGTCGACAGGTCCCCATTCTAAACCGACCCCAGGTACCTGGGGATTAGCAGGTCTCCCTTCCAGGTTTGTACCTGGGTGACTTCGCGCCTTCCATCCCCAGCTGACTTCGACCGAAGATTTCCCACCTGCAACCTCACTTTCACCGTCACTTCACCCATCCACCCAAAACAAAACAAAAACAACCCAAAAACCCTCGTCGTTGTACCCGTCTCGGCGTTTCTGGAGCGGGTCGCATTTCTTCGGCCACTCTCCACGAGACACCATGAATCAGTCTGCCCACTGCGCCGAGCGGCGCGAGTGGGTGTACAACCGACGCTACGAGCCTTCCAAAGAATACGGGTGGGACATCCCGGCCGACATGATCGAGGCGTCGGACGGGTCCTGTTTCGTGCACGAACGATGCCCCGCGACACTGATGTACGACGGCGCATCCCAAGCCGAAATCCACGTCGACGCCATCATCGTCGCCACACATGGAGTCTGCAGCCAAACCGGGCCCCATCGCGAGGCGGCCTGCGGCGTCTACTTCGGTGACCGCCACCACCTCAACAAGGGCTTCCGAGTCACGTCGGGCGTAGATCGCGGGCAGTGCGTCTCTGAGTTACTAGCTGCCCTCGAGGCGCTACGCATCTGTGCCGACTTCGCATCTAACGGCCTCGAGCACGGGCAGCCACGGTCTGAGCCCGAGGCGGACTCCGACATCAAAGTTGGGATCAAGGGCGAAGCGAACACCTCCAAGAAAAGAGTTCGCGCGGAAATGGACGACGAGGACTCCAAGGTCGCCGGACCCACGGAGGCGAAACGAGTTAAATTAGACGAAAGCGAGAACAAGATCAAGGTCGAGGAGGACCACACGGATAGCACCACCCCGCACAACGGGACGCAGGGGAGCCCAAAGAAAGAAAACCAGTCGCCGCCGCACCGCCCACGCGCCGTGATCAAGACGGAGCCGCTCGACCGCGACGACTGCGAGGGCCGCACCCCGTTGGTCGACGTGCCCGAGGACGGCGATCCCGTCGCCCCCGTCCCTGCCAGTAGCCTTGGCCTGAACCGCATCATCGTCAAGACGGACTCTGAGTACCTGGTACACAGAATGACACGGTACATGTTCGAAGACCAGATGGGGCGGCGCAACGCTGATGGACGACCCTCGCGCCGGGACGAGCTGCTCCGGGAGCTCGAGCAGCAGACGACGGCACTCAACGCATTCGGCATTGAAGTGCTATTCTGGCTCGTACAGCCGGGTGAGAACAGGCTCGCGGCGGCTCTGGCTGAGCAGGTGCTGTCCGAGGCCGGCTTCGCCAAGTAGGGGAGTTCAGCAACTGGGTCGTATCAGGGCATGAATGTTCATCTGTGGTCAAGACTGAACGAGTGGAAATCCGTCTCACGTTTCATAGGTAGCGAATGTGTCTGCCTTAGGTAGCCATATACCTTACCTGCTGTTAGGTACCTACCTATCTACTTAGCATTGCTCATTCTCCCACTCGTTTCCCAGTGGTTTTCCTTTGTTGTGCAGTGCCTGCAGTGTCGACTCGACTTCTCGACATCCCAGCACCGCACAAAGCTCACGTGGAGTCAATCTCTCCTCATCCCGGGCAACGCATTGGTCCTCTCGAGTTCGAGGGGGGAGATTCTGGGACAGTCGATTCGTTTGGATTCCTATTACTGACAATCCCACTGTGCAACAACTTAGGTACTAACGTATATGACCAAGAAAGTAGATCCGTCAGGACAGTTGAGACCGGTAGCCAGCAACAAGGACAGTTAGTACGCTTAGTGGGACATGCCCACGAGCATCCTAAGCCCCGAAGGGTGTTTCGTACGGCGGCTCCGCCTGAGGCGTGATCCGAGCCAGGTGGCGGCGTTCCCCGCTGTTCCAGTCGACAAGCGCTGAATGTTGGGTCACCCGGTTGTCCCACACCACGACTGTGCCCGGCTCCCACTTCACACGAGCGTGAAAGTCAGCCCCGAAGGCAATGTGGTCGTACAAGAACTTAAGGAGTGCATCCGACTCCTCCTTCTTCAGGCCGACGATTTCGCGAGTGACTAGGCAGTGTTCCACGTCAGTCCCGGATCAGCCGCGAGGAGCAACCGTAGATTCTTGAGCCGGAGTGGCGGCTGAACCGTGCGCGGGTGGAGAAAAATGGACAACTCACAGCTGGGGTTGACAAAGATGGCCTTCTCGCCGGTGACGGGGTGGGTGCGGATGATGGGGTGGGCGTTGAAAACGGGCTCACGGCGCTTGACGCCACCCCGTGCCACGGAGCCGTTGGCCTGCTCGATGGCCGAGTGGACGGCTTTGAGGCCGTGCAGGCGTTCTTGGAAGGCCGGGCTCAGACGCCGATACGCCTCGGCCGTGTTGGCAAACAGCGTGTCGCCGCCCGTCTGAGGCTGGTCCAGCACGTAGAGAAAGGTGGTTCCCGGCGGCTGCTTCTCGTAGGTCACGTCCGAGTGCCAGAAGACGGTGCTGGTACGAGTCCCCAGGAAGCTGTCAATGGCCTTGTCTCCGGCACCTCGGTGGACGAGGTGAACTTCGGGGTAGCCCTCCGGTGCTCCTTTTCAGCAACATGTCAGCCCGCCGTCTTGATGGACCGTTTCACTCGGCCCCGAGCGGCGGTACTCACCCGACGTCGGGTGGATGTGGTGACGGCCAAAATAGCCACCAAAGTCCAGCGCCTCCGGGATCGGCAGGTCGGCAAAGTCTTGCCCACGGAACGCGACGACCTTGCGCTCGGCGACCAGGCGCGCGAGCTCGTCCTTTCCCGCATCGTTCAGCTGGGTCAGCTGGATACCGCGGACCTCGGTGCCAATGCTCGGTGTCAGGTGTACAACCTTGGCGGTATCCTGAGGGAGAAGGTTAGGGAACGACGGATCGGCGTCCTTCCCATGCTCTACATGCTCGAAAGGCTCGAGCGGCGGATACTTCTGGGCGGGATCCCACGTAGGGAGATAGTTCGCGTACTGGCGGGCTGTTAGTGCGCGCCACTCCGAGACACACGGCCGGCTGGGAGACGACGGTGGACGTACCTTGGCCTTGGCATGTCCATCTTTTCCGGCCAACTCGGCTTCCTTGTTGTACTTCGGGGCGAACAGTCGGTAGGTGCCGCGATCCCCGGTCCCGCTGTTGAGGGTCGAGTGCAGCTTGAGTTCTGGAGCTGGTGCCGGGGCTTCTGTGACCGTGGTGGTTGCGGAAGGGGCCATGGCTGCCTAGGATGACTTTCTTGGTCTAAAGGACCGCGAGGGACTGCAAGTGTCTGTAGTGAAGAAGAACGATCACGATAGTCTTGATGGCCGCGATATCACAGGATCCAAGTTGATGCGGCTTGATGTAACGACTGAAATTTATCGACTCCTACTTCCCCCGCAAGCCTTATACGCGGTTTCGTTCCCAGCCCACGGCCGATTCGGCCGCGAAACCGCAAGACGGCTTCCGTCTCGCACCGACCTGCCACTGTTTTGGGGAACTGGGGGTGCCCACGACACCGTCTGCTGACCAGGAGGAAAGTGGTACGGTAACCATCTGATAACGGGGCGGAGATAAGATCGGGTGTAAGTGGAGGAGGAAACGCCCGTTGGTTACCGAGGCAGACCGTCGTCGAGTGGTTGGCTAGCATGAAGTGAGGACAGGGTAATGTTGCTATCCGCGTAACGAATCGCGCCAATGGCGTGATATACGGCTTCGTGCATCCAAGGGTCCTCCGCAGCCCTGCTCGCTAACGACGCACGCCATACCAACCCTGAGCACAACATACCCCGGATTTCCAACAGACCAGCGCCAACCCCACGCTCTTCTTCGCCGATGGCGGGACTAGTGGCCCTCCTGGCCGAGCTGGGCCCGACATTTCGGTCGCGGTCCGGCAGAGCTCCTTGGCACCGTGGTGGTTTGGAAAGCTCTAGTTAACTCCGCCGACCAGCCGAGGCCCGGGACGGCGCCGAGGCCATGGTCCACGCGAGGTGTGGCGCGCCCAGGCCCTCTACGACCGGCCGCTCTGGAGTCCAGTTGTCGGTCGCCAAGTCAGCCTAGCTCCTGGGGAAATGCTAAGCAATTCCGCCCCTGAACAAGCAAAAAGCCCGAGGCTTGGTCAAATGCTTGTTCGACGGTTCGTCGGCAGCCGCGTCTGTATCAAACGGGGTAGCCCCCGCGGGGATGGACACTCTCCCTTAGACACCTGCCCACACTTCTAAGTAGCATATCATCCCTATCAGTGTAACCATAAGCGGGCTCCCGCGACGCAGGCGTTTCCACTCAGCTTGGCTCCCGGCCCGGATCACTTGATCCAGTACGTACCGCCCTAGGTTGCAACCGGCTAGGAAGAGCCTCCTCTTCCGCCGTTCTAGAACCCCGGTCGGGCGGTCGCATACCCGAGCAGGCGCTAGTTACCGACCGACCTTATTTCCGAAGACCTGATCAACAGATGACGCCGACGAGATGGTGGATGCGCATGCATATATGGCGTGACGGCGCAACATGCCATCCAGTCGCGGCCTCGACGCCCATAACAACCACGCATTCCCCCGTGGATGATGCTTCTCCGCGGGCATCATCTCCAGATCAGGCCCGGTTTGGGACTTGGCATCAACCTGAGAAGAAGGCAGGTTCGCCTCCCCCGGCTATCCTTCCAGATTCCGTGCGTCATGGCCCCCCACGAGCCATGGGTTGGACGGCTGGTCGTGGGGAGCTGTGATTCCGTGGCGCAACCCGCATCGGGACAGGACTTCTGCTGAGGCCATCACATTGGGCAATACCGCCGTTCTCACGTCGCCGCGATGCAGAATATCGTCTCCGACGTGCCGGTGCCCGGCTTGGTAGGTACCGGGCGCTCGGAATGACGCTGCATGTTCTCGCCGACTCGGAGCCCACCCCTGCATAGTCCCCATCATCAGCCGTGAGCCGGGGCGGCCCTCGAGCCGCCGTAACCCCCGCTCTGGCTGCTTTTCTGCGTTCCTGACCTTTGCCCCTCGCACCATACGCCGTATCCGAGAGGGTGGTTGGGAAGATACCGCCACAAGGAGGACACCAGCGCGGACATCGGACATGTCGAGCCATCCCCTCCTGCTGCCCGCATGCGGAAAGTCTCGTGTAGCACGCCATACAAGCCTTTGCTTTCAGGATGGGTGATCCGCCGCGTCTAGGTGGTACGCGGTGAAGAGCCGAGGGCCTCCCTCCGCTTGACCGGCCATCCGGTCGCAAATATATATCGGCACGGGGACCCGACACGAGCTCACGACTTCAGGACATCTTTGCCACCCCGCTCCGTGCCTCTACTGCTTGCCCACCATGGCTGCGGAGAAAAAAGAAGCCGTGGTCAGCGACATTGGCGACAGTGCCCCCACCTTCAAACTTGCGCCGACCCCCCTCCTCAGCGACGGGTCCGGCTCGGACGACGGATACGACGAGGAGAAGAACCCCTTTAGGGACCCGAAGATCGCCCAGCACTGGAAGGAAGTCTATGAGGCTTGCACGTACGAGTGTCGTCATGTCTTCGACCCGAACCTGACCTGGTCGGAAGATGAGGAGAAGAAGCTCATTAGGAAGGTTGACTGGCGAGTCTGTCTGTGGGCTGTGAGTTCCAAGCCCTCGCACCAAGACGTCCGGCGCTCGAAGCTAACCTCCGCCTGCTACCCAGTGTGTTATGTTCTTCGCCCTGCAAGTCGACCGCGGGAATCTCTCTCAGGCAGTATCGGACAACATGCTGGACGACCTCGGTCTGAACACGAATGGCAAGTATAGGATAATCCTTTCCGCCGCCGTCCGGAGGCTGACCTAGCTGCTCGTACAGACTATAATTACGGAAACAGCGTCTTCAGGATCTCTTTCCTACTCGCCGAGCTCCCCTCGCAGCTAGTGTCCAAGAAGCTCGGCCCAGACCGATGGATCCCCATGCAAATCGTCTTGTGGTCCATCGTTGCGGCCTCTCAGTGTTTCCTCACGGGTCGGGCCACGTTTCTCTGCACCCGCAGCCTCCTTGGTCTATTGGAGGTTCGTTCTGTCCGGGTCCCCATTATGCTTGGGTCGCTGACACGTCTTAGGGCGGATTCATCCCCGACATCGTTCTCTGGCTTTCCTACTTCTACACATCCAGGGAGTTGCCGGTTCGCCTCAGCTACTTCTGGACCTCCCTCTCCGTTACCGGAATTATGACTTCGTTCTTGGCGTTTGGCCTTCTTCGCCTTCGAGGCGTCAACGGCTGGGGCGGATGGCGGTGGCTGTTCCTCATCGAGGGGCTGATCACTTTGACCGTCGGGATCGTTTCCTTCTTTCTCATGCCGGCCTCCGCCGTCCAGACCAAGACCTGGTTCCGGCCGAACGGCTGGTTCACGGAACGCGAGGAAGCCATCATCGTCAACCGGGTCCTCCGCGACGACCCCTCGAAGGGCGACATGCACAACCGTCAGGCCGTTACGCCCAAGCTCCTGCTGGAGGCGCTGAAGGACTACGACCTCTGGCCGCTGTACCTGCTCGGCTTGATCATCTTCATACCCCCGGCGCCCCCGGCGACCTATCTTACTCTCATCCTCCGAAAGCTGGGCTTCGACCCGTTTACCACGAATCTACTCACCATCCCAAAGGTGAGTTGTCGCGCCCGCGTCGCTGACAGCTGGCGCCAGAAGCTAACCAGAAGGTCACAGGACGTTTTCCACATTATCCTGCTCATCCTTCTCACCCGTCTGTCGGAGTATCTCAACGAGCGCGCTCTTGTATCGATGCTCCAGGTCGTCTGGACGCTGCCGTGCGTGATAGCTCTCCGCTGGTGGCCCGGAACCATGACCAACCAGTGGGGAACCTACGCCCTTGTCACCGTGTTGACATCGTATCCCTACTGCCGTCAGTTCACTCCCCAACGGTAGTGTGCCTCGTCTTTCCGCTGACGGTCTCTTTCAGATGCCATCCTGGTCGGCTGGGCTTCGAAGAACTCCAACAACGTGGGCACCCGATCCGTTTCTGCCGCCCTCTACAATGTGGGTACCAAATTCTCCATACCATCGGTGTCGCTGCAACATGGACTGACATCCGCCGTGATAGATGTTCGTCCAATGCGGCAGCATCATCTCCGCCAACGTGTATGTCGAGGACGACAGCCCTCTTTACAAGAAGGGAAACTTGGTCCTCGTCATTGTCAACTTCCTTGCCATCGGTTTATTCATTGCCACCAAGTTTTATTACGTCTGGCGGAACAAGCAGCGCGAAAGGGTTTGGAATGCCATGACGGAGGACGAGAAGGCTTCTTACATCGCCAACACGAAGCTCAGGGGTAGCCGAAGGCTGGATTTCCGGTTCGCCCACTGAGCGAGCCTTCGCATTCCGTAGCCCCGCATGTATCGGCTGTTGGGTCTGGGTTACTCCCGAGATGGTCGGTCGGTGCCGGCCTACTCTCTTCCGGGCATCTTGACTTCCAGGTTGGCGACGGGCAGCGGGATTACTAGTAGAACGGATTGCGAGCTCAGGTGGCTCGGTAATTAGAGGTTGACTCGAGCAAATGCAACTACGAAGAGAGTGTGTTCTCTGAAGGAGATCTCTGGCGTCTTTGCTAGCTTCCCGCCCTTCTCCCCGTTCTTCGTCCGCGACGGGAGGTACTAGGTAGCGAAGAGCGCCGGGAGCAGATATCCAGACCGCAACAAGTGCCCCTGTCCCATCCGGGCGTACTACTGAGGTACCCGGCAGCATTCAGTCCCCGCCAACCGTCCTGACTTCGACCACGGACACCACGGGCGCCCAGGGCACCTTTCCCTGCGGCGCTTCGCCGACGGGCACGAAGTCCAGAACGGGGGCTCGGGCGATCCGAGGCGCGGCCTTGCCCATGAAGAACTTCTGCGCCCGGTGGCAGGGCATGACAAACTGGTCGACTAGCCTGAAGGCGGGCGACTTCCAAGTGGCCGTGGCCGTGGCCTTGCCCGCCTGGTCACAGCCGGCCTCCACCGCCTCGTGCCGGGCGTGCTGGTAGCCGTCGATGGCAGCGTCGATCTGCTCGGCAGAAACGGCGCCGGCGCCGGCGTCGAGAACCACCCTGTGCAGCTCGTTGACCAGCACGGCCACATCGGCCATGCCGTTGTTGCAGCCCGCGCCCGTGCTGGGGGTGAACTTGTGCGCCGCGTCGCCGATGAGCACGATGCGGTCCCAGCCCCAGTGCTTGACCACGCCCTCCTCCAGGTTGACGAGCCCCGCCTGGACCCGGCTGT
>Ga0247771_1000509_pt1 | contig 12190 bp, 16 predicted proteins | sample UWRJL197509C6_FD_179948 | JGI IMG/M metagenome (GOLD analysis project Ga0247771, IMG submission 179948) | Plant litter microbial communities from Arlington Agricultural Research Station in Wisconsin, United States - UWRJ-L197-509C-6 | ecosystem: Environmental > Terrestrial > Plant litter >...
CGAGCACGTTAGCGAGAGGAGGGGTCGTTCCGTCAAATCGGCGATGCATTCTGGGCCGGTCAGCAAAACTCTGCGAGCGAGGGCCTCGCCGTTGCCTCACCCGCGGTGTACGTCTTGCCCACTCCTGGGCGTCCGTGGAGCAGGATGGCCAAGCCTTCGCCTTTCCCTTCGATAAAATCTGCCGACCAAGTCGCCTCTGGCTTCTTGCGCCGCGTCGATTTGTGGACTTTCGTGATGTGGTTGAATGACGTCTCCTCTTGCTTGGACAGGTCGACAGTGTCTCTGATGTACATCTGTGTAACGCTCCTGATGGTCTCTTTCGTGCTGCTCTTCATGACGAGGCGGTCGAAGAGTGCACTATCGAAGGTTGGCTCCTGGAATCCGTCGATGTGCAGGAATTCTATGGGGCGTGTCAGTACCGGCCTCGTCAATGTCACGTCTCGAGGATAGCATAACGTACGCCAAGACCTAGTCTTGAATAGAAAGGATTCGACCATCTGATCACAGAGGAAATATTCGTGGTCCGTCAGACTCTCCACGACCAGGGGGTTGATCTTCGTATAGCCTCCGGTGAACCTCGGCTTCACGGCATACCGATAGATGTTCTCTTCGCAGCTTTCGCAGTTACAGAGCCGTAATGGACCAGACGGTTGTTTCACGGTCGAGGACAGGACTCTCCGCTCTGTATCTTGCCACATGAAGTACTGGATCGGGTCCATCATGGCTAGGCTGGAATACTGTGGGCTTCATGTTAACTATGGCCATCCTTCTTTTGTTACCGGAAGAGGGTGCTTACAGCGCGCCTCGGAAAGCTGGTCGTGACACCGTCAAAGTGATAGCAGCGGATCCTGCGCCGGAGATTGTACCACTTCCTGCCGCGATCGATGAAGTGTTGTCTGATGGCGATGGTGTCTTCCTCGGTGGTATCGTCCGCGAAGCGCAGGTACTCGCAAGGGTAGGCGCTCAAGGAGGGGATCTTCTTTTCTCCCGAGAAGCGCTCGATGGTGGGGCGTGTCTGACAAGGGCCGACCCAGGACGAGTCGGCGTCCATGTTCCAGAAAGTGAGCTCGTAGGTGGTGGTGGCGCCGTTGATGCGGTCAAACGACACGCCCGAGACTACGTAGGGCTCGTGCTCGCCGTAGTTGTAGAGATCGTAGTAGACGTCCGACCCGGGCTTGAACAGAAGCCAGAGCATGTCAAAGGTGGCATAGCCCCTTGCGTGGCGCGCTCTTTCGGCGTCCACCGCTTCCTGGACCTGCTGCTTGACGAAGTCCTGGACCACGGCCAAGTGCTTAGCCGCCCATCGATTCAGGCACGTCGAGGCGTCGTCTTGGACCGTCTTTGCCACCCGTTCCCGATACTCGGTCAGCTCCTTTTCGAAAAACACGAAGACCGAGTACGGCTCGGGGATCTTGATGACGTTTCCCGCGAACTCGAGATCGGGAAAGTAATCGACGACACAGCGTAGAGCTTCGGCCACGGCGGGCGACAAGATGTTGATGTATGCGCGACCTTTACCTTTGTCCGTCTTCTCGATATCTACTATGTTGCCGGTCGCGGACAGGTTCTGCTGACCGGACAACCGGACCTCGACGTGCTCGAAGGCAGGAGGTTCAGTCGAGGCGGTATCCGGCTGGTCGTCGGGCCGGCCGGGGACGGAGATTGAACCCGACTCCTCGCCGACGTACTCTATTCTGTAACGTATCAAACCCGAGCCGAATTTTGCGGCAGCCGCAGCTGGTGCATTCGTCTCAGACGAGACATCTCGTGGCGTCGCGGAGGATCCCTCCGCATCTGGTTGCGGTCCGGGCAGCGCCGGGGCTTTGGCGGTCAGCTGAAGGTTTGGTTGGACCCCTATCGTCGTGGGATGCATGTTCGATTCCGGGCTCGGACTTGGAAGCTCTGAAACCAGATTCATGATTCTCACGTTGGGGCCTTCGAAGGTTTGCCGGCGTTAAGAGGTGAAGTGAAGGCGCGCGACGGTTCTCGGAGGTTGGGAGCATGAAACCCATGTTCCGCCCCCAAACCCATCTCTGTTTTGGGCGGATGCCTGCATGGCGCCTGCATGGCCCCCAACAGCAGCAGTGTGGCTCATTACTCCGCAGTACGGAGCTACTCCGGATGTGCACTCTTGTGGCAAGGATCTTCATTCTCAGGCAGCAAGGTCCCGAGGCACCCGTGTACCACGCCACGCCTCCATGAATCCTGACTCTGATAAGGCTAACTGCGACGCTCGTCACTGAACGACTTCTTCCTCGCCGTGCTGACCACGACACTTGCTGGTTGGGTCCGAACCATGGCTACGACGGGCTTTGTCGACCCGGAGCCGGGGGCTCTGGTTGAGCGCTTTTCTTGGGAAGTAGAGGCCCGGGAGCGCACCGAGGCTGACACAGTCGAATATGATCAGTTGAGGTCGGACTTTTTGTTAGAGAGAGATAGGCGAGCAAGAGAGAGGCAGAGGCACATCGAAACCATTGAAGAAAGGTTCGGCGCCACGAGGTGAGCGTTCACGGAGCCAGAGCTTCCAAAGCTGCTTTTGCTACCTACTCCCACACCTGGCAGGTCCTCACCTGACACTTCTTAGGTCAGACGACGCCATCGTATTCGAAAAAGCCAAGCAGCAGCTGCTTGAATCGATGAAAAAGTTCCGAGCGCTCACGGCGGGTTCAAAGGGCACCGAGGTTACCTGCTGGGACGATGTCGCCTCAGCCGCCGCCGTCGCCCTCTCCCAATGGGAGGCTAAGGCGAAGGACTCTCGCGTCGGACGCGTAAAGGAGTGGGTTCGCAAGATGTGTAACGGCATGAACAACCACGCAACGGCCCTCAAGATGCTTCCCTCGGAAAGCGAGTACGTTTCACTCGTCGCCGGCTCCGTTTCTATGATCATCAAGGTGTGAATCCGTCCGAAAGAATCACCGACGCACCTGAAGCCGAGTGAAGTGACTAAAGCACTCACAGGCCTCAGCGAACTACATAAACATCTCCGAAGCCTTCGCGAGGGGCATGGTCGAGATTAACGACGCCGTCGGCCTCGAGAACCTGAGCCACGTCTACGACACACCGGTACTTCAACAGCTGGCGATGCGCCTGTATGCGCAGATCTTCTCATATCTCATTAAATTCATGACTTGGTTCACCGACCGCAGCAGGACGAGGTTTCTGAAGAGCTTCAACGAGCATTCCCTGCGTCTGTTTGAGGAAGAGTTGGCCCAAGTCAAGCGGATCTCCAGCCTCCTATCCCGTCAAATCCAGCTGCACGTGTCTGCCGACGTCCGAGTGTCCAAGCTGCTGCTAGAAGACTTGAGCGGGGATATCCAATATCTGCTCAAGTTCTCGGAGGCCGAGGAGAGACAGTCGAGGCTTCGCGACGCGGCAAACGCCGAGTTGCTGCGGGAAGTACTCCGCGGCCAGTTTGAGAAGACCAAAGACGAGGTCAGGGAGTGCTTGCTCGGAGTTATGAGCGGCTACCACGAGATGATTCGAAGCGGAGTCTCAGGCAGCGGAATGGCCAACCTTCTCGAACAACAAGCGTCGGTTGGTGTACGAACGCCGCGTCGACTGTCAGCTTCTCCCAGTCTTGGCGGTAAGCGCGCTACTCCAGGGCTGACGCAAGAAGAGAGGAACCTGGTCCCCGATGCTGACTATGGCGCAGTGGTAGAATCACACACCACGACGACCCCGAAGAGTCGTCGCAGTCCGGAAGTTGAGAATGAACTCGCGGAACCAGCCTCATCGTCTACCGACATTAGGTTTGAGTCCCGCCATCTCGAGGACTACTTTTCCTGGGAGCATGTCCATCCGTTCTTGGAGACTCCCACTCCCTTGCTCGCCGATGCCGCCTTCGTGGCGCGCCTCAACGCCTTTACCACAACGGCAAACTCGCAAATCCTCTATGCCCATGGACAATACCACTCCCAGGGTGACGACGTCTTGCGGCAGGCGGCGTTGACATACATGACCCTAGCCCAGGAAGCCGGTGTCCCGGTTATTTCGTACTTCTGCGACCTGTCCCATGACGAACCGCCGGCAAACAGGACGCGGGAGTCTGTCGAGCTCTGCGCTCTGCTGTGCGCCGTGATTCGGCAGCTCGTCAACCTGCTCCCTGTCCAAGACGCTGACGCCGCTCTCACTCTCGACGGCGCGAGGTTCTCCGCCATCGACGGAACGCTGCGCACTTGGAGAGAAGCGCTCGCCCTTTTCGAAGACCTCGTCAGCCGCGTGCGTCTGCCCCTGCTGCTCTTCGTTATCTACGGTCTCAACAGCCTCGAGGATGACGCCGGCGGCACCACCGCGGAGGCGTTAAAGGACCTTGTCCACACTCTGGCGCAAATTGCGACGCCCCGTCCTTCTTCTGGCGAGGGGGGCATCATCAAAATCCTTTTCATGTCCTCGGGCCTGTCTGAGACGCTCTGCCGGCGACTGGATGAGGAGAGCCAGATCGCATGCGACTCTTCATCTCCCAGGGGAGTCAGAGGATCAAGGCGGGCCCGTCAGGTTGTCTCGTATTAAAAGATCTTGGGCGCAATCGGCGGCAAAACATAATGCCTACTATGCCGTTGCAATAGCCCGACTGCCCCGTGCTCCCCGAGACATCACCGTCTCCTCTACGTTAACTATGGTCCAATCATTCGTCTACAGCCAAGGAGGCCTTATTCCCAAGCCGCTGCCAGGCGAGCACACTCATCGTGGAGAGCCCCTGGCGGCCCGACCACCACCATCGTCATCCCACATTGATATTCCGCCCTCGCCACGCTCGCACCGCGCCTCTTCGCGCTCGATCTACTCCATCCCAATCTCACGTCCAAGACATGTCGCAGCTACGTCACAGGTCCCTGCTTCACCGAACCGCGCTCCAGCACGTCTGCGACGGGCACTAGCTCCGCAGCTGAGAGGCCCCACTTTGCAACCAGGAAGCCACTGTTCCGAAAATTTGCCCCTTTCCGTGCGATAGAGACTGATCCCAGTTACTGCGTGTCGCCAAAGACTTCCCTCGGATAGAATCGACACATTAAAGTCAAAATACCCCGAAGTCAGCCCCGATCCATGATGGTCCGTGATTCTTCTCAGCTCCAGGGTACCTAAGGGTGGCAGAACACGTAGTATCGGTTCCCAGCTTATCAGTTCCTCCTGATTAAGTAGGTTCCGCAACTTGTGTAAGTGTGAAGCGAGCCCGGTCCTTGAGCGAGACAGTCCCTGGCACTATCCAGGAGGTGGGTTGGCTCAGTGGCGTCACTCGTCTGGGCAGATCCGGAGGCGGGTACTTGCTGCTGGCCTTCCGGATCCAAGCTATTTCTCACATGCAACGTCTCGCCGTTTAGAATCACTGTGGAGGTGAGTGGTGAGACAAAATGCTCGTGAGCTAGGGAGGCAACGATGGCGCGGCTGCCTGTCGCGTATAGGATGACATGGTTCGTATCCAATCGACCAAAAGACGGAAAAATCCTGTACGGGGCTGCTAAGACTCGCTCAGGAGCACCGCAAAGGACGCAGCAGGCGGCGAGGACACCCCGATCGACGCGACCCTGGAAGACATCCGAGGCTTGTTCGGGGCGAATGTTGGGATCCAGCCGATGCTGTTGTCCTGGAGGGAGAGAAGCGAGGGCACAGATGACTTCCACCCCAGCGCGTTCACGGCCCTCTTGGATACTCTAAAACCTGTCTCCAAAGGACGGCACTCGAAAGCATGCAGATGTGTGCCACTTGGGCTCTCTTCGTCGTCGGTAAAGACTCTTGCCTTTCAGGTTTTGAATGTTCTAGATCTCAGATGGTTGCAGTCCCTGTCTGGCTTATCGAATATAAATCTTCCCAGGAACCTGAGATGCGATTTCGCTGCTTTGTAAGCAGCCGACGCCAACTCTCTCAAAGATGTTGGGCCCGTCTCTACTCTCCACCAGAGACACAAGCAGCACGTAGTGCATCCTGGCCCTGTCACTCGTCGGCCTCTTGCTTCTCCCAACAATGACGCAGACAGGGGTTTGTAGCATCTCCCAAAATGGCTCGTCCAACATGTTGTACGACACGCTAGGGTCGGCGAGCTTAAAGGCCGTGGCCTGGATCGCCACTGTATCTCGGCCATCGTGCGCCATCGAGACAACATCACCCTCACCAACCTCCGACAGGAAAGGAGACGTGATGCCCCAATCCCACGAGACATCACCGAACGGTACGTCGAGGTATTTGATGGCGCCCTCGTATCTCATCCAAGACCAGGATGGGACGCGGTCGCGGAGCGCAGAGATGCGCCGTACCGGCATCTTGGCATCGGCCGCTCGCTCGGCAGGCTGCCACAGCAGGCCGCGGTGGAAGTAGCAGTCGAACACGCCATATCCACCCACTGTGCCGAAAGTGCGGATCAAACGCGTCTCGAGTCCCTTGATTGCAATGGGTCGGTCCTCCATGTACGACAGGGCCAGCCGGGAATACCGCTCGTACAAGCCTTGGTAGAGCTGAATCTTGGTTCCCTTGACATAGTCCTCTACAGAGTGGGGGAAGTCCGAATCCCCGAGGAAGGATGCCTTGATACTATTGCGCCGGTGGCAGTTAGAGTTTCAGCTCGCCTGGATGGAATGAATCTAGACGTACTTTCGAGTTTTCGTCAGCGTCTCGCAGCGCACGCCCTTCCCGCACTCCCAGTACGATTGGTTCTCCGTAAAGTAGACGGTTCGACGAGACAGCGCCCTCTCTTGTAGCACCCATCCCCTCTTGTTGAGCTCTCCCTCGTCTACGTCGGCGCGAAAGTTGTCGATGGATCGGCAGAGATAAAAGGGAGTGCCGTTCGGGTGTTTGATTGTCACGCATCCTCTGTTCGACCGGCCCTTGAGGAACCCGTCTGCGGTGCCACTGGCACAACTCGCAGCAAGAGTACAGTATGCCGAGCTGAAAACCTGTTCCATCAGCTTGGACTCGGCGTCCCAATCATCCACATCGTCTTGGACGATGCAGAGAGAGTCGATCCAGAGGTACTGAATCCCGAGCCTCCGAGTGACGGTAATGGCATCCTGAAAAGTTTTTGGAAGATCCCTAAAGGCGATACCTTCAGCGAATTTCCCAAGGTTGGTCGTTAATGTGCAAAACTGCTTGTGCTGCTGTGGCGCGCCCCATCTGTGTGACAGTGCCATGTACTTTCCGAGCCTTGGTCTGCCGCGCAAGCCGCATGAAAGCTTCACAGTTGGAGATGGCGAAGTGCCAACATCGATGACTCGAGTGGGTAGGTGAAGTGGCGGCTGCGGAGGATAGCACCCATGCGTCTCATCGCAATCACTGATCCATTCCTGAAGTATTCTGAGGTGTCCCTGGCTGCCGGGTTTGGAGAGTATCGGCGGCCCAAGCTGTAGACTGGAACTTGCGAATGGGATCGCGGACTCTTTACTCGCGCCTTGTTAGCTGCGTGAAAACGGTGCGACAACTTCTGTGGGAGGTGATGTGCGTACCATCCAAGGTGTACAGGGACACGATTGGCTTGTCCCGTTCGTTCCCCGCGGTGATGTAAGATTCGATCCTAGAGAAACAGATGAGGTCATTCTCCCCGACGTAATGCCGGGATAGAAGGGTCTCGGAGAGTAGAAGACATAGAGAACACCCATTTGACTTTCCATGTTTCAAGCCGGCAGGAGTATCCTGGAAGCTGGAACTGGCAAACCAGAGCTTCAAGTCGTTGCACCTGCCGCATAACTTGGAGGCCTCTGCGCTTCTAAGCAAGTAGCTTTGTTGTCCAGTTTTAAGAATCTTTCGCGCGAGTTGGAGATCGGGGTGATACTCCCAAATGTCGTCGAGCTGAGGACTCGGGTGAGCAGCGGCATCCGTACATGCTTGTAAGACCTCGGTTACCGTACCGGCTAATCATTCCGTGTTGGCATTATAGCATACAATATTTTGACTGACTCTAGGATGTCGCGTAGGAAAACGTACCGTCTGGAGGCGTCTAGTCAGCGCGACATTCTAGCCTAGGCAGATCCGGGTCTCGATCACTTACAAACTATGACAACAGATAGGGGTTATTACCAGCTATCGGGGGACAAGACGAGCCACTCAATGCTACGTACCATCTACACGGGGCGGTAACGACGCAACCCGCAGTCAGTTTCCTACTTCAGAGAGTGCCGTACCGACAGGCAGCTGTGGCATCAGAACGTACATACTAGAGCCGCATTAAATATTAGGTTCGTAAAATCATCTGGCGGTGATTTGTGACTTACTTCCTTCACAATGAGAACGTCTTGTATCAGCCGGGGCATTTATCATCGGCGCGGTTTAGTAATGGCTTACGTGCTGGACGGACCGATAACATTAGCAGGGTCCTGGAACAACAAGCTACAAGCCCAAACTGTGGTTTTTATACATGAGGAGACACCATAGAGCCACTAGCCGTTCCTAGTCCGCCGGGCTGGGCACTACTACTTGGTTGCGGCTGTAGGTGCCCGGTGGTCCCCATCGGGGGCATGCGCGACTTCGCCTCCCAATTCTTCCACTGCAGCGTTGACGACTCCATGGTTGCGTCCCCGTAGATCTCTTCGAGATCCGCGTACATGGTCTCGGCGGTAGCGCGGGTCGGCGCATCATCACTGTCGCCTTCGGGCTGAGGGTCGGGCGCATCCGTGGTAACCTGGATAGTGGGCACTACGACCGTATGTGACGCCACGACTTCTGCGAACTGTTGCTCAGGGCTGGAGGTCGTATGAGTGGAGTTGTGGTCCAAGTCGATCTTGACGACCAGCAGCTTCTTGGCGATGAGCTCCAGCAGCCGGCGAAGGGCCGTGTCGGGAGGGCAGCAAGGGTCGGTTCGGATATGGTCAATCCACCTTTGGGCTTCGTCGTGCACCCGAGCTGTTCGCCGTTGGCGGACTGGGTCGTTCTCGATAACATAAAACCGCTCCAGAGAGTTTCGGAAGCGTGTCAGTGCGTCGATGCCATACAAGATCCAGATGATAAACTCCAGGTAGATACAGCCCATCGACCAGATGTCGTACCGCCGTGATCTTGGTCTCCCCTTGTTTATCTCGGCTTCGGGCGGCCCGTACATCCAAGTTCCTGTGATGGTCCGAGTGGGCAGGTTCCGGAGCTGGGTGGCCTCTGGGTGGACTCTGGCGAGTCCTACATCGGCTATTACCAGAGTGACGTCGTGCGAGGAGTCAGGGTTGCTGAAGCAGAGGATATTCTCCGGCTTCAGGTCGCCGTGGCGGCAGGATTGGCCATTGCCGTTGTGGTGTAAGACCTTGATGGCCAAGGCGATCCCGGTGAGTTGCCCGAACACCCATTTGAACCAAGGTTTGTCTTGGGTCGGCAACGCGTTTTGCCAGTAGTCTCGTAGGTTTCCTTCCTTGGCCCAAGGGAACATGAAGTAGTGCTTCGGCCCTCTCCTGAAGTACGCGATGGCTTTGATAAGGTGAGGATGATCGAGGCGTCTGATCATGTCGAGTGCGTAGACTTCAGCACGGACGTCCTCTTCGAATCGTTCGTCGTCAGGTTGGATCTTCTTCAATTCCTTGATGGCGACTCGAGGGTGACGCATCTCGGCGACGGTGTGTACTGCCGTCTGTAATAACGAGTACAGGAACGTTAGTCCTTCCGACCAATTGGGCATTGGGTTACCGTCCGGCAGCGAGGGCCAAGGAAACGAAGCGGCGGATTGGACAGGAGGACTCGACAGTAAAGGAGGCTCAGACGTACCACTGAGGCGTAAGGGCTAACATTTTCCATTCGAAGGTGATCGCGGTGTATCTCGTACTCGGTGATCCAGCTGAAATGACTCTCCTTCGATTGGTGTGAGACAAGGAATGGCATCGGTTGCTTGGGATGGAAGTCGATGTCCCAGACGCCTAGGGTGAAGACTGGGGTGAGAATCTGCCACTGGCTGCTGTCGCAGAAGGTCCGCAGACGAGGACGGTGCCAGTGCTCCCGATCGAAGATGCTCTTGACAGCATTTTCTGAGAGCGGGCAATGCTCGACGAGTGACTTCGTATAGCCATTAGTATGCTCGACGGGGAGCATGGTGTCGTCGAAGCGGTATTTGAAGAACTGGACGACCACGTCTCGGCAACCATCAAAGACAAGGGCCGCAAAGATCCTCGGAGCCTTGTGTCGGACAAAGTTCAACAGTTCGGTGAAGTCCACGCCAGTTTTGCCCGCAAGGCTTGTCAGGATGTGACCGAGGAGCCTGTCGCTATCGGACAACAGCCTCTCGAGGCAGTGTTGCGGTATGAAGGCTTCGGATCCAGGCCATGCACTCTGCATCATAAGGGCCTCGATCTTCCCTAAGAGAATGTCATTTGCCTCCTCCACTCCTGCGTCTCCAGCAACGAACATGTCGGCGTTGCTCTCGGACGGGGACGGGTTGCAACGCGTGCCGGATGAGCCTGGGGCAAGCTCGTGTCTTGGGGTCGGTGCCCGCGTAATGGATGCTCGGTTGTCTCGTGACGGTGATTCGGAGCGGCGGATACTGCCTTCTTGTGCCTTGGGGATGATCAATGTCTCGAGGATATCCACCCCATGAGGTCCGTGGACAGAATGGTCGTCATGGCGCGTCGAGTTGGTAGGGCTGCTTGGATCTTGACCTGACTGGGCCGGTGGGACATTTGTGTCATCGGATCTCTGCCATGTGAACTGCAGCGCGTAAGAATTAGGGGCCTGGGCGGGACTGGGCGGCTCAGCGGCTTACCAGAGAGCAGAGCCCTCCTGGGCAACAGCGAACGCAGCGATCCCACATGGCCGGTAGGCGCAGCAGACTGCCATTGCTGGGCTTAGCTGCAGGGAGACCCAATCAATACGGCATCGGGTGGAGCTGCCCTCTTTATGAAGGCCTGGCGTTGGGCTCGTGGTCCTGCATCGCCGTGGTCCGCGGCCCAGGAGGCTGACGTGCCGGCACTTGCGCTGCAGCAGAGCCTCCTCGGAGAGATGACCGAGACGATGTTCACCAGTCATTGGGCTTTCAGACCGCCTCATCACTGACGCCGGGCGAGAGCCCGACGCGCCTCAGGCGAGGGCGAAGGGACGTGATTGGGGGCTAACAATGTGATAATGCAAGGAGTCCGAGCACACGGCAAGGGGGTTTGGACTAGCCCTGACCGGTCAGGCGTGCACGCCCCACCCCCGTCCTCGGCCCGATGGTATCTCAGCCTTCCGAAGTTTTAGCTTTTTTTTTCGCCGGAGCTCTCCTGAAAGCGTTCGAGGGACCCCCGAAATTCCTGTCAAAGCGGGACATGACGCCCGCGTCAACCTGCAGAGCGTTAGAGGATGAGATGGCCCACTCACTCACCAAGTTCGCGAGCATGTGCAAACGGGCGGTCTCCCTCCCGGCATGGCGAACCTCCGACGGCCGCAGCCTCTTCAACTTCGAGTCGGGTACCCATGTCCTTTTTGAAGGAGGTGCCTCGGGCGGAGGCTGTGGTCTTGTGGGCTGTGCCGAGATGGCTTGCCCGAACCCGGCCCATGACGACAGGGACCCGACCACACCTGGGCTTTAGGCTTCGCATATAGTAAAGAACCAGACATGCCCTTGCAGACAAGGCACTCGTTGCAACCTTTGCTTCGTCTTTCTACTATCGGTAAGCTGAATTGTGTACCTGGACTTCGCGCCTTATCCAGCAGCGTCTCCTGGCCATCCAGAGTTAGAGAATGCCGCTAGGTGAATTATGGAGAAGGGGCACCGATGAACGCCTACAGAACCGAAAGAAGCGAGATAAGGAGCTAGACGGTCTAGCCGACTTGGAGTACCACGAACGCCTGACACGGTTTGCCCGGGGCTCCGTGAGGCACTGGGTCAACGGCACGACCGTCCTCGACTTCCGCCCGCTGTATGCCGTGACAGTCCACCAGCTCCAACACCAGCTTGCCACCTGCGTACAGGTGGTGACCAGGGAGACGCTCGACGACAAACAACTCGAGAGCCTGCGAGTACTGCTTGAGCAATACAGTATGCCCCTTGGCGATGCCTCTCGCCCATTCGTAGGGCAAACGTTGCGGCCCCAGCTCATTCGTGAAGCCACTTCCTAACTGACGCGTCAACTGATAGCGACCGCCATTCGCGACTTCGAGTTCATCCACTCAAACCGATGGACCACCCTCTTTGTCAAGGACATCGCGGCATCGCGCATCGACAACGGACCCGGTTCGAGACTTCAAGCAGCGTTGATGGCGGACCTCGGCCTAGGGCTAACGGGGCCGGATATTGCCCTGTTTTCGGATTCGGACTTGC
>Ga0247771_1000510_pt1 | contig 12181 bp, 13 predicted proteins | sample UWRJL197509C6_FD_179948 | JGI IMG/M metagenome (GOLD analysis project Ga0247771, IMG submission 179948) | Plant litter microbial communities from Arlington Agricultural Research Station in Wisconsin, United States - UWRJ-L197-509C-6 | ecosystem: Environmental > Terrestrial > Plant litter >...
TGCGTCTTGGAAGACCTCGCCCAGCCCCGTGGCGCGCAGCAGGTCGGGCTCGACCTTGCTGAAGAAATCCTGGGCACAGCTAAGCCCCCGAAAGCGAAATTCTGTATCCATGTCGTCCAGCAAGGTTAGGATCACGGGGGTGAACAGCGGCCAGTGCTCGCCAACGAGATCATCCTGTGCCTTCAATGAGCGTGGTTCTCATGTCGAGGCCACGGAAGCTGGGGCTCGACTACACACCTCGGACCGTCTGAGAACCCAGGAGAAGACTGGCACCGCGCGCAGGTCTACCAACTTCCACGGCTTGCCCTCGCGCGTCTCCAGTTCCAGGCCGCGGTGGGCGTCCTGCTCGTCGGGAAACGCCGCCTTGCGCCCCGACGCCGTGATGGTGGCCGGCCGGGCCTTGGAGAAGAGAGGGATGACGTAGCCTTTCAGCAGGTCCCGGACAAGGACGTCTTTCAAATCCCGCCGAGGGATCTGCTCGCCGACAATCTTCCGCGCCAAGTCCCTCGTGGCAGGCGTCGACCAGCGGGCGTCAAACGTGGCGTAGGCGAGGAGGGTACACCACGCCTGCGAGCTCAGTTGCGTCTCAAACCCGAACGATCCGTTGCCGAGAATCCACAGGCCGTCCTCGGCCATGGACAAGCAGCGCTTCGCAAGCCGGGAGCGAGCTTTCTTCTCGTCCGTCTCCTCGTCGTCGCCGCTGTCGTCTTCGGCAGGGGATTAGTCCCACGACCGAACCTGCTGTCAGGGGAAGGCGTGTGAACCTACCAGACGGCACATCCTCGTTGCGAGCTGGTTCATCGAGGCGGTAGATGGGCGCTATCGCTAGAGCGGCGAATTTGATGACTTGGTCCAGTCCTTCGGGTCGAGCCTTCGCCTTATCATTGCGAGTCCACTCCCACCATGCTTCTAGGCAGACCCGGATGGCCCGTAGACGTCCGGGGGTGGCCTACCTTGTGTTAGTCCCTGGCTGCAGTAGGTCCGAGATCTCATCACCCACAACTTGGATATCCTCGTCCGCGGCGAGCTCTCGCGCGATATCAGCGATCTCGAAGCGAGAAGGAAACTCCTTTAGCAATGGGTCGCGGCCTACTGCCGAGAGCTGCTGGTGGTCAAGTCCGTCGTAGTTGCGCTTGAGAGCCGCGAAGGCTGCCGCGTGCCTTGTCTCACCCCCATCCATTTCGAGCACTAGTCTGGCCCAGAGGCTCGATTAAAGGCAAGTTGACAGTTTCCGAGTCTGGAAGCCCTTCTCTAAAGTCAGGCAAGAGGACGCAAGGTCGCAAAATGCGTGTTCGGGTGGTGAGAGGAGAACCGTAGTGGTCTCCGTCTGTTGGAATCCTCCTTGAACACTGAAGATTTTACAGGTAGTGTTTAGCGGGGTAACCAGTGCCACGGAGCCGATTTTGGCCGTCAACGGAGCTGAATGGACGTATTGACCCCTATTTGATATCGTCTGAGATAGGTTCAAAGTCTTGGGCAGATATTCATTCCCTTGAGGCCTCTACCTCCTAGGCAATCCACAGGCCCGATGGGTATTCTATGGTACTCGCGCTGCCGTGAGGAGTCTTTACCTTCGGGATGCCGACTCGCGCCTGAGCGGCATCCCTTGAGGCTCGTGCCTGGAGCGAACGTTTCCACTGCTATTATGCCTCATCCGCTACGTTGCGCTGTCTCGTTTAAACTAGCCACAAGCACCTGGTTCGCAAGGCGAGCGGCCTGTATTCCCTTTTCCACCAGCTCCTCGTAAAGCGCATTCTCAGACGCTGGTATGTCCCCCTTGAACCACAAATTTGTGACCTCCTGGCGCGTCGGGAGGTAGGCTGTGCAGCAGGCGGCGAGGATCCGGCCGTGCTCGGATGGTATGGGGTCAATGACGATGGACGGACGAGAGGCGCCGTCGTCGGCGACCAGGGCGGCAACCCCCCCAGCCACCGTATCCACGCAGTCGATGCCGGCATCCGAGAGAGCAGCCGCTGCGACCGTGACGCAGCTGCTGAGAACGTTCATCATGGCCCAGGACTCGTCATCGCGGCCCTGAAGAGCTCCTCGGTCCTGGTCGCCTTCTATGACGGAGATAATGATGTCGACGCCGCTCTTGGGCCAGCGGTCTGCGATGATGACACCGCGGAGGGCCGTTTCCAGATGCACCGAGAGATCGCGTTCTGACGAGTCGCGGATGTAACTCCGCCGTTGCTTCGTCGCAAAGGGCGCATACTTGACGTGCGTCGACAGGATGATGTGAGGCGAAAATGGTGTTGACTTTGGAAGAGCACGAGGGCCGTGGACGGTGCAGCTTAGCTTGAGGCCAGATGCGCCCGCCACGGCACCGGACTCGAGCTCCAGGTAGGCCGACCCGGATGCCGACGGGGTGACACCGGTCTGAAGGTCTATTGCAAGATGTCAATAGGTGGAAAGTACCTTGCCGGGCCAGGGTTTGACTTACATATCTTGCGGAGGGCGTTTGGTGCCCGCCGTCTCTCGGATATTGCTATTTTCTCAGGGAGAGATCCCTCCTCCGCATACACCGGCGGCAGAGTGGCACCAACCGGACCGTTGATCCGTCGTCTGTCTGTCATGGTCAAGGCGAAAGGCAACCGTTCCCCCAACCCTAAAACAGACGAGTGGACTCGAGCGAGTAGCGGTTGGTGATGGTGAGAGGGACCGTCGCGAGAAACGGTGTTGTGAACTTTTGTCGCTGTCCCTCTAATGAAGTTTCTTGTGATGGAAATTCTCTGACCGTAAGAAGCTTCAGATCTTTGCTCGTTCTCAAGCGGTGTCGGTACCTCGGGTTGTAGGCATGTAGGTAGGTACTGAGAGACGGTGTTCTTCTCCCAGGGTGAGGGATGTGGGTCTTGGGGCGTTGAGACGCAAGCCGCAACCAGCCACAGCCAGGAAACCGCCCCAAGTCAATCGAAACTTTTTCTCCAGCAAGCAAAATTTCTTCTCCGCAACCTCACCCCGCCAGCCCAGCAATCGAGCATTTTTTTCCCGTTCTTTTCGTGGCTCTTCAAGCGGGCTCGGCACTCTTCTCGGACTCCTCGTCCGACGGCCTTGCCAATCCAAGATGGGAAATCCGGGTTCAGGTAAGAACGGGCTTCTCGGAGCGAAGAACCGCTCCGCTGGCTGTTGATGAAGCAACATCCACAGTTCTCGCGATCACCTGAGCGATCGAACACACATGCACTACCATCTGAAGCCTTTTTGTCACGGGAACCTCGCTGTCTTTCGTGTCGAATCTTGACTGACCGAGACCTCAGCGTCTTTCTAGGCCGACTTTCGTCTCGACGATCTGACTCGTAATCTCGGATCGTTCGACAACGGTACGTCGTCTCCAAACTCTCACTCGCGATCCCCTGTCTATGATGATACCCTTTCCTATCAGTTCTGCTACTGAAACGCAGTGATGATAACCCATACCATACCAAAAGAACCCTCTGACGACAGTGTCTGCATCTTGTTTTCTTCCCATCCACGTGGGGCTTCTCGTTGCTGACGATCATCATCCTTAGGCACCCGCGCCCCGTTTCTCCGGTCTTCACTATCGCTTGCAACCATGCGTCGAGGGTAAGTTGCTTCTGTCTTTTCTTCTTCATGGCATGACCTTTCTCTATGATGACAATAGCTTATCCATTCAATGATACAACGAGCCGAGCCATCCTTTCGCACTGGAGCAGCCTCAGGCTTGTGATGATCAGTTGTGGAGTCGAGCTTTTTGGGCTTGTCATTTGGCTTCAGCGCCCGGGGACATCCGGTGTCGTCTTGGCGCCAGATGTTCCTCGAGCCGGCTCGAGTACAGGACTAAACTGGCTTGTCTGAGCAGCAACATTGCCTTGAAGCACCTTCTTCAGCCTTTTGGTGCCTTTGCTGACGTTACTGCCCTTCAGATTCCTACTCCGCTCACCGATGGCACGGAGGACACCCCTGGGATCCGGTGAGTACGCCCCCCATCCGTAAATGCTGTCGGGAAACCGTCAGTGGTGGGCAAGTCTGTAGGACGCCGCCAGCATGGCCCGCTGGGTTGCATGCCTGGAGGCACGGCGATGAGCGTAAGCTCGGCCACTTCTAGCTGTAGAACTCATAGCTCATAGATATGAGTCTGTTCTCCCTTCCACCCCTACCCTGGGTTTGGTGCCATTCTATCGAGGAGCTTGATGCTTTTGCTTCTGAGATTCTCCTTATCCTCACGTGACTGGCAGATATCGAAGCTTCGGCATATGTGGTACTTGTGGCTTAGCGCGCTTCAGGGGGTATACTTGGCCTTGGTTTCAGGTTCTTCGACACGGGATGGGATTCTCAAGGAAGAAAGGCGACAGTCGACAAGGTGAAAGTACCACGCGTCCCATTGCAGGTATTGCCAAGAAACCTTAAAAAGGCCAGCGACAGCGGCTGCGATAGGCTGTTTTCCAGCACGTCTTGGTCCCAGGCCAATTTCACAAGGCTGCTGCGGACCCGACGTTGACTGGTTTTTTGATTGTCCCAGTGCAACGGGATACGAACTCGACGACCCATCCACGTTCCCTCCCAACGGCCGCGCACCTCCCTTTTCCTCCGCATCGACTATGGACTGACCAGCGATTTCATCAATTGGCATCGACGCTCGCCTTCGAGGGGCGCAGGCCACGTTTTGGCGCAGCAGGAACTTCGGCGGAAAGAGGGTCAAAGGGGCTTGACAAAGCCTCCGACACAGTCAGAATGTTGCCCTCGTACGCATCGACGGGCTCCAAGGCGACTCCCAGACATGTTGCTGGATACTCCAACGGATACCCGCCGTCGTCCAGCATGTTGGAGTTCTCGCCGCATAGGTACGCTGATGCTTGCTCTCCGGAGCCGAGCTGCGGGACGGACAGCTAACTCTGGGCGCTACGGCGCCTCGTCGTGTAGATTCCAGCCTCGAGCGACTCCTGCCTCCCTACGACGGCGCCGGCGGCTCATCACGCGGCTCGGCATCCTCGCGACAATAATACTGTTCGGCGTTTTCATTTGGCCTGGCGCCTCGCCGCTAGCCCTGCTGTCGTTCAGCTTGGTGTCGGGCGGGGAGTATTCCGAGCTCGAGACGGTGCGGTACTACGACCTGTCTAATGTCCAGGGCACCGCGCGCGGCTGGGAACGAGAGGAGCGCATCCTGCTGTGCGTCCCGTTGCGCGACGCCGAAGCCCATCTCGAGATGTTCTTCGGCCACCTACGGAACTTCACATACCCACACAACCTCATAGACCTGGCTTTTCTTGTTTCCGACTCCAAGGACCGGACTCTCGAGATTCTTACTGAGGGCCTCGAGAAGCTGCAGGCCGAGGAGAACCCCCGTCAACCCTACGGCGAGATCTCCATCATCGAGAAGGACTTCGGGCAGAAGGTGAACCAAGACGTCGAGAGCCGACATGGTTTTGCCGCGCAAGCGAGCAGGAGGAAGCTCATGGCCCAGGCCAGGAACTGGCTGCTTAGTGCGGCCCTGCGCCCATACCACTCCTGGGTGTACTGGCGAGATGTGGACGTGGAGACGGCGCCGTTCACCATCTTGGAGGATCTCATGCGCCACGACAAGGACGTCATCGTGCCGAGTGGGTTCATCACGTGTCTTGTTTCGGACCAGTGCGCTGACTTGTCCCAGATGTTTGGCGACCATTGCCCGAGTGGTTGGGCGGCGAGCAGCCATACGACCTGAACTCCTGGCAGGAATCGGAGACAGCTCTGGCTCTCGCCGACACGCTCGACGAGGACGCCGTCATCGTCGAGGGCTATGCCGAGTATGCCACGTGGCGGCCGCATCTGGCCTATCTGCGAGATCCCTATGGTGACCCCGACATGGAGATGGAGATCGACGGCGTGGGTGGTGTCAGTATCCTGGCCAAGGCCCGCGTGTTCCGGTCTGGCGTGCACTTCCCAGCTTTCAGCTTCGAGAAGCATGCCGAAACCGAGGGATTTGGCAAGGTGAGGCCCTCCGCCCGAGGAGCAGCCTGTTCCTTGCTAACAGGGCTCAGATGGCCAAGCGTATGGAGTACTCCGTCGTGGGTCTGCCTCATTATACAATCTGGCATCTGTACGAACCGAGTGTAGACGACATCAAGCACATGGAGGTAAGCTGCATCCTCGCCGCCCTTTTGCGACTCGTCGACGGTGCGGAAGACTTACAACCACTAGGAGATGGAGCAGGAGAAGGCACTGCAGGAGTCGGAGGAGAAAGAAAAGGCCGAAAAGGCGCAAAAGATGAAAGACGCATTCGGCGACCCGAACGGCCAGTGGGAGAAGGACAAGGCCGCCTTGCAAGACATGGTCTTGGACGACAAGACGGGCACGGACAAGAAGAAGAAGATGCCGGAGAAGAAGACACCGGAGAAGAAGGCGCCCGAGAAGAAGGCGCCCGAGAAGAAGGCGCCCGAGAAGGTACCCGAGAAGAAGACGCCGGAGGCCGCCAAAGGCCAGAAGAAGAAGACCGAACGGAGAGCACTGGACGAGGCGGCCACTCTGGAGGAGAACCCGGCACAGGGGGCGGCGAAGCGGCAATAACAGCGGAATACCTTCCATGGCTTCCTTGCGCCAGCAAGCCCATGTGTACGACCATCTCGCTGGCCACCACGACCGACGGCATCTGGAGGAGCATTTTCAGGACCGAGAGACACTTGCCTATGTCTACGGCGTTTCCGTGCCGCACGGCCGGACGAGGCAACAAACGACCTTTTGTAATGGTGTGTACAATAGAGGGTCCAAAGGGCAAAAAACCATGGATGGGGCGTTGGGAGGGCTTTGAATTCCAGGAACAGCACCAGGCCTTGATACAAGAATTCTACTTGCATCATGATACAGTCCGTATTCGCTCTATCTCCTGCAACTCAGGTAGGCTCCACTGTTGCAGGCTTTCGGTGACAATGGTACCCCTGAAAAAAAGAGTTGCCCCTCTGAATGCAACCGGTTGGTGGGATTCGCTTGCGGAAGCCGGCAGCAGCTGCCAGAAATTTTGGGGCGGGTGGATCAGAACGTCACCGCACCGAACATCAACCACCAATGAAGATGCAGTGCCTTGGCCAGGTGTGAAGCTCCAAAGTGTCCAGAAGAAGCTCTCTCGTGACAAACGGCCTGGAGCCTACAACGGCCCTGACTAGATCACAGGCCCCTGTACGTGTTGAGCCAGGTGGCCAGCTCTTGTTTCTGCTGTCTGCCTGTGACCCTGAAGGTTCGTTCTACTTTGGACATCTGGCATTCGACGAATTTTGCCGAGCGCCTTACGAGAGCTCAGACCGCGGCGCCGCCCTTCCGCGCTTCCACCAACACCCTTTGTACGGCCCGGGTGCAACGCGATACCCCCGAGACGACTGTTGGAGGGCGACGCCGGTGGCAGGATGAGTCGAGATGCGCCCATTCCCCGAATCATGGAGCCGCCGCCGTCTGGCGGCCTTTCCGCCCCGGCAACGCCTGGCGTTCGACGGATAGCCGCGCACTCTTCGCGGATGCAGTACCGAAGCCGCCCCGTTTCCGTGGCGGTCGATCCGGTCTCGCTGGTCATATCCGAGTGCATAGCGATCACGTCGGCCATCCAGAAGCACGCCCGCTCGCCGCACTCGTCCGTGTCGGCCATCCTGGGCGGAACGCCCAACCAGATCCAGCTGGGCCCCCCGAACCCGGCCCTCAAGAGCCGGGGGAAGAGCGGTGCCGCGGCAGGTCTGGCTGGAGACGGCCCCGGGGACTTTGGGACGGCAAACCGATGGGGCCTGCGAGGGAAGAAGGGCAAGAGCATGGCGGACAATCCGTTGATCTCGGGCTTCGGGAGGCTGCGGCACGAGCTGATCGGCGTCAAAGGTGCGGCTCTCCGGGCTGAGAAGCTGAGAAGCTGCGCTGGCTGGCTGGAGAGCTAACAGAAGCGCAGACATCCACAAGTTCGACTCCCTAGTGCTCCTGTACCCCTTCCTCCAGATCATCCAAGCCAAGGGCACCGCGGCCCCCATCACGATCCTCTCCCTGAGGGCTATCCGCAAGTTTCTCGCCTACGGCTTCATATGCCCCGACTCGGACCGCTTTGCGCTCGCCATGCAGTCCCTGTCGCAGGCCATCACGCACTGCCAGTTCGACATCAGCGATCCGGCGCAGGAAGAGGTCGTCTTGCTGATGATCCTCCACTTGATGGAGGACATGCTGTCCGGGCCGGGCGGGGATATCCTCAGCGACGAGAGCGTATGCGATATGATGGGAAGAGGGCTCACCATCTGCTCTCGACCGAGATTCTCCGAGGTGCTGAGACGCACCGCGGAGGCATCTATGGTTCGCATGTGTCAGATCATATTCGAGGATCTCAAGCACCTTGAGGTGGAGGCCGGCGAGGAGGCGGATGCGCTGGACAAGAAGACGAACGGAGACATGGATAACGTCAAGATGGATCCCACTGCAAACGGTACCGACGTGCCCGCGTCGCCTCAGCCGACCGTGGGCGACGAACCGCGACCTTCCACGAACTCGGAACCGCCTGGCAGGAGCTCGGAGTCCTCGTCAGGGAGTAGTTCGGACGCGGCACCGGAAGCCCCGAGCGACGCCAAGCCCGACGCTCCTGCGGACGGCGCCGAGGACGGGACGGGGACCGCCGGCAAGCTGTCCGCAGAGGGGACTCCCGAGACCGAAAGCCGACAGAGCACCAGCACCAGCACGGAGAGGTCCGACTCCATCGATCTCAAGCCGTACTCCCTGCCCTCGGTCCGGGAGCTGTTCAGGGTGCTGGTTGACTTCCTCGACCCCAGCCAGAAGAAGCATCCCGACACAATGAGAGTCATGGCGCTGCGGATCATTCACGTCGCCTTAGAGGTTGCGGGGCCTTCGATCGCGAGACATCCGGCTTTGGCGACCGTGGCAGAAGACCGTCTCTGTTGCTACCTCTTCCAGCTGGTCCGCTCAGACAACATGGCGATTCTTCAAGAGTCCCTGATCGTCGCCTCGACGCTCCTTTCTACCTGCCGCGGAGTCCTCAAGCTTCAGCAGGAGCTGTACCTTGCGTATGTCATCAGCTGCCTTCACCCGTCGGTGGAGATTCCAAGAGAGTCCAACATTGATCCATCGCTCTACGCTGGCATCCCGCAAACCCCCAAACTCGTCAAGCTGCCGCCGTCCCAGGCCGGCAGCGGGCGATCGACTCCAGTTCCCGTAAAGGATCGGCAAAAGTTGGGCATGGAAGGCAGCGCGCGGAAACCCGACGCCAGACAAGCCATGGTGGAGAACATCGGCGTTTTGGCGCGCATGCCGACTTTCATGGTGGAGCTCTTCGTCAACTACGACTGCGATGCCGATCGGGCCGATCTCTGCGAAGACATGATTGGACTGCTGGCAAGGAACGCGCTGCCGGACTCGGCCACATGGAGTACGACGAGTGTTCCGCCGTTATGCCTGGACGCGCTGCTCCGTTTCACCCAGTACATGGCGGAGAGGCTGGAAGACACGCCCGTCTTCGAGGGCTACCCCGACCCCAAGTCGCTGAGGGATTCCCGAACGCGCAAAAGACTCATCGTCAAGGGGGCGAACAAGTTCAACGAGAACGCCAAGGGCGGTCTCGCGTACTTGCAGGAGGGGGGCATCATCGACAACGCCAGCGACCCCGGTTCTGTGGCCAAGTTTCTCAAGGGCACGTCGCGAGTTTCTAAAAAGGTGCTCGGCGAGTTCCTGTCGAAGAAGGGCAACGAACAGCTCCTGTCGGAGTTCATGAACCTCTTCGACTTTGCCGGAAAACGGGTGGACGAGGCCCTTCGCCTGGCACTGGAATCTTTCCGGCTGCCTGGGGAGTCCCCTCTCATCGAGCGGATAGTCATCTCCTTCTCCGAGACATACTGCGCCGGATCGATACCGGAGGATGTGGCCGACAAAGACGCCGTCTTCGTTCTCACGTACGCCATCATCATGTTGAACACGGACCAACACAACGCGAACCTCAAGGGCCAGAACCGCATGACCGTCACCGACTTTGCTCGTAACCTGCGCGGCGTGAACGGCGGCAAGGACTTTGCGCCAGAATATTTGCAGGAAATCTACGACAACATCAAGACGAACGAGATCATCCTGCCGGACGAACACGACAACAAACACGCCTTTGACTACGCTTGGCGCGAGCTGCTGCTCAAGACAGAGTCTGTCTCGCCTCTCGTTCTCTGCGAGACCAACATCTACGACGCCGACATGTTTGCCACAACGTGGAAACCCATCGTGGCAACCCTGTCATATGTGTTCATGTCCGCGACCGACGATACCGTCTTCCACCGGATCGTTCAAGGTTTCGACGAGTGCGCACGGATCGCTTCGAAATACCGCAATATCGAAGCCATCGACCAGATCGTCTATTGCTTGAGCTACATGACAACGCTTTCACAAGAGACGCCGTCGAACACCAGTCTCAACACCGAGGTTCAGGTGGAGCAGAACAGCGTCATGGTCAGCGAGCTGGCTGTGAAGCTCGGACGTGACTTCCGTGCCCAGCTGGCAACGCTCGTCCTCTTCCGCGTGGTGACGGAAGGCGAACACGTCATCCGCAGAAGCTGGAAGCACATCGTTCGGATATGGTTGAACCTCTTCGTAAACTCCCTCATTCCCCCTTTCTTCAAGAGCGAGCCGTCCCCTATCCCGCTTCCCCGTATCCCCCTGCAGAACCCCAACCAAGTCATCGACCGCGGGGCAAAGCAGAACGAGAGCGGCTTCTTCTCGGCCTTTACCTCGTACATCTCCAGCTACGCTGCGGACGACCCCCCAGAACCGTCGGACGAAGAGCTGGAGAGCACGCTCTGCACGGTTGACTGTGTGAACGCCTGCCAAATGGGCGACGTGTTTGCCAACGCCTAGTGAGTTGCTCCCCATTTCGACCAGACGCGTCTGCTGACTCGGACCGAAGCAACCTGTCCGACGATAGTCTCGAGGCGCTCGTCGATGCCCTGCTCGACGAGATCCCCGAGGACAACGGATCAGGGGTCGTCATCACGGTCAAGCCTGAGAGTTCGCCGCCGCCCATGTCACCGTCAAATCAGGCCAAGGGACAATCAGAGCCCAAGTACGACCCGTCCCTGGTTTACATTCTCGAGTACTGCACGGTTCTCGCCCTCCGCGACGACAAGACGGTCGAGCTGCTGGGCAAGCGAGTCGTCGAGGCCTTGCAGGCTGTTCTGCGCGATGCTACTCGACATCACTGGATTCTCGTCGGCAGGGTGACCTTCTACCTCTTCAGCCTTCTCCGTGCCAGCTACGTAAGTCTCCCAGTTCCGCTGGATGGCACCAGTGTTGATGATCGTCAGGACCACGACTATGTTCGTGTGCCCGTCCTGCTCCACTCCGTATCGAGCTTGTCAACGGACACACTGAGGAAAACGGCCGAGGTCGTTCTGCAGGGCATTAAGCTTTGCATTGCCGAGCCAGGACCCTTAAGAAGCGAGATTATGACGTCTCCCGACTTCTGGGTGGTTCTCGGCACCCTTGCAAGCAAGCCGGAATCAGCCCAGACCGTTTTTGAGATCCTAGAGAGCGGCGCGAGCGGATCCCCGTCGTCCATCATATCGGATAACTACGAGGCGGCGATTCTGCTGCTCAACGAGTTCGCATCTGGTGCCAGCGTTGGCGCGCCAGCGGAGCAGAAGCAGCAGGACAAGAAGCAGCCGCGAAAGCCCACCCGTCCTGCTAAGCAGCCCAAGGCGAGGTACGCAGCTCCCGTCTTGTCGCTGGGGGAAGTCGCTAACTCGTGTGCAGTGACAACGTCGCGGTCCAACGAGGAATCAAGGCTGTCAACCTCATATACAACATGACGTCGCGGATCCCGCACCTCATGAAGCAGTCCCACCTAGAAAGTAATGAAGGTTGGTATCCCATCCCTTTGATGGCGTAGAAGCGAAGGAAGCTAACGCGTACAGCTTGGTCGGCCTACTGGCTTCCAATCTTCCAAGCCCTGACAACTCAGTGCACCAACCCGTGTCGGGAAGTACGGCACTTGGCCTTCACGTCTCTGCAGCGGTCACTGCTGTCGCCGGAGCTGACCTCGAGCGACCATCGAGAGTGGACCGCCATCTTCGGCGAGGTGCTCTTCCCCTTAATTCTGAAGCTGCTCAAGCCCGAGGTCTACTCGTCTGACAGGGACGGCATGAGCGAGACGCGGGTACAGGCGGCATCGCTGCTCTGCAAGGTGTTCCTGCAGTACCTCGTGCTCCTCTCGGAGTGGGACGGCATGCTAGACCTATGG
>Ga0247771_1000511_pt1 | contig 12179 bp, 10 predicted proteins | sample UWRJL197509C6_FD_179948 | JGI IMG/M metagenome (GOLD analysis project Ga0247771, IMG submission 179948) | Plant litter microbial communities from Arlington Agricultural Research Station in Wisconsin, United States - UWRJ-L197-509C-6 | ecosystem: Environmental > Terrestrial > Plant litter >...
CGGAGGTCTCGTCCAGCTTTTCGTTGAACGACACGCTCAGCTTTACGCGCTTCAGCCCGGCCTTGAACTTCTCGGCGTCGAAATAATCGTAGGCGGGGTTGGCTCCGTAGATGAGGAGGGTGCCCACCTGGCCGGCGTTCATGGCATTCACGAGGTTCACGATGTCGGCATCCACACCCTGGCGGTAGTTGAGCACCGTGGCGGTATTGATAGTGGAACCGTAAGCGCCGACGGCGTTATTGATGGCATTGACGATGATCTGTACGTTGGGGTCGTTGCTGCCGCTCACCACGAGCGACTGGCCGCTGTTGGCCTTCAGGTCGCGGACCACGGCTTCCACGTTGGCGCGGAGCTGGGCATTGGGCAGGTTGGCCGTGCCGCCGGTCAGTCCGGCCAGGATGGCGCTGGCAACGGCGCCGGTCTCGGAGGGGCGGTGCGTGAAGCGGGCATCGGCGCAGGCGCCGGTCATGCTCAGGTAGCTTTCAAACTGGTAGTGCTTGCTCATTACCGGGTTCTTCTCGTCCCCGATCTTGCGGCCGACAGAGTACTGGCGGGCAAATTCCACGGGAGCGAGCCAGGTGCCGAGGAAGTCGGCGCCGAGGCTGACGATCACCTTGGCCTTGTCGAACTGGTAGGAGGGGATGGCCCTTCTGCCATGGGTGGCTTCGTTGGCCATCAGCATGCCGCTGTAGGATACGGCGTCGTACTGTACGTGACGGCTGCCGGGGTATTTGGCGAGAAAATCGGTGATGATCTGGCGGGTGGAGGGCGATACGATGGTGCTGGTCAGGAGCACTACGGGGCCGCCGGAGGAGCCGATGGCGCTGGCCATCTGGCTGTCGAGCTGCTCGAAGGTGATCTCCTGGAAACCGCCGCTGCCGTTGCGCTTGGGATGGGGCAGGCGGTACATATCGTAGAGGTCGAGCACGGACGCCTGGGCGCGGGCGGAGGTGCCGCCGAGCGTAAAGGGATAGAGCTCGTTGCCTTCGATCTTGATGGGGCGGCCGTCGCGCACTTTCACCACGATGGGAAGCACGTCGCCGTCCTGCACGTAGGTGCTGGCGTAGTACTTGGGTACGCCGGGCGTAATGTTTTCGGGGCGGTTCACGAAGGGAACGGCTTTTCTTACCGGCGTTTTACAGCTGGCGGCGAGAGCGGCAGCGGCGGTGCTGAAACCCAGGTATTTGAGGAAGTCGCGGCGGGGCGTGCGGGCATCGAGCAGGCCTTTGTCGTCCAGGTCTTCGAACGGCAGCTCTTCGCCGAATTCGTTTTCCGACCTTTTGCGGGCGTCTTCTTTATTATTGAGTGCAGCGAAACTCGTCCAGTACTTTTTATCGCTCATAGTTTATTTTGATAATTCGAAGTTCGAAAATTTGAGAGCGGGCCGGGCCTCTGCCGGATGGCGCCCCTATCTGCATCCGCCTGTGCGGACATCCATTAGTAGTGACATTTCTGGCATTCGAGGCCGCCGATATCCTTCACCGTCACGCTGTCCATCTTGTGCGACTTGATATCGTTGTGGAACTTCTCGTAAATGCTGTAGAACTTGTTGCCGGTGCTGTCGCTGTAGTTGAAGTTCACCTTGCTTTCGCGGTGGCAGTTGATGCACCAGCCCATGCTCAGCGTCGCTTCCTGCTCCACCTTGTCCATCTTCTGGATATTGCCGTGGCAGCTCTGGCACTGTACGCCGCCTACGCGGGTGTGCTGGGCGTGGTTGAAGTACACGTGGTCGGGCAGGTTGTGGATCTTCACCCATTCCGGCGATGTGGCCTTGGAGGGGTCCCAGCTCATGGCGGGGTTGGGCGTGTAGCCGGCGTAGCGGTACAGCTTCTGGATCTCGGCCGTGCCGTCGATCTTGTTGCCTTCCTCGTCGTGCAGCTCGGGTCCCTTCTCGTATGCGTTGATCACGCGGTGACAGTTCATACAGATGTTGAGGGAGGGGATGCCGGCGTGCTTGCTTTCCCAGGCGCCGCCGTGGCAGTAGAGACAGCTGATCTGGTTGATGCCGGCGTGAACTTTATGCGAGTAGTAGATCGGTTGCGTAGGTGAGTAGCCCTGCTGGCGGCCGAGGCCGATGGCGCCTTTGGCTACGAAATAGCCGCCCACCACAAAGAGCACGAGGGCGAACATGGCGATATAAACCTTGTTGCGGTAGAAGGGAACGGGCTCGGGGCGCAGGATGTTCTCCTTGTCGTCGGACAGCTTTTTAAGGCTGCTGTTCACCTGCATCAGGATGAGGGTGATGATGGCGAGAACGAGGGAGATGATACCGAAGATGACGGCGTTCTGGTTCGAATCGCTGGTTTCGGTGGATGTGCCGCCGCCGGTTTTGTTGGGGTCGACGATTGCCGGGGGGTTGGCCAGGTACTCGATCACCGCGTCCACCTGCTTGTCGGTGAGGGTGCTCGAGAAATTGGTCATGATCTGGCCGTATTCTTTCTGGAGGGCTACCGTATAGGGATTGGTCGGCAGGAAGGCCGGCGCGTTCTTGATCCATGCGTGGAGGTTCTTCCGGTCTTCCGCCCAGGGTCCCCTTTCGGTTACGCCGCGCAGCTTGGGCCCGGAGATCTGCTTGTCGAGCGCATGACAGCTCGCGCAGTTTTGCTGGAAAATTTGTTTACCCTCTTGAGCATGAATTGTATAAAAAGAAAGAAAGAAAAGAAGTCCGGTCAGTATAGTCCTCTTTGCATGAATCTGTAAAATATTCATAGAAACAATTGGTGTGAAATGTGGATAATTTCCCAAATCGGCTGCAAAAATATGACAGGAATTTAACAAAACAGCAACGTTGGAAAATTTTTTTTAAACCGCTACCAGCTTGGGTTTCAGCCGATTTTAACCCCTGCCGGACGTCAAGCTAAAAATTCATGTCATACGTTGGTCAGCGGCGACCGCCTGGTGTTGAAAAGGCCGCAACCTCCATAAACGACCCAAATCCTCTTTCTCTTTCCGTTTCCGTTTCCCGGATTTCGGAGCGAAAAACCGGGATGGAGAAAGAGTGAGGGCCTTAACCGCCGGGCATCCGGGCTGTTTGCTCCCCATTAACCATTAATTTCGCCGCTTTCAATTCAGCTCATGTTCGAAGGACTGCAAAAAAAATGGAAGGTGAGCGGATGGCGCCTTTTTTTGATCCTCATCATCTTTGCCCTCGCCGGCAGCCTTACCGGCTACGTGGCCCGCAAGCTGGTGGCCACCCTCGGCGTGGAGCATATCGTGCCTTATATCCTTCTTTACGTCCTTCTCCTCACCATCGTTTGGCCGCTGGCCGTGCTCACAGTGAGCCTGCCCTTCGGCCAGTTCCCCTTTTTCCGCACCTACCTCGCCCGGCTTTTCAACCGCATCCGGGGCCGCCATACGGCAGAAAAAACCTCATCTGCCGGAACCTCGAAACGCATCGTCATTTTCGCGTCCGGCGCGGGTTCCAATGCCCAAAAGATCATTGATCACTTCAGACATTCGGCCGTTTCCGTAAGCCAGATCGTGGGCAACCGCGCCGATGCCGGCATCGTGTCCATCGCCCGCCGCGAAGGCATCCCCTTCCTCCTCATCGAGCGCGAGCGCTTCTTCCGCGGGGACGCCTACCTGCCCGAGCTCGACCCCGCCGCCGACCTGCTGGTGCTCGCCGGCTTTCTCTGGAAAGTGCCCGCGCCCCTGATCGAAGCCTTCCCGCGCCGCATCGTCAATATCCACCCCGCCCTCCTGCCCCGGTTCGGCGGCAAAGGCATGTACGGCAGCCATGTGCACACCGCCGTGCTCCAGTCCGGCGAGGCCGAGTCGGGCATCACCATCCACTACGTCGACGGGCATTACGACAACGGCGACATCATCTTCCAGGCTGCCTGCCCCGTACTCCCCGGCGATACGCCCGATGGCCTGGCCGCCCGCATTCACGCGCTCGAGCACCTGCACTATCCCCCCACCATCGAAAAGCTCCTGAACGAACAGCCGTAAGCCAAAGGCAAGGCAGAGCTGAACAGAGCGGCCGTTTTTTTGTTAGTACAAGACCAGCACCGGCGCAAAGGCAAAAATTTTTCATCGCCGGAAACGGTCCGGATCGCCGGAAATCCGCGCTGGTGCAATAATTGAAGAGAGTGAAGACCCCATGAAGAAAGCCACCACCATCATCATCGTCATCATCGGCGTGCTGTGCGTATCCGCCTACATATTCCTAAGGCAGAAGCTTCGAACGCCCGGCTTCCAGCCACCCCTCGCCCCTACCGCAGCCGCAGCTACCGCAGCGCCGAAATCCGCGCTGGACCTGCGTCCCCGCCTGGTGACCAAGCTGCAGGAGCTGGTGAGCAAGGGCTCGGAAGGCCTCTACCGCCTCTCCATCCGCGAAGTGGAACCCGACATACTCGCCTCCACCATCGCCCTGAAAAATATCAGCCTCACGCCCGACACGGCCGTCCTGCACCGGCTGCAGGCCGCCCACCGCCAGCCCGCCGACGTCTTTTCCTTCACCCTCGACTCGCTCCGCATCGAAGGCCTCGGCATCAGCGATCTTCTGGAGAAAGACGTGATCGACCTTAAATCCATCCTCCTCCTCGCCCCAACCATCGAGATCTTTCACCAGCGTCCCGAGCAGGGCGGACACCCCGAGGAGCTGACCCTCTACCAACGCCTGCGGCAGCAGCTGCGCCACCTCGGCATCGGCCAGCTGACCGTGCGCCGCGGCACCGTAATCGTTCATCAGTATGCGAAGAAAAAAGCCGCGCGCTTCGAAGACGTCGAGGCTTCGCTCGCCGACATCCTCATGGACAGCACCACGCAGAACGACCGCGAACGCTTCCTCTTTGCCAAGACCGCGGAGATCAGCACGAAGAATATCAACTGGCGCACCGCCGACGGACTTTACGATACGCGCATCGCCAAAGCCACGCTGGTGGCCACTTCCAACCGGCTTTCGCTCAGCGGCATGGAGCTCCGGCCCCTCTACGGCAAGCAGGAATTCCAGGATCATATAAAAGTGATGACCGAACGCTTCGCCCTGAAGGTGCCCGCCCTCGAGCTGCACGGCGTGGACTGGTGGAGCCTCCTGAACGAAGACCGTCTCGAAGCCGCATCGGCCGATCTCAATAATGCCTGGTTCTCCGTTTACCTCGATCACCGCAAGCCCTCATCGGGCGTGCACGGCCCTTCCTTCCCGCACCAGTTGCTGATGGACTTGGCCTTCAAGCTCCACATCGCCACGCTTAATATAAATCACCTCGACATAGAATCGGAAGAGTTCAGCGCCGTTTCGGGCCAACCGGGCACGCTCTACGTCAGCAGCCTGCAGGGGAAGGTCACCAACCTTACCAATATGCCCGAGCATATCAGGAAGCAAAGCCATATGCGCATCGAAGCCTCGGCCCTCTTCATGCATACCATAAAAGCCAGGCTGGGACTGGATTTCGACCTGGCGCATTACAAGAACGGAAATTTCGGGGCGACCCTTTCGGCCGCAGATTTCGATCCGGCGGTCATCAACCCGCTGGCCGAGCCGATGGGCCTCTTCCGCGTGGAGCGGGGCACGGTGCAGCAGATATCGTCGCGGATAAAGGGCAATAATGCCGGCGCCTCGGGCGATGTGGAGTTCCGCTACAGCAAGCTGCGCGTGTCGGCGCTCGAAAAGGACAAGCGCAATCCGGGCGAGCTGAATAAAAAACATATTACGAGCGTGCTGGCCAACGTGCTGGTGGTAAAGGACGGCAACCCTTCGGGCAATAACCCGCCGCGCACCGCCAAGGCACAGTTCAAATACAACGGACGCACTTCGTTTTTCAACCTTATCTGGAAGACGACTTTTGTAGGGATCCTCGACATCATCGGTGCGCCGCGCCGGCTGGCGGAGCAGTAGGCGTGGAAATTTCTACCCTTACTGCCGGCCTTGCTTCAAAGCGGCTTCCGGAGGGCTTTTGAATAGTAGGTACGGAATTTGCAAAGATGTGGCACGGGCGGACCCGTCCGGTCCACCCCAAAACTTACTTATGAAAAAGATCTACAAATCGAAAGTAGAACTGGCCATCCTTCTTCCCGTGGCCGTCGTACTCGTAGGCGCCGAAGCCTATATGCTGTTCAACCAGGTTTGGTTCGCTGCCGTGCTGATAGCGCTGGTCAGCCTTTTCCTTTTCTACATCTATATGAAAACCGGCTATGAGCTTACCAGCGACGAGAAGCTCAAGATCAGGAGCGGCTTTCTGTACAACAAGGAAATTTATGTGAAGTCGATCAAGAAGGTCAGGCATGCACGCGACAACATGGCCTCGCCCGCGCTTTCGCTCGACCGCCTCGAGATCCAATACAACCGCTACGACCGCGTACTCATCTCCCCCGATCATGAAACGGAGTTCATCAGCCGCCTCAAGGAAGTGAACCCGCGCATCCTCGTAGACTAGGCGCGTTCATTTTACCATTGCTTTTGCAATTAGTTTTGTTACTTGCCGCAAAGCTTTACTTGCACGCCCGAACATTTCATACCGGATCCTTCCTGCTTTTTCTTCTGCTGTTCGCCGCCCTCGGCGCTACGGCCCAGTACCAGGTGAAGGGTACGGTCTACGACAGCTCCCGCATCTACCGCATCGAAGCCGTGACCGTGATGAGCACCGGCGGCCGCATCACCATGACCGATACGCTGGGCCGCTACCACATCGACGTGGGCGAGAAGGATTCGATCTGGTTCTCCTACCTCGGCAAGCCCACCCCCAAATACCCCATCCTTAAAATAGCGGACATCAACCAGTTCGACATAGCACTGCGCCTGAAGAGCGAGGTAATGCAGGAAGTGCGCATCCGCAGCCGCAGCTACAAGCAGGACTCGCTGCAGAACCGCAGGGACTATGCGAAGATCTTCAACTACCGCAAGGTGAGCGTGGCCTCGATGACCTCCATCGGTCCGTCGGGGGCCGGCATCGACCTCGATGAACTGATCCGGCTGTTCCAGTTCAAGAAGAACAAGTCGATGCTGAAGTTCCAGGCGCGCCTGCTGGAGCAGGAGCGCGAGAAGTTCGTGGCCCACCGCTTCAACAAGGCGCTGGTGCGCAAGCTTACCGGCCTCGATGGCGCGGAGCTGGACAAGTTCATGGAAGCCTATCGTCCCAGTTTCGAGTTCACCACCGCCGCAAGCGAATACGATTTCCAGCTCTACATCAAAAAAGCCTTCGAAGCCTCGCAGCAGAGACGGTCGTTTTGATTAGCGATAAATTATATAATAATATTTTATATTAATTTTCTTTCGATCCGATCTTTCACCAACCATAGCTTTACCTTATGCAACAGGTTAATTGGGGTATCATCGGCTGCGGCAACGTTACGGAAGTAAAGAGCGGCCCGGCCTTCGCCAAGGTGCCGCGCTCCATGCTGGCGGCCGTCATGCGGCGCAACACGGAGAAGGCCCGCGATTATGCGCAGCGCCACGGCGTATCGCGCTGGTACGACGATGCCCAGCTCCTCATCGACGACCCCGTGGTGAATGCGATCTATATCGCCACGCCGCCCGATGTACACGAGGACTATGCGATCCGTGCGCTGCGGGCCGGCAAGCCGGTCTACCTCGAAAAGCCCATGGCCCTCGACGCTGCCGCGGCAAAAAGAATAGCCGCCGTTGCGCAAGAAACAGGCACGCCGCTTTGCATCGCCCATTACCGCCGGCAGCAGCCGCTCTTCCTCGCCATAAAAAATCTGTTGGATGCCGGCGCCATCGGCCGCGTGCAGCTGGCGCGCCTCGAGCTTTTTCAACCCCACGAATCGAGCCTCATCGCGCGCACTGACGAGAACTGGCGCCTCGACCCCGGCCGCTCCGGCGGTGGCCTCTTCCACGACCTTGCGCCGCATCAGCTGGACCTCATGAGCTATTTTTTCGGAACGTATAAAAGCGCCTGCGGCCTCTCGTGCAATACCGGCGGCTGGTACGAAGCCGACGATACCACATCGGGCCAGATCGTCTTTGAAAACGGCGTCCTCTTCGAAGGCACATGGTGCTTTGCGGCCCACCGCACAACCGATAGCTGCACGATCACGGGCACCGAAGGCGAGCTGCAGTTCAGCATCTTCGGCCGGGCGCCGCTGGTGATAAATACCGCGCGCGGCCGCGAGGAGCAGCACTTCGACCCGCTGCTGCACGTACAGCAGCCGATGATAGAAGCCGTGGTAAATTATCTTCTTGGCGAAGGCGACAATCCCTGCCCCGCCGCCGCCGGCGTGGAATCGATGGAGCTGATCGACCGCTTTACGGGCGCAGCCTACCTTCGCTGAAGTTACGGCGGGCGCGGCCTGCCTTTGCTGAAGCTACGGCAGACAAGCAGTCAGTGATCTACAGGACCAATTGCTTTATACTAGTCTTTCTTTTTTTGCTCGAGCTCGGCCTCGATCACTTTGTAGTGAACGGCATGGGGCCGCGGCACGATGGGCAGTCCTTTTTCTATACCCCATAGTTTGGTAAAGGCCGCGCCGTAATAAAGTATCAGCGAGGAATAAAATACGAAGAGCAGCAATAGCACGATAGATGCCGACGTGCCGTAAAGCGTATTGATATTGCTGTAGGTGAGCAGCCAGTGCAGAATGAATTTGCCGAAGGTGAAAAAGATGGCCGTAACAAAGGCGCCCGCAAAAGCCACCGACCACTCGGGCTTGCCGTCGGGCAGGAAGCGGAACACCATCGTGAACCATACCGTCACCACCACAATTGAAATAACATAGTTGAGCACCGTATTGAATAGCACCGAAAGCAGCGGCGACAGCTCGAACACATAGCGGCCGATAAAAGCCTGCAGGCCTTCGGCTACGATGCCGATGACGAAGAGCATGCCGGCCACCAGGATCACGAAGACCGACTGCGCCCGCGAGCCGAGGTTGCGCGCGAGGTTCTTTTTTTCAATGCGCCGCATCTTCCACACCTGGTTCACCGAGCTCTTGATGATCTTGAACAGCGTGGTGGCCACGAATAAAAGAAAGATGAAGCCTCCCAGCGTGATGTACCAGTTCTGAGCCATGTTGCGCAGCGCCTGCAATACGCCCACGAGCTGATGAACCGTTTCGGGTCCGAACATGCCGGAGAGATTGCGGAACATTTCCTCGCGTATGGTTTTCGGGTCGAGGAAGAGCTTGAGCACCTGTATGAGGATGACCAGGATCGGCGGCAGCGCAAACGTGGTGAAGAAGGCCGTGGCGCCGGCCATGCGCAGGGGATCGTTCTTGAGCAGCTCGGCAAGCGAGTCGCGGAAGAGCCGTGCAAAGCGAATGATGGTGGAACGGGCCTGTGCAATCATTCCCACTAAGATAGAGGAAGTAATTCGCCTTTCCTTAGCGCCGCTGCCGCTGCAGGTAGTTGAGCGCGAAGGCCAGCGCCGCATCGCCCTTTTCCTTTCCAGGGTCGATCAGTACCGAAGGATGAAAATTTTCGCGGGGCCGTCCGTCCACATGATAAAGCTGCTCCGCGGGAAAGCTGTAGCCGATGCCGGAATAAGGCAGGGTGAAAGAATAGACCGCACCGCGCAGACCGGCCATGTCGGTACCGATGATGAGTCCCTGCTTCAGCGCATCGAATCCGATGACGAGGCCTTCGCCCACGCTGCCGGTCCAGTGGCCGCAAAGCACCGCCAGCGGCCGGTTGTAGGCCGGCGCCCGCGGCGATACGATCTCCACCCAGCTGCGCCTGATGCCCGTTTCTTTTTCTTCGGCCGGCAGCACGTGCTTCTGGTAAAAGCCCTCCTTGCGAATGAAGCAGCCCATGATGGCGCGCACCACCGTAGTATTACCGCCGCTGGGCACGGCCCGCAGGTCAAGTATCAGTCCCTTGGTATTTGCCATTGTTTTCAATACCGAATCGAAGGCCGGTATGAGGTCGTTGTCGCCGAGCGAATTGCCGATGCGGATATAACCGATGCCGCCGGGATAGACCAAAGTCTCCAAAAGCTTTTCCCCTTCGTGTGCGGGCAGGGATTTGTCGCGGTAGCGAATAGTATCGCGGCCGTCGAGGAGCACGAAGTCGCGGAGGGTGCGGTGATTGCCGGCCAGCAGGGTGCGCAGGGCAAAATCTTGGGCAGCGCTATCTTTTTGTTTCAGGGCAAGGGGCATGAAAGGTTTGACGGCTTCGGCCACGGGCAGTCCGTTCACGCGCATTACGATCATGCCGGCGTGCAGTCCGCCGTTAGCGGCGCGGGTGCCGGGGCGCACATCGGTGATGATGGCGCGGCCGTTTCGGAACACGGCCCAGAGGTCGGCGCCGGAAGGCACGAGCATCTGCGAGCCGGGCAGGTTGGTATGAAGCGAGGCATGGTGATCGTAGAGCTCATAGAACACGCGCTCGAGGAGCCCGATCATGCTGCTGCGGCTGCGCACGGTGTCGGCCTGCGGCGCATAGATCGCATGTACTCGGTCCCAGTCGGTTTGCTTTTTATCGAAGTAGGCGTAGTTGTCGCGGATGGTGGTCCAGAAGCTTTCGAAATCGCCGCGCCAGGAGGGCGTTTCCTGCGCCGGCAGCAAGCGCGGTACCAGCAGGGCGAAGAAAAAAATCAGTTTACGCATAACCTGTGAAAGATAAAGAAAAGGCCGTACTGCGGTCTGGTCCTTGTGAGAGACGGTAGCAGTACGGCCGTATGCTGAAGCCCGCGGCTGGTTATTGGTATTCGAATTTAAGGGTGGCGCTGCCGTCGGTGGACGTGAGCACATTACCGTCGGCGTCGTAGGTGTACTGCATGCTCATGTTCACGTCGAAGGCGGTGCCGGGGAGATCGATGGTTTCGGAAAGGAGCTCGTTGCCGCCGAAGAACTGGAGCGAGAAGCCTGCCTGGTCCAATACGTATTTATACAGTTTTGGAAAAGCAGCCTTCTTCGTACCATACGTAAAGGTGGCCGTGTAGCCGAGTAAGCCGCCGCCCGAAACGACCCTGGTGAGGTTGCCGTTCGTATACGTAAGGTTGAAGTCCGATTCTTCCGAAGCCTGCAGCATGTTCAGGTGGATGCGGCTCACCTGGTTGTTGGTAACGGTATAGGTCAGCACGTCGTCCTCGATCAGCTCTTCGGGCTCGCCGGGGTGCTGCTGCCAGCTTTTGAAGGTGGCGGAGGCGGGCAGGCCGTTACTGTAGATATACGTATAGACATTCCGGAAGCCTTCTTCAATTTCTTCGGTGCGGGTGATGTTGCCGTTGCCGTCGTAGGTAAAGTCGGTGTGCTCGGAATTGTCGGCGGTCCTGATGGACGTGAGGCGATGCGCAGCGTCGTAGTTGAAAGTGTAAACGGTGGTTTGTCCGCCTTCGGTCTTGGTGACTTTTTTAAGGGTTTTGGCGCCGGGTGTGGTGGTAGTTTCGCTGGAGCCTTCTTTTTTACAGGCGGTGAGGAGCAGGCCGGCAACGGCCGAGAGGAGAACGATTTTTTTCATAAAATTCTTTTGCATGGTTGGTGTTGATTGACGCTGCAATACTACCAGGCAAAAGAGCCGCTGAAAACCGCTGCGGTAATGAGTTGCGGCGGCGGACGAATGAACTGAGGATTTTAATTATGAAGGGTCGATACCGTATTTCTACCGGCAGTCCTTGCAGGTGCCGTTGATCACTACCTGCACGGTCTGCGCCCTATAGCCCGCGGGCAGCTCGATGCCGGGCGACACTACGTCGTCGAGGCAGATGGTCTTGCCGCAGCTGTTGCATACGAAGTGTACGTGGTCGTCGTGGTGGTGGCCTTCGGTGCAGTCCTTGCAGAGGGCGTAACGAACGGAGTTGTCGGCGGTGGGAATGGTATGGATGATGCCCTTCTCCACGAAGGTCTGGAGGGTGCGGTACACGGTTACGCGGTCGAACTTTTCACCGGCTTTTTTTTCTATGTCGCCGTGGGCCAGCGCGTCGCTGCCGGCGAGGAAGAGCGAGAGGATCTTTTTGCGGCTGTCCGTTACGCTCAGGTGCTTGCGCCGCAGGATCTCGTTGAGGCGGTTCGTGATATTCCGGGTTTCCAGGGTTTGCATAAATTACTCTTTCAGCAGGCGGGCGATCTCGTTGGACATCTGTTCCACTTCCGAGGGCTTGATGCCGTCATAGATGTGGATCACCTCGCCTTTCTTGTTCACTAAAGCTATGAATTGTGTATGTAAAAAATCATCCTCTTCTTTTTCCACGAAGTTTTTAGGATCGTCGATCTGGTAGCTGTGGCGGGCCATGAAATACAGGCTGTCCTTGGGGCCGGTGAGGAAGATCGATTTGCGGGTGTCC
>Ga0247771_1000512_pt1 | contig 12176 bp, 13 predicted proteins | sample UWRJL197509C6_FD_179948 | JGI IMG/M metagenome (GOLD analysis project Ga0247771, IMG submission 179948) | Plant litter microbial communities from Arlington Agricultural Research Station in Wisconsin, United States - UWRJ-L197-509C-6 | ecosystem: Environmental > Terrestrial > Plant litter >...
TGCAACGGCGCGGGTTGTTCCCGCGTCGTCTCGGTCGTCTCGGGTCGATAAAGAAGCTGGATCCTACACTCCTCTGCGAGGTGGCCTTCGTTCTTGTTTTCTTTGACGACCTCCACAGTGACGCCTCGCCTACGCGATATGTCAGCGGTGGTGGCGCCATGGCGTCGTGTACAATGCCTCCCCATGTGACTTCCTTTCTCGGACTCTTCGAGAGGAAGGGATGAGAATGAACAATAGGGAACGTTGAGTGGACTAACATCATGAGAAATGAGCGGACAGAGGCACCATGCCTCCAGCCAACTTCCTTGAAGCCGGTGTTGTCTCCAACGTCGTGATTTCGCACCAGAACGGCCAACTGGTCGCCCTGGTCAGCGCAGTCCGTCCTGTACTGAGTCGCTGCCGCGTCGAGGGCCACAACGACGTCGTCGGAGAAGGGCCGCAGTTTGTTGTCGCTTTTGAACATCTGCAGAAGCAAGTCGCAGATGGCTTGCATGTATCGGGATTGAGGGTACTCCTGGCTGATGTCTCGGTGCCGTCTAAAGCCCTTGATGCGCTGGAGTACACAGTTCTTGACTGCCGTACCCTCTAGGAACGTACCCGAGGTTTTCAAATCGGAGGACGTCTCTGTGAGTTCGATGTGGAGTTGGTCTACCGGTGTATCAACCCCCTGGAACAATCCGTTGGAAAGTAACACGACCAAGACCTCCGTCATGACGCATGCTAATGCCCACACGTCGTAGTTGAGTAGGGGCATTATCGGTTTCAAATAGTTGTCGGATGCGCGGTCGAGGACGTCGGGGCCAGGCACTCGCAGTGACTCCGGTGCTGCATACTTGGGGTCACCGGTTCGGTAAGGCGTCGACTTGTCGTCCGCACTCAGGACCCGCCGAATCGCGGATGCCCCGAAGTCCGTGATTTTGAGGACTCCTTCGTTTGTGACGAGTATGTTCTGTGGCTTTAGGTCGTAATGGCAGATATTCAACTTTCCTTGTATCCGTTCGTAGGGAAGTTTGGTGCTAGTGTGTATGGCGCTCAACGCCACAGCAAGTGCGCACATCTGCTCCCAGAGCCAGTGTTCTCGAAGTGGGGCGCCGTTGAGCTGCGTGGTTTTCTTCCTGTTGGGGAGGCTGTTTTTGCGGAGAAGCGTGTACAAGTCCAGCTCCACGTAGGGGAAGACGAAGTATACGCTGTCCCTCCATTCGTAGAACGCCAGCATCGTCGTGATGTTATTCGCTTCCGCTCCCTTCAGCATGGAGACCAAGCGATGGGTGTCGGCTTGCGTCCGATCGAATACCTGTTGGTTACCCTGGGACTGCAGTGGCAGCTCCTTTCGGACAAAATGGAACTGGGCATGGTTAGTGGACCAGCCATCAGATCGGTTTGACGCATCGGCCCGATGGGTTGCTCACCCGCGCCTCTCGCCCAGAGCCAGTCACGGAGCCTGGATATTTGGCCATGATGGTCGTGATAGAGTTGTCCAGATACTCCAAGGGGATTTCAAACTTGGTCATGTTGCCGAAGAGGCCTTGCCGTATGCCCTTCTCGTCATCCCAGAAGGGGAATCGACACACCGGCGGGTAGTCTCGTTGGGGGCATAACCCGTCGGTTTGGAGCTTGAAAACCACTGGATCGCACATGTGAAGAACATCCATGTACGCCGACATGAACGTTTTCCTCTCCAAGGAAGTGCCGAAAAGGGCGGAGAGATCGCCCGAATCCGCCTTCAGGTACGACTCAGCGCTGTGAGGGCCTTTTTCCGGGATGGGCGAACGGAGTAGTCTGTAGATGAAATGGAACTTTCCGAGATAGACAAGTATGGGTAGTAACAGCCACGTGTCGTCGTTCTTGGCCTCAACAATTGCCGTCCTGGCGCCTTCGGGTTCAGCCGTGATTCCCGGCGTGGAGTTGCGCTGTCCCCGACAATCGGTACATGTACAACTGAGCAGTTTCCGCGCGACGTCCCAGCTGTCGTCACTCCTTTGAAAACCGATGGGTTCTTTGCGTGGACGGAAGTAGGCGTCCAGGCCATCCTTGGAGAAGCACATCTTGGGCCATTGCGCCTGGAGCCTTGAAAAGTCGTCAGGGTTCGTGCCAAGCGGTGGGTACGCGCATTTCAGTAGGGCCTGGACATGGTTGCTGCTCTCGCAGTGCTTTGGGCCGAGGAGCAGCCGGTAATACTCCATCGCCGTTGCGTGTTACGTGAGGGGGACTGCCGTCTTGGTGACGGCCGCGAGGCAGCATCCGCGGTAAAGATCGGCTGTCGCCTGGGAACCAGGTAGCCTCCTCCCTGGATGCTCCACGGCCGGGTCTGTTGATGACAGAAATGATGGCCGGTATCAAGTCCAGGCCTTGGCCGGCCAGGAACGGCGACGTGTTTGTTGGGTTTGTCGGGTAGAAGAGAGGTCGAAGAAGGGGTCGTCACTCGGCGATTTCGCGCCTAACCGAGCACCCACTAGCCGTGTACGGCGGGCGGTGTCAGCTGCGCAGCCAATTTTGCTGCCGTGTTCGACGCCACATTTCAGCTGTACCGACCCGCCGGTGGTCAACACCCCGCGCTGCACTTGGCCAACGCGGCCAGCTCGGCCGACGGCCTCGAGGGGTGCTGGGAGGAGCAGGATATATCAGCTGAATCGCCCATTTCTGCAATAAAACCCGGATCAACGCTTGAACTGGCCTCCGGACGGCCCAGGGCCCGTCCTCCGGCTCAGGCAACAGCCAGTCGTTGACGTTATCTCGAAGACTGCGTGTCGCCGTGCTTCTGAGAGTCCACTAAGGCCGACAGTGTTGCCGCTCCATAATTCCTCCCTTAGGTAGAGGCACACCACTCTGCCCTCAAGCCTGTCCCAGGGTAGTTAACAGGAAAGCTAAGCTCCTGGACGGTTAATTAAACGCTTAGGCCGAAGCCATTCTAAAAGATAGGAGCTAGAAATGGCCAGATCAAGGTGCTGCTTTCCACCCGCTAAGATGGTTTCATTGTCCAACCTCGGCGAGGTATCTGGATACCATACCATATGAATGCCACACATACCTCTCTAGGCATCAGACTCTGATGCTCTGTAGCACATCCACTACAAGGCGCACGTACGCCCGCTGGATTAGTGTGCTGATTAGGAGATCTGGCTCGTCAGCGTTGGGTGGAAGGTTGAAAACCATCCATCTTTGGATGTACGTCTTAACAGCGGTGTAGTACCAGCTGCCTATAGTAGACTAGACGTGCTCTAGCAGCGCTAGCTTCATAAGCAGCTGTCGCTCCGCCCCTTAGGTGCGGCGACAGGAACCATAAGGGGCTTTCGATGGAGTTGGAAGAGAACACCGTCTTGACACCCCGGTACTGACAGATGAGGCAACATTCTTTCGTGTACTCAAATATAGATGACCGAGGTAGGTGCGGCGTCGCCAAGCTTCTTGCCTTTGTCTAGCTCCGGCCACTCCTTGGAGGCTGATCCACGTACTAAGCGAGACATTGGCCACGGCCTCGTGGCTAGCGGTATCCTTCATCAAAAGACATTCAGCCGGCTACAAACCCGCTAGACTGGCCGTAGGGTTATGTCGTGGACGAGTTGACGCAATATCGAGGAGGTCGTGGTTTGCCTGTCCGAGCCTTGTGGGGTGAAAAGCCAGAGTGCCCATTCCTCCTCCGAGAGAAGGTACCATCTCGAGCTTCTCCTTTACCAGCTGCTCTATGATATGAAACTTGCCGCGGTGCAATGAATGGTGGGTAACACCGCCGACCTATATCCATGTCGTGACCCGCCAAGCGGCGTAACTTCGTCAGAACGAATACACGCCCCCGCCCTCGATGGCACGCTCGAAATACAGAGCCAAATCGGTTCTCGCAGCGGCCTAGTCGTCTTTTGCGTGCTTGCTGCGTAAGAAGGCGTAATTGGAGCGTAGACACCGTGATCGGAGGTCGCGCCCCGCTGATAAGCATCGCGGTGCGTCCCTGACTCCCCGAGGACCTCCTTCGTTTCCATAATCCTCCTTTCAAGTGGCATCTCCAAGGTCGTTTGCACCGGTTTGGCATTCTTTGTCCAAACATACCGTAGGCGAGGATCGTTGAACTGGAACCATGGCGATCAAGGCCAAGAGCATCGCCGTGATTGGTGCAGGGCCTGCAGGTGCAATAGCGACCGAGGCATTGGTCAAGGAGCAGGCTTTCGATGTGATACGTGTTTTTGAGCGGAAGCCTGTCATTGGGGGTGCTTGGTGAGTCAAACATCTTTCCACGACCCTAGGGGTCCATCTGAGAACCAGTCTAACACACGGCCAGGGTGTACACGCCACATCTGCCCGCCGGCATCCCTTCCCTGAAGGACCTCTTGGCCGGCAGCGCGGACAAGCCGGTGGACATTCCGTCTACGCTCCCGGCCGTGACGCCGAAGTCAGAGGCTGTCAACGGTCACCATACCCGCTTCTCTGATACGCCCCAGCACGAGAACCTGCACAGCAACATCATCCCGGAGATAATGTCCTACACCCGACACCCCTTCCCAGACACGCTGTCGGAGCAGCTGGTGGAGAAGTACGGGCCGGAGTCACCGTTCCGTGAGCGGGAGATCATTAGGGAGTGGGTCGAGGACATCTTCGTCCGCTCCGGAAACGACACACTCGTTGAACTCAACACGACAGTCGAGAAGGCCGAGAAGATCAACGGCAAGTGGGTTCTCACCTTACGGAAGGAGGGCCCGGGCAAGAATCGTTGGTGGCAGGAGAGCTTTGATGCCCTGGTGGCGGCGAGCGGACACTACAGTGTTCCCTGGATTCCCGACATTCCTGGCCTCCTCGAATACGATGCAAGCCACCCGGGAAGAGTGCTTCACAGCAAGCATTTCCGAGATGCAACCAGATTCAAGGGAAAGGTACGCCCCTGGTCCTCCGAGTTCAGCCCTGCCAGACGAAGTAGCTGATATGACCCGCGCCAGCGCGTGATTGTGGTGGGCGCCTCGGTCTCGTCTTCAGAGATAATCCATGAGATACTTCCATACGCCAAACATCCGGTGATTGGGGCTCTGAGAGGAGCCCCGATTCCGGCGTTTGGGCTGGTCCCGTGGACGCATCCGCACGTCGTCGTCAAGCAGCAAATCACCAAGCTGGACGCGGGCACGGGACGAGTCTTCTTCGCGGACGGCTCACACGTCGACGATGTCGACCACATCGTGTTCGGTACCGGCTATACCTTCAGCCTGCCGTATCTGCCGCGGGTGCAAGAAAAGATCAATGGCGCCTACCGAAGACTGCCGGGCGTGTATCAGCACACGTGGAACATTGAGGATCCCTCGCTCGTGTTTGTCGGCATGGTACGTATAACAGCCTCTCTGACGACTGTTACCGCCTTATCTAACCATGCGGGTCCGCTTCTAAGCTCGGTGGAGGCTTCACCTTCCGCGTGTACGAATGGCAAGCAGTTGCTGTTGCCCGCTTCCTTGCGGGCAGAGCAAGACCCCTGCCTCCGGTCGAAGAACAAGAAGCATGGGAGAGAAACCGAGTTGCCTTGCTGAAAGGTGGAAAGTCGTACTATTCCATCGCGCCAAAGTTTGAAGAGTTTTTCGGGTTCCTGCGGGACGTCGCCGGGGACCCGGCATCTGGAACCACGGGTCTCAGCCTGCCGCCTTTCGACAAGAAATGGTTGGAACTGTGGGCTGGAATGGTAGCGCCGAAAATCAGGGCTTGGGAAAAGGCAAGGCAGAAAGCCGAGGACGAGTTGGCGGGGCGTACCAGGGCGAAGTTGTAGAGTCAGTTTTGTTGCTTCCGCAAGGGCATCAAGATCTGCCTCTCTTCCAATTCCACTACCAGAAAGTACCTTGTGCGTCCATGGGGCTGCGATTCAGAGCAGGTGTCAACGGTCGATTCATCTATATCTCCGTCTTACTGCGAAATCTCCCTCGGTGGCAGCGGTAGCCGCGGTAAGAAGCTGAATACCGCGGATGCAATAGCACCATAGTAACCTACCGTAGACATACTGCTACGTTGGTATCGTTGCCACCAAACTGTTGCGTCATGCGTCAACTCAGGTAGGAATAGGTCACGGTGATACCCATTCCCCGTGTACTAACTAGATCAAGCATGATAAATAGGCCGTTCCAACCATTCAGACGGGTGAACGGCTAGATGGGTCACGCATGTATAATACGTCTACATTTGTGTGGGTGATTTGACTGTAACGGTATCTGGAACTAAGGTAGGAACTTGCCAGGCCTAGGTAGGTATGTGGTGTGCTGCGCGAAGAGAGCCGGACAGCTGTCCACGTGTGACAAAAGAGAGGCCTATTTGAACAACCACAGTTCAATAGCACCAACGTCTTTATGCCGGAACAACCGATTTTAAGCCCACATTGCCATTGTGCTTACTCCAAACTCTGCAGTTACACTTCGAGTTCACTGACTCGACCTCGACCCCTTTGATGACACAATGATTCCGAGTGAATCTGAACAACTTTCCCAAATGACTATTGTCTTTGGTGAACAACCTCCCTGGTTCGACTGTCGTCCCTAGTGTAAGGATAGACTATATATAATTTCCTTGCTTCATGAGATTTAGATATGTTGGAACTCGATACCAAACCTCCTCACCACACTTACTACAGTCAACACCACACCAACACCACCCCGAACCTCAACACGCAACAACAACCCAGAACTCCAATCCGCAACAATCCGACATCATGTCTCAGGCGGATGATTTCGATTTCTCCAAGTACCCGGTCAAATCCTTCAAGGTCACGGACAAGGACTATCTCAAGACCCATCCCATGGCCCGAGAATCACACCCCAACATTTGTGTCGCAGCCAACGTCTTCAACAAGGATGGCAGATTACTGCTCATTCAGCGAGCGGCAAAATGTTCGTACCCGCTGACCTGGCAAGTGCCAAGCGGGAAGTACGAGAAGGGGGAGACAATCATCGAGGGGACACTCCGGGAGCTGAAGGAGGAGGCAGGTATCAAGGGGAAGGTGGTCGATCCAGTCGGCGCCTTGCTCTTCACATCGTCCAAGGGCAAGAAGTCCCAGGAGATCCACTTTATCGTGGATGCCGGGTCTAAGCCGAATGTCAGGATTGATCCGGACGAGTGCAACGACTACAGGTGGGTGACGAAGAAGGAGGCCAAGAAGATGGACCTGACTCTCCCCGACCTTGTCTGGCCTATGATCAAGGCCGCCTTCGAACAGGTGAACGGCGGGTCATCCTGACCAGCTCTACATGGCCGAATCCCAGGGACGAGGTTCATGTTCCCGACGCCGTGGCAGTTGAGGGTACGAAACGTAGGAGGAACTTAGGATGCTGTTGATAGAAACAGCATCGAGAAAATCTCATGGAATTGGGCTTTTTGGTATTTCTAGTCAGAATCCTCTCTTAATAACTCAATGTGATCCACTTTGGTGACTGTCTCCCGCCCTTTGCTCGCTGACAAATTTTAGCAACCGCTGACCACCCCTCTTACAAGTAGTATGGTAATTCTGCCGAATGCCCCTCCCCCCCGCGAACTCTCCAGGGGGTGATTGTCTCTAGGAGATGTCTTCTGTGGTTTCCCCGTACGATGATTTCTTCAGAGGGAAGCCCAAACTGGCCCGACCCTTGTGGCGGTGCGGTGGCTTAGCCGTCGCGAACCTCCTATTTTCTGACTCCACAGACGAGATAGCTTCTCGATAAGAAAAGCCCATTTTACTCTCTTGCTGGGCCTGTTCGGTGACTCTGTGGCGCTCGTCTTCAGCAAAGCGATTCTTGTGGGTAATTACTGGTCTCTTGCGTCCAACCAAGGGACTGATGCGCTAGTCCGTAAACAGATATCGACGCCTCAGCCACACACGTCTCGGGCGGGGACTACGCAGCCTTGCGCGACATCTCATCTTTGGACTTGTCTACAGTTCGCCAAATTTCCCGTCTCCCCTCTCATTACCAGAATCTCTCCAAGCCTTAGTTAACCGGGCACAACACATCAGCATGACTGCCGGGGAATCACCACACACATCTGAATACTACGGCTCGTTACTTCTCTCGCCGCAGGACCGCTGCATTCGCGTTCTCAACCTCGATGCGGCCCACCCAACCTCTGCGCCGCTGATCCCCCTTTGTGCTACGCAACACCTTCCTCGCTCTGGGGCGTTCCAACCGGTATAGTCCGGAGTGCGCATAGTTCCAGAATTGCTGCCCAGCTATTAAGATCGCCCGTTCCGATATGTGTTGCGAAACACGCCTCGTTGATATCCCTGGTTGGCCTCCTGTCTGACCCGAGTTCATCTAGAGTAGCCTAGAGGCATCCGTTAATGGTGTGCCGAGTGTGCCGACCGTGGCGGTGTCTGGGAGCCTTATTCTGCCACCTCGGTTAAGGTTGATGGCTGCGTGAGAGAGAGGAATGAGCCTCCACTAAGTCGGTCTTCACGAGAACGCTTGCTCAGCTGCAAGCGGAGAAAATCCTGGGCATTGCAGTCCTAATACGATCGGAGCACACCAACCCTCAAGGTGAGAGGTAAGGCGTCCCTGATTCTTCCTCTCTATCCTCGGCATCATCGCGAAACTCAGATACAAAACCGCAGCACAGCCGCCGAGAAAATACCCAAGCCAGCCAAGCTGATCATGGCAACGACGGCTTTACCCCAGGGGGTATCTGTTACCTTCAATGGCGCGTACGGAAGGGTGTTCTGCGGGAGTTCGCCGGCAGGGACTTTCGTCGAGCCGTTGGGAGGAAACAGATTTGGCAGCAACCCTGTTTCAAGGTAGCCGCCTGCGCACACGTTGCCCGAGATGTTCTGCCACACGCCACATCAGTCGTCGACCGCACTTTATGCTCGTTTAACAGCCCGCCTCCGAGGCCCGACGTAACTCACCGGATGGTCGGCGCAGAGCTGCATGAGCAGCAGCCGGTTAGTCCTGGCCGTCTCGTTGACCTGCAGCTCCATCCACCGATTGACCTGGTCCAGACGCCACGACGTGTCCTGGCTTGTTCGGGTAATGTTGAAGCTAGGCCCGAGCAGTTGCTCTGTCGTGTTGGAGATCTGCCAGGCGGCGACTACCTGCAGCACAGCCAGGATGAGACCCCCAAGCGTAAGTATGAGCATGGCAACCTCCGGGTTCCTATACCATTTGGGCGGCGGCGGCCGCTGGCCACCCTGCTGGTGGCCACCTTGCTGGTGGTGGCCACCTTGCTGGTGGTGGCCGCCTTGCTGGTGGGGACCTTGCTGGTGGGGGACACCTGGGTGGTGGTGGTCACCTTGGTGGTCGCCTTGGTGGTGGTTACCTTGGTTTGCTGTTGCGGCGGGGTCGAAGGTTGTCATCTCCGTATAACTAGCGTTCGAAGCCATGATAACTCCAAGACCATAAGTTGAGCACAGGCAGAACCTTTTCAGGTCGCAGCCGAGGGGGGTCCCAGAAGTTGGTGAAGGGCCGAATGTGCACCTCGAGCCATTTATGTTCATTCGTCTCCGACAGGAAGGGTGGGGATGATACGAGGAGGAGCGGCTACCGAGGCAGCAGGGGGCCAAGCCCCGTACCGTGCTACCATGGCTTCGAAGAGGCGACCAATCACGACTTCGGCTGCCGTTGGGCCAGTTTCCGCAATTCGTGATGCGAGGGGTTTACTAACCACTCTCGGCCTCAAGAGGGCTGTCCTCAGTGATAGTGGCGACTGTTCTGGCCCTTCTTAGCTAGCGCTTCGGGCTGTGTGGACACCGACACCAGTCGTCCCCCGAATCAAGCTAACCAGGCTATTGGTCCCGTACCCCCTCTATCTTGCGCGTGAGGCTGCAAAGAGTGATGCTTCGCCGCCGCCACATAAGTTAGCATGCTCCCAATTCGGGCGCCATTCTCGCGCGACAGCCGGCGTGGCGTAGCACAGCCCATCAAGCTCTGAGACAAGACGGACACCTGGTCACCCGAGACAGCATGACTTGGAGTCCGACCACCTGAATAAACGATAGCCGCAAGAAGCTTCGCTCTGTGGAGTGTTCAGTGACCGACGCCTCGCCAGCGCTCGCCGTGGTACAACACTAGGTAGGTAGGTACTCTAGAACTCTAGAACTATCATGCTCCGACTACGATGAGGATGCTTAAACAAATACTCTCCCTAGCCAAGTATAGAGCATACTGATTACTTCTATTCTACTTAAAGAGCTAGATTAGTAGATAAGTTAGATAATACCTAGTGAATACCTGCCTACCTAGTACTGACGTTTTTGGTGTTTTTTTTATCTGGTTTGATTTTTTTTCTTTTCACCTTTCTTTGGCTCTTCATGTTTAATCCTCTAGTCCGTGTAGCTAACTTCGCTTACTCTCTACTGGTATCTCTGTCCTGCTATTGTTTCGCAGTGAGGGCCACTACAGGTACCGATGGACGACGACGGTCCCTCAGCCACATAGAAGTCTTCAGAACACCCGCCCCTCCAAACTAGGCAAACGAACGGCTCAAGGTGGGGTTTTTTCCGGCTCCCACGCCCGTCTTTGGTAGCTGCGGCTGATAGAGACAAAGCCTTTGGGTTCTTGGACGTCGTAGGGCCGCTTGTACATGCCGCCGGCGTCGGCAGCATCGGGCCAAGAATAGCATGCGAAGGCTCCTGAACGCGGCCAGAAGAACCCGGAAAGTTGGGACGCTGGGGCTACGGCGACAGGCCGATTCAGGCTGAAGGGAGGGAAGAAACACCAGGAGACGGATCCAGGAACGCATAATATGGATAATCGGAGGCAGACATATGCCGCGTGCCAGTATCACGACCGGCCGACCGTGGTCCCCTCCGGCCTCCGAACAGCTGCGACGATGGCAGGCTTGGCCTCGTCGACAGGGTCGCTTTCCGCCGGCCTCGGATGCGGGAGACGGGGATCCGCCCGCGCAGGGGAGTCGGAGACGGCAGACGGCGCTCCAAGGTTGCGCGACGACGACCGAGGAGGATGACGAGCCTCGCGGGACGATGGCGTCGCCCTCGTGCTTCCTGGACCCCGGGGGCCGCTCAAGGTCCCGGATTCGCGGAAACAGACTTTCCGGGAATGGGCGAATTGCGGGACCGGTGGGTGGGCGGCCGGCGGGCACCTAGCCTTTCGAGGTTCCAGCGGAGAAGCCAACTGTCCCCGACGCCCCCCACTAACCGGCCTGCTGTCGCCTCTGCAAACATCCCCTGTCGTTTGGCGGCCGCGGCGGCGCCTCCGCCGCAAACCCCCCGGCTCGAGGCCGAACCTCCAGGGTTCTCCACCCCACCTCCAATCTTCGTCATGCAGGCCTCGAATCGACCCCGCCATCCGTCGTCCGCCAGGCCCCGTCAGCTACCGTACCCCGTGGATCTGGTCTCCCGTCCCTCTGGCGGGAGCAGCATGAAGCCGGACGGGAGCAGCGGACGCCTCGCGCAGGACGTGGGTTGCTGAATAGCCTGTATTCGTCGTCTGGGTATCGCCCGCCGCCTCGCCGCCGCCCGTCGGGATCCCAGCGAGCTCGGCTCTGCGTCCCGGGAAGCAGCTCCCGACCGGCCCTCCAGGGAGAGCCACCGCGTACTCCCCAGGCAGGGGGGTCGTCGAGGGCTCGGGCGACGTCGAACCAGCCCGAGCTCCCTTGGTCCGCTGATGGAGGGCGCACCGCGAGACGCGGACCGCCTCCAGCTCCAGCATATGTGGTGGAACAATTCAACCACGTAAATTCCCCGACGAGCCTCCTCGACGGGGAGTGGGTACTGTACCCTACAGTACAGACACAGCCAGCCGAGGAGGAGCTGGCGTCAGCAGCTTCACCGTTTCTACCACCGACCGGACCCGGAAGGGGGACGCTTCGCAGATCCCGGCCACTCAGGTCGTCCGATATCCCCAGGCAGCTTTATTGCAGCGCTGGGCCAGGGATCGCCGCTCCAGACGGCGGAATATTTTGGCTGAACCCCTTGGCGGTCTCTGGCATTGCGAATCTGATAGCGACCCCTGCCCGCTCCTGCAGCCGCGGGACGACCGGCCGACTTTGCTTCAACCACCTGTCATTCCTGTCCGACATCTCCTTCCTCCGTGCACCGGGAAGAACGACGCTGAGGGCCGAGGACGCCGTATTCCTGGACTGTCGCGTCGCCGCCGGCTCTCGGGATATCTGGTGGCGCCTCGTGTTATGCGCTGGTGCTGCAGTACCGTCCCGCGCCCGCGCTCTCGGAACCATCAGCTGCCCTTCGCCGACTCGTGCCGAGACACCGTCGACCCGCGTCCGAGGGCCGCCGAATACACGAC
>Ga0247771_1000513_pt1 | contig 12171 bp, 12 predicted proteins | sample UWRJL197509C6_FD_179948 | JGI IMG/M metagenome (GOLD analysis project Ga0247771, IMG submission 179948) | Plant litter microbial communities from Arlington Agricultural Research Station in Wisconsin, United States - UWRJ-L197-509C-6 | ecosystem: Environmental > Terrestrial > Plant litter >...
CGGCGCCGGGGCAACGATGATGCGAACAGTAACATCCACCATCGCCATCGTGGTCTGATAAATCTCGTCCGCTAATACCACCAAGGACCTGGCCCTCGCCTTGGATCTCAGAGGAACGGATCGAGGAGACGTCCGTTCGGCCACCTATCACTTTTCGGGACTCGATCAAAGCAGGAAGCTCGAGGTGATGGCTTCCAAGTCAGGCCGAAAGTGCGCCACGGCGGTCGCTAATCAAGCCACACGGCCCAAATTAGCACGCCGTTAGGCGACTGTGCTCGAGTCCAAGCCTGGCACTTGCAACGCGGTTGATCTCCCAACCGCCAATGAGACGCGCTCCTGGCCCCGGCACTGGATGAGGCTCCCCCGTAGTCAATTCATAACCCATCGACTCAGGTCACGAGGCCGGGCCTCTTTCGACGTGATTTGACGCGGAACGCTTTCGTTTGATTTACCCAAGACCCTTCTCTCGGTAACAGCCCTCACGTGCCGTCTCGGGCTGGCATGCACCGGCGGGCAAACAACTCCAAGGGACGCGTCGGCTCCACGCCGGGGCGAGCCCATGCTGGCGCGGGACTGGGAGGCAACTCGAGCCGGCTGCAACGATGGCCGCCTCAAAAACGGCCAAGAGGAAGAGAGGGGATCACAAGCCAGGCAATGCCGCGTCGGACAATCCGGCAGCAATGCGGTGGAAACGAGCAGGACCGCAGGACAGGGATGCCGTGAAGCATTCCTTGCTATCCCAATATTACCCAGAGCTTCGGACATTGCGGACGTACGTTCTGGCGAAGCTACCCTCATCGTCGAGGATCAGGCGCAAGAAAATCTCATCTCTTGGGTCGCCGCGGGACACGCCCCCCACGGAAGCCGAGGCCCGGCTCACTCGCTTGTTGGACACGACCCTGGTCGGGAGCCGCCGAGAAGGCCGAGGGAATGCTGGGACGGCGGAACTCGACGGCCGATGGGAGAAGTGGCTCACCTTCTCGCAGAAAGGGGACGAGTCCTATGTCACCCTCTCCAACGGCGTCCCGGGCGCGTACTGCGCCCAGTCCGACGTAGGTACTCTGCCCAGCAGCGCTCGGGATGATGCTTACCAGGGTGGGCAGCTGGTCGATTTTGTCATCTGGCTCCTCCATGAGCGGGAAAAGAAAGGCGGCGCCTGGCCAAAACATCTACTCTGCGATGGCTTTCGCAGGACTTTCGCGTCCAGGGCCCAAGGGGCAGCCCCGAAGTCAGCCAACACAATCCCGGGTATCTTCGTCTTCCATCCCAATCCGCTCGTAGAGACCCTGAAGGAGGCCCCATGGCCGCATCTGCTCGCCCTCCTTGGGAAGGCGGGCGAGAGAGTCATGATCGATCTCCTCACGGACGAGGCCATATTCATCCCTATCGAAGCTGGACGAGACAACTACTACCAGCTGAGCGGTATGTCGGGCTGTCGCTCGAAGGGACCAGCGCTGATCTGATTTCAACAGGGAAGCACGTGGCCGAGTTACAGCCCCTGCCGCCCGCCAGCTCCGAGGCACGACCTCCCGGTCAAGTGGCATCGAGCAGCACCAGGTCGCCCTCCGAGATCACCTTTGTGCGCACCCGAATGTTCTATGCGAGAGCTGCCCTCAACGCCCGCGGACGCGTCCACTTTGGCCTGAGGCATATTCGTACTGCTGCCCACTCTCCTTTCTCCTGCTTTGCTGACCGTGGCGGCCAGACGTCCTCAACCGGTTTCCGCACCGACCAGACACGCCCCTCGAAGAAGGCGGCGATCAGGCCGGTGCCAAGCCAAACAATACTGTTCACGTCATGATGTACATCTTTCCAAGACAGTTTGGCCTCCACAACGCTTTCACGTCGACTGTGGACAGGTCGAAAACGGCACAGAAGTTCCAGGACTACACCCTGCGAGAAGACGAGATCCTCCAAAATTCCAGACCCGAAGGAAGCGAGGGCAAGCGTGGGACAGCCGGCCTACCCAGACGGCTACGGGGCTTACCGAAAGACCTGGTGGAGAAACTCCAGATCCGTCATGGCCGGTGCTCGTATTCCCAGCTGCTCCAGCACTACTGCCCCGTAGGTATTCCATCCGCGCCGAGATGACGTTCGTCTTCTAATCTTTGCAAAGACTGGTACCCAAGCCCCCAGCACTGCCCATGCGGCGGTCAAAGGACGGCAGCCAAACTCGAAAAGCCAGGGCAGGTCGAGCAAAATCCGAAAGAAAGCAGAAACCCTAGATGCGGGCCCAGAGCCTCTGGTGTTCACCTCGTTGACCGACTTGGCCACTCCCATCGCCAGAGTGTCTGCATTCTGCCAAGCAGTGTTCAAGAAGGTCCTCCCCGACGAGTTCTGGGGAACAGGCGAGACGCAAATTCATAACCGAGACGTCTTTCTCAAAACCGTCCACCACTTCATCCGACTCCGCCGATTCGAACTGATGAATCTACACGAGATGTCCCAGGGTCTCAAGGTGCCACATACCCCTAGCCCCGGAGGTTGGCGGTTGCTAATTTGAAGCTGTCAAGATATCGGATATTGAGTGGCTCACGCCGCCTCGCCTTCGGGGGCAGAAGGCAAGCCAGACGGAGCAGCAGAAACGCAAGGAAATCTTCCTGGAATTCCTTTATTACCTGGTGGATTCAATACTGATCCCCCTGGTCCGGAGCAACTTCTATGTCACCGAGTCGAACACTCACAAAAACCGCCTCTTCTTCTTCCGCCACGACGTGTGGCGCTACGTCGCGGAGCCGGCGATGGCCAACCTCAAGACTAAGATGTTTGAGGAAGTCAAGCTAGAAGATGCCCTGCGCATCCTAACCTCCAGGGAGCTCGGGTTCAGCCAGCTACGGCTGCTTCCCAAAGCAGCGTCGATGAGGCCCATTATGAATCTACGAAGGCGTGCCGTCACAAGACGGGACAAGAAGCTTCTTGGCCCGAGCATCAATACGATCCTCGGTCCGCTCTATGCCGTCCTCAATCATGAAAAGGCAGGCTTTTCGTTGGCGCGACCGGAGGAACAGGATGCTAACGATAAGCAGATGGCCAACCCGGAGCGCTTCGGGTCGACCATGTTCTCCGTGGGCGACATGTACCAGCCCATAAAGGACTTCAAGCGGCGGGAGGCGCCGAAAGGAAAGACGTTCTACTTTGCCAAGGTCGACGTGCATGCCGCCTTCGACACGGTCCCGCAAGCGGCCATCTTGAGGCTGATGAACAAGATGCCGCTCCACCACCGGTACAGCATCCAGAAGCACTTCGAGATCCAACCCGACCAAAACGACATGACGAACGGCGCGCCCCAGGCGGGCAGCGGCAAGCCGTCGCGGCGATGGCGCTCCTCGGCTCAGGCGGCCGACCACGGCGGCGACTTTCCGCAGCGGGCAGAGCAGCAGCTCGCACCCAACAAGAGGAACACCGTCTTCGTCGAGAGCGTAGTCAAGAAGAGCTACGACACGCGCGGGCTGCTGGCCCTGCTGTCGTCGCACATAGAGCAGAACCTGGTCAAGATCGGCAAGAAGTACTTCCGCCAGAAGGACGGCATCCCGCAGGGGTCGGTCCTGTCGTCGCTGCTCTGCAACTACTTCTACGCCGACATGGAGCGCGAGCACCTGTCATTCCTGCGGAGCGCGGGCGACGGCGGCGGCGGCGACAGCCTCCTCCTCCGCCTCATCGACGACTTCCTCCTCATCACCACGGACCGCGCCAAGGCGGAGCGCTTCGTGCGCGTCATGCACGCCGGCTTGCCCGCGTACGGCGTGCGTGTCAGCCCGGCCAAGAGCCTCGTCAGCTTCGACCTGGCCGTCGACGGTGTGGCTGTGGCTCGCGCGGCGCCCGGCGCCGGCTTTCCTTACTGCGGCGCGCTGCTCGACACGCGCACCCTCGACATCACCAGGGACCGCGCCCGCGCCCGAGACCGAGACCTCGTCGCCGGCGACGCGCTGACGGTCGAGTTCGCTCGCGCCCCCGGCCTTGCCCTACGCCGCAAGGCTCTGCACGCCTTCCGCATCCAGTCGCACCTCATGTACTTTGACACGGCCCACAACACACTGCGTGCCGTCCTGCGCAACGTCCACAACGCGTTCGCCGAGACGGCCACCAAGATGTGGGCCTACGTGCGCTGCCTGCCCCGGGCCAAGCAGCCCCGGCCGCGGCTGCTCGTCGGTAGGTGTCTCGGGCCGAACATGCACCCGGCGGTTGATGCTGACGGGCTGAGTAGATACCATCAAGGAGGTCATCGACGTGGCGCATCTGCTTCTCACGAGCAAGTCCAGGGCCTTGAAGCACCCCGACTACAAGTGTGCCGTCAGCAAGGCGCAACTTGAATGGTGAGGACCCCGGTTGCGAGTTGACGTGGACCGTTTGCTGATACGCCGTGTGCAGGCTGGCCGTACACGCCTTCCGCCGCGTGTTGACGACCAAGCAATCTGGCTACAAGGAGGTCATCGGCTGGCTGGACGGGCAGGTCGAGGAGCTGCGCGCTCGCAAGGACCTGCGGCTGCCCAAGGATGCGTTGCGGGTTACGGCCGGCTAGCCTGAGGTCTTCCGGTCATATAGAGCGTTTATGATACTTGATACCCCTTGCAAATATGCGAGACGCCTTGGCAGAATAAAAGACACAGTTCTGCAGCTGTGATTGTAGCACGTGGAAAGTACAATGCTCTATGATGTACCCTGTCTTCCATGCTCCGAAGTGATATCGGGATGCCGCAATGCCAGCGGTCTATAGTCTACGTAACACCAAAAAGAATGCAAGCAAAGCCTCTGAAGACCCGCGCGTATTCAGATCGCCAGGCCCGTCTCCCACCAATGCTTCCCCCAGTGCCACTTGGGGAGCTGGTCGTGATCCCAGCGCCAGACGGCCCCGTCCCCCGGGCCGGCGAAGCCCAGCGCGCTCACGACGGACACGGGCACGGGCTCGAACAGCCAGATGGCGGCGCGGCTGAGGTCGTCGATGAACAGGCGCTGAGTCGCCAGCAGCCAGGCAGCAACGAAGGCCAAGTTGCCGGCGCGGCGGCAGACGCGGGGGAGGGCGTCGAGGCGGGCGCCGAGCGTGGCGCAGACGCGGGCCTGCAGGGCAACGCCGGCCAGCTGCGCGAGGAAGAAGAGCGGCGGCTGCCACCAAACGGTGGCGCGGGGCAGCGAGGAGACGCCGCCGGCAGCGTGCAGGAGGCCCGACTGCAGGAAGGCGGCGACGTAGGCGGCGCGGCGGGCGGCGGGGGAGCCGGGGGGGACGAGGCCGCGGCGGACGAGCCAGCGGGCGGGGGCGGCGAAGGCGAGGCGGAAGGACTGGTGCCACCAGCCGCCCCAGAAGCCGGCGAGGCCGCGGTCGGCGACGGCGGCCAAGGAGCCGAAGACGGAGGGGTAGTGCCAGAGGTCGGCGCGGGGGGCGGCGGCGGGCCGCGGGAGGAGGCGGCGGACGACCTGGTCGAGGGAGAGGAACATGTGCAGGGCGGCGACGATGCCGGCGAGGGCGGTGACGGCGCGGTAGGTCCAGAGGGCGGCCGGGGGGAGGCGTGCGAGCCGCGGGGGCAGGGGGTGTGTCGTCGGACCCAAGACGAAGTAGGGGTCCTGCCGCATGAGGGAGCCGCAGAGGTCGAGGACGAGGTAGCCGAGGGAGATGGAGAGGGCTCGCGCGCGGAGGAAGGCGCCGCGGCTGGCGTAGCGGCGGAAGCCGGAGCGGGAGACCTCGGGGATGGTGTCGAGGCGGACGAGCTCGGAGGAGAAGGGCTTCTCTGGCCGCTGGAAGGCGGGCAGCGAGGGGATGGCGAAGTTCCAACCTGGCGCAGCGTGTTAGTCGTGGTCAATCCTATCAAGGGGAAGAGAATATATACCTGAACCGCGCCAGGCCCAGCTGAGATCGAAAGCCCAGTCGAGACGGGTCAGCCAGGGAGCGTCAGCAGGGAAGGCCTGCCAGTAGTACTCGAATCCGTCCTCGAGGCTCCTGGCAACGCTGGCGTCAGGGGCGACGGCATTCTGAACTTGCACCCTCCGCTTTGGTTCTGAATCGGCGGGGGCCACGCTCGAGATATGACCGTTCGAACCGCCAGACGCGTGATCGGCAGCCTTGTGCCCAGGGCCGTCCGCATCCAAAGCCGGGACTCGACGCCTCCGCGCGACGCGTTCGGCCTCGAACTGCGGCCGCATCCACACCAGGACGGTGAGGGTCCACGAGATGCCCCAGGCCGCGCACAGACCCGTGGCGTAGGCGGTGGCCATGTTGGTGCTGGACGTGCTCCACAGCATCTCGAGGTTCAGGCCCACGACCGCCGCGGCGACGAGATAGCGCGCCTGGTACAGCCATGGCCGGCGCGTGTGCGGGATCGACAGGTACAGCGCGGGCAGGACGAGCGTCGGGATGAGGGACCACGGGACCAGGAACGGCCGGGCCTCGCCGGCGGTCACGGCCGCCTTGAAGGCCGTCCGGAGCTCTGCCCGCCGGAGAGCCGCGAGGCTGTGGTCGGCGTGCATGGCGCCTCCCGTCGTATAGCGGCCGGGGGGAAACTCGAGCGTTGTACGTTGTCAAGACGAAGTCGGACTATGGACGATAAGCCGTTTTAAAGGCCGACCGGAGATGGTGCCGCTCGGGTCATGTTGTACGCGCTCTCGCGTCACACTTCAAACTGCAGCGGTGAAGGGAAAGTCACGGGGCCGTCGCATCCGACCGGGGCCTGGTGAGCTCTCACCGGCGCAGAGGTGTCGGCCGCAAGAGCAGCAACAGAAATGACAGTCCTGACTGTCTCAGTGTAACGACCATGAAAATCCCAGTCCTCTGAGAAATTTGTGTTGACGTCAAAGCCGCCGCGTCGGGAGCGTGGGCGATCGGCGATTCCCGTCTTGGCGCATCTCCGCCGTTGTAGGGCTGAACAGGGGGGTTTACCTCGGCGCGGCTCAACAGCGGCACCTTTGGGACTTGAGGTGGTTTACTCTTGTAGCTATCTGTTCTCGAAAAGTATTCATCTTGAATCTTGCTTCGAGTGATTCTGCCTCTGTGGAGAGTGATAGCTACAACCCCTACGGGTGCACTACAACAGGGTCGCCTACCCCGATCGTCGGACACTGAGCCTCTATCGTAGGTGCGGGTTGCGGCTGCGGCTCATGGCCCATGTGTGTTCCAAAAAAGACCTTTCCGTCGAACCGTCTCGTTTTAGACAACGTCAAGAACGGCTCCTCGTTCTTCTCCGCCGTCTCCTGGTTGATGCACACCATGTGACACCGCCGACACGACCCTAGCATCTTGAAGCTTTGCTCCCCGATCTGCAGCCTCGACCACGTGTCCTCGAGGTAGGCGAGCGAGTCCGACTGCTGGCCCGTCGATTCGAGCACGACGTTGGCGCGGAATACCGACGCCGACACCTCCTTTCCGCCTCGTTTCCGGATCTCCCTGTTCAGCGCTCGCAGGCTCGCGTCGTTGACCACCAGAATCGGGCTCTCGTTTGATAAGAGTATCCGTCGATGCGCGTGCTCCGAATCCGAATCGGGAGGCGTGGGCGGCGCGGGAAACGAGCCGGGCATCTGCCTCGGGCCTTCGTGTTCGAGGCTCTGGTGCCTCTGCAGCTGCGCCTTGGAGTGTCTCATGCTCTTGCCCTGACCGCCAGGCGGGAACCGAGCCAGAACGCAGGGGACTCCCAGGATATCGGAGAAAAACGTGTTGACCTCCTTCGAGGTATACATTTGAGCCGATATCTCCTCGCCGCAGACGCGCGACGGTCGCGAACGCAGCGGCACACCCGGGTCAAACACGACGGGGTTGCCCGATAGGGGGACCAAGACTTCTCTTGGCAGATGCGCCGGGATCTCCCCTTGGTAGGATATCCGTAGACGGCCGATCGCAAAGTCCAACACTGGTCGAATCAGCGACATTTTCGGGTTCCGCTTCTGGTTCAAAGCCTGTCCGGAGCCGTAGTGAAGCAGACACCACTCCCTATCCCACGCCAGTCCTTCTTGCCGGACCTCCCAGCGCCGCTCGGACCCGACGGTGAAGCCCCCGCAACTCTTGATAGGGTAAACGGTGATGCTGGCGATGCGTACGCCGCCTGCTGGTGGCGATCTCGACACGACCCTCGGACTGGGCTCAACCTCTTGGTCGTCTCTGTAAAACTCGTCGACAAATGCTATGAACTTCTCAACGTCTGCGAGAGTGTTCATGGCACCGAGGCTGACCCGGATCACGCCCGTCGGCTTCCCAGCCATGACGTCGTTCTCGCTTCCGCAGCGGAAGCCCGAGGAGAAGTTCCGCTTCATCTCCCACGGCTCGAGGCCCAGGGCGGCGGCGATGCCTCCAGGGTTGCACACGCCACCGGTGCGGACGTGGAATTTCTTCAATGCAGCAAGCTTCTCGAACTCCGTGAGGCTGATCCAAGCACCATGGGCGTTGCGCAGGTTAAAAGCGATGACAGGGCCGTTCTCTGGAGACCCGTCTCTGGCCCCGGGCTGTCTTGAGTACACGCGGCACACTGGCGTGCCGTTTTCGTGTCTCAGGCCACAGAGACTTGCGTACAGGTGCCTGGCCAGGTACGACGTGTGAGCCGCGACGTCAGCCATGCTCCCGAAGAGCTGTGCATGGGAATCCAGAGCGGAATCCAACGCGATGATGCTGTGGATGGGAAGCGTGCCGTCCTCCAGGCGGTCATGAAGAGACTGGGCCTTCGGGGCGTGCCACTGCTCCTTGGTGCAGACCACCATGTCCACAGTGCCACCACCAAAGTACCTCCTGGCATCAAAGACGGGTTCGGCCGCCCTTCTGACGATTAAGCCGCCCAGGTCCGGAAAGCCGAATATTTTGTAGAAGCTCACAACGGTGAAGTCGGCCGCATCATCCGACCTGCCCAAGTCGAGGGGTGAGGTTGAAGCCAAAGCAGCGGCATCCAAGATGGTGTACAGTCTTGGGACTGTTGTTTCGGTTTGCTGCAGCTGACTGGACCAGGACAATGGGAAGCGCCGGCCGTCCATGTTTGACTGTGCGGGATACGCGAAAAGGACTGCCTGGCACTCTGCGGCCGATGAAGACGTGAGACGCTGTCCCGCCAGCCATCTGTCCACGGTAGAGGTGTTGACGCATTGGCTGTGGCGAGCCTCTTCTCTAACACCGATGAGGCTGGTATGAGAAGCTTCGTGGTACACATAGTCGAATCCTCCGGGCAGCGATCTAAAGGCGTCGGCCACGAGTTTGATCCCAGCGGTGGCATTGGCGACGAAGACGAGATCGAACTCGAGCGGATCGGCATTGAAAAACCGGAGCACCCGGAGGCGTATGTCTTCAATCCGGGAGGTTGAGAGTTGTGAAGACGGCGACGCAGAGTGTGGATTCCCCAGGAGGCTCGACGTCATGGCGCGGGCGAATGCCTCGACCGACGTCTTGCTGTACAGCGTGGTTCCGGCATGATCGAGATAGACGGCATCTTGGAAACCTTAGCTACATTGCAAGGGGCCCGGGCAGGATATCGATTATCTTACCCTTCAGCATGGGGAACTCGGCGTCACGGATGCTCTCGACGGCGGCATTGTAAGCGGCTCGGACATCATGAGAGCCCATCTCGGCCGCCTTCTACCGATGCCCTGGCCAGATCGCCCAAAGAGCTTCGTCCCCCGGAGCCTGACATTGGTCTCCGTATGGACTGAGGACGGGGAGACGAGCGCGTACCGAGGCTCACCGGGGTTCTTATCCCCTCAATGTGGCGCTGATAATGGTATTGAACGTCAGGGCCCGAGTCGGATCTCGGCCGCCTCCGAACCCAAACCGACGAATCCCGGCGGCAACCGAACCTTGTTGTGGCGTAACGGGCGCGGGCAGTTGTGGCTGGAATCGGGGTGGGGCGGGCGCACTTTAGTGGACGCGCCGTTACGCGCTGAACCGCGACCCGCGCAACGCGACCTCTGCACGTCCCCCATTCACGGTCAACCTATTTCTGTGACCGCCTCGCACTCTCCCGCTCAGTCAAGCTGAGAGTCGACACTGCCCACCTTTCCGATCACCAGGTATCATTCCATGCTTGGGCAACCACTGCAATTGGACCGCGGCTTCCTCTGCTCTTGAAATGGCGTCGACTGTGCTGGGCAAGAGGACGCGAAGCGCCAAGGAGTCGGGTAAGAAGCAGCCGCCTGCTGTTGTTCGTGGTGGAAGCGACTGACGGCGCCTTTCGCAGATCTCGGGCTCTCCTCGAAGCGCACGCGGCACCAGACGCGTAGCTTCGCTATCAATGACGAGAACGAGGCGCCTACCGAGGCTTCTGCGGACAATGATGCTTTCGAAGCCGGCTCCCATCCCGACTTCCTCGAGGAAGGCGCCCTCTCCCGGGCTCGCCCGGGAGCAGGCCACGTGGGCGCGTTCAAGAGATGTAAGGACCGACGAGCTTCGCCATGGACACCTGGGGCTGTGCTTACATGGACCGCAGCGACGTTGCCGTTGACGCCCTCCACACCGCGTTTTCGAGACGCGCTTTCCAAGACTCCGACGACTCCGCGCTTTCGGGTCATGTCGGCTGGGAAACTGTCTCAGCGACTGACGCCGCAGACGCCCTCGACCCCCAACTCGTGCCAGACAGTCTACCACCAGGCTCGTCAGCTATTTTCCCGGAGCACGGATCCTGGTCAGCTGATCGGACGGGGCGACGAGCGGGCGCGCCTTCAAGCCTTCCTCGGCCGCTGCGTCGATGCGAACCCCGGAGGCTGTCTCTACGTCAGCGGCCCACCAGGAACGGGGAAGAGCGCCATGGTACACGAGATCTCCCAGGCGATGGCCGCCGACCAAGCAGGCGTTCGCAGGGCATACATCAACTGCATGAGCATCAAGTCGTCGACCGATCTGTACACCACGCTCCTGGACCTTCTCGGGCTCGAGCCGGAGCTTTCGGAGAGCGATGCTGCGGCTGCCCTGCAGAAGGCGTTCGTGCCGAGGAGGAAAGGCGGGGATGCCTACGTGGTCGTTCTGGACGAAATCGACCACATCCTGACGCTGGACCTGGAGAGCCTCTACCGGATGTTCGAATGGTCGATGCAGAAGACGTCGCGGCTCGTCCTGGTGGGCATCGCAAACGCCCTGGACCTCACCGATCGGTTCCTCCCTCGGCTGAAGGCTCGCAACCTCAAACCGGAGCTGCTGCCGTTCCTCCCCTACACGGCACCTCAGATCAAGAACATCATCACGGAGCGGTTGAAGAGCCTGGTTCCTAAAGATTCGGCACCCAACTTCGTCCCCTTCTTCCATCCGGCGGCGATCGAGCTTTGCTCGCGGAAGGTTTCCAGCCAGACGGGAGACCTTCGGAAGGCGTTCGAGATCCTACGGCGGGCCATCGACCTGGTCGAGGCCGAGACACGGCAGAAGTGCGAGAACGAGGCAAAGGACGCCGTCTTGCAAATGACACCGTCGAAGAAACCTCTCGGCGAGAACCAAAACTTGGCATCGCCCTCGAAGCAGTCTTCCGGGAGGAGCGTCTCGGCGACCTACCTGGCCGCCCTGAAGGCCCTCACGGTGGAGAATGCTCCTCGCGTCAGCATCGGCCACCTCAACAAGGTCACGGCGGCGGCGTTCAGCAACGGGGCCAGCCAACGACTCAAAGCACTGAACCTGCAACAGAAGGCGGCGCTTTGCGCCTTGATGGTCCTGGAGAAGCGGAACCGGGCGGCAGCATCGGAGCCGGGCAGCGCGACGCCCTTCAAATCGCGCGTGACGGCCCCGACGGTCAAGACCATGTTCGACGCGTACTGTCTCCTCTGCACGCGAGACTCCCTGCTCCACCCCCTGTCGAGCTCCGAGTTCCGGGAGGTCGTCGGCAGCCTGGAGACGCTGTCGTTGGTTACTGCGGTTGACGGCAAGACGGGGTCTTTTGCCGTCCTGCAAACTCCGGCCAAGAGGGGTAGGAAGGCCACGTTTGGTGCCGGGGACGAGAGGCGGATTGCCAGCTGTGTTGGAGAGAAGGAGGTCGAACAGGGCGTGGAGGGGCTGGGGGCGGACATTCTGCGAAGCATCTTGAGCGGCGAGGCTTTGGATTGAGATGTGTAATAGAGGCGACATGCATGGCGTGGGGGCACTTGGCGTATCTTGCATTTGGCCGGCCTGGAGCATGGACCTGCATTGGGAGTTGCATTTAGGACAAAACCGAGGGGCTGGCTGGCTGCGATTGTGTTGACAAGAGCCGAAGAACTACCTAGGTAGCAATCAACTTGGAAATGTACAGTCAGACTGGA
>Ga0247771_1000514_pt1 | contig 12171 bp, 7 predicted proteins | sample UWRJL197509C6_FD_179948 | JGI IMG/M metagenome (GOLD analysis project Ga0247771, IMG submission 179948) | Plant litter microbial communities from Arlington Agricultural Research Station in Wisconsin, United States - UWRJ-L197-509C-6 | ecosystem: Environmental > Terrestrial > Plant litter >...
AACGACTTGGCGCTGAGGGCGCGCGCACCGGTAGCCTCAGTCTGGCACCCGTACCACCTCCACGCGCCAACCGTAGCGGGCTGCGAGGGACCGGTTGGCGTTGCGCTGGCGGACGTGCCCGACGTCGACGACACCGTGCTGCTCGTAGACGAGGCGTCGGAGCAGGACGTGCCGCCGGTGAATGGGATGCATGCGCCCGGCAACTCGCTGGCCGCCTTGAAAGCATCAACAACGACATCGGCGCCACTCCCGCTGCTGACATCCAGTCTTGCCGTGGAACTCTTGCCGCCGGGGATGTTGTAGGTACCCGAAAACAGCGTGTAGCCGCCGGCGCAGTTTCCCTTCGTCAGGGCAACCGAGGCGTTGTTCAAGGCTGGCGTCACCAGAGGGTCGGCTTGAGGTACGAGGAAAGAGAGGCCCAGGTTGACAGGCAGTGTCGCGCGGTCGTTGCGGACGGCGGCCGTGACGGTCAGCGCCCCAGTGGCCGTCAGCAGACAGCTCTGAGGTTTCTGCAGCATCACGGCGTCCGACACGGGGTAACCGGCACCGTTGTTGTCAAAGTTCTGCGAGCTGCCATCCTTCAAATTGACCCGGACGGTGAACGACGAGATGCCCGTCGTGGCGGCGACGGTAGCAGAGATCGGGAAGAACTGGACCAAGTCAGCGATGCCTAGGTAGCAAGGGGGCTGAAGGGTAAACACACGTCAAAACTGTCGTCGAAGCCCGTGGCAGTGCCTTGCGCCGTCGTAGCAGTGACGGCGCATGCTCCGCAGTTGTTACCCCCGTTTCGGTCTTTGTACGTGACTGTGATGCTCCCGATGGACGCGGAAGGAATGGTTGTTGTCCGAACCCTGATCAAGCCCGTGAACAGAAGAGAGCTGCCACTGCTCTGCAACGTAAGCTGGATGTTGACGGGCTTGACCGTGTACGGCGTGACCGGCAGCGCGCTCAGCGTAACCCCGGACGGGACCACGTCAATCATCTTTTGGAAGACGGCCTTGCAAACATTGCTAAACGATGTCGGGTCGGCCATGGCCTTCATGGTGACGTTCTTATCCGAGTTGAAGACCTTGAAGTCGGAGTGTTGGTTTAATGCCACGGACGGCCCGACAACCAACGGGTTGGTCGTAGTGTTACCCAGGTACTCGGTGACAACCTTGTTGTCAAAGGCGGCCACGGTGGAGTCCAGACCGACCTCGCCGTTTGCCGGCGCATTGGGGACCAGCGTGGGGAACTCTGTCTTGTGGACGCCGCCAAGGGTGTGTCCGCACGCCGTCACCTGGATCATCTCAGCCGCCGTGAAGCCCATCCGATCGAACTGGTTGGTGAAGATGCTGATGGCGTTTCCAGGTTGGGGAACGCCGGGGTCTCCGGCTTTGATCGCGTCTCTCCGCCCCGACCTCACCGGTATTACGGGCCCTCCGCATGATCTGACCGAAGCGTACACGCCAGCGGCGACGAGATCCGCCAGGCTCGTCTGCCGCGATATGTAGTTGCCCAAGAACTTGAGTGTCGTCCCCAGTCCGGGTCCGGTGTTTTCCGACGACTTCAACTCGAACTGTAATGAGGCGTCGAGGCCGCCCGTGCCGAAGTACACGTTCGCCGTTGCCATGTCGTGAAATCCCGTCCGCAGCCACTCGGCAGCATTTTGTCGCCCCGGCCCCGAGGCCTCGTTGGAACAGGGACTGATGGTCTCAGAAAACAAGCGCCCACGCGTGCCTTGAAGCTGAAACATTCTGCAAAGCGTGCTGGTCAGTCACGCGCCAAGGGGAGGCGAAGGGGGGGGGAGCGCTGTGTACATCTCCTCCAGATCGTCCGACGGACTGGGCCATGTCAAGTCGGCGGCAGCTCCCGCGCTCAGCGAGAGCAGGCCGCCGACGAGAGGCAGCGCGCTTTTCATCCTCCTGGTGAAGCGCAACCCCGGGTTTCTCCTCGCAACCGGACGATCAAGACATTAAGGACGGACAGATCTTAACAAAGATCGTAAACGAGTGGCTTGCCGGTTCGAAAAGGACTCGAACGGCCTTCAGTAGACACGCCACAAGGGCATAACAACGAGCGTGGAGGTCGGCGACAGCAGGAAGAAAGGAGAGAGATTGCCTCGGGGAGGACGCAAACCGTTGATAACATCGCGCTCGCCACAATCGAAAACCAAGCCAAGGACGAGGCTTGCGCAGCCGAGCAGGGCCGGACGTCTGGCCTCGACCGCGGTGTCCTGGGTAGTGCGGCAGTGGGGAAATTGGGTCGATGCGCTCAGGGGTGGTGGTGTGCGAGTTGGGCTCCGGAGGTCTGGTATTGGTCAGCCTCGGGCGCTATCGAGGCGAACTCCAGCGCTTTCCCAGCCGCAGCGCCCCCACTAATGCGGGACATGGGGGCATCAACCCGCTTTCGGAACCAGACACCAGAAGGACTCGCGCGGCTCTTAGGTCGAACTCGACTTGCCCCGATCGGCGTCATCGAGGACAATGGGGTTCTGTCTCATCCATTAGTCGGTAGCGCGAGACTCGGGGTGCGCGGACGTCCCCAGGCAGAGGTTGATGAATCTCGGCCGAGACCTACTCCGTACAAGTCGGCCTCGGAGAGAGAAGCTGGGAGACATCGAGTTCGACGAAACCGGGTTAGCGTGCCATGGCCTGCCACGGCTCCCCTGCCGGTCCCGGGTTGTCCGATCACCCTCTGGTTCCGCCCTTGAACAGTTCTGACGACTCGCCAGACCCTCGGCGGATGGCCTTGGGGACGCAATATGACGTCTGGCGCCTTTCGGGCAGACAGCGGAATGCGCGTCTTTCTCGGACTCCCAAGAAAGTTGAAATTGGACAGACGGTGGAGATGGGTGCGTTCCATGGTGTGGCTTGCCGCCAAATGCCACTATTGCAACGCCTCAGGGGTATTACTCCCCACGGAGTACGGGGCGCCGGTTGACCCTTCGGAGCTTCAAAGTCGGCTATGCGGCAACCTCATCCTCGCTGCGCCATTTAGCCGATCTCTTCTTTGAGGCTTGGGGCAAGTCTACTCGTTCGACCAAGTCGGACGCGTCGCCGTACAGGACGGACCGGCTGGAGCAAGTCCGGCCCCAGAGCCGGCCCGAAAGCCCACTCGCTCGCTTCGGCTGCCACCAAGCATCGGGGCGACTTTGGAGTTTCCGACGCAACCGCCAGACTTTGAACCGGGGCAAGACGACGCGAGTCCATCCAGCTCATTAGTCGGCAGTGATTTGAAGCCCGGATACGTCTCAGGTGTCCCGAATAACACTCGACGGTCGACGCCGCCTACCGTATCAATGCCGCAAAGGCTTCAGGCTTGTCGGCCCCAGCCTCATAATAGGACGGTCATCGAAGGAAGGCGCAACAGGACAGCCACGTATCCCGGGGCACCCGCCATCGATGAGACTAGCGCGGACTGAGTGTGATCGCCAATTTTTCGTGCAGGCACAGGTAGACGGGACTTCGCGATGGATCTAGGGTCTTTGGCTCGATCGGTGAGAGAATCGCGGAGGAAGAGACCTCCGGTGGGCCTCCGGCCTGATAAGTAGGCATGTCGTAACCTCGCCGGGCCCAGCCGTCTGCCCGCACCTTGGCGGCATGGGACCTAGGTGTAACTGTGTCTCGTCAAGTGGAGTGCCAACCCGGACCGGTGGGGTTACCTTCCCCACATCGGGGGTGAATGACAGCTCCCGTGCATGTACGCTGCAGTTGAGGGTCGGCTCGCCGTGAATAGGAGGTAGGTAGGTACTACCTAGGTAGGTAGGTAGAATGTAGGGTAGTATCATCCCTCTTTGCGCCGTGCTGCCCCTGACGTTGACGGAAGGTTGACCGCAGAGTCACTTGGATATCTCCAAAAACTCAAGCAACCCGGCGTCGTCCACGATATCATTCTTGGTTCGAAAGGCAGCCCGACATCAACTATGTCGTTGGACTCAAACAAGCACCAACAATCCTTTCTGCGACGCCCCGAATGTTGGTAGATGCAGGAACGGGATACACGGGAAGAACCGCACGAGAGTGACAACAGTCCAGCCGGTCGCTGCTCATCCATTCCCGAGCGACTCGCGGCGCTCTCATGTCGCCGCTCTCAACAACGCGGAGTACGGAGTAGGGCATCCTGCGCAAGGTGGGCTGCTTCCCTGCACCTCTTTGAATCTAGATTGTTCTAGGTCGTCTCACTTTGTACTAAGGTTCGTTTCCCGCCTCGTCGCCGGCCGCGGCGCCCACGAGGTCGCCTTCGACGTTGCCCCGAGAGGCTGGCGGCAATGCCTGATCGGAATCCGGTTGTCGGGTTCTTGGCGCGCCTATGTCACAATTCCATCATGTTGAAAGCAGAACTGACTCACTCAGACATAGCGCTTGGACGTCAAGTCCCGTAGCCTTGGCGCCATCTCGGGAGGCTTCTATTACCCTGCGTTCTGGACAAGTCACACACTCCTGAGTCCTGACTACCCGGTACCTTAGGTAAAGGGGGTTAGCGTGGACAGCTTCAAGCAGGACCGCCGGCCGGGGTACCGGGGTCTGAAAGTTAAACACGCTTAGACATTGCGTCGTCGCGGTTGGCAGGCATGTGAAGATCCACCAGGCCGCGCCGGGCCTTCCCACGTAGGTACCCCCTAGGTACCTCCCATAGCAACTGCGTCGCACTTAACAATGCGTCAGCAGCTAGATGATACTTGATATACCCTGAAGTTTTGGGCTCTCGCCGGGCCCAGGAGATCCAGGAATCAGCCCCGAAAGGCGGTCGGATGCCAGCCATGGACCCTTGGGAACGGGGGATGTGTTGTAACTCGCAAGAACCCCATTGCTCGAGGGGAAGTGCCTACCCACCCAGGTACCGCCTGGCTACTAGGCGGGAGCCAGGTATAAAGACACCACGCCCGGCTCAGCCACTCCCTGGGCCGTCGCCTCCCCAACTCCCAAGGCAGTCTAACCCTCCTCAACTTCCCGTCCCCTGGTACCGCTTCAGGGCCCCACTGGGGCTCCTCGGGCGCCGCGGCGGTGGGCTATCTTTCCATTGCTTCACCCATCGTGTCCTTGACAGTTCCGGGTTTCTCGTCTTCTGATGCGATTGGACACATCGTATCTCGCCCACGAGCCTAGGAGGTATGGACGCCGCCACCAGATCTCCTGTTTGCGGTGCTCAGGCTAACCGTGACCCCCAGAGCAGCGGTATATACTAAGAAGACTGCACCCGGCACGAACCCACCACACGTTTCTCGAACCACGAGTTGCCAGCACGGTGTGCGGCAAGAGTATGGAAGCCCAACCATCGCAGCCCCCTGCTGGTAGCTTGGGAGCCGATCATACAGCGCCCGGCGGCGGCGTCGAAGGTTCAGAGAAGAAGGATGCGGCGAAGAAGCCCCGAAATGCAGAGGCCTGCTTCGTATGCCATAGGCGCAAGGTTAAGTGCAGCGTCGACTTTGACAAATATCCTGTTGAAAAATGCAATAACTGCTACGCCCGCGGCGAGGACTGCCGACCGAATCCCGAAGCCAAGCGGAACAGGTAAGACACAGCCTACGGCATTGGACCTCCAGACGTACACAAGCTGAGTACAGAAGACGACCGAGTGCTCGAGGACGGCTGCAGAATTCGTGGCATGGGCAAGCGTTTTCGGGCGACGATATGCTCGCCAAATTTCCAACCGCGTTCGGGGTTCCATCGGCATCATCTGTCACGGAACGAGGGCGTACGGTCTCCAGAACCTCGGTTTCGACGCCTGCGACTCCTCACAGGCTGTCCACCGTGACCCCGAGCTCAGGGGTCATTCTTGCGGATCCGACGGTTGGCCCTCTGCGAGATTCGTACCCGAGCTATGCTTCGAACCCTCTACCGCACTTTATCAAACCGATGCCGACGGACCTCGCGCCCGAAGACATACAACTCCTACGGCATAAGAATGCCCTCAGACTTCCCTCACTCCCGGTGCAGGACGCACTCGTGACGGCCTTTGTCGACTTCGTCTACCCCCTTATGCCCGTTGTGGAACTGCCGGAGTTTCTCGGCACACTCTACCTCCACAAGTACCCGGGTGCCGTGAGCTTGCTCCTATACCAAGCGGTTCTCTTCTCCGCCATTCCCTTCCTGGAAATGTGCCACATCAAGGAGCTGGGCTTCGTGGATAGAAAGAGTGCCCACAAGGATTTCTTTCAGAGGACTAGAGTGAGGCTGCACCTCCTCCCTGTTTGGGTACGAGTTCGCTGATGATACTCCAGGTTCTGTACGATGTCGACTTCGAGCCGGACCCCCTCCCAAATATCCAGGCACTGTTGTTGATGTCGTGCTGGTACGAGAATCCGAATGCGATGGTATGGCCTCAAGGATTCTTGTTCCACCTCTTGGGCCGATCCTGGGGAGCCCCTCGATCCGGAAACAACCGCCCCCCTCCTTTCCAGCCCCTTCCGTAATACGCAAACCCCAGCCTAACGTGTTACAGAAAGGTCCACGTCACTGGTTGCGCCAGGCCATTGACCTGGTCGCCGACCATCCCGAAGTGGTCGGCCTCGGCCGCCATGCCCTAAAGCAACGGAAACTGGGAAAGAGACTGTTATGGGCTTGTCTAATAAGACGTAGCTTCCTCGGGCTCGCTCTACGGAGCGCCGTTCCCACCAGCATCGACAACCTCGCCGCCGTCTCGGCGCTTACAGAAGAAGACTTTGAGATGGTGAACGTCGGGGGCCATCTCAAGCAGAGGCTTCCCGGCTGTGGCCTCATTACAGACGTCGAGGGGCAGCGCCAACTCGCTTCCATCTGCGTCCAATTGACCAAACTAAGCCTCATCATCGGCCACATGGTCCAGGAACTGCGTCCCTTCCCACCCAAGCTGAAGGGCGGCCCGCACAGGGCAGAAACCGCAATGACGACCGCCGGGGAAAACGCAAGGGGCATGGGTGCGGACAAGATCGCGAACCTACATGCCGCATTCACCACGTGGAAAGACAAGCTTCCTCCTTCCTGCTGGACACAACCTTCGCGCCTCAATGGATCCATGGACAAGACGATATATGTTCAACAGTCTGTCCTTGACGTTCTCTTTCAGGCGGGCCTCGCCACGCTCCACGGGACGAACTCCAAATATCCGTTAGATCCGCAAGATTTGACTTTCGAGTCGGCACATGGGATTGCGGTGGTTGCTGGAGGTTTGCGCCGGAATGGCCTGGACAAGTACCTCCCACCCATCGGCGGGTTGACCTTCCTGCCGGCCATGGCAGTCTTCACGGAATCGGGCAAACATTCCCTGGACGAGGTAACCAGGAAGGCTGTCGCTGCGGCTGCGGAGGACTGTCATCAAGTCCTGAAGGGCCTTTGCGAGCGATACGCCAGCGAAGCAGAGGCTTTAAGCGGTGCTGCCGCCAAGCCACCCTGGGGGAGCCCTCAAGGCTCGACCTTCCACGGCCAGGGGGCTCACACCGGACCAAGAGGGCCTTTGGAGCGGCCTCATCTGCTGCCCGAGGTTGGGGAGCTGGACTCTGCGCTGGCTGACATAGGGCCGCTCAACCCAGGGCCTTTCAACGCGGTCGAGGGTCTGAATATGGCGGCGGCACCTCCGTTCTCTACTGTCAAGCCGGCCCAAGTCTTCTTGTACTCGTTGCCCCCCGAAGGCCCGAACCCGCACGTTACGGTGCAGTCGCCGCTGTCAAGAGCCTCCTCGATATACACGTTCGATTTTGTCAGCCTCGGCGACCCGAAGACCCCGATCGATTGGGACTCGGGCTTCTAACGCGTCATACAGCGGCCGAGTTGCGGCCTTCCTGGAGCGGGCGGTCTCCTAGTCCGCGACGACGGAGAGTTTGACGAGGTCCTCTTCTGTTTGCTTTGCTTTGGTGCTTTTTTGGGGACGAAAACACGAGGACACGACCCAGATACCAGTTTGGCTCTCTGCAACGGCTGTACATCCATACCCCGGAGCGCGGAGTACGCAGACAGCCACGAGTCGCCGTACGGATAGGGGAACTGAGTCGGACTTTGGATACCTTAGTGGTAACATATCTTTGCGACAGGATCCGGTCTCAGTGTTCTCTAGGTAACTATAAGGTAATCTGAGTTGTCTTCATCGGCAGGCCGCGATCAAGACGTAGGCCCTCAAAGCGAGACAGGCCGGGGAGGTAAAGTCGAGCCAGTCCAGACGGCGACCGACACTGTGTTCGCCGGAGCCACAATCGGTGCTTTGGTGGAACCGGCTCCTGCGGGCGGCAGCGAAAAGGTCGTGCACTGCAGACGGGCAGACGGCAGCTTGCCGCTGTCAGGTCAGAGCTGGGGCGTCCATCCCGTCCATGGAGAGCGGACCTGAGCTTTCAGGTTACGGAGGTAGGCGGGGAGCGAGAAAGCTCTAGGTTCTTGTCGACATGACCCGTTCGGCGATGGCTGGAGCAGAGAATGGAGCAGTCTTGACCCCTGTCGGACTGTCAGCCACGGTGGCTCGGGCTTCCCCCACTGGATCTGGGTCGCGTTGAGGGCGTTTCGCGGCGGCGCATAAAAGAAGTGGCACGCAATCAACAGGCAAATGAGATCGCGGCGAATCATTTTGCTCTCCGCACAGCTGCCCGACCGTCCACCGATCTGATGCATTCTCGTCCGCACGCCGTCATTTACCCCGTTTGACCGTGTTCCACGTTTCTTTGACTCCTTTCAACGTCTTCTTCAACTTGAGCTTCGCCTCCACCGTCGTCTGGCCTGGCTCCAGCTTCCGCTCGCGGTTTCTTTGTTTGACGCCGCCTCCACCGCGCATCGCCTGCCGCAGCTCCGCGACGCCAGCGCGCGGTGTGACGTCCGCCCGCCTCACGGTTGCCAATCCCGATCCCGCCGTCCTCTCCATTCCTCTGCGGGTAGCCGTCCGTTGCCGAAACCGGTTCCAGGGCGTCCCTGTCTGCCATATCGGGTGACGCGCCTTCCCGCGAGATCCCCCGTCGTCCAGCATCGTCCCGGGCAACGACAAAGAAGTACTAAGGCGCCGGAGTCGGGGTGGGGAGCCGTCGAGCCGTTTCCCCCCCAGGACATGAAGCCCGGCTTCAAACGACGCGTGACGACGCCCTCAACCTCAGCTATGGCCGCCGGCGAACGAACCCTCCTCCCGGCACTCTCGCTGCGCTCCTAAAAAGGACCGGCCATGCCCCGCGCGGCCTATCGCCCGCCGCGTCTACTAACCACCGCCAAACGCAGCCCTACTCCCAACGATGAGCGAAACCCCGCTCCTCCCCGTGCCGTCGGGGCACCTGCGCGCCTCGAGTCGCCAGTACCGCTCGGCGTCGGGCTCTCCCACGCGCCCACGGCCAACCGATGATCTTCTCGCCCACCTCTCCCCATCGACGGCCTTGCAGGCTCTGCGAACCCCCTCCGGCGCCCTCGAGCGCTGCTTGGACGCCGCCACGGCCTCGGAGCAGTCGTTTGCTATGCGGGCCGCCGTTGCCTCCAAGAACATACAAGACTGGCTGGACGAGCTGTCACGATGGCCCTGGCCCGCCGGCGACCACTCTGCCGGGTTTCAGCCGCCCTTGGCGAATCGAAGAAAGCTTTCGGAAGCCCACGGTGCCGCGGCGGGCGGACAGGCGTCGGAAGACGTCGATGACGAATCGTGGGTGGGCAGCATGCCGGCCGCCGACGTCGTGCGGTATGACGAACGCATCGACTCCATCCAGTCCGACATGGACGACCTCGACATGGAGGAGATCAAGACGCACGTGCTCCACCATCACATTCTCCCGCTCTCACGACCGGGCACGCCCATGTCTGATTCGAACCTCTCATCGGCGTCGTCGCTGACCTTCAACAAGATGGACGACCTCACCGCCATCGTCACATCCGTGGTCTTGCAGGCATTGCCCAACCTGTCCAAGCTCATCCGCCTCATGAATACCTGGAACGTGCGACTGGTGGTTCTCAAGAAGGTCCCCGCCTTGCTCACAAGCCTGGCGGATGCCGAGGTCGCCATCCGGGCGGGCTGGGATGCCGTACATGTCGGGGAGCAGGCTACCGAAAACGGGGCCCAGGGGGGCAGCGAAGTGCAGAAAAAGCCTTCAACTTTGACACGGAACGACTTCCACGTCATGAAGTTGATCGTGGAGAAGAAAATCGCCAAAGCCGCTCACATCGTGGATTTCATGCTGAACTCCCTGGATGGACGCGAGGAGACGATACCCGAGCACTGGATTGACCGCATGGACAACGTCGAAGAGGAGTACAGTCAATGGGTGGCTGCTTGCGAGCACAAGATACGGGAGGCCGAGTGGAGGAAGTTGAGGCAGGACAGACCGGTTCTGGCACCACCGACGCCGCAGCCTGACCAAGATACGGCTCGCGAGCGGTCTCCTGAACGAGAGGATGAAGCGGGAGACCTGCAAGCAGCGCAGGTCATCAACGGCACCGAGACTGAGGGACTCTCCAGCGAGATGGACAACGAGAATAAGCGGCAACAAAGTGGGGTTGACGGCTTCGTGAGGCCATCAGAGGAGGATCAACAGGCTGCATCAAGACCACGCCGTGCCGAAGCGCCCGTCGTTGTTATCACGGTTCAATCCGAAGACGAAACCCCCGCAGCACTGCGGCAAGGCGACGACGACCTTGAGGTACAACCCTCTTCGCCCTCCCGAGAGGAGAATGATCTTGATGAGCTCGAGGTTCTTGAGGTCGAGCCCCTCGACCAAGCACAGCCGGACGGGCCTAAAGATGTTGCAATTCTCGATGGCTTGGAAGACCCCGACTCGCAAGACGACTATCCGGCACCGGCAACACTCTACGCTCCGGTCGATTCGGGACTTCGCTCCAAAACTGACGAGGCCGACAACGGAAAGCTCGAATTCCCAACTCTAGGAGGTCCCATACACCTGGAGCCAGCGTCGATGACGGAATCGCCAGACGAATCTGCAGCGGATGATGAGCCGGACGAAGCGTCGCACAAGCCCTCCCTTCGCAGCCCCCTTGCCACCCCACGATCTCAGCCTTCGATCGCCTCGTTGCCCGATACCGAACGTGGGGAGAGCGTGGTCTCGACGGCTCCAACGATTACACCAGATGATGAGCAGGAGCCCCTGGAGTTTGACTCTCCCAGCGCTTTGCCGAGATACCAGGATAGCCCCGAACTCCCCCGCATGCGAGATATGGACGTGGATCCCATTGCGAGCGACGACCTCGGCTCCAGCCCTCCTAGCTCGCCCGCAAATCGCAGGCACAGCATTCGCTCCCTGGTACCTTTCAAGGACATGCCAACCGTGGCTGAGAATCCGGACGACGATGGCCAGCCGCCCAGGACACCCCTCGGGTCTTCCTTCGTCGAGGAAGCCGAGGCGCCCCGCGACGTTCGTAGCGCATCTCGCCTTAGCATCGGCAGCGAGGACGACCAGCTGCAGCAGCAGATCAGCGAGATTCTCGAGTCGATCCCGGCTAAGATCCACCTCTCCTCGCAGCCCTCGCCCATCAGCCACCTCAACCCGCCCGAGTTCCAGATGCCACAGCGGCAGAAGGCCAAGCCGGCCGACGCAACGGCCCGAAGCCACTCGAGTATGTCATCGCGGGCGGGCACGCCATCGTTCCTCCTTGCCCCCGCCTACGCTCGCAACCCGCGCCCTCGTCACCACGCGCAGCGTGCCAACCAGGAGATCAAGCTGTATCACCTATCGCGCTCGACGGGCGAGGCACCCATCAAACTCTTCATCCGCTTGGTGGGCGAGAACGGCGAACGCGTCATGGTGCGCGTGGGCGGCGGCTGGGCCGACCTGGGCGAGTACCTCAAGGAATACGCCAGCCACCACGGGAGGCGGTCCAAGAACGGCGCCAGCGACGCGGCGCGCATTGAGGTGCGCGACCTGCCCCCGCTCAGCAACGCGGTGGCGGCGGCCAAGATGGCCTCCAGCCCGCCCAGCCGCCCGGCCTCGGCGCTCGACTCGCCCATGACGCCGCTCAACGTGCGTAAGACGCGCAAGGGCCCCGGCATCGCGGGCATCGAGGAGGCCGCCGGCGCGGGCCCCACGTCGGCCCCCGGATCCGCAGCGGGCAAGGTCAACCCCAAGACGCCGCTCGCCAGTTCCGTGGTGGGCAAGCCGGACAACAACACGCCATCGTCGGGCGCATCGACGCGATCGAGGTCCAGCTCGCGGCTTAGCTGGAGCGAGGAGGAGAGCTCGCTCGGCATGTCGGGCCCGCGCACCAAGAACGTCGAGATGAGCGAGGAGAGCCGTGCGTGGGTGGAGAG
>Ga0247771_1000515_pt1 | contig 12166 bp, 9 predicted proteins | sample UWRJL197509C6_FD_179948 | JGI IMG/M metagenome (GOLD analysis project Ga0247771, IMG submission 179948) | Plant litter microbial communities from Arlington Agricultural Research Station in Wisconsin, United States - UWRJ-L197-509C-6 | ecosystem: Environmental > Terrestrial > Plant litter >...
CGCCCCGTCAAATACGGGCAAAACGACTCGGCCGTCACCCTCAGCAAGGTAGTATACGCAGACCGCATGCGCATCACCGGCGTTAGAGGTGTTGTCGTCGCTTCGGTCATCCTACACGCCGTCTGCGTCGCCCTGGTCCATCAGCTCCTCTTCGGCGTGCCGTATTACTTCTCCACAAAGCTCAATGACATCGACTTGTTTTTGTTAAACGTCATTACGGCAATTCCCGCGACTATTCTCTTATCAGTTGTCGGGAAGGTTATCCTTGATAGCATGTCCGGCGAAGACCCTGTCATCCGTGGCATCAAGACGCGCCAGCCGAGCTTCGACTTCGTGCTAGCCATGCGCGAACGCCAGGCCACGATCCCACAGGATCGCTCCTTTGCTCTCTACGGAATCCTCCAGAAATTAGGCGTATCCCTTTCGCAGCCCGACTACACGAATGACAAGACGGTCGTCTTCCGGGAGCTCTTTTGCAGCCTCGTCGCCTGGGACGTGTCACTGGTACGGCTCCTCGCCGACGCGGGCCGTCTGGGCGCGGACACACCTACTTGGGTGCCCGGCTTCAACAGCACAGGCGCCTGGGTGGACGGCAGCTACCTCAACGGGACCAACCCGGAGAGCGCAACACGGGGCTCTACACCTGCAGCCGCCTTCCCCGACGACGGCCGGACGCTTGTCGTTCAGGGCACCGTGATTGACACGGTGGCGTACCACACAAAGGAGATGAAGGAGCCGCTCGACGACAAGGATGCCTGCCTGTCGCACAACCTGACGGTCTTCATCGGGTGGCTCGCCATGGCGCGGAGGGATGTTATCCTCCCCGAAGGCTTCGGGACGCTCGCAGATGCTGTCTACTACGTCCTGGGCAGCCCCGGCGCCGATTTTAAGCGCTTGTACCAGCTCATCGGCCGAGTGACCGCCGGGAAAATCAGCGGGCTCGAGACGCCAGGGGCCGTCGAGCGCCTGCTTACCGATCTAAAGCTGCCTGAGCACAAAAATGCCCTCGTGGACTTCGAGTATTGCTGTTCGAAGTTGGCAAACAGGAGGATCCTGTTCATCTCGTCCAAGGGTTATCTCGGCTCGGGATCGGAGGGCATCGCCGTTGGGGACAGTGTGGCCCTTGTTGCCGGAGTTCCTCTCCCGCTAATCCTGCGGGCGGCTGGGGATGGCAAGATCGCGTCGACGGTGGTCGGACCCGCAATTGTGGCGGGCATCGCGAATGGGGAAGCATGGCGGCCCGAAGACTCGGCGGAGATGGTGCTGATATAAGGATGAAATCACCGTGTTTCTTGTGAGCAACTATCAGCTATGGTTTTTGGGCACCACTTGCACGTAATGGCCTCCAAGATAGAGGCCAGTAATCGCTTGAAAGAGACGGCCAACACGGTAGAGTAACTGTCTTGTGATGCTTTGTAAACGCAGCTAAGTCAACCCCAAATGGACCATGCCTTCCAGAACGTCAACAACTTGAAGCGAGGGGAGGAGATGCTGTTCTTCCATCGCACGAACAAGAATGGAAGACCAGCTCCCGTGTTCAGTATTTTGACCGTGTCTTACTGGACCCGCTTGACCTTGAACGGCAAGTATGCTCCATAGTGGTTGCCCGTCCACGTCATTGCAAACTCGTAAACGCCTCTATCTTCTGGCGTCGAGATTCTTACCGGTGTGCTCCGGTCTACCTTGATGAAACTGTCGTTCGTCCCGGCCGCTCTGTAAGACCGCACCAAGTCGGACAACTCTGGTTTGTCCTCCCAAGGCCTAACCGAGGCCGCTTTTTCGTCTAGCTGCATTGGCTTCCAGACCGCTGTTGGGATAACGGGAACAATGTCAACGACCTGCCCGGCCACAAGCCCGAAGCGGCCCGTGAAGACTTCCCAGGACACTACCTTCAAGGGAAAGGAGTCACCCTCTTGGCCAGGGGAGAGTTCCCCCGTCTGCAAGATCCACCCGTTCTTGAAGAAATCGTCGCGGGGCAGCTCAATCGGCGTGGTCGACCCGGGGTAGGTGATCTCGCCCCGGACAAGAGCATGCCCGAAGTCCTGAAAAAGGGTACGGAAACGCTTATCCTTATAGAAATAATTCCTAGACACCCACGATTCAGCCTCGCTCGGCCAGCGCTTTGTCCAGTCCGTGATGTTCTGCAGGCTCCAGCCGGCATGGCCGTAGGCGTAGTGCCAAAGGATCGAGGAGGCGGCGCGATTGTTATCCAGTGGGACGTTTAGCCGATAGTTCTGTAGGTAGCCCTCATCCTCGTAATGCTTCATCCCGGGTGCCAGCAGCTCCTTAGGCGCGGGCCAGGCAAGCTCGTCGAAGAAGCGTGCGGTGCTGAGCCACCACCACGCCGTGGTGAAATCGAAAAACTTTTCGCTAGAGTCCCTCATCTTGGGATGATGGTGCCATTGTACACATTGGTAAAGGCTGTTGACGACCTCCTTTTGAAGATACACCAGCGGCGCCGTGCTGTTTCGCGGGTAGGCGAAGCTGAGGTAGCAGGGCGAGCCGATGCCGCCGGGAAGCTGGTTCCAGCCGCGGGCGTCCTGGATCGAGGGCCGACGGTCCGCGGTCGTGACGTCGGAAAGCGTGGCGTGGATCTCGAGTGGTGCAGACGGCGTGCCTGCGTGCGTCCCGAAAAGCTCGAGGCCCTTCTTGATAGCGGATCGGACGGCGGAGAGAACATCGTCGCGACGAGGCTCTTGCTGCCACGACTCTTCCGTTTGGTACAGGTGCACCGTCGTCGAAGCGCTTTCGTGGGTGAAGCTCTCGTCCTTTGCGATCAGGCAAGAAGACCAGTTCGTACCGGGAGGCAGTTGCGGCGGCTGGGCTTCAGGAAACCCGAACCTGTCCAATGTAGGAGGCAGGTCTCTCCATACCGGGCATTTCCTAGCTTGTGCTGCTTGGTCGCAGAGTGACAAGGGGAGGAAAAAGAAAAGCCCAAAGATTCCCAGCAGGTAAAAACGCACTGAGATTGTGGTGTCCATGTTCTGAGAGTTCAAGGGCAACTGATCAGAAGCGAAGAGGTGCCCTTTGGCCCCCCAGTCGGTAGGAGCTGCGGCGGCCTACTTATCGGAAGCTCACATTCTATAAAGGTGTTTCCCACCATTAATCGGAAGCTTGCTTCCTATATAAAGGTGTTTCCTACCATTGATTCGTTCCCATCAGGCAATTTGGGCGGTGCAGCCTTATCCAGAGGCGCGACTGGCTGGCGCTTTCGGGTGTGGCGTTCGCGTAACACAGCAATTTCGAAGCAAGTTTACGGTATTGGGGCGCGGCAGCGTATTTTACACACACCACGGTTACGTTGTCCTCGAAGACTTGGAGATCCTACCTGGCCTGAATAGGCAAGTGAATTCTGGGTGGCTAGGTAAGTCCCTCATGGTTGGTTTCAGTTGCAGTTGTTCCGAAGCCATGCCTCGTTCAACTTAGGGGTGACCATCTGGGCAGGCGCAGCCAATGGCCGCCAAGAAATTGCTCTCACTCAGTGCCTCGGCTAATGAAAACCAAGGATGAGGCTACAGGGACGAGAACCTCGGCAAACGCAAAACGTCGGAGAGGGCCGCCGTGAGGGCAAAAGGAGGCGGCACATAAAAGACCGCCGAGTGCGAGAATCGAACTTGCCCCTCATCAGTGTCAGCTTGGGATGCGACTGCTACACCAACTCGGCCTTGTGCCTCATTGCTATGGGTAATATGTACGAGAAAGCCGCGTAGTCCAGCCCAAAAGCCACTGGGGCTTAACTTCTCCTGCTCCCGTTACAGCTTCAGGGTCGCGGGACCCTTACACATACCGGTAGCAGAGATATCCTCCTTGGATGTTCATGACATCCCTGATGGTGGCGTCGGGGATGATCCCCAACGAGCTCATGACATGGTTCAGCGTGGTGACGTTGCCGCCCTTGTCCCCCTTGGTCGGATCCGGCGTGATGGCGAGGAGGCCAGGGCCGGGCTTGCCCCACATCAGGCTCTCCTCCTCGATGCCGCCGGGGAACTCGAGGAAGCCGACGTCGGGTGTCTGGGCGTTGGGCCCGTTCATGTCGGCCAGGCGCCGGGGCAAGTCGCGGGCCTGCCAGTCCCAGTACATCTTGTCGACGAAGGCGTGGTGCATGAAGAAGAGCGGGTCGCCGGGCGACGTGATGCTGTTGCCGTCCATCATGGCCAGCGCGATGTGGCCGAAGAGGTGCGGCCCCATGTAGATGGCCAGCCAGGCACTGGCGTAGTCGGGCTTGCTCAGGGCGTCGTCCACGTACGACTGCCCCGTCAGCGGGCTGAACTCGTCGTTGATCTTGCGGTTGACGCAGCGCGGCTTGTTGGTGAAGCCGGGCCCGATGTTGACGGTGAGGCCGGCGAAGGGCCCGTTGGGCACGCAGTTGCCGTCGCCCTGGCCGTCGCCCCCGAAGCCGGTGACGGGGTCGAGCAGCGGGGAGGCGATGAAGTTGCCGGCGTCAAGGGCCTCGTTCCAGTAGGGCAGCCCGCCGTCGTAGCCGCACTCGGCCAGCAGGAACTCCTGCACGTGCAGGAAGTAGCGGTGGAAGGGCAGAAACGTGCCCGTGCTGTGGATCTGCAGCGCCTCGACCTGATGCAGCATCACCAGCTCGTCCCACCGCGTCTTGGCGCCGAGGGCCTTGAGCTTGGGCAGCTTTGCGGGGCGCGTCATGACGCATCGCTGCGCCTTCACGTATGCCTTCTGGTCGGCGCGGGCCATGTGGCGCCTGGTTGGGAAGGAGGTTAGCACGGCAGTGGGTACCTATGCCGTCGTGGCCAGGAAGCCAGCCGCGCCTGATCAAGGGACGGAGCGGAGGGTGGGAAAGTAGACATACCATTCTTGCCGCTTGGTCAAACCGCGACACGCCGGAGGAGGGGGCGGTCGGCCCGCTTCTCGCGTATCAGACCGGGGCAAGGCGACGGCGGACGGCACGCCGGCCAGGGCCAAGCCGAGAGCGGCCAGTTGAAGAAGTTTGCCCATGATGCAAGCAGAGGCAAAGACAAAGATATCGGAGTATCTAATACGTCTTGCGGATTACTTATCCTGCTCGAGTAGGTAGAAAAGGTCCGGATGGAGAGCCGGCCAGATGGCCTCGTATTTATGGCATGCTCCATACCCAAGGAACAGTCTCGGCAGACAACCCGACCCCTCAGCGTGACTAACTTGTTTTGGTCGTTCTTCTACTCTACTCCATGCCTCGTGGTACCTATACGCAGGGTCTCGAAGCTATGGATGACCTTGCAGCGGGAACCTCGCGCTAGACCGGGGTGCCGGTCGGGCTTCACGGACGCTTTGGGCGCCTCGCCCAGTGGTCGCTGTGAAAAGCGGGGGCATCAAGCCTCTCTTGCCACCCAGCCACCCGCCACCGTAGGATCATAGAAGGCCGTCTCGCTCATTCCGTCTTTTCTTGGTTGCATTCGATCCACTTCGAGTGCGACACGAGATTCACCACGGGATATTTGAACCAAGGGAAACTGACGAGTTGCATGCATGAATGCGGTAATACCTTACTCCGTACCGCCAAACAATTGGATCGGTGCCGCAGAAAGCGGGAGAATTTCCCCGGACCACATTTTTCGATTCTGGGGTCTCCGTGCGGTGGCGGCCGGGTCACTAAGGACGATAATCTCCGGGGCGAACCTGAAGGATGCCTCGATGCCTACCCTGCGGCACGACCTGTATTCGCTGAGTAAATCCGTAACACAAGAGCATCGGCTCCTGAAGCGGTCACCAGGATTATGCGCTAACCGTCCAGGAAGACCCTGGTTACAAGGCGCCTCGAAACGCGGTAACGTCGGAATAGCTGCTTCGTAACCTACCTATCTACTGTACCTAGCTAAGTTTAAGCTGATGGGAAGTTTCGAGTTTCGTACAACTACGTACAGGGCTGGTGGGACGAGGCCGAGGAGCTGCCTCTACCCTTATAGGAAGACCAAGCTCGGAGCCGACCATCCCGACACGCTGACGAGCATGTGCAACCTGCGGCGTTGTGCTAGGAGCAAGACAGGTTTGGCGAAGCCTAGTCTGGAGCTCAGCCAGTGCATGCTACAAGATCTGCCATAGGTCGTAGAGCAGGTATAGAGAGGCACTCACAGAGGTTTAGAGAAGACAGAGATTATAGGGATTGAGTGCTGAGAAACAGCCCGTTCAAGGTCAGTTCCATCTTTGCCCAGACCATTACCAACTACCCTACCCTAATACATTAGGCTAACAGCTTCCAGGTGCCTTCATCCACTATGCCCAGCACTGCCTAACGTGGTTGTACATCACCCTGCGCTGTCAATCACCGTTCGCTGTCAATCACCCTGCGCATGTTTATGCTTCAGACATGGGCATTCAGGAAACTGCAACTGGTGTATAGCGCCGGAGTTTTGGGGGGAAGGGGGTGGCCGGGATTGGCGTTAAGGCTGCAGACAGAATTTCGCCGGCAGCTTTAACATGTTAGAGCCGCAGCGCAATTCTATCTCAGCTCTACTAACAGTGCGTAGAGTCGTAACCGTGCAGGCATTGTCCCGAGCAAGGAGCGCACCGAGCACATGTCATGTTCTGCAAGCTTTTGGCAGCGGCCAGTTTAAAAATAGTCTGGTTGCGGGGGAAGGAGAACGAGATCGCGGGCATCGTCGAGTGTGCCAAAGCCTAGAGCAGACTAAAAGTACAAGGAAGGGCGTTAGAAGACAGGGACCAACTTACTAGGGTAAGTGGTTGTTGCATCAACATACCAGGGATGGTGGCTTTCAACAACGTGGTCGTCGCATCCGGATCGTTCAACCGGCCGGCTACAACGGACCTCGGGACCTGGAGCATGTCCAAGGTATGTAAGACAGCCAACCATTTCAGGCAACTCCACTCATGGAAAGGATAACCCCGGAAGTCGAGGGCTCCCGAATCATGACTTCCAAGCTTCTACCAGGGCTCGTGATTCCCTAGCGCTTCACGTGATGTAACACTTCATTCTACGCCCGGACTGGGCGGCCACTGCGGCTATGCCGCGATTGGATTCGGTGTGAACTTTGCGGCGGGGTAAGGCGTTGGGCAGCAAGGAGTCAGCCTGACCGACTCCAATGCATATACAAGTTTCCTCAACCTCGCCCCCGTTTCCCCAGTCTCGCATCTGCCCCTACCATCGCAACATCACCATTGCGGCATACAACATTTCTGTCAGGTCAACTCGGTCACTTCGACCGCACACCAACGGAATGAGCCTACAGTTCCAGTTCGACGTCATCAGTGCAGGGTCCCTCTCATATGCGCTTCTCTGCCGGTTTGTGAGGGCTTGCCTCCGCGATGACATTCAGCCACTGGCCATTAGCAGCCTCGAATCCTTCGGACAATGGATCTCCGCGGATTCAAAGAGGATCAGGCAAGGCGAGGCAGCACTGGATCCAGCCTCTGCCTCCAACATGCTCCAGTTCTCACGGATTTTCATCGGCACACGCTCTGATGGCGTCATGGGATTAGTCAAGAATAGCGTGCATTTGACCGCCGCTTTCCTCTTTGTGGCTGGGTGCGAGATTCTCGGCGCTCACAAGACGGCGGAGCTCATGTACGAGATGATGAAGCTTCATGGCAACGTTACTCGAGACGGGACGACAATAACTCAGATCACCCGGTTCGTGGAGATATCCAGGGGTTACAAGGACTACATCACTGGACCGACGCCAAGTCAGATCCACACCCAAATCGCCGAGGCATTTGCGACGCAGCCATCTCCGGGGTGGAGAAACGTTCCCGGACTCAACGACGAGCTGTCTACCCCTAAGCTGGCAGAACGCCTGTACTCGGTGTTGGAAGCCATGGCCGACAACGACCTGCAACATATAAGCCTTGAGGGATTCAAAGGGGGAATATTCTTGGCCACGCTGATGGTTTGGCTCAGGCCGAACGAGGTCGTGGTGCTTGCTTCCGATCAATTCACGATCTACCCGCCAATGCCGCCACTTGACCCCGAGACACAACACGTCGACCGTCTATCTGTCGTCATAGACCCCACCAATTCAGATGGCCTACGCAGTCCGTGGTCTCTGAAAAAGTGGACGACTGTATCTGGAGGCGGCCTGGCAGTAACTGTCGTTGATTTCCAATCTCCGCTGGAAAAATCGAAACAACTGTGCTCTCCATTGAGTTCAGCAATATGGCTCATCGACACACAGTTGCGGAGTTGCGAGGCGACTACGGCCATTGGCTATCTCGCCTCTGCTCTTGTCACTGTAGCGGCGGAAGTTGGACATGTCGGCAATTCGGACCAGTCGGCGATGAAGTCGGTCCCTTTACTTGACATCTGTTCCGATCAGTTTCTCAACCGCTATACCCAAGTTATGAGCAGCTTTGGCTGGCTTGATTTGGACCCCGGTCGCCAAAACGCGATGACCGCCGCGCTGGAAAAGCTTGGAAACTTCGCAGACGACCAGCAACACGGAAACAACGACATCGACTTTCTAGGAAACGCGATCTTTCATGCTTTGAAGGATTACAACCCCGAAAACGGTGATCTGTTCACCCTTAGCCGCGGTCTTTCAGATGACTTCCGGGATATCATTGAGTACTCGATTCATGTCGCCGCGGAGGCATTAGCTCTGAGCCTCTGTGAGGAAGTACCAAAGAGCGCTCGGTACCGGCCAATAGAGAAGAACGTTTTGAGGACAAACGCCCGGTTACTACGAGGTTTTCTGATCGGACCCTCCACCGATTATTGGCAGCTCAGGAAACACACTTTTCAATTCCTCCTCCCTGCTGGAGACAGTGTCAGTCCAGTCGACTTGGCAGTTGCGGATCAGGGATATGTGGCCTTCTCGACACTCTTGGAAGGACAAAGCAGCGCAATGGCCCAAAGACGGAAAGCAGGCACTCTATCACTCCGCCCGGGCTTGCTCAGCTTGCAAGGAGAAGACGGACGACCCATTGATGGGCAGTTCCAAAAAGTTACCGAACACGAACCCGCTGGCATACTGGCTGGAAGACCCGGCTTTGGGACGCAAAACCCTATCCAGCTGTTTAAGCCCGATGGAGAATTCACCTCCGTCGACGAGAGCCTTGCACGAAGCGGCACGAAATACTCCGTCGAACACCTTGTGGAATCGTCACAGCTGGACGGCGTGCTTCGCTTGGCAACTTTCATCAAAGTGCCTCCATCCCCAATTTCCCCATTTCAGATCGACACTCGGGTCCCAACATGCTGGCGAAGATCCATCGGCAATATCATCTTCGCCACCCATGTCGACAGTGACAATTCTCGCCCACGACAGCGTGAAGCGCTGGCCAAAAACTGGTGGTCGAACAGCAGGTTTAGGGACAGACTCCAATGGTGCCCAGTCGGCGAAGGTGTCGAGAATTCGATGAGGTATATCACACGAACCGCGGGGGACTATTTCCTTCAGTTTTTCGAATCTGGAAGTATCGCGGCCGATACTTCGCCCGAGTGTCACTTCTTCATTCGCCATGAACCGGTTTCCTTGATGCACTGCTTGAAGGAGGCTATGGAGGTTTGCGCGAATGACGAGCCTTGGGTTATTATTTCATAGACGAGAGTCATAGACGAGAGTAACATTCGTAGAACCGACCTAGGCAAGTAGCAGATCACTCTACTTTACATTGACGCAGGTTCCGAGCGAATTGCAGGTTGCGATGCCCATTCATCTGCAAGACGGCAGTAAACCCAATGGCTGAAACCCCCAAGTACTACGGTCGCTTTGAACGTGGAACTCTTCAAGTTCGTCCACTACCGGCCCTCTTGGACCGTGTTGGGGAAAGCTCCGAGACCTGAACTCGCAAGCCTCGGAAGCTGGAGGCAACAAAAGGAGACTGAGGAGTGAACAGCCAGGCAAGGGGACGGGAAAATCCAAGCTAATAGGCGGGTGTTCCCCGGGTCATCCGTCTTTCTCCATCAAGGTAGCATTATCTCCTGTCCCATAGGTGGCACGGTGAATAATTACCTCGGCAGTGCTGCGACTCGAGTCGGCGCGCGCACACGTCGACACGCGAGTCACATTTTTCTGGTGCGATGCGTATCACGGGTTCAGCTACCCAGCGGATGTTGTCGAGAAGTCGGATTCATTCGTCTATGTCTCGACAGTCTCGCACGCCTACGGACCTTTGATCTAGCCCGTCATCGCCGTAGTTTCCTAGCAGCCGCTTTAGTCACAAACAGGGGTTGCCACACAGGTCGATGCCTCTAACGTCGCGCGGACGATGCCGGGGCGCCAGGTCCACTATCTCCATGGCATGTGCGGGCGTGTTGCGGCGGTCGATGGAGAGAAGGAGAATGGTGGAAATGGTGCGCTTCCCACCCGCGGCGCCGACGGAGAAGTGGCGGATGAAGTCCAGGACGGTGGTGGGTGACGTAGGCGTACTTGGGACATGCTTTCCGAGAGACGCTCCCTTGGCGTAGTTCAGAGCTCGAGGTAGCGCACCCCATCGTCCTGGAAGTCGTAGAGGATCTGGAAGGTGGTGTGATTGACCGCATCGAGGGTACTGCAGAGTTCGTAGATGTAGCTGTCGATGAGTAGGAAGAAGCTGTCCGGCTGAGAGTCAATGATTGCTCTTATCCGAATGGGCATCAGGAGCTCTGCGAAAAATTTCGTGAAGACGTTGCATTCAGCAATCTCGGCTGGCAAGGCAGTCAACGGGTCCTCCAGAAAGAGACTCGGCCGGCGGCACGCCGTTTGAGCCAGATCTCGTGCAGCGTTGTCACGTTGATGCTCCCCGAGAGATGAGCACGAAGCTTCGGATTGGGAGTCAGTGCAGATTCTCGCCACACTCGTCACACACCGACGACTCGCAGATACAGTACCTCGGCTTTGGGAAGCCATCCGGCGGAAGCTGCGTTAGCCGGCAGGTGAGCCATGGTCTCAGCCCGTAGCAACAACAGGTCTGCCGCAAAAGAGAAGCGCCCGCATGATACAGCTTTCAGCTTTGGCTGCATTGGGACATTGTGCAGCTCATTGGCACTAGCCCACACTAGCTCCAGCACCCCTCTCCAACGGAGCAGCCAGAGACAATCCGAGACGCCAATGCCACCAACGGCCACTTGGGCCTAGAACTTAGCCCCTCGCACAACGTGGATGCGCCATGTGCCATCAATCTGCAGCCCTGAGCTTGATTCGAGCATGCAGAGCTCGAGCGTCCCAGGCATCTCGGCCGGCAATTGGATGGCATCTCCGGAGGTATGGTCGCCCGACGACGCCACTCCTGAAGGCAAGTTCCGTCGAGCCCAGACCGTTTGATGCCCGAGAAAAGATAAAAGGTGGCTTCCTGCTTGGCGCGGGCTGGTTAAACCGTCTTGGCCGGCATGGAGGCTCTGCTATACACCGGCGAACTTGAACTGTAGCCACGCGCGCATCGCGCGACAGTATCTCTGTGCGGACGCCAGGCTTGCAACATCCGTTCTCACGGTCAAGACAGGCCCCGGTCCCAATTCTGCCGACGTAGCCAGATTCCGGCGTCTCCATGGTCAAACAAACCCCCATCCGGGTCGCGCAGACGACAACGACGCTGGACACGCAGGCCGACACGGAGCCGGAGATGGACCCCAAGAAGGCGCGCGGCGCGCGACTCGTCAAGATCTTGCGCGTGACGCAGAGCTCCCTCGCGGCAGTGCTTTCCCTTGCCATCGCCGCCTTCCAGCTCCGCGTCTACGTCACCTACCAGAACACGCGCCAGCAGGGCGACACCTGGCCTAACGTCCCGAATGTCATGCCGACGATTCTCCTCTTTACCGTCGCGCTAGTGGCACTGATCTTTGATGGATGCAGTAAGTTCTCTTCCTCTCTTCCTGCCGCTTTCTACCCCAGGGCGGGCTCAGCGGGCTGCCGTTGAAGGCGCCGCGTCCCGGTTCCGTCAACTCGTTGCCCCTTTCACCACCCGGGCGCCAAGCATCTCATCACTGACGTCGTTCTCCTCAGTGCTTGTCGCGTACATGTGGCCCTCGAGCAAGTTCGCCAGGAGTGCCGTCACCATCGGCGGCGCCGCGCAGGTCATCGTCAGCTCGACAAAGACGGTCAGCTTCGCCATCTCGGCCGTCGTGTCCAGGACGAGCTATGACTTTGGAAACGCGAGCGGAACGACTCCCGATCTGTGGAGCTACACTTGCACGGATCAGGCGGCGACGATCGCTATGATCCAAGCCGAGTCGAACTGCAATACACAGGTGCGTCCACGGCGCACCGTTCAGCTCGCTGTGCAAACAGGT
>Ga0247771_1000516_pt1 | contig 12152 bp, 5 predicted proteins | sample UWRJL197509C6_FD_179948 | JGI IMG/M metagenome (GOLD analysis project Ga0247771, IMG submission 179948) | Plant litter microbial communities from Arlington Agricultural Research Station in Wisconsin, United States - UWRJ-L197-509C-6 | ecosystem: Environmental > Terrestrial > Plant litter >...
TGATCACTTGACGGCGTGACGACTCCAGGAGCGCTTTGGGCCTAGAGGAACAGGGGTTCCCTCCCGCTACGGTTACGGTGACGGCAACACACGCGATCGGCCTCGCCAGCATCCTCCCGCCCTCCTCCATCCGGCCGCTATCCGTCGTCCCATTTTCGTTTCCGCACGGGAAAGCCGGTACTCGAGACTCTTTTGCATGAAGGCCCTCATTTAGATACTTCACCTTGTGCTCCATCGCCGACCTCCCTCTTGTTTTGCGCCGGTGGCAAGACAAATTTTCCACGCCCACGCTTTATTCGACGAAACCCGGCCATACCGCCTCTTTCCCCCCTTTCCCTCCTGTCTCCGCCGTCACTGGGGTGTTGCGTCCTCGTGCGTGATAGGCAGGCCGGCCAGTTGACTGCAGCGACGTCCACAGGAGGTGTGCCACACGCTGCCTCCTTTTCGCCAATCCGGTCTTACACTCTCCTCTTTGCCAGATCCGCGTGGGCCATTGGTTCCGGCGGACGCAGCCGTCCTCGGCGGAAAAGGAGAAGAATTCACACCGACGACGAGATAACAGAACGCAGGATCCGCCGAGCCGCAAGACCGACAAGGCACCTTACCGTCTCGACACGCTCGCCGACACCTTCGAACCGGCAAAACCGCACAACGCAGAGAAACTCGACGGACTCGAGCGCCTCGACACCGCCTCTCTCTCCCCCGTACCGCTCATTTCAGTTCTCGTCCGCCAGCCACTTCCCCGACCAGCAGCGTCCATGAGTTTGACAGCCGCGACCACGTCCGCCGTCCGCTTGCAACAAAGACAGCATGGCCGCCGCCGAAGTTATTGCTACCCGCCTCGAAAGCTGGGTCGCAAACGCGATCCGGCCTGGGACGACGGAGATTGGGTCGGGTGAGACCCCAACGGCGCCGGTGCCCTGGAGCCACCAAGATGTGCGCCTGAGGCTGCGCTACATCTCCAGGGCCTGGATTGCCTTTCGAATTGCACATGTAAGTGGACTACCTAATCGCCGGGCCGCCGTCCGGCATCGATGGCTTCGGGGAGCCTTTGCGGGTGGTCCGTGATCAGGCGGCGCGGAGGACATCAGCCCCGGCCCCGCCAAAGCTCTTCCGAACCCTGCCCGCCGTCTCCCAGCCCCAGCCCGTCCCTCGTCCCGATCTGACCGCTTTTCCCCAGGACACGCCTAGTCGCGAGAGACAACCCTCCCGGCCGGCCGACCGCCCGCTCGTCGTCCCGAGTCTCGAACCGAAATGGGCACGAGCTCTACCGCCCGAGTCCCGCCAACCGTCCGAATCGCCAGAGGCCGTGCTCCGCGATCATTGTCCCACCGACACCCGAGCCCACTCGCGCTGCGCGTCGCAGCCCGGCGCGTGCGACGCCCCGATCACGAGTTCGGGAGGCTCCGAGAGGAGGAGCGACGGGGGTGGCCTGCTCTCTGATCCGAGCATGGACTTCCTGATTGATTTCTCTTCCGGCGACGGCTTCGTAACGGCGGCGAACAACAAGAAGGCGAAGAAGGCGGCGAAGGTCGCCGCGCAGGCGCGATGGGCCGACGACGACGACGACGACGGCGCCAAGAAGGACGGCGAGGAGGGGGGGGGCGACGGGAACAAGAAGGGCGATGCTGGCGGCGGTGACGCCGGCGGGAACGGCGGCGACGGCGGCGACGACAAGAAGAAGGACGACGACGCCAACCCCGACGACGAGTGGGGCGACTTCACCGCCGTTGGCACCAAGAAGAAGAAGGGCAAGAAGGGCGCTGCCGTCGAAGAGAAGAAGCCCGACGACAAGAAGGACTCGTTCCTGCCGGCGAATGGCGATTTCGACGCCTTTCACGAGATCAAACTCAACGACACGGGCCCCTCGCTGGACCTCAATTTCGGCTCGAGCAACACGTCCAAAACAACGACGTCCTTTGGCGCGTGGGGCACATCGTGGAATACGGGGTCCACCTGGGACTTCTCGGGCAAGGACGCCAAGGCCGACGCCAAGAAGGAAGAGCCGGTCGACGTCAACCCCTGGAGCATCAACCGCCCCAAGCCCAAGAAGAAGAACAAGACCACCTTCTCCTTCGGTGCCTTCGACGAGGCCGAGGAGAACGAAGAGCCGGCGGCGACCGAAGAGAAGGGCGAGGACAAGAACGACGAAGATGCCGGTTTTTCCTTCGCCGTCGTCGGCAAGAAGGACAAGAAGAAGAAGAAGAATTCCCTCTGGGACGACCTGGAGCAGGAAGAGGAGAAAAAGGACGACAAGAAGGCGCTCCCCGCCGACAGCCAGGATGTCGCCGACGATCCATGGAACACGTGGGGAACGGTCGGCAAGAAGAAGAAGGGCAAGGCCGCCGAGCCCGAGGTCAAACCCGAGCCGGAGAAGCCCGCGGACCCGGCGCCGGCCGACGACGACTGGTCCACGCCCGTGTCCAAGAAGGACAAGAAGAAGAAGAAGGGCGCCGTCGACGAGGTGAAAGAGGAGGAACCGCCCCCCAAGACCGCCGATCCGGAGCCCGTAGACGACTTCTGGGGCACTTCGGCCAAGAAAGCCAAGAAGAAGGGCAAAACCTCCATTTGGGACGACCCGCCCAAGGACGAGCCGGAGGCAAAGGAAGCGGAGCCGGAGCCGGAGAAGAAGGACGACGACGACGCCTGGGACCCCTGGGGCACCGGCAAGAAGAACAAGAAGAAGAAGGCCGTCGAGGAGCCCAAGGTCGAACCTGTCAAGGAACCGGAGCCGGAACCCCCTGCCGACGATCCCTGGAGCTGGTCCACAAGCACGAAGAAGGACAAGAAGAAAGGTAAGAAGACCGCCAACGAGGAGCCCAAGGACCCCGAACCCGCGGTCCCGGACCCGCCCAAGGAAGCCGACCCAGAACCGGAGAAGAAGGACGAGGACGACTGGTGGGCCTCCGTAACCGCCAAGAAGGACAAGAAGAAGAAGAAGGGCGCGGCCGAGCCAGAACCCCCTGCCGCCGAGGACAAGTCGGCGACCCCCGTCGTCGACGACGACTTTGGCGTCTTTGGGACGAAAAAGGACCGCAAGAAGAAGAAGACGGGTCTTATCGAGGAGGTGACCGAGGCCCCGGCGGAGGAAGAGAAAGAGAAGGATAACGCGGAGGACAAGACGGACGACTTTGATTTCGGCTGGGCCACATCGACGGCCAAGAAGGACAAGAAGAAGAAGGGCAAGGTTGCTGCCGAGCCCGAGCCCGAGCCCGAGAAGAAGAACGCCGCGGACGACATGTTTCCCTCGTTCATCGGCTTGAAGAAGGACAAGGCCGCCAAAGACGCCGAGTCCGATAAGAAGTCGGAGCCCGAGAAGAAGGACGACAAGGCCGACGACGAATGGCTCGGATGGGGCGCCGCTACTAAGAAAGGCAAGAAGAAAGGCAAGACCGTCGAGCCCGACCCGCCCAAGGAGCCCGAACCGGAACCGGAGAAGGAACCGGAGAAGGACGACAAGGCCGACGATGGTTTCCTCGGCTGGGGCACCACCAAGAAGAGCAAGAAGAAGGGCAAAACCGTCGAGCCCGACCCCCCGAAAGAGCCCGAGCCCGAGCCCGAGCCGAAGAAGGAGGACGACGCCTGGGACACGTGGGGAACGGGCAAGAAGAATAAGAAGAAGGGCAAAACCGTCGAGTCCGACCCTCCCAAGGAACCGGAGCCCGAGCCGGAACCGGAGCCGAAGAAAGAGGACGACGCTTGGGACACATGGGGGACAGCAAAGAAGAGCAAGAAGAAGGGCAAAACCGTCGAGCCCGAACCTCCCAAGGAACCGGAGCCCGAGCCGGAACCGGAGCCGAAGAAAGAGGATGACGCCTGGGACACGTGGGGAACGGGCAAGAAGAACAAGAAGAAGGGCAAAACCGTCGAGCCCGATCCCCCGAAAGAGCCCGAGCCCGAGCCCGAGCCGGAGAAGAAGGCGGACGACGTTTTGGACGTGTGGGCACGACCAAGAAGACCAAGAAGAAGGGCAAGATCCTCGAGCCCGACCCTCCCAAAGAGCCCGACCCCGAGCCCGAACCTGAGAAGGAGGCCGACACCTGGGACGTATGGGGCACGGGCAAGAAGGCCAAGAAGAAGACCAAGGCGTTCGACTCCGAGCCGGCAAAGGAACCCGAACCGGAGCCGTCCAAGGACAAGGCCGACGACAAGGACTGGGGTTTCAGCTGGGAGGCTACCTCGAAAAAGGACAAGAAGACCGGGAAGAAGGGCAAGACGACCGATCCCGATCCTCCGAAGGACCCGGAACCGGAGCCCAAGCCGGAGCCCGAAAAAGACGACGACCTCTGGTCCTTCTCCACTTCGAAGGACAAGAAGAAGAAGAAGGGGAAGGAGGAGCCGGAGCCGGAAGCGAAGAAGGAACCCGAACCGGAGCCGGACAAGAAGGAGGACGACGACATCTGGGGGTTTGCCTCGTCTAAGAAAGACAAGAAGAAAAAGGGCAAATTGACCACCGCTGAGCCCGATCCTGCGCCCGTAGCCGAGCCCGAGAAGAAGGACGAGGACGATTTCTGGGACTCCTTCACCACAAAGAAGGACAAGAAAAAGGCCAAGGACGACCCCGAACCCGAGGCGAAAAAGGAAGAACCCGCCGCGGAGAAGGACGACATCTGGGGCGTCGCCACTTCGAAGAAGGACAAGAAGAAGAAGGGCAAGGCCGCCGCCGTCGAGCCCGATCCCCCCAAGGAGAAGGAGAAGGAACCCGAGCCCGAGCCGGAAAAGAAGGAAGAGGAGGATGACTTCTGGTCGAGCATTGCCAGCAAGAAGGACAAGAAAAAGAAGGGCAAAGCGGCGGACCCGGACCCGGAACCCGAGCCCGCCAAGGAGGAGCCCAAGCCCGCCGACCCCGAGCCCTTGGACGACTTCTGGTCCAGCGCCAAGAAGGACAAGAAGAAGAAGAAGGGAGTGGTCGAGGAGGTCAAAGAAGAGCCCGCCGCCGCTCCCGCTGAAGACAGTTGGGATATCTGGGGAACCGGGAAGAAGGACAAGAAGAAGAAAGGCAAAGACGACACTTCCACCAACGGGGACGCCAACGTTCCGGCCAAGGCGGCCGACAAGGGCGCCGACGACGACTGGTTGGACTGGGGCACCGCCAAGAAGAAGGGCAAGAAGGCCGACGCCCCGACGGAGACTAACAAGGCCGTCGAGTCCAAGCCGGACCCCAAGACGGCCGACAAGGACGCCGACGGCGAGGACGACTTCTGGAGCACCTTCGGCTCCAACAACAAAAAGGACAAGAAGAAGAACGGGGCGGCCGAAAAGTCGCTCAAGCCCGACGCGATCGAGGAGCCGACCAACGACGACATCTGGGGCCTCGTGCCGTCGTCGTCCAAGAAGAAGACGGGCAAGGCCGTCGCCGTCGAGGTCAAGGATTCGACACTCAAGTCCGTGAAGCCGGATGTGGTCGAGGAGAAGGCCGACGACGACGACGACTGGGCCTGGACATCATCGTCCAAGAAGAAGAAGGCGAAGGGCGCCGCCGATGACCCTCCCCCCCGGGTTCCCACGCCGCCGTCCCTGGACCTCTCGGACACCGAAGCCGACTCCGACAAGGAACCGTCCACCTCTCAGGCGCTCGTCAAGGTCAAGTCCGCCAAGGACAAAGACAAGGACAAGGACAAGGCCAAGGAGAAGGAGAAGGACAAGAAGAAGAAGGACGAGCCCAAGCTCAGCAAGAAGGAGCTCGAGAAGCTCGAGAAGGATAAGAAGAAGGCCGACAAGGAGAAGGCAAAGCGCGAAGCCCAGGAGGCCAAGGAGGCCGAAGAACGCGCCGCGCGCGAGGCGGAAGAGGAGGCCGCGCGCGAGGCCGAGGAGGCGGCGAAGAAGGAGGCAGATGAGAAGGCCAGGCGCGAGGCCGAGGAGAAGACCAAGCGCGAGGCCGAAGAGGCCGAGATCGCCGAGGAGGAGGAGCAGCTCGGCGCGCTCCAGGCCAAGCTGGACCGCGGGCGGAAGCTCACCAAGCGGGACCAGCTCAAGTTCGACACGCTCACCGAAAAGGCGGAACGGCGCAAGGAGGAGGCCGAGGAGAAGGCCCGCAAGGAGGCCGAGGAGGAGGCCGCCCGCGAAGCCGAAGAGGCCCAACGCGCGGCCGAGGCCGAAGCCGCCAAGAAGAAGGGCAAGTCGTCCAAGTCGGCCTCCAAGACGGAGAAATCGTCGGCCCTCGAGAAGACCAAGTCCAAGGAAAAGGACCGGGACGAAAAGGCCAAGCCGAAAGACAAGGCCAAGGACAAGGACCGGGACGACAAGAGCGAGGACCTCCTGGACCTCACGGCCGAGGACGTCGAGGAGATCATCTCGCCCAAGGCGGGCGACGACCCGTTCAGTTTCTGGGGTGCATCCAAGAAATCGACCAAGACGAAAGAGGCATGGTCCAGCGGCGCCAAGCCGGGGGCAACCGAGATGAAGCGTGCTGAGTCATCCAAGCTTCTGGAAGCTACCAGTCGTAGCGCCGAGGTCCAGGGTGCGAAGGACACGCCATCCTCTTCCAAAGCGGCCGCCGCCGCCTCGGCCCCGATGAAGACCAAGAAGGCCGTCGGAGGCAAGATCGCTGATAAGCTCAGGGCCTTTGAGTCACACCGCGACGAGGACGACGAACCCGCCCCGCCGCCGCCGCCGCCACCCCCGGCCGCCGCCGATAAAAAGAAGGGCACCCCGGCCAAGGCCAAGGCCGTCGCGTCCCGCGACAGAGACGAACCCAGAAGGATCAGCCGAGCGTCCGACCTCCCCGGCAGCTTCCCCGACGAGGACGACGAGGATGAGATCATAGAGATCGTCGAAATGGCCCCAGCAAAGGCGGGCAAGAAGAGCAAGACCAGGGCGTCGCACGGCGACGTCCTGCCGGCGGCGCCCCCGCCGCCCCCGGCCGTCCCCGTGCCGCCTCCCACGCCGCCGCCGGAGAAGTCGAGCAAGAAGGAGCGGACCAAGATCAACCGCGAGGGCTCGTCGTCCTGGGGCGCGTGGACCGCTGCCGGGATCGCCGCCGGGACCGCCGCCGCGTCGGCCGCCGCGTCGGCGAAGAAGCCGTCCAAGCCCAAGACCGAGGACAGGGCCGAGTCTTCCAAGAAGCGGCCGGCCGACAAGGAGGAAAAGACGTCGTCCAAGGGCTCGACGTCGGACAAGAACGAGAAGGCCGAGCACGCCAGGGAGACGCCGGCGAAGCCGCGCGTGTCGAGCGTCTTCGCCAGCACGCCGCCGATCTCGCGCTCGGCCTCGACGCGCGAGAAGAGGAACAGCGTCAGCAAGCCGTCGAAGCGCCATTCGGTCGACGTCACGCACGGCCTCGCGTCGCCGCCGCCCGAGATGTCGGCCAAGGCGGCCAAGGTCCTGGGCGTGACGGCGACGACCAAGCGGAGCAAGCCCCGAGGTAAGAGCCACCACCGGCCAGGAGTCCCCGGCAACGCTGACGGCGCAACAGCCGGCGGAGAGGACGAGGCCGCGGCCGTCGACGCGTCGGACGCGCAGCCGAGCCCGGAGAAGGCGGAGCGCCGCAGATCAAGGGTACGGAGACGCGGCACCCCCCACTCGTCGGATGATCCACGGCGCTGACAAAGCTCGAACACAGCAGCACAAGAACGACGACGTCGTTGCGGCCGACGCCCCAGAGTCGACCCCCAAGCGCTTGAGCTCCACGAGGAAGTCGGGCCTCGCCGGGCTCTTCGGCAAGCTCTCGACGCCCAAGTCCGAGCCCCGGCCCGAGCCCCTCCGTCGCCGGAGCACGTACGCGACGACGGACGGCGAAGACGCCGCCGCGACGGACGGCGACGACGCGCGCCGCGCCGCGCGCCGCGCTAAGCGGGCCGCAGAGAAGGGTTCGACGGAAAAGGCGACCGAGGACGCCCGCCGCGCCAAGGAAGAGGCCCGGCGCGACCGCCGGCGCAAACAAGAGGAGGCGGACGAGGCCCGTCGGCAGGAGGAGAAGGACGCGCGCCGGCAGGAGCGCCGCGAGGCGCGGATGCGAGAGGAGGCCGGGCGCCGCGCCGACGAGGAAAAGGCCGAACGGGCCGAGCGTCGTCGGCTGCGCAAGGAGCGCGACGCCGTCCAAGAGGCGGACCGCGCCAAGCTCGAGCGTCGCAGGTCGGCCCCCGCGGCCGAGAGCGAGCGCGAGGACGAGGACGAGCGCCGCCGTCGCCGGGCCGAGCGCCGGGCCGCCGAGGGCCGCGGCTCGCGGACCCGCGAGGACGAGCAGGTCTACCCGCGCGGCTCGGACAAGAAGGGGAAGAAGCCCAGCTGGCCGCACTCGGGCACGTCGTCGTGGGTCAAGGAGCACTCGGACGCGCCGCCGCCGCCCGAGGACGGCGGCCACACTACCGAGGCGGGCGAGGACGACGAGGCGGCGGCGCGCCGGGAGCGGAGGCGCCGCAGCCGGTACGAGGAGGTCGAGGTGGCCGACGACGACCGGCGTCGGCGGGCGCGTCGCGAGGAGCGCGAGAGGCGGGGGGGCTCCGACGGCAGCGACGAGCGCCGGGGCAGCCGTCGCAACTCGGTCTTTATGGACACGACGCCGAGGAGCAGCTGGTGGCGCAAGATCATCACCTAGGAGGGACGACGGCTCCCGCAACGGCGTGTACGAAGGGAGGAAAACGGCATCCGGGTCAGGCGGTCTGCTCATGTTGTATGCTTTGGGTCCTCTCGGAGGCCCTCTCGCCGGGTTTCCGCAGCGCCCGTGTTCCGCTTTTTGTTGCGCATACCTCTTCCGTTGCAGTCTGCATATACCCCCTTGTTTCTCGATTGTCACAACACCTGTCGGCGGCCGTGGTTGGGGGCCCGTGGTTTGGGTAGCAATCGGCTCGGTAGGGTCGGGCCTTGGAGTCGTTGGTCTGGTGAGCATGGACGCAGGTCGTCGGTTGGTCGACTGCGCTGTACGAGGCGCCTATCACATCAGAGCTTATACCCCCGCTGTCTTGAACACGATCTCGATGTCGTTCTTTGACCAGCGTCTGGCCCCGCCGCGTGTTCCGCTGCCGTGTCTCGTCCTCGTGTGCCGTTTGCCCGTTGGGCGCCGTCCGCCCCAAATTGAGTTGGGCGTCGCCGAGACGCCGACGTGGCCCAGTCGGATGCCGCCTCGAATCGCAGCACCAGACCGCCTCGTAGGGCTCAGACGCCTCGGCATTAGCCGCGCCGCCGGTCGGCGGTACCTGGTTCAGGGGGATCAGGATGTATATCTGTCGTTGTCACGCTCCAAGGCGGTACCTCGTCCTCTGCTTCACCCTCACGACTCCGCCCGCTCGAACAAACGGCATCACCTCCGCCGAAGCACTCGCGCCATCGCCAAAATGGGATCCCTTCTGGGCAAAGTCAAGCTCTTCGCCTTCGTCCAGTGCGCCGTATTCTTGGTGTTTGTGTTGGAGGTGGCGGACCGTCTGATGTATTAGCCTTCCCACCTTTCCGTCTCGGCGCCTCTTTGTTTGTTTGGCCTTTTTGGGCCGTAATGCGTCCTCGTCGTTTTCGTCTTTGGGTTACCTTCAAACGGCGTTCGTCCCTTCTTTCATGTGCCACCGGGCATACATCGGCCGAGAGGTGACGAAAAGATCATGGATCATGGGGCAACGTACGTGGTCGGCGTTTCCGTCCTCGAGGATGTGGTAGGCAGCTAACAGCAAAAGATTACTCTCGCACGACTTCTACCTCCGTACTAGCCCCCAATGGTCGGATTCTGGGGTGAAGACGCGGCCATCGAGAGGTTCAACGGACACGTCAACCCTCCTATCCTTCACAGTGAGGCCTACCCTACGAACGGCGAATAACCTGGATCATCGTCCTCCTGTCATGGAAAGGGCAGAGGGTCGGAAACGGCTCTACCCTCGGAAGGCCAGGAGGCCATGATATGGGTGGAAGCCCTCGCGAGGATTTGTCGACCTGGGAGCTGGGCAGGTGATATTGGCTTCCACCACGTTGCTGAGACGCCGTGGTGGAGCCATGTCGCACCCTGCGAGTAACGGCGAGCGACGGCGAGCGACGAGGAGCAAAGCCCAGTCGTTCGGCGCTACGATGTTGGTAACGGGGAGGGCTGACCGACAGGACGAATCGGGGTAGAAACATCCCATCCGTTGGATCGGGGCGTGCGGCTCGTCGTCTACCGTCATCGAGGGGAGGTTCCTGTAAGCGACCCGGCAGCTGCGTCGAAAGTTAGAATAAGAGAGGCGCCCATGGTATTGATGTCCCTGTTGCTTAAACTCTAGCTTCTGCTTTTCGTCAACCGGATCAACTGGTCGCATTCTCACGTCTTGAGACTGAGGAGACGAACGTGCCTAGGTGCCTTAGGTATCTACTTACCTCGGTACCTGGTACTGACCCGGCCAACGGGCAATAGATGTGAGTTGGACATCGATCTATAGCGGATGCGTGAACCCCGTATGACGCAATCCGTTCTGGCTTTTTGGCCTAGGTGCTCGCTGCTCGCGCGTGGTTGGGTGTTGTCCGCCGTCAGCCCTTGAAGACGTCACCGTCCACTGACCTCCGGACATGAACGGGATCGTCAGCATCGGCCAAAATATGCTACATAGCTACCTAGGCACCCACATACATCGTATTGAAGCCGTCGGATCCGAGCCGATTATGGACAGGCAGCCACTTCGCCGCTCCTTCTCTATCACTCGTCATGGTGTTCTGGATCCGTGTAAGTCAACCGACGGGCCAATCAGAGAAAGCGCTGGAGGAACCACCGCCTCTCGCGTTCGCCGGTGTGTCTCCCTTGCCTCGCAGTGCAATGTTCTCTCCAGGTGCCTATAGGAATGCCTGGAGGCCATATTCAAACCGGGGGATATCGATTCGCACCCAAGCCACTGGGGAGGCAGAGCCGAGGGGTTCCTGTCCCGAAACAGTCCCGGCCGGCCCACACGGATGTCGCTTCCGCTACTTTGCGAACGAGAGTCTGTTTGCTTCTCGACCGGCGGGCCAGGGCGAACTCGACGCAACCGCAAGACATTGCTTGCTGGCTTAGGGTTTAGTCTCCGACCCCCCGGGCTATCGGTACTGGCTACGACGTTGTGGCTGATGACTTGAACGAGTGCGACGAAGTGTTGAAACTGAGGCAGTCCGCCGGGTTGGACCACGGAGAGACCGAGCTGATTCGGAATCGACATGCTCTTGATTCGGTCCGCGTTACGAGGTGCCGGTCGTCCAGGGCCATCGCCACGGTTGGCGCGCCTCGAGGTACGGATTCGGCCCGTCTCTGAAAGAGAAAAAAAGGACAAAGCTGATACAATACAGCGCCCTATCCTACAGTCTCTCGAGAGCCCTGTCCTCGTTGACTCCAAATGTCCAAGGGTATCGCCTGTGCCGTCCTTCCCAATTTACCCGACTCCCCCAGACCAGTACCCGCTCCCAACCCGACCGGAAGGAGACCCATTCCTACTCCACAATGACTTCGACCCCCTCGGCGGTGACGCTGCTGTCCGAGCTCGAATCCGAGTCCGAGTCGTCGCCCTGTCCCTTGATGAGGAAGATCCACAAGATGTGGCCCAACAGCCCCGAGGCCAGGACGAGGGGGATCAGCTGCGCGGCCGTGGCGGCGTCGTAGACGCCGGCGAAGTTGTTGGCCTGCAGCGTGAGCTCCACGGCAGCGATCATCAGGGCGGCGACGGTGACGCGGAAGACGGTGTGCAGCAGGTGGAGGTTGAAGCGGCGGCGGCCGCTGATGCCGCGCTTCCGGGCCTTCCTGACCTTCTTGCGCAGCCAGCGCGGGCTCCTGACCAGGCCGACCTCGAGGCACAGGTGGGCGACGCAGCACAGGAGGAGCACGACGTTGATGGCGATGTTGAGCGCGATGAAGAGCGGGTTGCGCAGCTGCACCATGGCGAAGAAGAAGGCCCACTCGGGACAGCCGGCCGTCGCCGTCGACGGGATGCTGTTGAGGCCGGCCGTCCAGAACCACAGCTGGAAGCAGGTGACGGCCACGAGGAGGATGACGTTGGCGGCGCTGTAGGTCCGGCCCGGCGCCACGCGCGGCCACCGGCTCGGGTCCCAGAAGGGCGAGCAGCCGCTGGCGAGCCGCCACAGGTAGAGCGGCACGTAGGCGTAGTAGGCCCCGTAGACGAGGAGCAGGACGAGGTAGACCTCGACGGCCGTGAGGGCGCCGTTGCCGACCTGGATCACGAGCGCGAGGAACGTGGCGGCGACGAAGAGGAGCAGCACGCCCCGGACGTGCGGCGTGT
>Ga0247771_1000517_pt1 | contig 12148 bp, 3 predicted proteins | sample UWRJL197509C6_FD_179948 | JGI IMG/M metagenome (GOLD analysis project Ga0247771, IMG submission 179948) | Plant litter microbial communities from Arlington Agricultural Research Station in Wisconsin, United States - UWRJ-L197-509C-6 | ecosystem: Environmental > Terrestrial > Plant litter >...
GGATCAGTATTAGCGCAACAACGGCCACAAGCAGGGGAAGCGACTGGCGGGCAGATTGCCGAAGCAGGGGAACGGCCGAGGTGCATCGCTTTGAAGAGGGCTTTGCGCTGTGGGCGCGTCTCCGAGCGTTGGTTCCCGCCGAGGATGAAGCGTGGCAGTGGCAGCGCTCGGATATCTGCGCAGCTGGCGGCCACTGGCCGGGGATCGCCGAGGGCGGAGCCGAGCAGCAGCAGCAGCAGCAGCTCCGTCGCAGGGCGACGTCGGGTCGGACGGGAGGAGACAGCGTCACCATCGGTGCCGAGGGCGAGCGGTCGGGTCGGCGACGTCGGGTCGCGGAGGAAGAAGGGAGTGCGGTTTTGGCTGGTGTGGGGACAAGGCTCGGGAGCAACGGCAGATGGCGCGGGCGGTCCCACAGGACGGCCAGGCCCAGATCGTTCCTGCGTCCACTCAATCAATCCACAGTACGGAGCACTACCACCTCTCTTGGTACCGTGGGTAACGCCGAAGCCTGGCTGGCTCGGTACTTTGCCTTACTTCCACGACTTTAGGGCCAGGGTGACGGCGGCGGGAACGCTGCCGAGTCGTCATTAGACGACAGCCACGGCCGCCAGACCTTTGGGACGCGCCGGCCGCGTCGGCGAGTCCAAGATTGCGCGATGCGCCCGTCGTCATGCCTCGAGGGCCCCGCGCCCTCGACCATCGGCTCGGGGTGGCGGAGGGTTCGGCCTGCTGGCGAGCCGCGGCTGTCGGATTCGTGTTTTGTTGGCAGGGAGGCAGGGAGTCGCATGAAAGAAAACGCGTTTCACGGACCCCAGCAATAAAAGGCAGATTATGCCTCCGACGCAGAGACCGAATTGCCCGTGAGCCCGGGCGTCTATTTTCTAGAAGGCTGGGTGTTGCTTCTAGCGCCAGGCCAACGCCGCCCGGACGAGGTCAGACCGTGGACGGCGTGCCGGGGCTCCGGACGCAAGTCGGCTGCCCAGGCTGGTACTTGCCCAGGCATGTATAGGTACAAGTCGCGGATGCGAAGCCACGAGAGGCCTGTTTGGGGACGGAACTAAGCCCACTAATACCTAAGGTAGGTACCCTACAAGGTAGGTCGCCGACAGATACGGGGAAAGCTCGGGGCGGGTCTGACAACCATCGGCCGCGCCCCGGTCTGCTTGCCGGCGAGCAGGCCTACCAACCTACCTACCTACCTAGGTACCTACTTACGTAGCGATTGTCGCCGCCGGTCCCTTTGGGTATACTTCGAATCAACGCCGGCGGCGACGGCGCACGCTTGCTCGGCTTGGTGCCCGTACCTGGATCGGGGAGCTTTGAAGCACTCGCAGTAATCGCCTAATCTCCGCATCCAAAAATAGGCGCTCCACGGGCTGGTCTCTGCAGCCCTACCTGCCTCACCGTACCTACTCCGTAGCTTGGCTGCTCCTTGGATGCCCTGGGATGTCCGAGTCCAACCGTTCAAAACTCACTCGAAGCCCAGCTGTCGACACCGACGTCTGAGCGGGCGCTGCGAGACCTGGGTCTGTGGCCCCCGTACGGCCGCCCCGGCCTGACGCGCCCGGGCTCTCACCTCAGGAGCTAGGTAGGTAGTGGATAGCACGGAGGTGTGAACCCTTGTCGCTTCTGTCTGGCCGCGAACGGGCAGCGACGCGGGCCTGGCGGCTCTGGCCAAGCGAGACGGCCGAGGGAGGGCCACCGAGGCCATCGCACACTACCAAAACCCGTCGGCCGTTTGTTCCGAGCCCTGATCGACAGCGCACGGGTTTGACCTTGGTATGACTGCGGGCGGCACGCGACCCCCCTCCCCCCCCCTTGCCGGCCCCTCGCGCCCCTTTCCCCGTGGGTACCTCCCACTTACCCTCCCCTAGCTCGCCAACCCAGCTCGCCCAAGATCGAGCGACGCGTGGGAAAAGATTGCCCGCCCGCGCATCTTAAGAACCAGACGTCTCTCGCGTATAATCATCGCCATAGCCCGAGCCCGCTATTGCATGCGTTTTAGTCGACTCTGTTCTCAGGGCCATTGTCCACCTAGGTACCTAGAGTACTACCCCCTTCGCGCAACGAGGCATGGCCATTTGCCTTGGGAGGGTCAAGATTGGTCAATTTCGGCCTCGGGGGTGTTTTTCTGGGCCACATCAAATAGCTGGAGACGCCGCTCAATGCGTTCCAGGCGCCGCCGCCTTGTGGCTTGTCGTCCGTGGCCCCCACGGCCCGCCCTGTTGGCGTACGGTACCTTGAGTACCGAGGTAGGTAGGTAGTATCACCACTCGGGCGTATTGGAGGTACTCTGTCCCATCCGGCGTTAGCCTCGCCCTCGGCCCCCCTTGTTCACCACCGCTCCCGAGAGTTCGGTCGGATTGATTGAGGTCTTCCCCGCTCAGCCGCATCCGCCCCGGCAGCCCAATTTTCCCTCCCCCACGCCCCTCCCCCACCCCTTCCCCACCCCGAGAGGGTACCTGCCTTAGTGGCGGTACTGTACCTCAGCACAAGGTACTGGAGCATTCCGTTCGAGAACCGGGCGCCGTCTCTTCAACCCTCACAACCGAGCAAATGCCGTTCGCCCTCAGGTCGGTCGTCCGACCACAGCCCGCGTCGCAGGGCAGGCCACAGACAGACACTCGTCTGAACACGCGCTCCACCGAGTAGGGCACGCCCGACCGTCGATCTGGGTCCCGCCCGCGACAGGGGCCGCCACGAGGCTGACGCCTGCTGTGCCAGCCCGCAACAGGGCGCATGAATGCATGACGGCGGCAATTTACATTGCCTTGATCGCCGGCTCCACGACACGCTGATTCAGCCCTGACAAGCCCTTTTCGAGCTCGCCTCGAGCCCGCCTGTTCGTCCTCGAAAGCCGCCAGCCGCCCTGCTCGGTTCTCGTCACTTCAACCCCAACAGGAAAACAGCACTCGGCCCACACCCCTGGCGAGACCGAGACAACGGAGCAAGTACATGGCGGCTGCCCCAACTGCTACTGCCCCCTATTTGGGTCGATCCCGCGCCACCGGGAACTGTCCCAGTGGCCGCACCCATGGTCAGGCGGCTTCGATCGACTCTCGTCCCGAGACGACGTGGCTCTTCCGTAGTCCCCTGAGCAATAGTACCAAATATTGTTGCTCGCGTGGCTTGGAACGCACGGCCAGACCGGAGAGTGAGGTCGTGAGGCCGGACAAGGAAGCCAGGCGTGACGTGGAGCGTGTCTTGCCTGGCAGCGCTGGAGCAACGCATCGCGAGCATGCCGCCTGCTCTCCGCACTGCTCGGAAACGCCCTCTCGCCTTCTGCCATGTCTTCTTCCCTCATTACTGTTACACCGGGATTGGATGCTAAAACGTACAACACTCGGGCCGGCCTCATCTGCAAGATGTCCTTTTTGGCCCACGCCCCCGTCTCCCGCTCGCGCAAACGATCCCGGGACCATAGCCTCTGTTCTGGGGTCGGCCGAGCGCCACGCAGCCAAAGCCTCGGAGGGCCCGCAGATCAAACCGTCTCACGAGCCTTCCTGGGCCTGTCTCGGCAAACAATCGCTTCCCCCGCCGTTCCCTTCATCGCACGAGTCCTCTGCCCGCTCTGTTTCTGTGCCGACACCCTCCATTTTGGACGATTGGCCTCGCCCTGTTGCTTGTTTCGAGGCCTCCCTCGCCCCATCTGTTCTCCCGTTGCGGCTCCCGCTTCCCGCGTCTAGGCAAAGTTGTCGTTCCTGTCCACCCAGATATCCTCCAGCTCGGCAAAGTTCACGAAATGCAGCGGCCGGTGCTGGTCGTGGTAGAAGGGGAGCGGCGTGTCGAGCTTGACGTGCACCGGCTTCTTCTCCAAACCCGTGAAGGCCGACCCCATGAAGCTGTAGTTCCACTTTCCGGACTCGGGAACAAGGAAGAAGCCCCTATACTTTGGGCTGAGCAGGAGCTTCCGCTTGAGCCCCATCGTGGTCGTGAATCCCTGCGGCTGATCGCTTTGCGTGTCCCTGTTCTCCGCGCCCCACTTGAAGCCCTGCGGCGACAGGCCCCAGGCCGAAAGAGATACGCTGCCGGGGGTGAAGGAGACGGACACGGAGATTGTGTTGCCCTTGTGCCACGCGTCGTGCGCGTCCTGCAGCCTCGCCATCTCGGTTACGTCCGAAGCTGCCATGTACGGCAGCTCGTTGCCCGACATAGTGTGGATGATGCCCAGGGGCTCCAGGTCCTTGAGGTACTCGTGCTGTGGCAGGTTCTGCGGCAGCTGCGTGCTTCGCAGGCCGCCGATTTGAGGCACCAACACGATGCAGCGAATTTCCTTGACCTGGTCCGTTTCGGGCGGAGACGATCCGTAGAGGTAGCCCGTCACCTGGACGCGCAGGTCCGCGATCGTGATGAACTTCTTGAGCACGTTGTTGGGCATGACGTACGTGATGTCGTTGGGGTCGCTGTCCGCCGGGGAGACGTAAATGTTGTTGGACCTTGTCCGCAGGTTCGACGTTGCGATGGCCCGCGTTCGCCACTCCGTCTTGGACGCGAACGTCTGCTGCTCAAACTGCGACGTGGTCGTGACGATAATCTCCTCGCCGTGCACGTTTTGCGTTTTCGTCGTTACCGCCGTAAGCTGCTGCTGCTCTTGCTGCTGCTTCTCGATCTCGGCGGCCTGTTGCCTCTGCATTGACGGCGCCGAGATCTCCATGCCGAGGATGATGTCGCGCACTTCGCTGCTCGTCAGGCTCGACACGTTGACGTTGTTCTTCTTGCCGTAGTCGTTGAGGATCAGGTCGCGCAGCTGCGTCTCAACCTTGATCCACTCCTCGTCCGAGAGAGACGGCCAGATATGGTGGTCCTGAGTGATGACCGTCTTGTCGGGGCGCAGGATGAGCTTGGTCTTGTCCTGGTTCACGTGAAGGGCGCGCAGGATGAGGATGAGCCGCGAGAAGGCTGTGTACGATGAGATGCCGCTCTTCAGCCACTCGTCGTAGAGATTGAACAGCACCATCTGGGGCTCTGTGGCACGCAAGATCATGTCCCCAAGCTTCTCCACCTTCATGGCCGCCTGGAAGGGCAGCTGGAGCTCCGAAGCCCGGATCGAGATGTTGGGGAAGTCGAGCAGGTTGACTTCTAGTGGATCCAGAAGGCCCTTGCGAGTGACAATCAGCTGCTTCGGCTGTTCCTCCACCGGCAGGGAGCGGATCAGCGCCGCGACTTCTTCGGCAGTCTTCCATTTGGCCAGTTGGCCGAGACGCTTCTGCCCTGCCCAAACGCTCGTGTGGATGATTTTGAGGAAGAGCTGGCCCGTCCGGGGGTTGAATATGAAGATGGCGCCGTTGATGGGCTTGGTTGTTAAGTTGCCCTCGAATGTCTTGTGGATGGTGACACGGTAGACGTTTGTGTCGTCAATGAACAGCTGCGTTTGGTTGCTGAACAGCTCCGAGTAGTTCTGCGAGTTCAGGAACTCCTGGTTGTTCTCCGAGGCGTACAACTGCAGGCCTTTGCGGATGCGCTCCCGCAGCACGTACAACGCCGGGTTCGCCTTCATGATCTTGGCCATGGCTTGTTGAACAAGTATCTTCAGGCCGGGGAAGTACTGGCCGTACGCAGAATACAGGTTGTACGCGAGGTCGATGCCGATCATGACGCCCGTGGCCGATGGATAGAGGCTCATGCTGTCCGTCGTGTAGTCGAGGTACTTGGCACGCACATATCGTTCAATGTCGTGGGAGTCGTAATCGCCGTAGCGGAGTTGCACATCAACCCAGAATTTGTTGGTAGTCGTGGGTTCGATGACGTCCTTGCTGTCGAACAGCATCGAGGGCCTCGTAACATTCCATTTCTGACTGGCGAAGAGCTGGATGTCTGCGCAGGAACTATTCATCTTGTACGACTTGCGCGGGTGGATCGTCTCCTTCTGCACCGACTCGATGCCCAAAGACTCAAGCTCCTGGTCGAATACCTGGCAGAGGTCCATGACCACCGACTCGTGGATCTTCTGCCACAGGTGCGCCCGGAAAATTTGGATCAGTGAGATCTTTAGTGTCGGAATTTTGCCGTGCAAGAAGATGCCAGTGAGATCAAGCTGCACCTGGAAACCCACGTAGACGTTCGCACGGTTGATGGTTGGCGACCACCAGAGCGTGAAGCGACGGTTGGGGATCTGGTTGAGACCAGACCTTTGGGCATTCGTGAGCTTCTTGAACTTCATGCTTTCCTCGAAACCGCTGGCCCTAGAGTGACACAGTTAGCTCATGGCCCTCCAATGCTGTCGAGTACGATGGAGCTGTCGGGGACTGTGGAATGGAAGGTGAGAACGGGGGCAAAGCTAGGGGAAAGAGGGCAAGGGGAAAAGGGGCAAGGGGAAAGGGGGTAGAGAATCAACCGCGAATGCTGCGGTGCTTGTCCCCTACACAACAGGGAGAGAAGATTGGGTGAGCTACTTTTCCCAGAATAAACCTAATAAAGAACATATCAGCTGTGTTCAATAGCACCATCTTTTGAAACGGAGATGGTACGAAGCTAGACGGAAGTCCTCGTCCTCACTCGCCACGGCCGCCGCACAGGGAGGGTGGGTTCAAACCACTCTGGGGGTTGCTTACCTTCCCAGTTGGGAAAGCCAGTGGCTTTGAAGAGCGTGTGCTCGAGGATGGTCTCAACACCGCCAAGTGCCTGGATGACATCTGTCCGATAGGCGTTGAGGTTCCACAGCTTTCCATCATGCCGTTGACTCGTCCACCAGAACGGGTTGCTCTTCATCAGCTGGTATATCTTGAACTCAGCACGGGCGCGGAAGCCCTTGTCGAAGCTGAGCGTACTCCTGTCCTTCTGGAAAAGTGTGTTGATGCGTGGGAGGCCGCGGTCCCAGCTGTCTTCGAGGTCTTCGAGAGTGAGCCGCCGGTTCTGCTGGTTGGCTTCCAGGCGCTTCTGGGAATACTCGGTCCATACGCGCTGCGAATCGATGAATTCCGACTCCCACGGGATGATGTATCGGAAGATGTTGGGAATCAGGGTTTCTTCATCGTGAGACATGCCTTGTCGGTAGTGGGTAACCCCAACGTCCGTCTGCTTCGACAGGCGCTTGTCGCTTGTCGGGATGAGAATGTGAGAGCCGGATATCATGCCCAGACCGCCCAGCTCCTTGGGAGTGTAGAACACCGCGGGCGGAAATCTCGACGGCATCTTGGAGTTGAGGCCAATTTTGACCCGGGTCTGGATCTTGGTCTCGCATTTGACAATCGTGTCCAGCAGGTTCACCGTCGAGACGGCGGCTTCGCGGTAATACGTGAAGAGAGCGATCAGGGCCGTGTTCCACTTGTTGGCAATCTTGGTAAAGGTTGTCGATCCCGATGACATGAGAATCTGCCGGATCCGGTTGTTGAACTTCTGTATATCCTCCTCAGTCACTTGTAGGAAGGCATGGGCTGTCCTTTCCTTGGTGGTGTTATCCACCAAAGACCAGACGCTGTCCTTGACCGGGAACTCGTCGTTTTGATTGCGAACCTTGGGCAGGATCCGGACCTCAAACCCGCACATGGAAAAGAGTAGGTTGGGGTTGTCTCTGCTGTAGACGCTTGCGAAGGTGTCCTCCCACTCGATGGTCGTCACGGATCGTGGGAGCCGCCCGCGTAGGTCCCAGAAGACGGCCCTGGCCAGGTTGACATCGTGCCTCATCAGCCGCATCCGCGAGTCGCGCGGCCAGCACTTTTTGCTCTTGTAACCAATGACATTCTCGAAGTTGGGGTCGGGTTGCTCCGTCAGGAAGCGCTGAATCAGATCCCTCGACTCCTCGGCATCGAAACGGAGGAATACCCAAATTCGGTCGATGTATCTGGTGTACAGTCGAATCGGGTGTTTTGTTTCCGTCTCGCGATCTTGGAACTGCAGGAAATCGTTTGTACTCCCCGGCGGGCCGGCAATCTCGCTCGCTCGCTGGGGGCCGAGCAACAGGAGGTCCAGGATGAGTCCGTAGTACTGGAAGACGAAAGCCGAGAACTGCAGGCCACGGATCATGCCGTAGCTGTTGACGTGATTCATGTCCTTGTAAGTCAACGTGACGTTGTTCTTGGCCGTGATATAATCGGCGAGATTGTGGTCCATGATCAATCGCAGCAGCGAATTGAGCAGCGTCAGCTCGATCTTTTCGTAGACCTTGGACAGCTGAGTCTCAATCATGACGTTGCATTCGCCGTCTTTGGTCTCCCAGACCTGATCGAGGTTGTTGATACCTTGCGCCCACTTGTACACAAGCAGTGGCGGCACCTCCGAGTCCGACGGCTTGATCCACGCTGGAAAGAGGTGGCGTTGGTCGGCTTGATACCAGAGATACTGATCCAAATACGCGTCACTGATCTTCTCAATGGGTTCGATGTCGTAGACCGGATTGATGGTGCTGTAATTGTCGTTCATGTCGATGCCGACTTCCTTGAACGCGCGCTGCGTCAAGAGGAACCGCTTGATACGCTCCAGCGTGGTGCCGGGACTGTCGTAGGCCTGTTCGATGAGGGCCAGCTCCTCCCGCTGGCTCTGGTTGAGGCGGCCCTTGGTCGAATACGACTCTCGCAGCCGCTCCAGGGCGAGAATGAGGATCTTGGTGTCGTGTTTGTACGAAACACTGGGGAACGGGATTGGCGAGAACTTCCTCGACTCGAGCCAGTGTACCGTGGTGGTGTATATCGCCACGGCTTCTTCTGACGACACGTACGGCCCGTCCTTCATGTGGTTATGCTGCCTCTCCTGTTCCGCCTTCAGCCACAGCCGGGTGAGGCGCCCAACGTTCTTCTTGGCAACCGTCTTGTCAACGGTGGCCCCGCGACGGATGCGCTCCCGGTTGTAGTGCGCCACCGAGATCCACCAATCCGACTTTGACTTGACGTATCGCAGAATGATGTTCTCGATCGGTGCCGGTAGACCGGGCACTTTCCAGGGGATGTTGCTCTTCCAACAGCGCCACGCTTCGGACAGATGCTGGAGCACGGTGTTGACCTTGTTCTGCTTGATACCCTCCGGCATCATGTCCATCAAGTCGGCCATGACGGACGCTCGAAGCTCGAGGTCGAAATGCGATTCAACGCGTTGCTTCGTGACCGTCTTCGCAACGCCTTTGCTGTGCCGGCCCTCAAACTGGCGAGACAGTAGGTTCCCAAGCCACCGCTCCAACAGAGGGATGATTCCGCGAAGGAAGAATAGCCATACCCTCCAGGCCGGCGCCCAGAAGCCGCAGCCGGGCCCTTTTCCGACAGGGCCCTGATTGAAGCGGTAGTAGATCAGATGCTTAAGATCCTTGCAAGTCCGGATCTGGTGCATCAATTTGTACTTGTACCGGTACATGCCGGTCAGCTGGCCGACGTGGTTGAAGGCGTAGAGGATGCCGTCGGCGAGTTGAAAGGCGTCGATATTCCCCAGGCGATATTGGACCTGCGCATCCACTATCAATTTGGTCAGGCGGAGGATTTCGCGCATGAGGTGGAATGCGTTGCCGAAACGGGACTTCTTCCGTTCCTTCGTCGTCAACGTCTTGACGGGCTTCAGATTGAAGTTGTAGTCCAGGTGAAGGTATGTGAGGTTCTTCCTGTGGATGAGGAGATTGAGCATGTTGAAGCCCTGTCGGCACACCTGCAGACCGGCCTCGACCCAGTCGATCGTGGTTTGTTGGAAAAACTTGGTCTGCTTCAGCGTTTTGAGCAGGTCCTGCCTCTGTAGCGTTTTGGGCTTCTTCGTGTGCAGTTCGTTGAGGACAAAGGTCTTGAGGAGCTTCTGGTAGGACACCCGAACCTTGACAGGCGGCCCTGACGGGAAGTGCTCCAGGTACCAGTGTTTTACCAATGGCACATCCTCGGCTCGCACCATGCGGCCGGACCGGCGATCGAAGGGGAAGGGTGACCACCATAGCTGGATGGCCGAAGCTGTCTCTTCGGTCGCCAGGTCCGCATCGGCCAGGAACGGCTCGCAGTCGGCCGGCAGTGCGAACTCCTCCTCTTCGGGCTCTTCGTTGCTACCCGGCCCAAACAGCTCGTCCTCATGACTGAGGGTAACGTTCCGGGGCGCGACAGCCCGGGACGATATCGGATTGATGTCGGAATCGAAGTAGAAGGCCGGCAGGCTGGGATCGTCTGCTCGGTGATAGACCACCTGAGGGTGCGAGTACCAATCGATCCTCACGCTCCGCGGCAGAGAGTTGTAAAGGTAAGGATAGGCAACGCGGGACTCGGTCCGAATCGGGTTTCGGAAGATGATGCGGTCAATGGCATTGAACTCTCCAAAGTCCTCGTCGTTGGGGTCGATGTCCTTGTAGAGAGGCTCGAATCGAGGGCCCCCGGGGAGAGCGACATTCAGCGCCTTGGCGGTGAACAGGCTCTGCGGCTCAAAGAGGTAGAAGTAATTCTTGTCAACAATCTCGCTGAGGAGCGGAGTGCTCAGTCGGTGCAGCGTGGCCATCTGAGACAACGATAGGTTCCATCTCTGGTAGCTCGGTCCGTTCACGTTCGAGGTGTCCAAGAGCGGCTTGTTGTCGTAGAACCATTCGTAAACGTCCTCGTCCTCGTCTTCGTCCAGCTCCATTTGTATCGGTTCCAGGGGCTCGACATCCTCAATGTTCTCCGACCAGGACAGCGGCGGCTCTTCGTCGTCGAAAGGAGGAAACCTCATCCGCTTGAACAGTCGCCGATCGCTCTTCTCCTTGCGCATAACGACCCACATGGTCGCCCACTGCGCAACAAAGACCGGCTCGATGACCCGAGGTATCTCGTTGACCAGGGTCAAACAGCCGTTGACGTGGTACAGCACCTTGACTTCCCTCGCCGACTCCCAGGGCATCGGCATGTTCTCCAGCAGCTTCAAAACGGCGTGCGGCATGAACTTGAGGGCACCCAGATAACTCCGCTTGTCGTTTGTGTACTTCTTCTGCGACACGTCGCCGATGTCTTTGACGATTTTCCGCAGATGTTCGGGAGGCATGTCCGCCTTCTGAGTCTCAACGAATCCGGCCTTGCGCTTCTCCCCGAACCGGTTTCGTTGCATACGAAGCCATTCCGTCTTCTTCTGCTCAAACTTTGCGGCCTGTGGGTTCGTAGGCGGTCTATACCCCGGCGGAGGAGGGGCCGGGATGGCGGGAGGCGGAGGGAGCGACGAGTGCGCTCCCGGAGGTGGAGGGGGAGGTGGAGGACCCCATCCTGGCGGCGGAGGAGGTTGAGGCATTTCGGCCTTCGTTGTCGCCGTGCGTACAGGAACAGTGGCAGAGATGACTGAAACCCTCGAGATCGCAGTGTACCCGAACGCGCCGGAGTATTCGAGGTCGCGCTGCAGCCCGCGGTGGCAGTCGCAGACCTTGTCACGGCGCCCTTGGCGGACCTAACGCTGATCACCGACGTTCGTGATGTGCCGCATAGAAAACCGTACCCACTGCGACCGACGGCTGGCAAACGGGGCGTCTGTATGACGGAAGAATCAAATAGTTGTCCGCCGCTATCGTCGTTGGCCCTCTCAACGCGGCTAAGATTTTTTCGGGCAGAGAGCTCAGATCCCGCGCGACATGTCACGTGCCCAGCAGCTGCGCACAGCTGGGGATCCGACGTGACTCAATTCTCAGCCCCACGTAGGTTTCGATGGAATTTCGCGGGACACCCCACCACAAAACTTTCGGTTTTCGTCAAGACGCTGAAGACATTCAAATTTCTGCTCCTACCCGCCCAACGCGAGGCCCCTCTTCTACAGAGACACACCCAGGCATCGTTCTACCGCCGCGCGGCGATCAGTCTACCGTCAAAATGTCTCGCTTCTTCCGCGGCGGCAACGACAGCACCAGCGAGAGCAGCTCCGATGAGGAGGAGCTGTACTCGGACCAGGAAGAGGGCGAGGGGGATCGCGAGGGGGAAGACGACTCCGACGCGGCAGAGGACTCCGACGAAGAAGCAAAGTCGGACGCCTCGGGTGAAGATGGGGCTGGTACCAAGAAGAAAGTCGGTGCCGACGCGTTCCTGATCGATAGCTTGTCCGAGAGCGAGGAGAGCGACGAAGAAGGCACGACCAAAGTCAAGAGCGCCAAGGACAAGCGTTTCGACGAGCTGGATGCTATCATCACCGCCATCACAAATGGCAAGAAGATCAACGACTGGGGCTCCATCTCTACAGGTCTGGAGTCGCTACCCTCCCCATACAGCGAGTGTCGGCAGCCCAAGCTAACCAAGGGGCAGAGTTTGAT
>Ga0247771_1000518_pt1 | contig 12147 bp, 10 predicted proteins | sample UWRJL197509C6_FD_179948 | JGI IMG/M metagenome (GOLD analysis project Ga0247771, IMG submission 179948) | Plant litter microbial communities from Arlington Agricultural Research Station in Wisconsin, United States - UWRJ-L197-509C-6 | ecosystem: Environmental > Terrestrial > Plant litter >...
CGCCCCTGCCCCCGTCCCCGCTCCGTCCCCGCTGTGCCGTGCCCTGCCGTGCTGTGCCCTGGCCTGCCCCGCTCTGCCTCGTCCCGCTTCGCCTTACCCCGCACTTCTCGCCCTGCGCCTCCCCTTCGTACTCGGCACCCCTCCGCCTCGCACCTCTCCCTGGGTTCCCATACCCACCGTCGTGGGTGGCCTGTCCGTCTCATCTGTCCGCCCACCCCGCCACTGGCCGCTGGCCCTCTCCTCTCCCTTCGGCTGGGCTGTGTCCTAGTTGGTCACGCTGGCTTACGATCACCTGCTTATGCAGCAGGTTTCCACTCGCGTGCGTGCGGGTTATGCGATGGGGTCGTTCGCCACTGGGGCTTTTGGGACGGTTCCCGGGCTTCTGCTGCTTCCGTACCTGACCGACAGCCTTGCTGTGCCCGCCGCTGTGGCCGGGTTGCTGGTGTTGCTGCCCAAGGCGTGGGATGTGGTGTTCAACCCTGTTGCTGGGCGGATCAGCGATCGGGCTGGGGCGCGGCGGCCATTCCTGTTGTTCGGTGGGGTTGCGGTCGCTGTGCTTTTTGCGGCGCTGTTTGCTGGTGGATCGGCCGTCTACGTGGCCGTGGTGTTTTTGCTCTGTGCGACGGCGTATGCGTTCTTCCAGGTGCCGTACGTCGCGATGATGGCTGAGATCACCACGGACTACGACGAGCGCACCCGGTTGATGGCGTGGCGGATGGCGATTCTGGCCCTGGCGATTTTGGTGAGTGGTGCTGGTGCGCCCGCCATCCGGGATGCCACCAGTTATCCGGTGATGGGGATCGCCGTCGGTGCGCTGATCCTGGTGGGGACGTTGGCCACCTACTTCGGTACCGCCGGCGCGTCCGTGTCACAACGGGTCGCTTTGTCGGCTACGCCGCGTGAACTGTGGGCCGTGGTGAAGGACTGTCGGCCGTTTCGATCGCTGCTCGCCGTGTTCGTGGTGCAGGCCGTCGGGCTGGGGACGATGTTGGCCGGGGTCGACTACTTCGCGCGGTTGGTGTTGGGGAACTCCGCTTATCAGACGTTTCTGTTCGTCGGGTTCGTCGGGCCCGCGTTGGTGGTGATGCCGTTGTGGCAGCGGGTGGGGCGGAAGTACGGGAAACGGGTTGGGCTGCTGATTTCCTCGGGGGTGTTCGCGGCCGCCGTGGTGGGGTTGGGGGCGTCACGGGTGCTGCCGGTGGGGGTGGTGTTCGGGCTCATGGCGTTCGTCGGGGTGGGGTATGCGGGGATGCAGGTGTTCCCGTTGGCTATGTTGCCGGATGTGATCACGGCGTCCGAGGAGGCCAGTGGGGCCAGTCGGGCCGGGTTGTTCTCCGGGGTGTGGACGGCCGGGGAGACGTTGGGGTTGGCCATCGGACCTGGGGTGTACGGGCTGGTGCTGGCTGTTGGTGGGTACGAAGCCAGCTCGGACGGTGCTGTTGTGCAGTCGTCCGGGGCCGTGTTGGCTGCGTTGATCGGGTTCACGGCCATCCCGGCCGTGTTGGCGTTGGCGGCGTTGCCGTTGCTGAGGCGTGAGGAGTCCGCGTGAGCGTGCTGGACGAACTGCGGGCGTTGCGGGGTGGCGACCTGCCCACCCACGGCGGGCGGACGTTGGCCTACGTCTACGACAGCGCGGTGCCGGGGCTCGACGAGTTGGCCGCGAGCGCTCACGCGTTGGCGTCGTCGGTCAACGGGCTGGACCCGACGGCGTTCCCCAGCTTGCTGCGGCTGGAGAACGACGTCGTGGCGATGGCCGCGCAGAACCTCGGCGGGTCCGACGCGACCGTGGGCACGGTGACGTCCGGGGGCACCGAGTCGTGTCTGCTGGCGGTGTTGGCCGCCCGTGACTCACGGCCTGAGGTGGCCTCGCCCGCGATGGTGATCCCGGAGACCGCGCACGCCGCGTTCCACAAGGCGGCGCACTACTTCGGGGTGCGGGTCGTGGCCGTGCCGGTCGATCCGGACACGTTCCGCGTGGACGCCGCCGAGATGGCCGCGGCCATCGACGGGGACACCGTGCTCGTGGTCGCGAGTGCGCCGTCGTACGCGCACGGTGTCGTCGACCCGGTGGCGGAGATCGCCGCCGCCGCGGCGAAGGCGGGCGTGCGGTGCCACGTGGACGCGTGCATCGGCGGGTGGGTGTTGCCGTACTTCCGGCGGCTCGGCGTGGACGTCCCGCCGTTCGACTTCGCCGTGCCCGGTGTCACGAGCATCTCCGTGGACCTGCACAAGTACGCGTACTGCCCGAAGGGCACGTCGGTCCTGCTGCACGCGTCGGCGGAGCTGCGGCGGCCGCAGTACTTCGCGAGCGCGGACTGGCCCGGCTACACGATGCTGAACTCCACCATGCAGTCCACGCGGTCCGGCGGGCCGTTGGCGGCCGCCTGGGCCGTGACCCGGCACCTCGGCGACGCCGGGTACCTGGAGCTGGCCGAGAAGACGCTGGGGGCTGTTCGGCTGATCCTCGACGGGATCGAGGGCATCGACGGGCTGCGGGTGTTGGGGCGGCCGGAGTCCACGTTGATCGCCATCACGGCGGACAGCGACGAGTTCGACGTGTTCACCGTCGCGGACGAGATGCGGGCGCGGAACTGGTACGTGCAGCCGCAGTTCGCCTACGGCGGGTCGCCCGCGAACCTGCACCTCACCGTGACCGCGGCGAACGCCGGTGGCGAGGCCGCGCTGGTGGCGGACCTGGCCGACTCGGTGCGGGCCGCGGTCAAGGCCGGGCCGGTGCCGGTCGGAGCCGAGGTGGTGGCGGTGATCGCGGGACTCGACCCGGACACGTTGACGGCGCAGGACTTCGCCGGGCTGCTGGTCGCCGCCGGGCTGGGCGGCGGCGACAGCGTGCTGCCGGAGCGGATGGCCCCGGTCAACGCGCTGCTCGCCGCCGCACGGCCGCGGCTGCGAGAGCGGTTGCTGGTGGAGTTCCTGGGAGTCCTCTACAGCTGAACGTCTAGCGCTGCTGGGCGCGGACCCACCGCTCCAGCTCGTCCGGGGCGGTGGGCAGCGCGCTGGACAGGATCTCCACGTCGTTCTCGCGGACGACCACGTTGTCCTCGATGCGGACGCCGATGCCGCGCAGCTCCGGGGGCACGGTCAGGTCGTTCGGGTGGAAGTACAGGCCGGGTTCCACGGCCAGCGCCATGCCTACCTCGAGCGTGCCGTCGTGGTAGGCCTCGGCACGGGAGTTGGCGCAGTCGTGGACGTCCAGGCCGAGGAAGTGGCCGACGCCGCACACGATGTAGCGGCGGTGCTGCTGGCCGTCGGTGGACAGCGCCTCGTCGACCGACACCGGCAGCAGTCCCCAGTCGTCCAGCCCCTCGGCCAGCACGCGCATCGCCGCGTGGTGGAACGCCCGGTAGTCGTTGCCGGGGCGGACGGCGGCCAGCGCGTCGACCTGGGCGCGCGCCACGAGGTCGTACACCTGGCGCTGCGCGGCGCTGTACTCGCCGGAGATCGGCAGGGTGCGGGTGATGTCGGCGGTGTAGAGGGTGTCGACCTCCACGCCCGCGTCCAGCAGCAGCACCGCGTCCTGCGGGACGACGCCGTTGTTGCGCACCCAGTGCAGCACGGGGGCGTGCGGGCCCGCCGCCACGATCGACGCGTAGCCTGGGCCGTTGCCGCTGGTGCGGGCCCTGCGGTCGAAGGTGCCCTCCAGCCAGCGCTCGCCGCCGCCCTTGACGGCCGTCGGCAGCTCGGCGGCGACCTCGGCGAAGCCGAGCACGGTCGCGTCGACCGCCCGCTGGAGCTGGCCGACCTCCCAGTCGTCCTTGATCCGGCGCAGCTCGGCCGCCGTGCGCCGGAGTTCGGCGGAGTTCTCGCCGCTGGTCAGGGCGTCCAGCAGGGGATCGGTGCCGCGCGCCGCGAACACCTCGGGCAGGCGGCCGCGCAACGCCGACGCGAGCTGGTCGATCGGGCGGCAGCGCAGGCCCAGGGCTTCGGACCACTCGGCGAGGCCGGGGACCGGGCCGATCCAGAGCTCGCCGTCACGGGCGTTCGCGAAGAAGTCCGGGTCGTCCGGGCCTGCGGGCTCGTGCAGGAACAGCTCGGCCTCGCCGTCGCACAGGACGAGGACGGCCCCTTCGGCGGAGCAGCCCGTGAGCCAGGAGAAGTCGCTGTCCGGGCGGAAGCCGTAGTCGGAGTCGTTCGCGCGGACGGGAGCCCAGCCGGACGCGACGGCGATCCTCTTGCCCGGCAGGGCGGCGGACAGGCGCGCGCGGTGGTCGGCGGCGGCACGAGCGGCGCCCTCCGGCAGGTGGACGACGCGATCGGCGTCACCCCAGCCGTGGCGGACGTTCTCGCGGAAACCGGTGGCGTCGACGAGCCTGCTCGGGTCACGACGGGCGGGTCGGGTCATGCGATCCCCCTCAAAGCGGCGGTGGCGGTCGGCACGACTGTGCCATCCGGGCTGGTCCGGGCGCATCCCGGTAGCGTCGATCACCATGACCTCGGGGACGATGACCGTTGACGGCGGCGAACTGGCGTACGAGGTCCGCGGGTCCGGCAGCCCGGTCGTGCTGCTGCACGGCGGGTTCCTCAGCGGGGCGGTGTGGGACGCGCAGGTCGCGCGGTTCGACCAGGCCCACACCGTCGTCCGCTACGACACCCGCGGTCACGGCCGGTCCTCCACGCCGAGCGGCCCCTTCGCCCACCACGAGGACCTCCGGGAACTCCTGGACGGTCTGGGGATCGCGCGGGCGTCGGTCGTGGGGCTGTCGTTGGGGGCCCGCACGGCGATCGACTTCGGGATCGCGCACCCGGACCGGGTCGACCGGCTGGTGCTCGCCTCGCCGGGGATCAGCGGGATGGTCTTCCGCGATCCGTTCGTGCTGGAGCACATGGGCCGGATCGGCGCGGCGGGCAGCGTCGAGGGCGCGGTCGAGTGCGTGCTGCGGACGTGGGTCGACGGCCCGCACCGGGCTCCGGAGGAGGTGGAGCCAGCGGTGCGGGAGTCGTGCCGCGCGGTGGTGCTGGACAACTTCGCCCGGCACCGGCGGGCGATGACGCCGTCGGTCCAGTTCGGGGCGATCGAGCGGGTGGCCGAGCTGGTCGCGCCGACCCTGGTGGTGGTCGGCGACCTGGACTCCAGCGACATCCACGGCGTGGCCGACCTGCTGGAGGCCTCGGCCGCCGACGCCAGGAAGGTGGTCGTCGGCGGCGCGGGGCACATGGTGAACCTGGAGCGGCCCGAGGAGTTCGACCGGGAGGTGCTCGCGTTCCTCGGCTGAGCGGGTCAGCCCGCCAGCCGCCGGGCCGCCAACGCGGTCGCCTCGCGCAACGGCGTGGTGCCCGCGGCCGTGGCGGCGGCCAGGATCGCGGCCACGGTCTCGCCGATGGCCTCCACCCGTGCCAACGCGACCTCGTGGGACACGCCGTCCACCTCGCGGGCCAGCACGTAGACGATGCCGCCCGCGCTCGCCACGAAGTCCGGCACCCACGTGATCCCCCTGGCGGCGAGGTCGGCCGCCACCGAGTCGTCGGTGAGCTGGTTGTTCGCCGGACCGACCACCAGAGGAGCGCCCGGGTCCGTGTCCGCGGCCAGGACGCCGCCGACGGCCGCCGGGACGAGGATGTCGGCGGGGGTCGCCACCGCCTTCTCCGGGGCGACCCAGCCGTAGCCGAGGTCGCGCGCCAGGCGTTCGCGGCGCGGGTCGATGTCGGACACGGTGATGTCCGCGCCGGTCAGGCTCGCCGCGAGGTGCTCGCCGACCGAGCCGAAACCGGCGATCACGACGCGCTTGCCGGTGACGTCGGCCGAGCCGAACACCTGCCTCGCCGCCGCGCGCAACGAGGCCAGGACGCCGACCGCCGTGGGAGCGCTGGACGAGCCGACGCCGCCGTGCGACTTGGGCAGGCACGACGAGTACGGGGTGATCTCCCGCAGCACCAGCATGTCCTCCGGGCCGGTGCCGACGTCCGGGCCCGTGCGGTAGCCGCCGTCGAACGAGGCGATCAGGTCGGCGTGGTCCAGCAGCACGTCCCGCCGCCGCGCCGCGGTCAGGACCTCGCCCTCCGCCAGGGCGATCACGCTCTTGCCACCGCCGAACGGGACCCCGGCGACGGCGCACTTGTCCGTCATCGCGCGGGACAGCCGCAGCACGTCGTGCACCGCCGCGTCCAGGTCCGGGTACGCCTTGAGCCTGGTCCCGCCCACGGCCGGGCCCAGCGCCCGCGAGTGCACGGCGACCATCGTGGTGATCCCCGACCGGCGGCCGCGCCGGACGACCAGCTCCTCGTGCTCCCACATGACTGCCTCCTGAACGACGAACGGCCCGTGGCGGCGAAGTTAGGGTGAAACGCGACGGCGTGGTCGGTCCGCCGAACGTTGTTCGGTGGTGAGCGGGAAGAGGGGCCGTGGACGAACTTGATTCGGCGATCGTCGCGTTGTTGCAGGAGGACGCCCGGCAGTCGAACCGCGACATCGCCCGCAAGGTCGGGATCGCCCCGTCGACGTGCCTGGAGCGGATCCGGCTGCTGCGCGAGCGCGGGGTGATCCGCGGCTACCACGCGGACATCGACCTGGCCGCGCTGGGGCGGGGCGTGCAGGCGATGGTGTCGGCGCAGGTCCGGCCGTTGAGCCGGGTGGTGATCGACGCGTTCCAGCGCACGCTCGCCGACCTGCCGGAGGTGATGTCGGTGTTCGTCACGGCGGGCAGCGACGACTTCCTGGTCCACGTCAGCGTGCGGGACATCGACCACCTGCACTCGTTCCTCGCCGACCGGCTCGCCGTGCGCAAGGAGGTCGTCGGCTTCCGCACCTCGATCATCTTCCGGCACCACCACCGGACCGTGCTGGAACCCTTGCCGGACAACGGGAAGCGCCCCGGACCTCGATGAGGTCCGGGGCGCTGCCACCAGGCGGTCCGGCCGGACAGGGGGAGGCCGGGTCGACTCCTAGAACACGAGGTTCCAGGAGTTGAGGTAGCCGGTGTCGGCGGCCGCCACGTCCTGGACGCGCAGCTTCCACGTGCCGTTGGCGACCTCGCTGGAGGCGTTCACGGTGTAGGTGGTCGTCACGTCGTCCGCGGAGTCGTTGGCCGACCCCTTCAGGCGGTAGGCGGTGCCGTCGGGCGCGAGCAGGTCGATCACCAGGTCGCCCCGGTAGGTGTGCTTGACGTCGACGCCGACCTTCAGCGCGGACGGGGCGTTGCCCGTGCGGCCGGAGACGGTGATCGACGAGGTGACCGCGGCGCCGTTGTCCGGGATCTGGACGTCGGCGGTGTTCTCGAACGTGCCGCCGGTCGGGGGCGTGGTGCCGCCGCCCGCCGCCGCCACGGTCTTCGCCGCGTCGGCCAGACCCGCGCCGCAGCCACCGGTGCAGGTGCCCGCCAACGGCCGGGCGTTGTTCTTGATCAGCGTCTCGACCTGCGCGGGCGTGAGGGAGCTGTTCTTCGCCAGCACGAGCGCGGCCAGCCCGGCGATGTGCGGCGCGGCCATGCTGGTGCCCTGGTACGGCACGTAGGTCTCGCTGCCCGGCGTGGTCGTGCCGGTGTTCAGCGTGGACAGGATGCCGTTCTCCGGGGTGGACACGGTGCCGCGGCGGGTCTCGCCGCCGGGTGCGGTGATGTCGACCTTGGCCCCGTAGTTGGAGTAGTACGAGCGGTTGCCCTCACGGCTGCCCGCGGCGACGTTCACGACGTTGTTGCAGCTCGACGGGGCGAAACCGGCCGTGTCGGCGTTGGAGTTGCCCGCCGCGACGACCACGGTCGTGCCCCGCCCGACGGCCGAGTTGATCGCGTTCTGGTAGGTCGACGAGCACGCGCCCGGACCGCCGAGGCTCATGTTGATGACCTTGGCCGGGGTGGGGTTGGCGGGCACGCCCGCGACGGTGCCGCCGGACGCCCAGATGATGGCGTCGGAGATGTCGGAGGTGCTGCCGCCGCACTGCGCGAGCACGCGGACGGGCTGGATCTTCGCGTCGTACGCGATGCCCGCGACGCCCTTGCCGTTGTTCGTCGACGCCGCGATGGTGCCCGCGACGTGCGTGCCGTGCCAGCTGGAGTTCTGGTCGGCGGGCGGGACGGGCTGGCCGAGCGAGTCGGTGCCGCAGTCGCCCCTCTTCATCCAGTCGCCGTTGTCGGACGGGTCGCTGTCGCGGCCGCCGCCGTCGCGGGCGCGGGAGGCGTCGGACACGAAGTCGTAGCCCGGCACGGTCTTGCCCGCGAGGTCGGAGTGCGTGACGTAGCCGGTGTCGATGACCGCGACGGTGACGCCCGCGCCGGTCGACGTGGGCCACGCGGCGGGGACGTTCATGCCCGCCGTAGGCTCGTAGAGGTCCCACTGCTTGGCGTACTCGGTGTCGTTGGGCTCGGCCAGCGCCTGCATCATCAGGTCGGGCTCGACGTAGACGACGTCCGGGTCGGCCCGGAACTCCGCGATGGTCTTGGCGGCGTCGCCCGCGGTGGTCGTGCCACCCAGGTCGACGACGGCCGCGCCGGTGGCGAGCCGCCGGTCCAGCTTGAGCGTGCGACCGGCCTTCGCGCCCTTGGTCCGAGCGTCCGCGGCCGCGGCCGTGTCGGACTGGGACTCGGTCGCCGTCGACCTGTAGCCGACGATCAGGCGTTCGTAGGGCCGAGCGGTCCTGGTGGGGACGGGCTGGGCCACCAGGTCCGCGCCGGGCTGGGCCGCGGGGGCGGCGAACGCCGTAGTGGTGATGCCACCGAGCAGCGTCACCGTGACGGCAGCGCACGTGGCGGTGCGTCGCAATCCATTCACAGCGGTTGTTCCTTCCACCTACAGGGACCCCGCTTGCCGCCGAGGGATCAGGGTTTCTGAAGCGGCTGCGGAGTTGAGCTGGAACGTAGGCAGCGGTGTGGCGCCTGGCACAGGGCCTGGACGGGCAGGTTCCCGTCAGCGGCGTAATCCCGCCACCACCACTGGGCCGAACGGTCGTACTCACGGGTCTCTTCGGCCCAGTGGTGGACAATGCGTGAGTGTTCGAACACCTGGGCGTCACGCCCGAGCAGTCGCGGGTCTACGAGGTGTTGGTCCGGGTTGGCACGTGCACCGTCGACGAGATCGCCGCCGAGCTGCCGGGCGTCGCCGCGGAACCCGTCGTGGCCTCGCTGGACGCCCTCGGCCTGGTTCAACGCCGCTCCGGTGACCCCGCGGTGTGGCAGGCCGTCGCGCCGGACCTCGCCGTGGAGATGCTCATCGCCGCGCGCGAGGACGGCCACCGGCGGGCGCGCGCCGAGGCGCTGCCGCTGATGGAGCTGTACCTGAAGGGCCGTGACGAGCAGCACCAGGACGACAGCGGCATGGTCGAGGTCGTCACGGGTGTGAACGCCGTGCGCGACCTGTGGGAGACGCTGCTGGCGGGCGCGCGTCGCGAGGTGTGCGTGCTCGACCAGCCGCCGTACGTGTCGCCGCCGGAGGACCACGTGGCCCTGGAGGTCGACACGCGCGCCCGGCAGGTGCAGTGGCGGGTCATCTACGACCGGTCCAGCATCGAGCTGCCCGGTCGGCTGGCCGAGATCGTGCACCTGGTCGCGGCAGGGGAGCGGGCGCGGGTCACGTCCACGCTGCCGTTCAAGCTCGGGCTGGTCGACGCGCGGGTCGCGGTGCTGCCGGTCGGGTCGAACGGGGTCGTGGACAAGGTGCTGCTGATCCGGCCGTCCGCGCTGCTGGACGTGCTGCTCTCGACGTTCGAGCTGTACTGGGACCAGGGGATCCCGTTCACGCCCCGGTCGTCGGCCGGTGCGCCCGCCGACGAGGTCGCCGACCCGCAGCTGCTGGCGCTGCTGGCCGCCGGGCTGACCGACGAGAGCATCGCGCGGCAGCTCGGGCTCGCGCCCCGGACCGTGCAGCGGCGGGTGCGGCAGCTGATGGACCGCTCGGGCGCCCAGACCCGGTTCCAGGCCGGTGTGCAGGCGATGAGACGCGGTTGGCTCTGAATACCTGAGTCACCCTCTGGAACTCACCTACCCGGTCGCGTCGTCGCCGTCCGATCCGACACCCCGCCTGACCAGCCGACATGACACGCCGCATGTCACTCGATGGTGGTCACCCGCATGACACACGGGTGCGGTTTCAGTCACGATGACGACCTCATGCCCGTCACCTTGGAGTTCACCGACGGGGTCGCGTCGATCCGCGTCGAGCACTCTCCGGCCGGACCGACCGACTCCGACCTCGCCGCCGTGCGGTCGGCGCTCGACGCCGCGTCGGACGCCGTCGCGATCGTGCTGCACTGCGACGACCGCCCGTTCCTCTCCGGCGTCGACCTCAGGCTGGTCGCGCGCACCTCGCCCGCCGAGGTCCGGGCCCGCGCCGAGGACCTCCGCCTGCTGTGCGAGCGGATCGCCCGGATGCCCGTCCCGGTGGTCGCCGCGATCGGCGGGGACGCGGTCGGTGGCGGGTGCGCGGTGGCGATGGCGTGCGACGCGCGGGTCCTCGCGGACACCGGCAGCCTGGGGTGCGTGACCTCGGCGCGAGCGGATCGCGCGGTCCTGACCGGCCGCAGGGTGCCCCCGGCGGAGGCGTTGCGCGGTGGGCTCGTCGACCTGGTGGTGCCGTTTTGCGCACTGCTTGCGTCAGCGCGGGAGCTGGCCGTCAGCCACGCGGCACACAAACCACGCAAACGAGCGCAAGAGTACGCAAAAGTCCGTTAATCATTGTCGTATAGTTGCTCTATGACGCAGCGACGGTTGGCGGAAGTGGCCGCGAAGGTCGGCGTGAGCGAGGCGACCGTGAGCCGGGTGCTCAACGGCAAGCCGGGTGTCTCCGACGCTACCCGCTCCGCCGTGCTCACGGCCCTCGACGTGCTCGGCTACGAGCGCCCCACGCAGCTGCGCGGCGAGCGCGCCCGGCTGGTCGGGCTGGTGCTGCCCGAGCTGCAGAACCCGATCTTCCCGGCGTTCGCGGACGTGGTCGGCAACGCGCTCGCGCAGCGCGGGTTCACCCCCGTGCTGTGCACCCGCACGGCCGGTGGCGTGTCCGAGGCCGACTACCTGGAACTGCTGCTCGAACAGCACGTCTCCGGCGTCGTGTTCGCGGGCGGGCAGTACGCCCAGGCCGACGCGCCGCACGAGCACTACCGGCAGATGACCCGCCGCAAGCTGCCCGCCGTGCTCGTCAACGCGGCCGTCGAGGACCTCGGGTTCCCGCGGGTGTCGTGCGACGACGCGGTGGCCGTCGAGCAGGCGTTCGGGCACCTGGTGTCGCTGGGCCACCAGCGCATCGGCGCGGTGCTCGGACCGCCCGACCACGTGCCGTCGCAGCGCAAGCTGGCGGCCCTCCAGGTGTGCGCCGAACGGGCGAACCTCGAGCTCTTGCACGATTACGTCGAGCACACCATGTTCTCCCTCGAGGGCGGGCAGGCCGCGGCCACCCGGCTGCTGCACCGAGGGGTCACCGGCATCGTCTGCGCCAGTGACCCGCTTGCGCTCGGCGCGGTGCGCGCGGTGCGCAGGCAGGGCAAGCGGATCCCGCAGGACGTGTCGGTGGTCGGCTACGACGACTCGGCGTTCATGAACTGCACCGAGCCGCCGCTGACCACGGTCCGGCAGCCGATCGAGGCCATGGGCCGGGCGGCCGTCGAGCTGTTGGCGAACCAGATCTCCGGGGCGCAGGTGCCCGACGAGGAGCTGCTGTTCGAGCCCGAGCTGGTCGTCCGCGCGTCGACGGGCCCCGCTCCGCGCTAGTCCCGCTCCCGCCAGACCCCGAAGGGGCGAGCCGCCACGGCTCGCCCCTTCTTCGCGTCACCCGTTCGTGATAAATGTCAGCATCTTGCGAAATATCGTAGACATCTTGCGGACTCCGGCTCGTCACGCTTATGGTGTGCGCCACACAAGCCGTCGCTGATCCACCGCCGAGAGTCACCTCCGACTCACGGACAGATCCCGCGCACCCTCGTCGAGAAGGGTCCCCAGACGATGAACACATCAACGGTCCGCAGAGCCGCAGGCCTGGTGCTGGTCGGCAGTCTCAGCCTCGCCACGGTCGCGTGCTCCTCCAGCACGCCCGACGCGTCCACCGGCGGCAAGGTGGCCATCACGGTCAACGGCCAGCCGCCCCAGACGCAGGCGTTCGACCGGAAGGTCTTCGACGACGACGTCGCCGAGTTCGAGGCGGCGAACCCCGACATCGACCTCCAGCCGAAGGAGGGGTTCATGGACCCCAAGACCTTCTCGGCGAAGCTCGCGG
>Ga0247771_1000519_pt1 | contig 12141 bp, 7 predicted proteins | sample UWRJL197509C6_FD_179948 | JGI IMG/M metagenome (GOLD analysis project Ga0247771, IMG submission 179948) | Plant litter microbial communities from Arlington Agricultural Research Station in Wisconsin, United States - UWRJ-L197-509C-6 | ecosystem: Environmental > Terrestrial > Plant litter >...
ACTACGGCGCCGCGGGCCGGCTGGCGGAGCGGATCCAGGGGCCGGACTACGGCTGGGCGGCCGGCGCGTGTGGGTGTTCCCCCCTTTCCTGCTGCTGCGGACAGGCAGTTGCTGATGAGCGGACTGGGCCCGCATAGTTCCCTCAGCCGACAACGCGCTGCCGGGCGGGACGGCGCTCGCGGCCATCGGGTTCGGGGACGCGGGCTGGCGGAACATCTCCGTCACGGCGCTGCTCCCCGCCGGGACGCTGCGCGAGTACCGCTGGGATGCGCAGAGGTGGACCGCCGGGGTGCCGTCGCTGACTGGGGCGGCGGGGACGGCCGGGTTTACCGCCCACGCCATGAGCCAGGATCGGCAGCTGTATCTGATGGCGGGCGGCCGCATCCAGCAGTTTACCATGCGGCCGGAGAGCCCGTTCCAGTGGGGCTTTGAGACTACGGTAAGGACGGGGTAGCATACGCAGGGTTGTGTTTAGAAGAGTACAGGCGCAGCTTGAGGTTGGTTTTCTTCTACGGCCTCGTAACGTTACCGACGGCGGGTTAGGCTGGTTGGTGCGGAAGGTCTTCCTCCCTCTCTGACTATGGTGTTCAGGTTTTGTATCTTGAGTGGCTCCCGGATGCCATGCCGAGTTGGCACATTGCTCAGGTTTGGCTAAGGAGCGTGCAGTTTGGATACTGATTGTGCGTGTACCTTACCTAGTTATGTGCAAGGTACGTGGTACTCACCGAGTGAGCCCAGTCTTACTGCGCGCACTTGATAGTGGCCTTGGGCTTCGGGGGCACACGCGGGTCATGGACACGGTGGGATTCGGTTCCGGCGCGCACGATGTTCCGGTCGGCGGCGCAAGGAGAGTTGTCTAGCTAGACTCCTAACTTAACTCTCTGGCCCTGTCGGGCCCCGGGCTGACGTCGATGCGCTGCCTGGGATGTCCGTTGTTCCGCCCACCGTCCCTTCAGGGCCCTCAACCTCGAGGTCTTTGCTCCGCAACTGCCCCAGTTCCGGCCTGTGCTCTCGCCGCCGCCATTGCTCAACCTGAGTAGACGAGAGGTCGTCGACGCGCGCGCCGTGCCGTTTGAGCAGCGGGGCCAGGGCCTTCGGCACGTGGTACAGGTCCTCCAGCAAGCAGATCTCGAGGGGACTCAGACAGCCGAGCTCTTCTCCGCTGCGCCGGTCGGGATCGGCACCGGCCTCCAGCAGTGCCGTTATCGCCTCGAAATCCTCGTCCTTGGGGTCCTCGCCCCAGGCCCTGCCCGTGATGGCGGCCAGGAGGGGTGTCGTCCCCTGCGATCCGGCGAGGTTGACGTCTGCACCGTGTTGGATGAGCGACTTGGCCTCCGGCGCTCCGCGCGTCGGAGATCGAACGGCGGCACACAACGCCGTCATCCCGGCGACCCCGACGACGTTAGGGTCGGCGTCAGCGGCTTTTAGTAGCTCCTCCACGATGCTGTAGTGGCCTTGCAGGCAGGCCACCACAAGGGGCTGCCCGAGCAGGCCTTCGGCGTGGCTCACCTTGGCGCCTCTCGCGAGCAGTGCCTTTGCAATCTCCGTTTCTCCCGCGGCGCAAGCAATGGCCAGTGGGGTGCCCAGCCAGCCGGCGATTTCGATATCTACCCGTCCGTCTGCGAGGAGCAAGCTCAAAACCTCTTCGCGGCCCAGAAAGCAGGCGATGTTGATGGCGTACTCCAGGGCCCCGACGATGCGCACGTTGACGTTGCAGTCACCCCGCTCCAGAAGCCACCCGACTACCTCGGTCAGGTCGGCACCGATAGCAGTGTGCAGGGCAACGCCGTCGGTAGACGTGAGTGAACGGAGGAACGCAAGGTCAGGAGCCACATAGCCTTGCGGTGCCGGGAGAGATGACTTCTCAAACACGTGCCGGTCGATTGGCGCTCCGCGGTCCAGGAGAAGGCGGACGATGTCGGTCCGCCGCTCCCTTATGGCGACGGTCAAGACCATTTCGCCCGTTTCGGTGTAGGGCGAAGTGATTCGGACCTCCCCGAGATCGAGAATCGTCTTCATGATCTGGATGTCCATCGTCGCACCCATGGCCTCCTGCAACCGCCAACCTCGGTTTAGCAGCTTCTCCACCAAACCGGGGCGGGACTCTAGCAGGTCCCCAAACAGGATGGCATGACAATCAAGCGGGGGCGAGATCTCCATGGAGCGGAGGGAGCCCTTGACTGCCATCAGAGCCAATTCGGCCATGCCATTGTCGCTTACGGCCGAGAAATCGACTGTTGCGGCCGTCTGCAAAAGTTCCGCCCACTCGTGGTCCGAACTTGGTGGGCCCCTGGACTGCAGATGATCTAATAGAAATGTCCAGTTCCGAGTGGTCCGACGGTGGTCGTAAATAGCGCCGTACAGGTGCCCGTAGCGGCGCATGAAGCTCAGTTCGTCGGGTGCCGGTGTATACCGAACAGGCCAGCCGTTGATCGCCATGGATTTCATGTCTCCCTCGTCCTCGAGATCAAATCGACAATCACGATTTTTCTCGCTTCTAGGGTGAAGGAGATTCCAGAGATTTGCAAGCCGCCAAAGCCCCTGAAGGCCCCATTGTTGAAGTAGCCCGTCGCTGCTCCCGGACGCCTTGCGATAAACTTCTCCGAGCTCGCGAACTGCCGCGGATCGCGTCGTGGGGTTGGAGTTGTCCAGCATGAGGACGGCCACTGCCTCGGCTCTCGGGAACTGTCCTTCCCTCCGGAGCTTGCGCACCAACCGGAGAAGTGTCTCCCGGACCTTGTCTTCGCGCGGCAGGATGCCGGCCTGGACAAATACCGGGACAACGCACATCAGGGCTTCCTCTTCGGTACCGAGTCCCGAGTCCACGATAACCTTGGCGAAAGCCTTGATGTGCGCATTGGAGAGTCCAAGAAGTCGCTCCGACGAGCCGGTGATCTCAGATAGGGAGTTGGGCAGCCCCGAAGCCGTGAGTAGCTCTTCGTCGGGAGTGTCGACCGTGTGCATGGTGTCCACCACTCGCGAGATAAAAATGGTGAGGATATTCTGGGCTAGGAGTTTGATCCCGACACTCTTAGCTCTCATGGAAATGAAGCCCTGCCTGTCAGCTGCAGGTGTCCGGTCCATCTGCTCCCTGGAAAGCAGCCTTTTGTCTTTGACAACCCATGCCCCAGCCGCCGGCAGCCGTAGCGACAAGCTATTTTCGCGAAGTCTCAGGTTGGTGTCCGGCATCCAGAGCCTGAGGGTCGAGTACACAGCAGCTGTTTCCGAGGTCCCGACAAGCAGGATTTTGTCGTTAGGGTCGTCCGCGTCGTCCTCGTTCCCGCTTCCATCGAAGTATGACGATGCCCAGAGACTGACGACAGCTTCGAGCTTGTGCCTGCTGATTTTCCACTCCGATCCATATCGAAACATGGGAAAAGACAGCCACATCGGCTTGAGGGTCCTTATTAAACCTTCCTCACCGTCAACCGTGGCGGTCACTGATACGAAGCACTCGATGGCGGCCGTCGTATGCCAAGTCATGGCCAGGACGTCTTTCCAGTGGTCCTTGAGCGCCATGTTACTAGCGCTAGAAAACACGTAATTTGCGATGCCTTGAATCGCCAGTTGCAGCTCTTGGCCCACGATCCTTGCGAATCCGTCCCACTTCGGCTGTACGCCGAGGACGCCGTCGCCAGTCAGGAACGCGAATCGGGATCGCACGAGAGCAATCATGGCCACCGGGTTGGGTCCGACGTAGCCTAGGTCTTTGTCGTGTCGCGACTCGTCATAGACACCCTCGTACCACTTGGCGACGGCTACCGCTTCGCGTGCACAATCCAGACACGTCGACCAGCCTACCACCTCTCCCCGGCGAAGTTCCTGATTGGGGAGGTAGAAGCCATGAAGCGACTCGCCGTATAAATCTTCTCGGGTGAATGGGGTGATGTGTTTGACGAGCCCGGAGTTATACACCTTGCTCATGCCGTGAGATATCTTGTCGTCCGACATCCGCCAGCTGATCACCTCCTTGATGACGTCCAGAATCGCGCCGCCGGGGGCTGTGGTGACGCCCTGCGGCGAATGCCCGGGGGTCTCCCGCCACCTGCCGGGGCGGTCTGAGAAGGTGGCCATGGCCTGCCAGTCGAGTTCGTGTCCCTCCTTCACGGACACGGGAAAGCTGAATTTATTGTCGTCGGGACCAAGCCGCCGTAGCCTGAGGAGGGCACGAACGGCGGACATGAAAATCGTCGCGGCAATTTGGTACAGGGCGACGGAGCCGTGTAGACCGCGGAGGCCAACGAATTGAAGGACGAAGCCGATGACCGAGAAGAATAAGGCGAGGACCAGGACCAGCTTCACGTAACGCGAGCCGAGCTGCCCGATGTTGTGGTCCGACTTCCAGGACGTGATGTACGAGTGCTTCACCTGGCTGTAGGAGAAGGCGTTGAACTGCTGGTCGCCAATCCGCTGGTTCCCGGGCTGTAACCAGAACATCGTGGTGTCAGCCTGCAATATAGTTTCAGCATCGTAGCTCTAATAGTTCACCGGCCTAGCGTGGGCCACTAACCGACGTGTACTCGGCAGATTCCTTGCCGCCGTCGCAGAAGCGCCTCTCCTGGGATCTGTGGTCGATCAGAAAGGCACACAGAATCATGCCGATGACGACCATTGCAGTCCCGAGAACGGCCAGAACAAACGACCACGTCGCTGGCCGCGTGCCGGGCGCTTCAGCGTAGAGGTCCTCTCGGTAGAAGGTGATGACGGTCGCGTATCCGAAGAGACTGAGTTGGAGGAGAGAGCCAAAGGTGGCGACGAGGACCAGCACCCACTTGGGCGTTGTTCGAATGCCAATGTTGAGGGAGAGGTTCGGGAACGGTGCAAAGTTGAAGTTGGGTTTCAAGGCTCCTATTTCTACTAGGGAGTCGATTACCTGTGGACTCGGCGACTTCGACGACTTCTCCTTCCAGTCATCGTCCACGCCGCTGCACACTTGGTCAACCATAAAGCAGCACCTCGTGCTGCCTAGCGAGCAGACGGGGCGATAGATATTGCAAGCGCCCGGTTCCTCGACTCCCCTTTCGGTGGTATTCCATTCAAATCTCGGATAGAAGTCGTCCTTTCCGTACTTGTGGAAGAACTCGAGGATTTTAGGCCGGCCGAAGACGCGGCAGATGCCGCCCTCGGACCACAGCTCGCAGACGTCGCGGCTGGTCGACGAACACAGCTCGGCCTCAGCCACGCCGTGCGGTTCCTGGGCTCTCCCCACGAAGGCCTTGAGGCCCGGCCAGCCGTAGACGCGGATGGCCGAGACGACGGCGGTAATGATGCCAAGAGGGGCCATGCCGAAGATGATGTTGTCGAGGAAGCCCGACGACTCGCTGAGGAACTGCTTGGTGACCTGTTCGCCGAAAAGGGTTATTAGCGGTGCAATGTCCGTCGCGAAGTTGTTGGTGAAGTCGCTCCAGGCACCCGAGTCGCTGTCCGCCGCCGCCTTGGCCACGCCCAGCACGCCGCCAAAGGCAGCCAGCCTCGTAGAGAACAACATTCCGGTCTCAACGTCGTGCCCTAAAAGGCGACGGGTTCAATGCCTCGAGGTCTGCGTTCAAGAGGGACAAAACCGCTGGGCTGTCGTTTAAAGACGGTCGGCGGGCGAAGCCATGGGACGAGGTCTGGAGCGGAACACAACCTGCGTCTGGACAGCCGGCATATGCTCCTAGGACGTGGTTTGCCGTGATTGGATTGGCATGGAGCACCGGACGGCAGCGAGCACCGGACGGCAGCGCTACGAATCAAACGAACTCAAACACGCCATTGCAGCAGGGGGAGTTTTCAGCTCCCCCGGTTGGGGTTGCCGATAGGACTCGGAAGCGCAAAGCCCTCGCCAAAGAGATGTGGTTTCTACAGAGGATGCCTTCAAAAGTTTCCCTCACCGCCTTTCAAGCACCCGCAGGCGGTTTATAAATGACCCATTGCGCTGTAGATGACCTAGAATTTTGTAGATGACCTATAACTCTGTAAATGACCTAGAACTTTGTAGATGACCTACAACTCTGTAGATGACCTAGAAAGTTTGGTTTAATAGGTTGGTAATAGGAAGTTGCTGATACAGAGTGGTTGTCTTAGGTGTAGGCTCTTCTAATTTGCCAGGCAGAATTAGCTGGAGTTGAGAAGACGGTGGGCATTTCTTTTACAGGCGCAGTCTGTAAGGGACGTTTTTTTCGATGCGATCTGCTACTCTGCAAGAGACTCTATAGGCGTTGCAACGAGATCAACGGCCCATCCCCTGCGCCTGGTCAACACCTGGAATCAGGTGACGTTTGCTCTCTACATGTATTCAATCTCGTGCGACCGGGCGGAATTGCGTCACCGTCAGCTGCGCCGTTTGGGTTCGGGACGCGAGTCGCCCATTCCCTGGCCACCGGTTCATGGTTCCGGCTACTTCCATCTCGATGCCGATTGCAGCGCGGTTCCTTTGTATCCAAAGGGTACCTACCTACCTAGTAGGTAGGTAGGCACGAAAGACCAATGGTAGCGAACTGGGCCATCACACGTGAACCAGCCTAAGAGTTACGGTGGTCTCTCCAAATCCGTCTTTTCCTTCTTCGTGGTTCGCCAACCATGATAGCCCAAATCGGCTTAGCGGTTGCCTTCTCGGTGCCTTGATGGCCGCCATTCACCACACTTCCGTTTCCGCAAGAAAGGTGAGGCAATACTCGACTATTCCGAACGATCATTCCAAGATGCCCCATTACCCAAAATATCTCATCAACACCGAAACGCAGTGCCTGGAAAGGATCAACGACCCTCCAGGCCCTTATGCCATTCTGTCGCATACCTGGGGCGATGACGAGATTGTCATGGATGATATGAGGACTAAGGAGAGCCGAGCCACCAGTAAGCGTCGAAAAGGGTACCAGAAGCTGTCCTCAGCTGTCCACAGGGCAAAAAGCGATGGCTACGGCCACATCTGGATAGACACCTGCTGCATCAACCAGGCCTCGAGCGCCGAGCTCTCCGAAGCCATTAACGCGATGCATGAGTACTATGCCAACTCAGCGGTCTGCTACTCCTACCTCGAGGACATAAGTGATGCGAAAGACCTCGACAGCGCGCGATGGTTTTCACGGGGCTGGACACTCCAGGAGCTTGTCTTCTCTCCGCACATGCAGTTCTACTGCGGACCAGACCGCAACACATTCATGGGCGACAAGCACAGCCTTCTAGATGTCCTGGCTTCGAGAACCGGCATCTCCCCCAGCGTGCTCACGAGAAAGATGCGCCTTGACCAGCTCTCGATTGCTCACCGCATGTCGTGGCTCGCGGACCGCCAGACCTCACGGCCCGAGGATATGGCATATTGCATGCTCGGCATCTTCGACGTCTCCATGACTCCGATCTACGGCGAGGGCGACAAAGCCTTCCACCGGCTCCAGGAGTGTCTGCTCAAAGAGCACGACGACCAGAGCCTGCTCGCATGGACGGGCCCGCCGTCGCGATGGGGCGTCCTAGCCGACCATCCCGGGGTCTTCGCGAGGGCGTGCACGAGTTTCCTCCAGAACTTAGCGGACAACTGGACACGGGCTCACCTCCGAGCCGTGTCGGACGGGCATGGGAGGCTGCGGGCGACCATGATTTGCTGGCAGGCGGAGCCTCACCCGGACAGGTGGCAGCGGTGGTACGCTATCCTGAACCACTTCTGCTGCCAAGAAGGGAACAAGGACCGTCTGCACGTGATAGCTTTGACGCAAATCCAACGGCGGCGGCTCATGTTTGTGCGCGAGGACACGCAGACCCATTTCTGTTCGCCGTACAGCTTGATGACCCTCATGTCTCGCGTGGCCTTTGAGGAGGGGACGCATCACACCAGTACGTCTCACTCTTGGTTGACATGGGCAAACGTGCTGAAGACTCTACAGGGCGCCTTCTCAACGAGAGCCCATGGTTCGAAAGAGGCATCTGCACCACAGCCACGGATAGACCGCTCACTTATCCCACTATGAGACAGCATCCTTGGCATATCGATCTCCTCGAGGATAAGGATGGTATGTGTCAAGGTTCCTTGAATAACGGCATCAGCTGAGGAAGACCTGATGATTCGTGTGCGTTCCATGCAGGGAGAAAGCTCTACCGGGCAGACATCTACCCTCGGCCGCGCGACATTGTCATTGTCTCTCGTAGGTGTATGTAGTCCTGTACGGAGGCGACCACCTTGTCATGTCAACAGTGCTGATTTGCGTCCCCGCAGGGCGGCACGCGAGACTCTGACTGCCGAGAAGAGCCAAGCACCTACGTTTTGAATGCAGAAGCGGTTGTACACCACAAAAGGCGAATTCTCAGCCCCAAGCGACTCCCTGATCAAGGTCCATGTGGCTGCTCGGCTGTGGGAGAGCGAAGGGATCAAATGCAGATCACCCGGCCGGGCCAGTAAGTGTGGCCTGAGGTGACCCGTAGCACTGGTAGTTGAGCAGTCAAAGTCCTTTTAGGAGAGGGAGATCCTCCTTGTAAAATATTGTATGAACCACTGGAGCTGCTAAGTACGCTGAGTCTCACTTGGTCTTGCTCAGCCTACCCAGTTTGGGGCAACGTCGCAGACCATAGCGACAAGCGCAAGACACGTCTCTTGAAAGGCGTGGATAGCTTCTACGGCGAGGATGAATCGGACTTGATCTACGACATCAAACACGACGCTTCAGGCTGTGTTGTTTTTGGGGATGAAGTTTGAGAGGCTGCCGCGCAAGATGTCCCATGACAACCTGGAGCTTAGGAGACTTTCCTCCGAACTTGGTTCGATAAGCGCAGCCTCTCGCGCAGCATTGTAGGACTCCGCGACGCCTTCGCCTGCTTCTCGGGGCCACTCTGAAATGTATTATAAGATTATTGGCCTTTAGCAAGGTGTTGCGTGAGGGCTAGGTCAAACCCCCTTGGGCGGCGGCGGCAGCGGTGTGGTTGTGATAAGGCTGCAGGGCCGGTTGGCGCTTACGCGGACATGAGTGGTCCGGGTCTTCCCCGAGACCCACCGAGCGCCACTGCGTTTTCTACTCGGACGAGGGCAGGGATGCCATGTTGGTGGCGCCTTCGCTTGGCATCGCTGTGAGGTGAATGTCCTCGGGTGTCGGCGTACTGCTGCGAATATGCTCTAGTGCCGGCGGACTGAAGATCGATGGCTAAGCAAGCCTGGGCTGTTCACAGAGCAGGCCACCCCGGCGGGCTGCCCTATCCCCATGCTGTTCCATTACCCAATTACCGAGCATCCGCTGTCTTGGTCACTTCGATCAAGGAAGACAGGGGCTTCTTTTGCCCAGCCTGCTTGCACTGTCGGGATGATCACAACCTTGGAAGTGCAACGAGGCGTCGGGCTAGCCAGGGTTGTAAGCCACGCACTGCAGCTAATTTGAGGTCCGATGTGACTTTTCCTCTTCGTACTGCCGGGTTCCGAGTCTTAACACGCCCATGGCTCGTTGCCGGAGTATGGGCTCTTGTTCGGGGCCGCTCATTTCCACGCACTTCCGTCTTCCTCGGTCCTCCCATGGAGCAGAGCCTCAGCGCGTTGGCCAATCAGGCACTCGGGGTGCCCTCAGTCCATGGTGACAATATGGATCATGGGGGAGGCCATCCGCCGTCCTACACGATGGCGGCAACCGCTATGTTTGAGAATAGCGTGGTCCAGCTGCCTTCCATTCAGCACGTCGAAGATTGCAACGGAGCCGACTGCACGGGGCTGACCGGCGTTGCTCATGCACCTCCAGACGGGTGGCCATGGGTAGAACCAGGCTTCGTCCCGCCAGTCCTGCCCGTACCAGAGATGGAGGATGGACCTCAGAAAATGGTGCACCTCCCACGTCTCCTCGCCAACTCTGGCCATTCGCCCGAGCTCCTCGAATCCGCGGTCGGCACGGGAATGCGGTTGATCCACACGTTGGCTGGGCTGCTCGAACCATACCGGGCGATTCCCGACGCCTGGAGTTCTCTCAGGCTTCTCAAGGCCCTTCAGGCGCGTTCAACGGCGCCTCGTACGGTAGTTGGCGTGGTCGGCAACACCGGGGCCGGTAAGAGCTCGGTTATCAACGCGCTGCTGGATGAAGAGGAGTTCGTAGCCCCCTTCCCGCTTTGCCTGCGGCTTCGTCCTCTAATCGGCCTCCGCTCAGGTTGCTTCCCACGAACTGCGTCAGAGCGTGTACAGCTTCGCCTACCGAGATTTCGTACAACCATTCCGCAGACCCCGCCGCCCGCTACCGGGCTGAGGTCGAGTTCATCACCCGAGAAGATTGGATGAGCGAGCTCCAAATCTTGTTTGCCGACCTTCTCGACGGGAACGGCGAGGTTTCGCGGGACTGCACCAATACAGACAGCGACGCCGGCGTGGCCTACGCCAAGCTCAAGGCTGTCTACCCGGCCAAGACCAAGGAAATGCTGGCGGTGGCTAACCCTCGCGACTTCGCCGACGAATCCGCTCTGCAAGCCGTGCTTGGGACGGTGACGTGCCTACAAGAAGAATCGGCCCCAGAGCTGTATCGGGGTCTGCAGCGATATGTGGACAGCAAGGAGAAGATGACGGTGGCGGGCAGGAACACGACAATGGAATACTGGCCACTGGTCAAGGTGGTTCGCATCTACGCCAAGGCGGCAGCTCTCTCGACCGGTGCCGTGATCGTGGACCTGGTATGTATCTCTCCCCGTGGCCCGCGGAGGGCCTACCTATCCATGATGCTCACCGATTCCAGCCCGGCATTCAAGACTCTAACACCGCCCGGGCCGCTGTGGCCGTCAAATACATGAGAGACTGCAGCGGACTCTGGATTGTTGCCCCTATCACAAGGGCCGTCGACGACAAGACGGCCAAGACTCTGCTGGGTGATTCCTTCAAGAGGCAACTCAAGTGCGACGGCACCTACTCAGCAGTCACGTTTATCTGCTCCAAGACCGACGACCTTGTCGTCAAAGAAGCCGCCCGAAACCTCGGCATGGATGAAGTTATATCCCGGTTCTGCAGCCGAGCGGAATTCCTCACGAAGAACGAGGAAAATCTATATATGCAGCTGGCAGATATGGAAAAGGTCAAAGGCTCTTATGCCGCGGCGCTCGACGAGTGCGAGATTGACATTGACGCCTGGGAAGACATGGAGAACCGCCTCGGGAACAGTGGGATTGTTTACGCTCCGTTCGACCCCCGAAAGCGAAAGAGGATGGACGAGGCTGCAGGAGTCAACGGCAGCAGCGGCCCCTACGACCCCTCTGCGGCTTTCGAGAGTCAGGTGCCACAAACGAGGAATACCATTTCAAACAACCTCATGTGCCTCAGACAACGGCGCAAGGAGCTCCGTGGGTACCAGCGTTGGCTAGAACAAGAAATGGTTCGGATTCGGCACCTCGCCAGGGAAATCCAGTTGGAGCGCGAGGGTCTGCTTGCCGAGGCAAAGGCCACCTGCATCAAGGGCCGCAACGACTACTCCAGGGAGGCCATCAAACAGGACTTTGCCATGGGCATTAGAGAGTCAGTTGGCTACATCATGACTGTGTGTCTCGGGACCTGTGGCTAATCGTCCGCAGACTCGATCAAGAGAACGCGGCCGAGGAGGATGCCGCGACCTTTGACCCCGACCAAGACGCGCGAGACTACGAGGAGGTAGCCCGGAGCCTTCCGGTCTTCTGCGTCAGCAGCCGGGCGTTCCAGAGGTTGACGGGCAAGCTGGGCCAGGGCGATTTCGACGTCCATGGTTTCCAGACAGCCGAGGACACCGAGATACCGCAGCTGCAAGCTCACATCAAGCTGCTGACGGCGGGCAGCCGGATCAAAATCTGTCAACGATTCCTCAACGATTTCATGCAGGTGCTGAATTCGATGAGCTTCTGGGCTTTCAACAATGGAGTCATGCACCCTCTGCCAGAGAGTGAGGAGCAACGGGAATCGAAGCACCTCCGCGAGCTCATCCTTGCCCTCAAGAAGGTAAGCACGACGTCCCAAATGTGTCGTTCGTTCTAACAAGGGATCCATGTCACTAGGGCTTCGAAGAGGCAGTCGAGCATTCAGTTGCATCGATTCAACAATCCTTAACGGAGAGCATCTACGACAACTTCAATCAAGCCATCCCGATAGCTATTGACGGCGCTGTCGACACGTGCCAGAGGTGGGGTGCGTCAACATCCAACGGGGGTTTGTGTTGGCCAACGTACAAGGCCACGGTGCGCCGCAACGGCGTT
>Ga0247771_1000520_pt1 | contig 12126 bp, 12 predicted proteins | sample UWRJL197509C6_FD_179948 | JGI IMG/M metagenome (GOLD analysis project Ga0247771, IMG submission 179948) | Plant litter microbial communities from Arlington Agricultural Research Station in Wisconsin, United States - UWRJ-L197-509C-6 | ecosystem: Environmental > Terrestrial > Plant litter >...
GTTGCCGAAGGAGTGCACCATCAGGGTAGCCGTGCAGGACGAGGACACCTTGGGCGCCGTCCCCTCGGCGACCCGGCCGTCGCTGGTCGTGGCGCCCTGGGGCAGCAGGACCGGCTGCGTGGGCTGGAAGCACTCGAGGACCGAGCGACCGGCGTTCTCGTCGCGCTTGGCGTTCGCCGCCCCGCCGCCCTGCTGGACGACGAGCTCCGCGGGCGGCGCGGCCTTCTCGTGGCCGGCGCCGTGGGCCTGTTTGCGCCATGTCCCGACCGCCGGCGGCGGGTGTGGTCGATGGGCGCCGTGCGCATGCCGTCCACCCCGGCGCCAGCAGCCGACGCGGAAAGTAGGAAGCGCGGCGACGAAGAGGGTGAGGACGAGCAAAACCAGCAAGAGGGGAGGCCCCGTCGTCCGGCGGTCGTCTGCCGCGGAGGCGGTCTCGTCACCGTCCTGGTCCTCCTCGTCCTCGTCCTCGCGCGGTGGCCGTAGCAGCTTCTCGACATCGGGAACGGCCATCCTCCACATGGTCACGGCGGCCGCCGGGCAGTAGCGCAGGGCGCCGGCTTGTTGCGCCGAGAGAAGGACAGCGGCCGAGGTCGGTGGGTTGGCTCTCGGGACGTCCGGGCTTCCCACGTCATCCGTCGGCGTCGAGATAACCTGGGCGAAGAGCGGCGGCGGAACCGGGGACCGAGTGTTGCGCGGCCAGAGTAAGATAGATACAGAACAGAAGATCCGCGAGAGAACCGGGGCAGTGTGGCCCGCAGCTGGGGAGCACGGCTACTGGCGAGACATGACGGCCGGGCAAATCTATCTAATTGACGTCGTGGCCCGGGGGCAGATTACATGTTCCGGCTTGGGAGCGGACGCCCGCGACTCACTTTGAGAGCGAGCACGTAGTTTTTGGGGGGGAGACGGAGGGGGGGCCGCTTCAGATTAAGTTGTGGTGAACCAAGATAGGCACTGGGCCCTCCGTTGGCGCATGGCATCATGCAGGAACCATCACCACGCCGCCCGCTCGCATCCCGAGCCGCGGCGCTTTTGCAGCACTGCAGGGGTCGTGGCCAGCGTGTGGCCAGAAATATCCGGCTCTGGCTGATCCGCGTCACAACTCACCGGCAAAACGGGTCCAGAAAAGCTGCTCCAAAAGCCTCAGATCGGGGTGCGAGGCTGTCGTCACGAGAAAACGGACACTGCTGACATCAACCGCACGGGCGCACTGTGTCAAGAGGAACCTGCCACACAGTAGGTCCGATGTCTTCAGGCACCAACTTAGTCCTTACTCTTCCAACTACCTAGGCTCGAGCTAGGTAGGTAGGCTTGGAGCCGCTACAAGTGGTACTGCCCGAAACTAGAGTTATCTTATTCCCGATAGCGGTTGCCCCGTGCACTGTGCGGCTGTATCGGCGAAATCGGGGCGGACCGTTCAGGGCGTACGTTCAGGGGTTTGGCGGCTGATGCCGAAACCTCTCGAGGACCATGACGGTACACAGTAGTAGAACCACTGCACCAACGGACAAAGTACGAGGCCCCAAACAATTCGATTCCTTATAGGTGTAGGTACGTAGGTGCGTACGGGGGGAGGCAGGCGCTACTATAGATATCTCGTCCATCTTCTTCTGGCGACGGCCTCCGCGCCGAGTACAGGTAGCAAACACCTTCGCACTCGACGTGAAAGCTTCCAACATCCCGGGTATGCCGACCCCTTCTGTCGGAGACCCAATTGCCCTAACAGCTTCAGCGTAGAGCGGTTCTCCTTTATACAACACCTTCCGAGGGGCTGGCCGCCTACAGCGCTCCCAGCTCGTCTTCCCCATCGCATCCAGACATCTCGGCGGCCCTCAAGCCCGGGACGCCCCGATTCCCCATCCCCCTTTTACGCCAGGGCGCTTGCTGGTACTGCAAGAAGTGCTTCAAGGAAGGGATGTTGAGGCGCGAGATGGCTTCGACGACGGCGTGCCCGGCCAATTTTCTGTCCTCCTCGCCGAGACCAAGGTCGTAGAGCGTGAAGGTGTGCAGCTCGTCCAGGGTCATCGTGTAGTCGCCCGCCGCACTGATCTGATGCCATATTCGTCTCGCCTCGGAAAGTACGATGCGCCGGATGCCCTCGTGGTAGAAGCACTGCTGAAACTCTCGAGCCAGCCCGGTCGCATGGTACGCCGGCGAATGACCGCAGGCCATGGCCTCCCCTTCAACGCGGGTGAACAGGTCCAGGAGAGTAGAAGCCAGCTGCTTTTCCGTCATGTCCTCGGCCTTGTCTTCGCCAACGTCCGCCACGGCGTCGTCGCTGGTGCGGTGGCCGGCGTCTTGGCCGGTGTCGACGCCAGCACCAGTGACGACATTGTCGTCCTCAGTGATGTCGTCAGCTTCGGTGTTGCTGAAGAGGATAGGGGGGCGCGGCGCGGATGCCCTTGGGTGGTCGACCCTGGAGCGGCACTCGAGGCCACGAGGTCCTGGAACCCAGGGTTGGCCGAGAGGTTCTGGTTGCCCGGCGGTCTCGGACAACGCCAGCGCTTGATTGAGAACCTGTGGGTCCTTCACGTTCTCGAAGCCGGAGCACTTCCCGAAGTCAGGGCACTTCTCAAAGCCAGAGCAAATATAGCCACCATCGTCGGACTTCCCTGGCGTGTCGGCATGACGACCGCGGCGGCCGAAGGAATGCAAGACTGGACCAAATATATGCAAGTCGGGGGAGGGCACGTAGCACCCTTGGCCGCGTTTTCCGGTACCCATCGTTGAGCTGGTTTCGTGATGTGAATTCTTGAGCCGGACATAGAAACCAGGTAGAGGTCGAGGCCTGCCTGTTCACACTTATAACCTGCTCTCATTTTGGGTTCAGGCTCGCACCAATGGAAAAAAACGTAGAGGCGATAGCGGCGTGCAGCTGAAGGTTGCTACTTACCCAGTTAATGTTAATACCTTGGTGGCGGTTTGGCCCACCACGGTGGAGAGGAATGAACACCGGGGGTGCCTACAGCGGAGCTCAGGCATGGCTTTAAACCGCGAGTATCCCGAGTGTTGGCGGTGCCTGTCTAGCATATCATGCCAACGATATCGTTCCTAGGGAGACGATGGCGAGACAGCACCGCGGACGGCGGCGCATGACTTAGAGTTAGCGGAGATAGTTGCGCAAGCTCGAGGCTATGTCGGGGCCTTGTTTGTCACGGGGTGCCCACTAGCGGGGCCGAGTTTTCCGCGCGTCCCCGTACCGGCCGAGAGTCAAACACACCTTGGCGAGCCGCTGCCGACTTAGAGTTTGCTCGGTCGGCTCGGAGATGCGGCCGCTTCAGTCCGGCAGTCATATCATTGGGCCGCATTAGCGCAGAGGTTGGGAGAACCTACCTAGGTGAAGGACACATGAACGTATTACCTACAATAGTACCTACAGGTACTGCCTGCGGGTACTTAGGAACCACCGGCCCCCATTTACATGACACTTTGACCCCGCCGTTTCTGCATACTGGGAAGAACCCTTGGTACACATGTGGTATATAATGGGTGTCTATGAGGAGTGATCTCGCCTGTCTATGTAAGCCGCAAACTGGATGGTCCCCGATGTGAACCCCCGGCCGACGTAGTCGAGGCCACCAGAGGAAAGTCATCGGGTGTCTGCGGAGAGGGGGTTATCGGCTGACAAACTCACGGCTTCGCTGGCACCTTCGGCCTCCTCTTGCCGATCTGCCAACCCCAGCCCCGGAGGACCTTGACCACTTTGGGGGTAATAGCCGCCGCCAAAGGCACCCTGACGAAGATGAACGTCTTGTGTATGGCGTAGGCTAACGCCAACTGCGTGGCAAGGCCTGCAATGATGCCGTCAGCGGAAGCTCAACGTGTTGCGTCTCTACGGCGCGTAGACTTACTCGCTTCGGCCTGGTTCCGCTCCTCTGCTTCTCTGACCCCCCAGCCCGCCATCTCCACGCCATCAGCCACGTCGCTGTTGCTGACGACTTCCTTTTCGGCGCCTTTCTGGGCCTTGCGGTATTCGTGCCACCAATCTTGCGCCCCTTGCGGGATAACCTTTTGCACGTGGGACACAACAAAGTGTTCGGCCTCCGCTATAAAGAGAGTCGTATTAGTGCAGAACGTCGAGAGTCGGCGGGGGCGGCCCACCTATCCTCTCCGTGCCCAGCTGTTTCACGAGCAGGAAGCAGAGAGGGAGGTCGAGGATGGTGAGGCCAAGATATACGCCCACGGCGGCCCATCCGTACTCGCGGGATAGCTTCCGAAATCGCGCACTCAGCGACAGAGACCCGGCGGTATCCCCTGCCTGAGATTGGTGAGGTTTCGAGGAACGGAATGCCCGGCGTGAGAACCACGAAGGGAGTCTCGGTTGACGCAGCCCAAAGACGGCACCAAGCGTTCCGCTTGTGCCGGTACCCGCTCGTAGCGAGCTCCGTGTCGACGTCGCTTTGTTCGCGATCCCTCTCTGCCCGATCTGTGTTGTGCGCCCTACGGCCGACCTTGCCGGGATCGCGGCGCGTCCGACCGCGCCTCGAAATGCGCCGAGCGATGTTCTCAACATCTTGGGTTGCGAGCGCTGGCGGAGGCGAAACCCGGCCCGTAGGTGCGAGGGAGCGACGACATATAATCGTGCGCTTCGGTAGGCTCGGCTTGTAGGTCGACGCGGCGCGGTGTTGAAGTTCCCGTAAACTCCGATGACGTCTCGGGATGCCAAACCGTTTCGTCCGATCCCGTGATCGTTGTGCCGCCACGAATGGCTTTCTTGGAGGCAAAAGGCAATCGGGATTGGGACCAACTGCCGATAGGCAGAGCTGTGCAGTGATTTGACAACCGGTGGGTCGTTGTCTGCTGACGACGCGACAGAGGAGTTTGGATCGAAGTTGTCGGGGAAATTTTCTTCAGAGCTTCGAAGCTAGGTTCAAGGGGAAGAGGTTCCTGAGAGCCGATAGAGGAGCTCGGGCCACTGCCCTGGACCCGAGCTCGCGCCGACGTCAAGGAATTCCGGCTCGGGTCCGCGACCCACAATGGGCGTTTGGACGTTGAATGTCTCCCTGAACCCCTGAACACCAGACTTGACATCATGGGCGCCTTATACATTAAGCATACATTTGCACACGATACCGTACCCCTACTTCCGACGTGTCTTGGCACCAGTTAGGCCCCGTAGCGGTCCGAAAACTTCAGATAATTACGTAGGTACTCCGTTGAGAAGCTGTCGCAGTACAGGATAACTAGCTTCCACTCTGAAGCATCCCAGGTGCTGTGGCCCACAGCCCGACCAGGTCAACGAAGACCTCGGAAGCGGCGGGATTCTTCGCGATGCACAGCTCAGCGTGGGAATGGACCGCGAACGTACTGCGCTCCTTTCCGGTCTGAACGGCTCGAGCGGACACTTGGCGATGCCATGTCGTGCAATTGAGGGTCGGGAGGGGTCTTGGAACAGCCAATAGCGTCGCCCACGTCGTCTCCTCGTGCCGCCTGCAAGCGCCCGTAAGTTGGCGATGCGCCTGTGGGACGAAGTGTCCCGGTCCCTCGCGGCCGGCCCCGGGCTCGCTGATTGGTCAACCGCTGATGAATGCGGCCAAATTTAGCACAGCCTCGCCGGCGGGAGCTGCCCGAGGCTTGGAGCTGCGCAGCTTTGGGACATCGCGCTGGCGCCTGTCCCCCGACCTCTCTCCTTCTCCGCGAGCCTTCCTCCTTCGTTGCTTCGGGTCTCTTCGCGATCGCAAAGACCATCCAAACACTCGAGGACGCCGGATCGAGTGAATTCGCCGTGGCGACAAGACGCTCGCTCCGCCGAGCCTGCCAAGTCGTGTAAGTGCGGGGCAGCATCCCTCAGCGGGCGCCTCGCCGCTGACAACGGTCGCGAACAGCTCCCGACTGCCTCTCTCCGCTCTGTAGCTACCATAGCACTCGGCACGAGCCTAGGTACCAGCTGAATATGTCCGCACACTACTATCCCCGTGAGTCTTGTCGATCCTTCTCTCTTCTCGAATCAGTGGCAAGACATCGCTGACCCGGCTCAGCCCCGCCAGGCGCGCCGTCCGGCCAAGGCGGTATGTGATGATACCCCATGAGACCTCCCGGCGCGCGAGCCGTGACTGACATCCACGGGTGGCTACAGCTCCTCAGCAAAAGAACTTCCCGCCGCCTCCGCAGTCACCCCCGGCAACGAAGACAAACTTCTCCTACCCGCCGCAGTCCCCCCCGGCCGGGAAGACGAGCTTCTCGTACCCTCCGCCGCCGGCGCAAGGCCCGGGCGCTCAGGCGCGAGCCTATCCGCCTCCTCCCCAGTCGGGCCCGGCGGCGACTCCGCCTCCCGGAAGGGCAGGCGGCTCGGCGACGTCATACCCGCCTCCTCCCCAGCAGCTGCAGCCGGGGCCCCAGCAGACCCTGCCGCTGCACGGCCGGACTCCGTCGCAGATCTCGCAGGCCAGCAGCAACGCCCCCCAGTTCTCGGCACCTCCGACGTACGACGGGCCGCCGGAGCAGTCGCAGCATCCCGAGAAGCCCCCGGTGGAATCCGAGGAGGAGGACGCGCCGGTCGACACCAGCCGCTTCATCTCGGGCGCGCCGCCCGCCGAGCTGTTCGTCGGCGCCGGTGCCACCGCCATCGTTGATGATGTTGGGACTTTCAACGGCGGCAGCTACCGCATCAGCCACCGGGATTCCAACACGATCTTGACCATCCAGCTAGCCGTTGGCTGCCCCATACAGGCCAAGCCCGGTATGCGCACCCTGGATGTGCCCCTCGTGGCGGGGTTCCCGCTGTCGGGAGACGTTCCCTGCTGATAGTGTTCGTAGGGGTCATGATTGCCATGTCGCCTACCATCGTCCTCAAGGGAGCCTACAAGTTTAGTGTTAAGAAGCTCGTGGGCGGCGGGGAGATGGGCTCGTCGAGCTTCACCGGCCCGGGCGAACTGCTGCTGGGCCCGCCCATGCTGGGCGACATTACCAGCCTCCGCCTGGACGGCAAGGAGTCGTGGTCCGTCGGCTACGACGGCTACCTGGCCTCGACGCAGGGCGTGATCAAGGAATACAAGCGCCAAGGCCTCGGGAAAGCCATGTTCAGCGGCGAAGGACTCTGGGTGTACAAGATCAGCGGCATCGGGTTGCTGTGGCTGACGAGCTTTGGCGCCATCATCAGGAAAGACGTAAGGGCCCTGGTCCCGCGGGGAGTCGGCGTTGTTCGGCTGCTAACGGTGGGCCAGCTGATCGAAGGCGAGAAGTACATCGTCGACAACGGCCACTTGGTAGCGTGGAACACCAAATACGTCCTCGAACGCGTGGCCTCGGGCGGCATCATATCCGGCTTTGCGTCGGGCGAGGGCCTGGTGTGCAAGTTCACAGGGCCGGGCACCGTCTTTATCCAGACCAGGAACGCGGTGAGTGAACCGACACTTTTCTTGTCCGGCACATACTGACGACGTGGACCAGAAATCCTTCAGCGCGTATATGACGGGCCAGACGATGCAGACCGTGTAATCGCGGCCGCGCTCGGCTCTTCTCTCCGCGGCAAAACTGTTCTGGGCTCTCGATTCATCACGGTGTTGTCGGTCGGGTCTCGTCTGCGGCAACGGAGTTCATTCTTGATCAGCTGTTATCGAATCTCCTCACGGGAAGCTGTGGTAGCGGACACTAAAATATAAATACAATGGCTTGTTCGGTTTTTGAACTACTCGGTTGACAATCATGGTCTCCGAACCAAGCTATAATGACGATGGCAGCAAATTGGGTGGCAGTTTACCCCTAGATGGCCATGCTGCAGACACTTGACTCAACATTCCTCTGTCTAGACCGTTGCAGCGCGTATAAGAGACCACGGGAACAACACCCGCAAGGCCCCAGTGCCTCACATCAAGTGGTGTGATGCGGTAGGGGGCCGGAAATCTAACAGTGGATGATAGATATATCGTCAACCGGCCGGTGTCGAAGCCAGACCACGGAGTGGAAAACAATCTTTTCAGCTGCTCCGTTGCAAAAACTCGCCACAAGTATGAATCCAATGCCTTTCCGATCTAACCCATAGTGCTTTTCTATTTTATTCCTTCGTGTCCTAGTACGGATAGGCAGTTCCTTGACGGCTCAACCTCACCGCGAGACGCGATACTCCTTGCAGGAGAAGGACTCTTCTTCGCCACCTGCTACCTAGATATCTAATGCCTACGTACCTTTCAGGGATCGTGTCGTCCGATACAGTTCATGTTGGCGGTTGGAAACTACTGGCTTTGAGAAGCAGAATCGCCATTCTCGCCTCGCGGCTCTACTGCACGACGAAACAGCGTGGAGGCAGGAAAGAGAGGTTCAATCCCCTTGGTTTGTCGACCGGAAGGCGCACTCAACGGGAAGACACCCGTGAACCCAAGATTCCCGGATCCATGGACTGATGGAGGTACTCCTGAGTCACGCGGCGCTCCTGCCTCCCGGAGGCCATCCAGGGAGTCAACCTGTCGAGCCACGTCTCTGTGGTGACGGTGCTCCTCTCCCGTCCTCGTACAGACTCTTCTGCGGTGATCTTCCTCTCCCAACGGCGTTGAGCAACATTTAGTGGATCGGCTTCAGTGTCTCCTACTCGGGAATTTTGGCTATTGACTGCCTCAGCTTTAGGGTATCTCTTCCTCTTAGGACGTGACATCAAGCACGCACTCCGCCAGCACGAGCGATTCCCCCAGCGTTTTGCAGCGAACGACGAAACGGCCTGATCTCGCCTTGGCCAGCGACCGTCTTTGAAGCCGGCCCCCCTTTTGGAAAGAATAGCTATCAGATATTCCGACGGCACGTGGTCCTGCTTTTGGCTCGCTCGGAAATCGTCTTCCTCGACGTCGACGCACAAACCACCTTCAACTTGGCTCCTCGATCACCGAAAGCGACATCAAGTCTCTGCGTGTCAGAGCATCCGGCTTTTCGAGCCTCATCCGACAATCGGTCGAGTCTACCACGTCGCAAATACAAAGAGCCGCGCCTGTAAGTGTCGTTCCGTGAACATTTGCCTCATCCCCCTCGCATCGTCGCCTGCGAATCCCTCGATTCCCGCGGAGAGGCAGCCGCGAGAAGTCTGCCGGTCTGCTTCTTGCGCCCGCGGAGACATCTTTCAGATTGGGTTGTCTTGACATGGTGGTTGGGAGGGTCCCCTCCGCTGTCACCTGAAGCTCACTCTCGACATCACCTCGACATCGGCCAGAAATGACCCCTACATCAGATCTCGTCCAAGTCACTCCGTTATCAGCGGCGCGATAGTTGTCACAGAACGATCCCCTATCACCGTTTAAACACAGCAAAGACACCCACGCACCCACCTCTTTTCCTTTCCCACCTTCCTTGCGCCCCCTTTGCCTCGCTCGATCTATGCAGACCCGGCTCAGGACTGTCACTGCACGATACAGCTGACACGGTTACTGGTAGCTCACCGAACCCTACCTAATCGAACGGCCAGGCATTTCGTCCTTCGACCCGTCATCTCACAGCCGGAACCCCAGTACGACCTCCTTGCGAGTCGCTGAGAAGACGTGGCCGAGCCGAGCCACCGGCCTGCCGAGTTACAGTTGCTGATTCGGGCGCGGGATTCGCACAACGACAAGATGTCTGCCCAGCTAAAAGCGAGGGCCAGCATGGCCACCAGGATGAAGAATCGAGGACTCACCCTCAATACCGCTGTCCCGAGAACTAGCAAAGTCGGTTGGGAGCTCATCAACTCCGCCCCCGTCACCAAGAAAGAGACCAGCCTCGACTCTCAGTTGCAACAAAACGCATCTTCGTCTCGGCGCATCGAGGCGCTTGCCAGCGCGGACTGGCGCAACACCATGGTCGGTCCGAAGGTGACCGGAGCGCCCGTCGGCATCTCCGCAGAGAGCACAAAGGACAAGTCGGAAGCCGATGACGACGGTTCCTGTGGACTTGATAGCCCGAGCATTCCCGCCAACGAGTTCTCCGGCTCTTCCAGACCCGCCGACAACTCGGATCGACGCAGGACCAAGCGGTCCACCACTGTCGACGGCATCCACGAAAATGAGGAATTCATCGACACCGTCTTCGACTTGCACGATTTCACTCGACCGGGTTCGTCAGCGGCCTCTCTTCCCCGCGAGGCCCGTCTTTCGCAAAGTGACGTCCAGGAGGGCGAACTGCGAGAACTCGAGGAATGCGGCTGGGACATGAAGAAGTTTGCCGCACAGAAGATGTCGATGAGAAAGGAGACCATGGCCGAGAGGAAGTCGGAGCCGTGGGCGATCCCTGAGGCCAACGAGCACGGCGCCTGCTTCGTCAAGCTCGATACCATGTACGGCCTGACCCAGCGCGGCAGGGACGCCGGCGGCGGCGCAAAGAACGTTTTGCTCTCGGTCGAGACGGTAACCAGGGACGAGATGAAGTACATCTCCAGCTCCTGCGCCGCCACGCGGACGCCCTTGGCCAAGCTTCACGTTGCCCGTCACCGTTCCCGACTCCTCAGCTCCCAAGACGACACGGATGCGCACCAGGCCGAGAGGGCCACGCTGGAAATTCCGCGAGCAGCTAGTGTCTCGCCGGAGTTCCTCTCCAAAGATGCCACAGCCAGGTACGACACAGTCATGCGGACGAGGGACGCTCGTCGTCTTCAGTACACCGACCCGGCTGTTGCGGGTGTCTACGGAATCACCAGCTCGGATGAGGACATTGCCGAGATCAGCCCTGGCCGCGTCTCTCCCACGACCGCTGCTAGATCCGCCGCCCGTCAACGGTTCGGAGAGATGATACGGAGGCTGAAACTGTCGGCGAGATCGGAATCGGACGATGCCTCGGACCGCACCGTGATCTCGGGCGAGACCAAAGAACCCGAGCAACAGCAGGTGGACGTCGATGACCTCCTTGCAGCGCGGATGAAGTGGGAGACCGCACTGCGGCGGCTGGACTCTGGCGGTCACTGTCCGCCGCGCGACGTCGAGGACGGCCGGCAGGCCCGCGTGTCCAGCGGGGGTTCAGGCAGCGTTGTTAGTGCCGAGAGCAGCCCGGTCAAACTGTCCCACGACTCGGGCTACGACAGCCCATCCAAGGCCAAGACGCTCAACCCGAAGGCCAGCGAGTTCGTCTCGGTAAAGGAAAAGATCAAGCCCGCGGCAACGGTCGGGGACGCGAGGAGGAGCCGGTCACCCCGCAAGCCCGTATCCGGCATCTTCGCCCCTTCGCAGCCGACGACGAGTCCGGCCCGCAGGCCGATGCTCCCACCGGGCCTGCCCCTGGCGCCGCCGAATCTGAACACCGACCGGTTTGCTCCGCTGGACATGCAGGCCGCTCTGAACATCCACGACCCCTCCGTTCGCGCCATGATGGCGAGCTCCATGCTTCCGCCGCCCGGCGCATTCCACCCGCTCGCGACGCCCCAGTTCTCGTCCTCTGCTCTTCCGGCTTTCGCGCCCACGCATCCGCTGCCGCCCATGGGACCTGTGGTGCCTCTGCAACAGGTCACCCCGGTGCTTCCCCCGGCCCTGCCCCAGATTCCCCGCGCAGGGCCCCTCGTGGCCGGGAAGCCGCCTCCGCCCTGCCGCAAGCCTCGCATGCCGGATGCGGCGGCGCAGCAGCATTACGAGGCCTACATCGAGCACCGGAAGCTCATGGACCCCGAATACGCCCTTAAGTGCAAGCGTCGGCAGGCAAAGCGCTGGGAGCGGCAGCGGCAGGACCCGGAGATCTAGAGGGCACCGGCGGGTCTCGAGACCCAGCAAGCTTCTGCCAAGGACGGGATCAAGGACAGGAAGAGCGGCGGCGACAAAGCGGAACCGCGGGCCGGCGTGGGAGACGGCACACCGAGCGGCGAGACGGGGAAGCGACCGGCAGAGACGAGCGACAGGACGGCAGCGGCCGGGCCTGCTTCCAGGGCAGAGAAACAGAAAGCACCAAAAAAAGTCGAGAGGAGCACGGAGACGCCTTGCGCGGCAACGGAAGACGGGAGCAAGACAGCTGCGACGGCATGCTAGCCCGGAGCAGGCCCCCGACCGCCCCAGGCCGTTCGACAACACATGTTTCCTTGCCGCCCCTGTTGCATTTTGCTATTTCCGCAGTGTCTTTTCCGATGCTCCGCGGCGGCGTCTGCCCGACGGAAACAGTTGTCAACTGGCACCGGACGATGAACAATATTCTTAGATTTGCGGCGTGGTCAGGACGCAAAGCCAGTATAACGAGGTTATGAAGTGGATAGACGCC